>Ga0307933_1000747_pt1 | contig 29472 bp, 24 predicted proteins | sample OrgLakmetageno88_FD_201811 | JGI IMG/M metagenome (GOLD analysis project Ga0307933, IMG submission 201811) | Saline water microbial communities from Organic Lake, Antarctica - #88 | ecosystem: Environmental > Aquatic > Non-marine Saline and Alkaline > Saline | place: Antarctica: Organic Lake... | reverse complement strand
GACATCTATGGGGATCTTCTTACGCCAAAGATCAGGTTCATTGTCATCGAACTCCTCCAAGACATCCTCCCCATGGAGGCGCCGGCCTCTCGAGACTGAGGCCGTAATGGGCCGCAAGAGGCTAGACCGTGTTGCCGCCCGCCATTGGGAGGTTGTCATCCCCGGCGAGTAAACCAGGAGCTCTGCGAGTGCTGCCGTCCTGGCAAGTGTCCCCAAGTCAACGCCCTTACAACACCCACCAAACTCCGAGCTCAGATGAAAGAGCTCGATGAGCTCTTTCATGATGGTGTGATCACCCAAGAGCAGAGGGATGCCGCGAAGAGCAGAGCTCTGGGGATTTAGGGATTCGTGTCTCGGGTGGGGACGGGAGTTCTGCACGTTTTGGTGACAGTTTTGGTCGAGGCCCTGGACTACAAGGTGCTGGGGCTCTTGCCTCTGTCACGGCTTTTTAGCAGCACAGGAGCAAGGAACGCATTTGTTTGTGTGGGAATAATGACGGAGCGAGAGGGCGGGCGCTCCGCTTGCCCTCGGTTGGTTCGCCCTCCACCCCGCCATCTCTCCCGGACGCCTCGCGGAAAGGCGGGAGTAAACGCATGGCTCATTGCCCGGTTAGTGTGGAGAGATATTCGCGACTCGCGACGTCCTCCGTGCGGTCACTATTCTCTAAGCTGAGATAGTGTCACGCAGGGCTGAGGGGGAAGGAAAAGCTTTATTTCTGGTGACAGGTCTACCCGCCGTGTGTGTTGGGTTTTGCTCCCCGGTGATTTTTCCGCAGTGGCCGCCCTGAAATTTGATGTGGCGGTCAGCGACAGGTAGAGCTGGAGATAACAAAACTATTCGGCGCAGGCAATCGGCTGAAGGCAACTTCGAGTAAGGACTAAATCATGAAGATTCTCACAAACGGCCGGGTGGTGCTGTCGGCCAGTGACATGACAGCCGTTTCTGATTGTGAATGGGCTTTCGTTCGTCGACTCGATAAGGGGTTGGGGCATTCGATCACCCTTCCTGCCAACACCGACGGAATGCTGAAGAAGGCAGCAGAGCTCGGAGATGTGCGCGAAAGAAAGATTCTTGCCCGGTACCACGAGCTGTATCCGGGGGACGTCGTAGAAATTGCGGATGCGCGGTACTACCCCTCCGCTGTGAACGCTGATGAGAGTTTTATTGCGTTCAAGAACGAACGCAGAGAAGAAACACTGGTTGCACTGGCAAAGCGGTCAAAAGTGGTGTTCCAGGCAACGTTCTTCGACGGAGAGTTCCAGGGGCTCGCAGATTTCCTCGTTCTCCATGAGGACGGCTACTACGAAGTATTCGACGCAAAACTTGCTCGCAAAGCGAAAGTGACCGCCCTGCTCCAACTTGCTGCGTATGCCGACCAACTTTTGGCAGCGGGAATACCGGTGGGCCCGCGAGTTCATCTCATACTCGGAGGTGGCCAAGAAACGTCCCACAAGCTCTCGGACATCATGCCCGTGTTCCTAAAAAGACGGTCACGATTGCGCCGGATTATTGATGATCGGGTGGCCCACAAGACCGGCGGTGGTGGTGCGGTGGAGTGGAACGACGCGGATTACGCGATGTGTGGAAAATGTCCTGCCTGTGAAGAACAGATCAACCAACGCAACGACCTGCTCCTCGTGGCCGATCTGCGACTGAGTCAACGCAAGAAGCTTCGGGCGGCGGGAATCAACACGGTGGCCGAGTTGGCGAACTCGGTGGGCCCCGTTGCCGAAATGATGGCTGGCACCCTCGACACCCTGCGAGCGCAAGCGCAGGCACAGGTGCGAAGCGCGGAACTACCTGAGGATCAACCCCCGTATTACATGGTGGACCGGCCCGAAGGCCTCGACATTATTCCTGAGCCGAGCGACGGGGATATCTTTTTCGATTTTGAGGGTGACCCTCTGTATGAAGAGGGCGGGCTATGGAACCTGGATTACCTCTTTGGGCTTGTTGACGCACGAAACAACTTTCACGCGTTCTGGGCCCACTCCATTCCTGAAGAGAAGAAAGCACTCATCGCCTTCATGGACTACGTGCAGGCCAAGCGCACAGCGCATCCGGGCATGCACATCTACCATTACGCCGCCTACGAGCGGACCCATCTGTTGCAGTTGGCGCGCCGGCACGGGGTGTGTGAAGACGAGGTCGATCAACTCGTCCGCGAACACGTATTGGTTGACCTGTATCCGATTCTTAAGCGTTCCATTCGGGTTGGTTCCCCCAGTTATTCGCTAAAAAAGATTGAAAAAATCTACGACCCGCTCGCCCACGGGGGCGACGGCGTCGTGACGGCAGCAGATTCGATTCTCGAATACAACAAGTATCGGGACCTCGTGGAGCAGGGTCACACCGGTGAGGCGCAGGCACAGCTCGCCGACCTCGAGAACTACAACAAAGAAGACTGTGAATCAACGAGAAAATTACGCGATTGGTTGCTCGCTGAACGCACCGGTCCAGGCCACGTATTGGTGGAGGAGGTCCCACAGCGGGAGGATTTTGACGATGAGGCCGAACCGCTCGAGGTCGCTCTTGGTGCACTCATCGAAGGTGTCGAGCTGGCGGATAGAACGCCTAACGACACGGCGGTCGCTCTGGCCATTGCAGCGTTGCGGTAACACCGAAGGGAAGACAAGAGTTTTTGGTGGGAACATTTCCATCGCTTGAGCGGAACTACAGATACCTGGGAAGACCAGCGCGATGTACTGATCATTGATAGTGCGGTGGCCACAAGTGACTGGGCACAAGGCCCACGCTCCACCAAGCGAACACTGTTTATCGGCGGGCAATTCGCACCGGGCAGCAAACCCCGGGTGGGCGGCCAACCCTTTCTCATCTATGACCCACCTCCTGCGGAGCTTGTCCGACCCGGTGATCCTGCGCCCCGCGCCGCACACAATAAGACCAAGATTCTCGAGGTGTACGACAACGGTCTGCTGCTGGAAGAAAGGGTCGGCAAAGGGGATACTCCGTGGACGGAGGTGCCCATGGCGAGTGGGCCTGGCACTCCGCCCTTCACCACAGACGTCCGCGCTCGGATTATCGAATGGGCCACTCGGATGGTGGGTAGCTTGCCCACGATTCCCGAAGACCCCGCGTATGACATTTTGCTTGGAGCCCCGCCCCGGGGGACCATTACCCATCCCAATGGCGCAGTTTCTCCCGCCCAGGCAATGATCGATTCCCTGGTGTCGATAAAGTCTTCCTACCTCGCTGTGCAGGGGCCTCCCGGTGCAGGAAAAACCCACAATGCTGCGGAGGTGATCGCCACTCTCGCCGGTGGTCGAGGCTGGAAGATCGGTGTGGTGGCACAATCCCATGCGACGATTGAAAATCTTCTCCATGCCGTCGTCGCAGCAGGCTTGCCCGCTGACATGGTCGGTAAAAAATCTCGACCGGGTGACACCCGCGATCTCCCGTGGACGGAGCTGGCGACAGGGCCTGACACTGCGGACTTTGTTTCCCAGGTTGGCGGACGTGTCGTGGGTGGCACTGTGTGGAGCTTCTCCTCGACCAAAGCTTTTGGGTGGAAAGACCTGGACTTGCTGGTGATTGACGAAGCGGGACAGTTTTCCCTCGCGAATACCATTGCCGCCAGCACTGTGGCCAAGCGGGTGCTTCTCCTTGGCGACCCTCAGCAGTTGCCCCAGGTCAGCCCAGGAACCCATCCAGAACCGGTCAATGAATCGGCGCTGGGTTGGTTGAGCAGAGGCCATGACGTGTTGCCCCGCGAGCTGGGGATATTTCTTGATAAATCCTGGAGGATGCACGAGGCGGTATGTAGAACTGTTTCGGAGCTTTCGTATGAGGGCCAGTTGACGTCTCGCCCCAGCGATCGTCACCTGGACGGCGTGGAACCGGGTGTTCACGCCGTTCCCGTCGAACACCGTGACAACTCGATCGAGTCATCAGAGGAAGCCGCTGCAGTTGTGGGCCTTGTTAGGGATCTGTCATCACAGATCTGGACCAGTCAAGGTCGGAGTGGACCCCTGTCAGGGTGGGACAAGAGCATTATTGTTGTCGCGCCCTACAACGCCCAGGTGAACCTGATTTTGCGAAAACTAGAAGAAGCGGGCTTTGGCCATATCCCGGTCGGAACCGTAGATAAGTTCCAAGGCCAAGAAGCACCTATTGCCATCCTGTCGATGTCGGCGTCTTCGGCAGAAGAAGTTCCTCGGGGTCTCGACTTTCTCCTGATGCGAAACCGCATCAATGTGGCGCTCTCCAGAGCGCAATGGGCAGCCTATGTGGTCTATTCGCCCGAACTCACAGACTTCCTACCCAAAACGCCACACAACCTCGCACTGCTCTCCAGTTTCATTGGTGTTGTGGAGCCCGGGCATCGCTCTGACCGCGGGTGAGCCGCTAGGGCGGTGATCTTGGGGGCTGCATACGCCGGAGACTGCTTGCCATGGGTGCTGTGCGGCCCAAGAACACCGCTGCTACGGCGCGGTGAGAACGAACCCGCACTGCACACAAAAGTCATTGCCCCAGACCCAGGGGGCGCGACACTTCTCGCAGTAGGCAGGCTCATTAGGCATAGCAATCCGATCGCAGAGGGTCGCCGGTGGGGCAACAGTATCGCGCGGGCCGCTCAACGCGGCCGCCGCGGACACAGAAACGCTTGCCCCGTCACCCCTGAGTCGCGCAGAGAAGGCGCCATCGGGATTTTACTCGGGTTACGTTGTCTCGAACCTAAAAGAGGGTGAGATTCGAGTCTTGTGGCGTTACTTTCTCGTGGCTTTCGTGGGTGAAAACCTGGGTGAATTCGTCTTCATCGCGCGGGTTCGGCCAGAGAGCCGCACCTTTTGCGTGCAAAGCATCCAAGCCCGGTGACGCAGTCTCTACCTGACGGACAAAGACGGGGCCAAAGCGGAAACGGTCGAGCTGTTCCTTGGCGCCCGACCAGGTTCCTTTCTTCACTCGTCCCGTACCTGCTCGGCAAACTTGTTCGCCATGGTGGGGTTATTTCTGGTCAGTTTTTTGATGGTGACGTCGTTCGCTTTGTCGCTGGCAAGCCTCAGCTGTCGCTCTGAACCCACCAGTGATTCTTTGACCTTCTGGAGGTCCTTAATGGCATCGTCAATCTGTTTGACCGCATCCTGAAACTTCCGGGAGGCGAGATCGTAGTTTTTTGAGAACGCCGACTTGAACTCCTCCAACTCCGTCTCAAAATTGGTCACATCAACATTCTGTGATTTCACCAGAGCGAGCTCTGATTTGTATTCCATGGAGTTTTGAGCCGCGTTTCGCAACAGGGTGATGATGGGGATGAAGAACTGGGGCCTGACCACATACATCTTTGGAAACCGGTGAGAGACATCGACGATGCCGGAGTTATAGAGCTCACTATCTGCTTCGAGGAGGGAGACCAATACGGCGTATTCGCAGCCTTTGGCTTCCCGGTCCCGGTCCAGTTCGGCGAGAAAGTCTTCGTTCTTCTTTTTAGTTTTCGTCTCGTCACTTTCGTTCTTCATTTCAAACATGATGGACACCACGTCGATTCCGGCGTCATTTTGGTCGCGGAAGATGTAGTCGCCTTTGCTGCCTTCACGGGCGTCATTGTCTTTTTCGAAGTAGGCCTTGGGGAACGCTGTGGCGCGGATCTTTCCAAACTCAATCTCGCAGTGTTGTTCCAAGGTTTCCCCGACCATCTTGGTTGACAGCCGCGCTTTCATGGTTTTATGGCGCTCAATCTCGTCATCTCGGTCTTTGATTTGTGTCTGGTACTTATCCTGCAGCGCTTTTTCTGAGCGCTCCTTTTCGAGTTCAGAGTGTTTGAGCTCGACTTTGAGCGCGTCCCGCTCTTTCTCGATCACACCCATGGCCTCAGCCAGAGCGAGCTTCTGGGTGGTCGTGCTGTTAGCAAGGTCGGCATTCAACTTGGCTATCTCAGCGTCCTTCTTGGTCGCTTCGGCCTGAAGGTGCTGGGAAATAGTGGCCTCGGCCAACGCAATTTCTGTCTTTTTTTGCAGCTCGAACGTATCCATGCGCTCCTGGATAGTGCTGGCGAACTCTTCGTCTCTAACCTGTTTGAGAATGTCGGCGTAGCCGGCTTCATCAAGGGTGAAACTCTTGCCGCAGTGGGGGCACGCGATGTCGTTGGTGGGCATAGCTTTCTCCATTTCTGACCTAAGACTTCCTCAACTCTAATGTCCACCACGGGGTGCGCGCGGATCCCGTTGAATCCTGGGGGAGCGGCGTGTGGAGTTACTTCCAGCTATATAAAGCAGCCGGTTTTCCGGGCCTGGACCCACTGGTATCGACGGAGCCCACGGCTTTCAGGAAGCTGGAGTTTCCTGTTGCCATGCGCCTGAACTGGTCTGATTGAATGTCTTGGCCACGAACTACTTGGTAGAGCTCTCGCAGGTCGGTGAGACGGAATTCTTTATCCAAGACCGCGGTGCCTAGAAATCGGAAGGGATCAAAGCGGTCTGTGAACCCGTAGCGCATGTCCCGCCAGGCGTAGAAGACCATGTCATCGAAGTTGGCTTCGAGGATTTTCGTCCCCCACAACTCTTCGGAGAGGTGTTTGAAGTGAGCCTCGGGTTGATTCAGCGCGATTCGACGCCCAAAGCGCGAAACCCCATCAAAGCGGGACAGCTGCTCTGCAGCCGGTGACCTGCGCAAAAAGTCGCTCGAGGAAACAAGTTCCAGCCCCACCTGGTCTTTCCCGCCCAATAGAGGGGCTAACGCGTCGATGTGAACAAACGCCCAAAAGCTCAACGAAATCACCCGGGCGTCTTCTCCTGGGGTGATTTCATCAAAGATTCGATTCTGTCGAAGCTTGTACTTGACTTCGATACCTAGGTCATCCTTGATGAGGCGCCGGGCCGTATCGACCAAGGATTCGTCTGCTCGAACCAAGCTGGTGGGTAGCACGCGTCGCCCGGAGGGCGCCTGCGGGTATACGCCGCTCTCGTTGGCCTTCCTGGTGAGAACCCATAGACCCATACCGAACTCGTCCGTGCCATCAGGGCCCTGGGACAGTTGCGCGGCTGCCGGCTTAAAAGGGTGCGTGTGATCGAAGGAAGTGAAGACAGAAACAGTCACGCTGAGGCGGGGATACACGATGTCGTCCATAGCGCCATACTGCCACAAAATGGCGCTATTTACAAGAGAAAACATACACAATCGACTTTGATAGCGCACTTTCGCGTAAACTATGCTAGTGTTGAGTCATCGCCCACCAAATAACCTCAATGTGCTCCACTGAAAGGACCGCCATGAAAGCCACACTCTTCACTGCGCAGGAGCTGGAAACTCTTGCTCGCCCTGACCACGGCCACATTATGGGCGACGCTCTCTGGAGCGAAATCCTCCCCGGCCTGTGGATGGGGGGAACCGCCGATGACGACGTGACCCGCCACGGAATCGACACCCCCGCCATCACGCCCGCGCACTTCGACGCCGTCGTCACACTCTATGCGTCGGCAGGTCCCTTCGATTGGTACGTCAAAGAAGTCCGCCTCGGATTCATTGACCACAACGAAGTTGACCTCGATGAGCACGACCTCGCCCACGCCGTCAGAGCCGCTTATCGGGACTGGTCCCGCGGAAAGCGCGTGCTGATTCGCTGCCAAGCAGGCTGGAACCGATCGGGCCTGATCACTGCCCTGGTCTTGTTGCTCGAAGGGCTTACCCCCGATGAAGCGATAGACCTCATCCGCGAGCGACGTTCGTCCTATGCGCTGTGTAACGATCACTTTGTTACGTGGATCCGAACACACGGACCAGCCTTCATCGCTCGCATCAGCGACCAACCTTCACTCATGGCCGCATAGTCCTTTCTGCTCTATGCGCCCCCGTGTCGGGGAGGGAAAAGCCCTCCCCCACACCCTCTTCCCAGAGGCCCAATTCCACCCCAATCGAAAGGACAAAATATGTGGATTTTTACTGAAGCAGGATTCATCAGCGCTGTGCGCAAGACAGAGAACCCCGATGTCATTACCGTGCGGTCCAGAGATCGTGACTCTTTAGAACCTCTCGCCAGTGCAGCTGGCGTTGAGATCGCCCGATCGCCTTATGGCGACTACCCCTACCGTGCATTCATTCAACCCGAGGTTTTCGCAGGTTGGGTGTCAGAGGTTGCTAGTTCTATTGATTACAGCAACTTCAAGAGTCATATCGCTCGCAGCAGGGACTGGGACTACGCCCATTACCTGGGCGAAGTCTGGTCCGTCATGCTTCACACCGAAGACGAAGACGCCAGGATCATCCACCAGGCCTAAGGCCACCCGCACATACTCCATCCACAACGAAAGAAGGAAACAATGTCAGATTCTCAGTACACAGCACTTTTGCTTGTCATCGACCGCAGCGGATCGATGACGAGCATCCGCGACGACATGGTCGGTGGCCTCACCGCCCTCGTGGAGGAACAAAAGAACCAGCCAGGCCTGCTCACGCTGAGCCTGGTGCGCTTTGACGGTGAAGTGGAAGTGGTTAACCGCATGGAGGACCCCACCAAAGTCGTCATTGAATTGGAACCGCGGGGCTCGACCGCCCTCTATGACGCCGTGGGTGTCGGAATCAATACCCTTGCTTCCGATATTGATGCTCTGCCAGAGCATGCTCGGCCCGGAACGGTCCAAGTCGTTGTCGTCACCGACGGTGACGAAAACGCCAGTGGTGAATACACCGGTAAGACCATCAAAAAGCTCGTCACCGAGAAAACCGGAGAGGACAACTGGGACTTCGTTTTCTTAGGCGCCAACCAAGACGCCGTCATGAAGGCTGCGGAGATGGGTATTGATGAAGGCAGCTCCATGACCTACTCGGCTGATTCGACTGGTGTCGCCAACGCCAGTTCGTCTCTCAACCGCTATGTCAACGATCGCCGCTCTGGTAACAGGACTGCGTTCAGTCCTCAAGAGCGCAGAAAATCCTCGGGAGAGTAGCCAGTGTGATGGCCGGCCCCCAGGGGCTGGCCATCCGCATATGGTTCCCCGCAACCGACCTCAGGTTCTACTCTTGTGGGCCGCTCCCTGACGAGTATTCAGGCCCCGACGTGAAAGGCTATGAGCATGCCTGCACCCTTTAGCGTCGGTGACGAACTGCCCAGGAGCTCCATCCACGACAGCCTGGGTGGTTCCCGTCACGGTACTATCAGCCTCGTGCCTGAGAGGAATCTCATTTTGCTCTTCTTCAAGCCCGATTCAAATTTGTCCCGGGGATTTGAGACCGTGCAGGGCTTCGAGGAAAAGGGCACGTTCCTTTTCCCCGGCGAGGGACGAAGCGAGAGCCAAGTTATGGAGGGTGGCAACCTTGCGCTCGCCAACTCCGCAGAAGAATCATCGCAGATATATCTCTTTGAATCTCGAGCCCAAAACGCAAAATATCTCGGCGAGTTCGTGAATATGCCAGACGATTTATCTTGGGTGAGGAACAAAGATTTTCACGGCGAAGAGAGAGATGCCTTAGTTTTCAGACTTCGTTCAGTTGCCCACTCGCTTAGCAGCGAGTTAATCTCTTCTCTTGAGGGGCAGCTGGAGGAGCATCCCTGGACCCCACCGAGTTGGGAAGATTATGTTCTCAAACACAACGGTGAGGACGGCGCCGAGACGAGTGCTACGCGCGAGGAATTCGAGCTTGAATCCCGATTTGGGCGCTGGCGAACCCTGCTGGGAAGCCAAATTGTTGATTTGCGAATTCAGGTCGGGGGGACACATATTGAGCCCGACCTTTTCGACAAGACCAGGGGCGAGGTGATCGAGGCTAAGCGTTCTGCGAGCCGACAAATGGTGCGAATGGCGATAGGGCAGGTTCTGGACTACAAGAACGAGTTATCTCGATATCTTGATGACCCGGTCTCGGCCGCCATCCTTTTGCCGGGCGCACCCGCCGACAACCTTCCCGAGCTATGCGCCGAGCTCGGTATTCGTATTTACATTCCTGATGGAAAAGACTTCATCGAATTCACCAGTCAGGTTCAGGGGAACAGAAGGAAAAAGTGAAAATCTCTCGAGAGCTCAGTTTGTTAGCTGCGCCGCTAAATGAGCTTCCGGAGCCAACAGACGCGGCTCTCCTCCGACCGAAACCTTTTTTACGGTGGGCAGGCGGGAAAGCTGCGATAGCTAGAGAAATTTTGCCCCAATTGAGCGGAAATAAGGGTACATACTTTGAGCCCTTTCTAGGCGCGGGGGCAATCTTCTTCTCCAACTCAGAGTTTGCAGATGCGCAGCTTGGTGACCTCAACCGGGGATTGATTGAAGCCTTTGAAGTTGTCAGAGATGACCTTGAGGGCTTGGCAGATTGTTTCGGCCGGATACGCCAGAGCAAAGAGGACTACTACGAAGTGAGGTCTCGCGACAGAGACCCAAATTTCAAGGAAAAATATTCCAAGGTAGAGCGGGCAGCCCGATTTGTGTATCTAAACTCACTCTGCTTCAATGGCCTTTATCGAGAGAATTCTTCAGGTTATTTCAATGTGCCTCTCAGCGACAGAAAATTTCCAGTTTCCCTCGATCTTGAGAACCTCAATTTGGTCCGCCGAAAGTTAGCAGCTAAATCTCGGACGGGGGGAGCACGCGTTTCTTTGTCCAGTGGGCATTATTCATCATTAACGGCGAGTGCAAAATTGGGAGATGTTGTGTATTTTGACCCGCCTTACGCGCCATTGTCTTCCTCCGGGTCGTTTGTTTCCTACCAGGCTGAGGGGTTCTCCTCCAAAGATCAGGAAGCCTTGAGAGACGAAGCGATGCGATTGACTCGGAAGGGCGTAAGAGTCATCGTCAGTAATTCCAACGCAGTTTCGATTCGGTCCCTTTACTCGAATTTTGACGCTCGAATAGTAATGAAAAATCGGCCTATCAGCGGCCAGACCCATGGCAGAAAATCCGTTGAGGAGCTCATAATCGATAATCGTTCCATGTTGGAAAACGGGAAGCTGGCTCGCGATGACGTCTAGCTTGGCATTCGCAGCGGGCCTGCGCGGCTTGTCGATTCAGAGCACCTATGACTCAAGATCCGCTGACCTGGGCGCAGACTTTTTTGTTCCTCTGTTGGGTGCGTCGATTTCTTACGACCGGATGACCCCCACCTTTACATCTTCTTCCCTGCGGTCAGTTGCCCGAGGTCTTTCTTCCTTGATACGGGCAGAGGGGCGAATGCGACTTCTGCTTGAGACCCACCTGTCGACGGAGGACAGATTAGCTCTTGCATCGAATCCACAAGACCGCGACCACCGGAACGACATTTTTGACAGGGCTCTCGAGCGGGGTTTTGAGAAAGTGGAGTATCTTGCGACGCAGATTGAACTGCTGCATGTTGAAGCTCTTGCATGGATGGTTGATCGAGATTTTCTCGAGATTAGGGTTGCAATCACCTCTCCTCTGGACAACCCAAACGGTCCCGAAACGATTCCTTACCGTCTTGGCATAATGCGCGACCAGGCTGGAGACTCGGTCAGTTTCACCGGACAGATGAACGAATTTGCGAAGGGGCATGGCCGCCTGCCTGAGCGCTTAATCCTCGAACGGTCCTGGATGCCCACGGAGAAATCTAACCACGCCTTCCACCGTGAGTCATTCAATACCATTTGGCACCACAAGGAGGATTCGAACTTCGTAGTGCATGAGGTGTCTCAGTCTGTGAAGGAGCGTTTGACGAGGACAATCCGAAGCAGCTTTGCATGGGACGCGTTCGAAAAACTAGATGATCTTTCCCTCACGGAAAATCCAACTCCGGCACTCCGTGACTACCAGTCTGCTGCCATCAATGACTGGAGGAAAGCAGGACACATCGGGATTCTGTCTATGGCAACAGGGAGCGGAAAGACATTTGTAGCCGCCAACGCTATCGCCGCGGTCTTAGAGGATCATTCCGCTCAGGTTGCAGTCGTGCTGGTGCCTAACCAGAGTATTGAGGCGCAATGGTTCCGCGCCCTTGTTGGGGTCGGGCTGAGTCCCGTCTCACTGTCGACCTTTGGAAGCAGTTGGAGCAAAGAGTTTGCGGCGGCCAATTCAGATACGCGGCTAGGTTTGCGCGATACATTGGTTGTGGTCTCTGTCATGAACCGCGCCGGGACAGAAAAATTTCTCAGAGAAATCAGAAAAAATCATGTAGCTGGTATTAAGCAAATGGTTGTCGCGGACGAGGCTCACCGTTTTGGCTCGCCGAAAATTCGAGAAGCGCTCACCGACGAGTACGAATTTCGTCTTGGGCTATCTGCGACGCCGACCAGATATTTTGACGACGAGGGCACGGATTTCCTCTACATGTACTTTAACGGCCCTGAGCCCAGCTTCGAGTTCTCGATTCAACAAGCTCTGGATTGGGTACCCGATCAAAACCAAAATCCGATTTTGAGCCCGTTCCGGTACTCCGCTGTCTTTTGCGAGCTGGAAGAAGATGAGATCGAGGAATATCTGGAGTTGACGGGGAAACTTTTTAGGAGCTCAAAGGAGGTCGGAGATTCGGCGAGAACCGAGGCGGATCGTAGAAAAATTCTGACTAAAAGGGCTGCAATTTTGAAAACTGCCCGGCTCAAGATTCCTGCTTTTGAAGAAGAGGTCCGAAAGAGGCGCCCACTGAAGAATGCGATCGTGTTTTGTGAGTCAGAAGCGCAGATGCGGGAGGTAGTCGAAGTTCTGATGCGTATGGGGGTGAGGCCTGCTCCCTTCACCATGTCCCGCAGTGCCGCTGCGGATGCAAGATTTGGCGGTGGAAGCGAGAGAGACAACTTAATTCAATCGTTTTCAAAAGGTGGCATTGACGTGTTGGTCACCATGTCGATGTTGGACGAGGGAATTGATATTCCTGAAGCGACGGTCGGCTTTGTTCTGGCTAGTTCAGGCAACCCAAAAGAGTTCATTCAAAGAACGGGTCGGATTATCCGCTGGCACAAAGACAAAGTGGAGGCTGAAATTGTGGATTTTCTCGTCAGTCCTCCTCTAGGTGTGGGTCGCGGACCAGCAGGCCTACTGGACTACGAAAAGGCCATTGTCAGGAAGGAAATCAGTAGACTCGAAGAATATTCGAGGCCAGCTACCAATGCGCTTGAGGTCGCCAACAGCATTGCTTGGCTGAGAAGCTTGGTTGTAGACCGGCTAGATTGGGGCAGTAGTGAGTGAATATTCGAGAGACAGCAGTTACGTGACAATAATGATCGCTGACTTGGACGTGGAGGACGATGTCAAATCTGTCTTGCATACGCTTCTCGGGGTGGAAAAAGAAAGTCTTCACAACAGCAGTCGTAGTTATAAAGACAAGTACAAGAGTGTGTTGCGCGAATTTTGCCCAGAGGGGCTTTCTGAGTGAAAATTTCGAGCGTCAGTTGGAAGAATTTCCGACCATTCGAGCAAGAGCATCTCAATTTTGAGGGAATGGCGGACGTCGTCATTTTTACGTGGGAAAATGGTACTGGCAAGACGGCTTTTATAAACTCAATTTATTGGTGCTTGTACGGTGAAGAGCTGACACCTCGGCGCCGATATATTCCTAATGGTGGCGCGTTGAAAAGGGCGTTCAACGATAAAAAGGCGACGCTTGACGTGAGTGTAGAAGTCGCGTTGAGAGGTATCGGGGGGAGACAGAAGGCAAATATTAAAAGGACCAAATCCTATAGGATCATTGGTATCGATGAGGTCGAGCCGCACGGGCCAGCGGACCTCACTGTAAGCCTCGCCAGGGAGGACGACCTTGGCTATGACCTTGTTGCAGACCCCGAAGGTTGGCTGAGAGCAAATCTCCCAAAGGACATCAGCAAACACTTTTTGTTGGATGGGCAAAATTTCAGCAATTTCTCTGTCAATAATTCAGCAGTCAAAGATGCTGTTGCTGAGATAGCTCACGTGAGCGCTGCCGAGAAGATGGCAGAGCACCTGCAGACTGTGGTTCAGGAGTTAGCTGCGGCCATTGTTCCAAAAAAGTTGGGTGGCGAGGACGCAGATCGAGCTGTGCGCGAAAAGCTGACAACACAAAAAATGCAAAATGAGTCGCGGGTGGAGCAGTTCAGGGGACAGGTTTCCAAGTGGATTCTGGAGAACGGCGAACCTGATCAATTTCTTAAGGACGCGGAACGCGCAGCTCAGCTACAAAGTGAGCTTGTATCGCTGAGGCAAACCAGGCAACAGGCGGATAAAGATGTCATTGACTCCAGCAAAGATCTCCAGCTTTTGCTGGGCTCCGTCGTGCCCTCTCAACTTTTAGACCGGCAGATTTCCGATTTTCTCTCCAATGTTTCGAGTGCAAAAAGCCCGGGTGTAAGCCTCGAGTTGCTCGAAAAATTGGTGCTTCAGTCCAAGTGCATCTGCGGCTGCGACTTAGTGGAGGGTTCACCTGAGTATGGCTCGATACATGCGCTCGTAACTGCCGCTCGGGAGGATTCTGGAAATTTGCATCCCCAGAACCCAAAGCAGTCTCTCCACAAACTTCGGGACGAGGCGCTTAGAAATGATGGTCGCTTTATGGAAGTTTGGAAAAAACTTCGTACCGCGGAGAGCGACCGGGCTGTGGCTGCCCGCGATCTCGAGGAATTCACCCGAGTCAACTCGGCAGAAGGCCAGAAAAGGAATGGAGATCAGGCAGATCCAGGTAATGCGAACAAGCAATACCAAATCGTGATCGCCACTCAAGCCAAGTTGAAGGACTTGCTGGAAGAAACCATCCCAGGTATTGAACGCGATCTGAAAGCACTCACAGCTGCGGCTCTTCGAGAGAAAACCGACGATCCCGAGGCGCAGAAAAGAAAGAGACTTGCAGAGTTTGCCGAAAAATGTTCCGAAGCGGCCCACCAGGTCCACCGGAGTGCCCTCGGGAATGTTCGAGCTGACGTCGAAAAGAATTTTACCGAGGTGTATCGGTCGATGATCGCAGAATTCTCCAGCATCGCTCAGACCGTTGAACTTACCGAAGATTTCGCGGTGAAGATGTACGACGTGGATGGGCAAGAACGCTCCACTGGGTTTTCGACTGGTTGGGGCTTGACTGCGGCCTTCGCTTTTGCGACTGCGCTTGACCAGCTTCAGGGCTACGAGATGCCGTTGATAGTGGACACTCCGTTTGCTGCAACAAGCTCTAATATTCGAAGGCAGCTAGTGGCATCGATTGTTAGGTCGCTTGGAGAGGGTGGAGCGTCATCGGGAAGGCAAGCGTTGTTCTTGTCTATTGATACGGAGCTAACCGACGACGTGATCAAAGAATTTGGGAAGATTAGAACGACTTACGTTACCGGCCGATACGACACCACCACACAGGTTACGACGATCACCGTTGACGAGGCGAAACATGGTTGAAAAAGAGTTCTTTCCAAAATGGTCGGCAGATCTTGTGGATGATGCTGATGCTCTGGGAGAGCTTCTGTTCGATTCCAACTACCATCCGCGCCTTTTTATGCTCTGTTTTGCCATCGGCGTTCGGTTTGGGGGCTCTCATCCGGGCGATTTTAAGAGGTCCGGAAAGGGTCCGCGAACTGGATTGTCCAAGAGCGACCTTGACCTGATTCTTGCAATGCAAGTCTTGGGTGGCGAGCAGGCAGACAGCCCTGGTGTGGCGTTTGCTGAAAATTGCGCAAATAGCGGGCTCAAGTGGCTGCTTGATAAGTCTGCCGACTCTAGTGACCGGTTGTCCGCAGTTGTAGAGGCTGTCGAGGGTGCCCTCCCGCAGGAAGGGTAACCAAGCTTCCGTGAGTGATTCCAAAGTTGACTTAGCTGCGGGCTATTCGCGGTCAGAGAAAACGAGCGAACGACTTGCAGCATTAGGTTTAGTCGCCGATGCGCCTCTCGGCCCTAAAGCTGAAGCAGTTGTGCTTCGACTGGTCGGTGATGGCGATGCCCGCGTAGCTTCAAGAGCGCGAGAGCTGGCCTCTCGTTTGAATATTTCAAACGGAATCCTCACCCAGGGGACTCAGCCGGCGGCGACAGATGTTGACGTTGGCGGAGCGTTGGTATCTCCATACCGAATCATGTTGTCGATACTTGCCCAGGAGGGACAACCGCACTGCGCGGCGTCCCCGCCACAGGCCGACTCAGTTAGAAGACTGATCGCAGTTTCCGCCGCCACTCTGGGAGGCGACGTTAGCAAATCGACCCTTGCCGGCGAGATGGCAATATCTGAAAGGCAGGTGGACTACTACCTCGACGCGGCAAGATATACAGGAGTCGCCGAGCTGCTTCGTTTCCTATCGGCTAAGGGTAGGGAATTTGACTTTCCGATCTCGCCAGACTCTTTCTTAGCAGTATCCAGCCAAATCTGTTCGGCCCATCCAGTTGTCGCGCGACTTGTGAAACAGAAACTTTTCGGGACATTCGTTGAGCAGATGGACTCCGTCCAACTTGTCAGGAACCTATCTGAGTCAACCGGTGGGAGTGTCCTTAGTGACGTGACGGCGCTCCGGAGGTACGGTACAGCCAAAAGTTGGAGTGACTGGATTTTCGACGGTATTCAGCAGATTTCAACCGAGTGGAATCGACGTTTGCCCCAGGGGCTACCAACCGTTGGGTTGACCGGAGCAGAGTTGTCAAGGTTCGGTAATCCGCTTGGCCAATTCAAGCTTCGTGCTTTCAATTCCGGTGCGCCTCTTTACTCAGATGTCCTTGAAGACAGAGTCCTCTCTCCAAAAATAGCGTTTTCGGCTCTTGACAGGTGGGACAGCGGAGAAGATTTGGCCAGTGAGATAGATCTAGACGGTTTTCAGCAAAAAAAACTCACTCTTGAGCAAGTCGGAGAGAAGAGTGGTTTGACCCGCGAGCGGGCCCGACAGATAGAAGTCGAGATTCTTAAGGACCTTGATTCCGTCTTGAGAATCGAGACCCTTCCAGAAGAGCTAGGTTTTCCCAGGCTCCAAGGTTCTGCTGGCCAGCCTTTGATGGATATCTCCCAACTCGTCCTTGGGTCCCTCGTGGAGACATTGTCGCTGGGTCCGATGTCGGGACACTTCCCAGCAATGGCTGGTCAGTCATACAGCTTGGGCCTCGACCCATTTGAGGTAATTCGCGCCCGGTTTGGAAGTGGTCTTCTAAGCCCCGTCGAAGTGGTGGGGGCAATCTTCTCGAGAGTGCTTTCGGAGCGCGGCTGCAAACTCCTTTCTTCTGAGCTTGGGCTCTGGGGCGAGAAAAGTACTGCTCACCAGTCCCAGGTTCGCGACCTTCTAGCTACCGGGGCATATGGGCGCAACACGAGGAGAAATGCTCGGATTGGTAAACTCCAGCTTATTTTCCAGGAGGAGGGGCCGCTCAAGATTGAGCGAGCCGCAAGACTGTCCGGGGAAAGTTCTCCTAAGGCGCTCGCTGCATTCATGGGGAATCGGAGCGAGTTTGAGCTTGACGCCCCCTCAAGTACCTGGTTTCTCGCTGGCGGGAGAGAGATTACAGAGTTTACTTCGGTTTTTGAAGCAATGTTTTTTATTGTCGACCAGCATGGGCCGAACACCGGAGCTGTGCTAATCAGGGAAGCAAAGAAGGTCTATCCGGTAAGTGAGGCGCGGCTTTACCAAGCACTTGACGATTTGCGTGTGGGTCGACTAGCTAATGGGGAATGGGATTTGGTCAGCCGGGGTGGAATTCGCGCAGTGGGGGAAGAGCCTCGCCTTGCAGAGGGCCTCCAAGTGCGCGACCAAGAAGCCACGTATTTCATGACTGCAGACCGTAATCACCTTCGCGGGTCGGGATGGGTGTTCCCGCGTTGGGTCGGCTGGAAAGTTGGTCTCGTTGGGACACCCCAAACGGCAGTTTTTAGTTCTCGTTGGCCGTCAGACGGCGCTTTAACCTTAACTAGAAGGGCCCAGCAAGTAAGGGCCAGCAGTATTCTCGAGCCGCTTAGGGAGAGAGGATGCAAAGTGGGGTGCGTGCTCAAGTGGGATCTGTTCTTCGAAGACATGTCCTACTCCCTCACCCATGATTGCGCGCTAGGACGACACGGAGGCCTGAGCCAGTAGCCTCTTTAGTTTTCTTCTGAGTCTGGAGCAGAAAGCGAAGGGCTGGCTACAGCCTCCCCACTTGCCTTTAGCCGCCACTCATCTCTTCCGCTGAAAGTGGACATTCGGGCCATTCATCATCTCACGGCACGAGGAGGTGCAGCGAGCGCAGCTTCCGGAATGCTTGCGGCAAGTCCAACGAGCGTCGGTAATACAAAAAGTCCGAGCAAGAGGGGGATAAGAGGGACAAGTGAATCTTGGGGGAGTGCTAGGACGCTGGCGGTAAAGACTGCAAGAAAAACGATGGGCGCGAGACCGGCGCCTATCATCCATTGATGAAATGCGCTCCGGGTACGACTCCACCACCGTGCGGAGATGAGGGAGAATCCAATGCCCAAGGTGAGCAATGTCAGCAGCATCATGACAACCGTGAATTCTGTCCTCCGCTGAGGTTGACGCCACGTTTCGCGGTTATCTAAATATAAGTAGCGGGCACCGCCCCCAAGCCATGACCCAAGAAGAAAGCTCAATGGCGTAATTAGCCCATTCGGGATTGCAGCCAGCCATCCCGGCCTGGTGAAGCCACCCACTGAGGGTGCCGTTGTCGGCCCGCTTTCACGCGGTGGTGAGGTGGGTGAGGTTTTCATGGATTCCGGGGGATCCAACGGCTCCCGGCCTTTTTCCTCGCCAGTCGACAACGGCTTGCTCTTCCATGCCAGAGCGACAAAATATCCTCCAAAGAGGATCAAAAGAGTCAGCGAGAGTGGTGTGAGACTGGCATCTCTCAGTCTGCGCACCGTCGCTGCGATGAGTGGGAGCAGAAAAACAAGCAGCGCTAGAAAAGCCAAGTTCGGTTCAATCTGTCCCACGAGCGCCATGGTGAGTAGGACGAAGAGACCAAACCACCAGAATTCGGAGCGAGATGCTCTGCCTCGGAAGTCAGCGAACTTGGAGAAAAGCGACGTCGAGACGGCTGCGCCGAAACCAACAAAGTTGGATGCAGGCTTCGTTGGGGTGGACGGTTTCTCCCGCCAGGCAGGGTTGGCACCGGCCAGCGCTGCGGAAGCCCTTGCTGCTGCCGGCGGCGCCTCTGGTTGTTTTTGTGAAGTCGCGGTGGTCACTGCTGCCGCAGCGGGTGGAATCTTTCCCTCTTTGAGGTCAGCTAGTTGCTCTGGTGTGGCTGGCCAAAAACCCTGAGTCTTCATTGGCTTCCCGTTGTTCCCTCAACATCATTTTCGACAACAACCCTCGGCCTTCCTCGACCCCTGTTATTTAAAGAAGGCTACGGTCTGGGGCATTTATACCGATCATTTTCTCCGCAGAAAATGTCCATCGGGATAGGGCAATTTGTGGCTTAGGATGAAAACTTAGCTTAGTTACGAGCGGCTACAAAACTGGCCGAGATGGGGGAGAGGTTGGATTCAGTTGAAACATCAAACGGGACTCCCGTGGCCGGGGAAAAGATGTTGGCGTCTCATCTGGCCCTCGCTTTAGAGAGCTGGAAGATGTCCACGTTGTTGTTGACCGTCGTGTCTCAGCTGGACGTGTCTGAAAGTCAAAAATATCTTGCGAGAGCGCGCTATTTTCGAAAACGGATTTCCGAATCTCTCGACGACGTGGGCTTGCGTCTTGTCCACCTTGACGGACAACCCTTCGATTCCGGGATGGCGGCCACAGCTCTGAATCTTGAAGATTTTGACCCAACAGACGAGCTCCTCGTCGATATTGTCATCGAACCTCTCGTCATGGGCCCCAGAGGGGTCTTACATCCAGCGATAGTTTCACTTCGAAAGGAACTCCCGTGACAACCTTTGTCGGAATAGATTTGGGCACCACTAACAGTGCAATCAGCACGTTCGATGGCACTGCGGTTCGTACGTATAAGAGTCCCGAGCAGAACGACGTGACGCCGTCTGCGCTCTATTTTGCCAAGCGTGGTGGTCTGATTGTCGGTCAGCGCGCCTACGAGAGTGCTGCCCGTGACCCGGGTGCATCGGCGATGCACTTCAAACGTATTTTAGGAAGCAGAACGCCCGTGCGCGTATCCACAAGCGAAGGGCAAAGGGAGCTCACGGCAGAGGAGTGTTCGGCTGAGGTGTTGAAAGCGCTTTTCGCCTACCTTCCAGAAGAAACTCGCAAGGGTGGCGACATCGCCACCGTCATCACCGTTCCCGCTGCATTTAATACGATGCAACGAGAGGCGACGATGAATGCGGCTCACAAAGCCGCGCTCGGCCGGGTCCGACTGATGCAAGAGCCGGTTGCCGCGGTTATGAGCGTCATGCGGGGAAACAATAATAACGGAACCTTTCTTGTTTTTGACCTGGGCGGCGGCACGTTGGACATAGCGATCGCGGAAAGCACCAACGGGCGAGTCACTATTCAGTGGCATGGGGGTGTTCAGATGCTGGGGGGCCGCGACTTTGATCGGATTCTCGTTGACAACGTTGTCAAGCCTTGGTTGAAAGAGAATTTTGATTTGCCTGACAATTTCTCGGCATCGGATAAATACAGGGCACTACTGAGGGCAGCGGCGTGGTCGGCCGAGAAAGCCAAAATCGAATTGTCCTCGAAGGGAGAATCCGTGATTGCTCTCGACGAACAACAAGTCGCAATGAAGGACGAGAGTGGCGCAGACATGTATGTGCACATTCCACTGTCCCGGGAGACTCTCAACGCTCTCATTGAGCCGCGGGTGCTCGAAGCTGTAGAGGCGACCAGGAAAACTCTGTCTGATGCTCACCTTCAGCATGACCAAGTGGAACGCATCGTGTTCGTTGGCGGGCCCACAAACTACGCACCACTGCGTGAGCGAGTGGTGCAGGAGCTAGGAATTAAAGGAAGCACCGAAGTGAACCCCATGACGGCCGTCTCTGAGGGTGCGGCAATTTTCGCTGAGTCCACTGAGTGGGAAGATGCTCCTGTTGAGCCGGCAAAACCGTCCACCGGTAACACTGATCTGGGACTTGTCTTGAAATACGAGAATCGCACAGCAGACAAAAGGACCCTGGTGCTCGTGCAGTTTTCCGCCGATGTCGAAGGCTATGAAATCAGTTTTTCAAATCTCGACAACGGCTGGGTCTCGGGACGGCTGTCTCTGAAAAACAATCTTGAGCTGAAACTTGACCTGCCTAACGCCGGAGATAACAACTTTCGACTCGAGGTTGTTGATGCTTCAGGTTTGCCAATAACGGTGGAAGCCGAACATTTTGTTATTAAGAAGACAGCTGCAGTTATTGACTCGGTTCCCGCTTCACACCGGGTGGGCCTCCAAGTTCAAGATAGCCGCGGGAATGCAAAGCTTTTGCCCCTCGTGGAGGCGGGAGAGCCACTTCCCAAGTCTGGTCGGTTTGAAGTGAAGGCACTCGAAGCCGTCAAGGCAGGAGAGGCGAGGGCCATTCGATTAAGACTGTGGGAAGGTGAAATAGATGCGCCGGTGGAAGACAACAGGCCGGTAGGGATGTTGAAGATATCTGGGGCCGATTTTGACTCGGGGGAAATTGGTGTCGGGTCTGCAATTGTTTGTGAATACACGGTGAAAGAGTCAGGGGAAATTTTCCTTGATGTCGAAGTGCCTGCAATTCAAGGTTCCTTCAACTCAGCGATGCGCAACCTTTACTCCCGTGAGGATGACGAGCAAAATTTCGAGTCTGCCGGCGAGGAAGTTGAACGTCAACTGGACCGCACGTCTCACCGTATTCACGAATTCAACGAAGTTATTGCGCACCCCGACCTCGGCAACGCAATCGAAAGGCTGAGCGCTGCGGGAGAAGCAATCCGTGACGGCGATGTGGAATCAATCCAGGCAGCACGCGAGCTGAACTTACAGGCGCTGAAAACTCTTGCTGCGGTAACGAAGGAAAACCCTGGGGTAATGCTCCGTATTAAGCTCGCGAACCTGAAACAACACTATGCGACCGACATCGAACCAATAGCCTCAGAAAAGGCGAAGCAAAAAATCGACCTCCTTTTCTCCGCGCTTGACGAAGACCTCGTCGACTCAGTTGACTACTTCGACGAGCATTACAGCGAGCTAAAAGAGCTTTTTAGCAATATTTGGTTTTCCGATTTCAAGAACCTCGCAGCGCACTTTCACCGGCTTATCAAAAGGTCGCAAAATTTCTCCGACAAAACTGAGTTCGAGCGGCTGGCTTCGTCGGGCAAAGCAGCTATTTCTTCGAAAGATCATGAAAAACTCATAAGGGCGGCTTTGGCTCTGCAGAATTTGTGGCCTGACCAGGAGACCGTTGACGAAAACTTCTTCCTCAGTACGACAAATGTGGGCGTTTAGGAAGAGGCAGTGTTAGTCCTCGGCCGAGCAGGTGCCCTCCGGAGTACCGTTCTCTAATGCTGCGAGAGAGCGCGTTTCATGCGCTAGGAGCTAACCCTTTCGACGACCGAGAAAAGCTTGACGATTTACTGTCCCGTGCTCGACTGATGGGCAAGACGGAACAAGCACAAAAGGCGCACACCCAGCTTGTCACCCCGAAGATGCGTCTTGGCGAGGAGTTGCGGTGGCTGTCCGGTGTGACTCCGCAGCAGACTGATGCGGTCAGAGCCGCACTTGAGGACGGCTTCACTACGGTCGCGGCGTTGGATGAGATGCCAGCGCTCGCTCGAGCAAACTTGATGGTGACGCTGCTTCCGACTTCTCTCGCGGCTCTCGCCCGACACGTCTCGTTTGGAGACATTCTCTCTGACGCCATCGATGTCGTTGCAGCCATTGACGGTCCATCCGTTCTTGTTTTAGTCAACAAGGATCGTGAAGATGCCGGTTGGCCCCCTGTGCAAGATATTGCTCAGGTCCGCGAGAAACTCGCTTTGGTCGAAAAAGACCATGCCGGGCTGCTCGCAGGGATTCTCAACGAACTCCCGGTGGAGGAGCAGTCCGCAATTTTGACCCCTCTGCTCGAAGACCGTATTGAGGGCGGGGCGAAAAAAGCACCTAGGGTCCTGATTTCTCTTGTGGATGCATACGAGAAGACCGTGACAGCTGAATTACTAGTCCGCCAGGAGTTGATTGATCAACAGGTCGGAGCCTGTCACAAACTTCTTGATGCTTCGGCGCAATCCCAGAACTTTGGCCCCTACGTCTCCAAAATGGTCGCGGGGATTTATGCGTGGGACACGATGGCCCAACCAATCCAGCTATGTCGTCGAAGCCAAAAGCTCAAGCATCAGCCCACGGTTGATCTTGCAAAGAAGGTCCTCCAAGTCGCCGTCAGACTCCATAACGATGGTGGGCATACGAAAGCATCCTTGAAGCTTGTCAAGTGTGTCGCGGACGCATTTCGCGAAGAACGCAACGTTGCAGATGACGCCCACGGACACCTGGAAAAGATTGAGCAGCTCCTTGACAGCAAGCGGCCGCATAACCAGAAGAACGATTCAGGCTGGCGCAAAGCAGTTACGTGGGAGTCGAAGAGCCGAGCAGGCCATCTACGCATATCCCCAGGTGGTGTGGAATACGGCAACCGTAGTCTGTCCCTCGACCAGATTAGAAGCGTGAAGTTGTTGGACGGTGACTCTTTTGGTATTCAGTTGGGTAATCACGCGGAGACTATAAGAATCGCGACACCCAGCGCAAAGACCCTCAACGCGTTCGTCGACCGTTTGATTACTGCCGTCGCTAACGAAATTTTGTTTGAGTGGGGCGAAGCGTTGGCTGAAGGAAAGAAGATACCGATGGGGCCGGTCCAGCTTGTGGACCGCGGGCTCGTTGTGTTAATACCCAAATTTTTGCGTGCCCCGGAGATAGTGGTCGCCCCCTGGCGAGACATCGAAGTATCCCGCGGGGGCAGAGGACTGAGTATTTCATTTTACAGCGGCAAACCGCTCCTTGAATTCCTCTCTTACTTCGAGGTCGAGAACGCCATATTCTTGGGAATTGCGGTTAAGAGGCTCAAGGAGAGCGGCACAACCCTGATTAGCGAACTCTTTTAGAAAGAACTATTCCCTCGAATGAAGGCGCCAAAAAATGTTGCATCCCATTGAGCAGAAATCTTTCGAGCTTGCCGCAAGTTTGAGCCACGATCGTGTTGTGGAGCTTCATGTAGCAGTCGCGTGGCTCCAACAGCCCTCGTGTCCAGAGTTCGAGGGTAGAGACACGATGCGCGTCAATGCCCACATCTTGTTGCGCGAGCTCTTGGTTGGGGGGAAAGTCTCGAAAGGGGACTCCCAACACATCGCCGTTACGGAACGGGCGCGCTATTGGATTGACCGAGCACTCGGTGAATCAAGCTCTGAAGATTCAATCCGGGAACTAGTCGCCGAGCTCGGCTTGAGTGGCGAAGCACTGGTTACTGCCGGGCCGCGGGTGAGCGACATGAGCAACAAGAACAAGGAAGTAGACCAGAAGACACTGGACGAAGTTCTGAGGGAACTTGATTCTCTCATCGGACTTGAATCGGTGAAAGCACGGGTGAAGACGCTCGTGCAGCAACAAAAGGTAAACGCGAAAATGCGAGAGAAGGGTGCAACGCCGCCACACTCAGGCTTAAACCTCATCTTTACCGGAAACCCAGGGACGGGAAAAACCACGGTAGCAAGGATCATTTCCCGCCTGTATAAGGAGCTGGGACTCATCTCTAAAGGTCACCTGGTGGAGACGTCCCAGGTGGATTTAGTGGGCCGATTTATGGGTGAAACGGCCCAGAAGACGGACGCACGGCTCGATGAATCTCTGGGAGGAACCTTGTTCATTGATGAAGCATATTCTTTGACTGAGTCACACGGGAGTTTTGGGCAAGAAGCGATTAACACCCTGGTCTCCAACATGGAGAACAACCGCGACAACCTTGCGGTCATTGCTGCCGGGTACACCGAGCCGATGCAGGAATTTTTGAGGGCCAATTCTGGCCTTGAATCTCGCTTCACCGCAACGATTCATTTCGACGACTATTCTGCCAGCCAACTGGTTGAGATCGTTGGTCTTCTGGCGACTGAGCACGGTATCCGCGTCACGAAAGATGTCAACGCGGCAGTGTTCCGGCACCTCACGCGTAACCGAACCATTGGGGCAAACGGCAACGGCCGTTACGCAAGAAAGCTGTTCTTGCGAATGTATGAGCTGATGTCCCTCCGCGCCATGGAGGATGGCGTGATTGAGGACCACGAAATTGAAGAGTTCCAGGTCTCTGATGTGCCAGACAATCTTGAATACGGCGAGAAAGCCGTGACTATTCAAGACGTGCTTCAGGAACTTGATGGTCTGGTCGGTATCGACGATGTCAAAAGCCATGTGAGGAAGCTAATAGACCGAATGAGGGCACGGGTTGTCACCGACGCGCAGGGCCGGCCGAGCGTCGACCTTAATCTGAACCTGATTTTTGCGGGAGACCCGGGTACTGGAAAAACCACGGTCGCACGGCTCCTTGCTCGCGCTTACCAGGCTCTAGGAGTGCTCCCGCGAGGCCACCTCGTCGAGGTGGGGAGGTCTGATCTCGTGGCCGAGTATCTCGGTCAGACTGCTCTCAAGACGAAGAAGAAAATCGAAGAGGCGATGGGTGGGGTCCTGTTTATAGACGAAGCGTATGCGCTCACTCATTCTGCGGGAGGAAACTCCGGCTCCTACGGGCAAGAGGCCGTCACAGCGCTGGTTCAAGAGATGGAAAACAATCGTGGAGGTTTCGCTGTTATAGCCGCAGGCTATCGGGAGGATATGAAGTTTTTTGTAGAGAGCAACCCAGGTCTAAAGTCGCGTTTCGACGAACACGTTCTGTTTCCCAACTTCTCAAAAGACGAGTTATTGCAGATCTTCTTGACCACAGCGCGTGACAAGCAGATTGAGGTGTCTGAGGACGTTCGAGAAGCAGTTTTTGCTCACTTGAATAGAAACCAGACAAGTGGCGACAACGGCAACGGGCGTTACATGAGGAAGCTTTTCGAGAAGATGTACGACAGCATGGCGACACGTGCCGCAGGTGACGAGTTTGAAGGTGACGCACTCTTCCGATTTGACGCGAGCGATGTGCCTGAGAAAATCGGAGATCAGAGCCGGCCCGCAATCGGCTTCGGATAACGAGGCGCAGCCTGTCACTGGTCTCATTTATGCTTATGCCAGCATCATGAGTTGTAGCCATAGGTACCTAGCTGGCTATGCGGCAACCCGCTTCGTACGAGCCGGGTGCCCTAGGGAAAGATGTGGCCCCGAGCTAACCGGTGTGGGGCAAGTCGTGAATCGTGTGGCCAGTCTTTTGGCAGCAAGATTCCCCTCCGCTCATGCGGGAGTAAGGAGAAACCATGTCAACACAAACCCTATCCGAGGCATACCCGCTGGCGAGCTTGCTCTATCACCCGGGTAACCCCGGCAATCTGCGCTGGATCTTGGAAGACTCCCTGCCCGATGAAACGGTGGTCAGAAGTTATTCCAGGCAATGGTTCCGCTTCACCTACGAAGGCCAGCACTATGCGCTACGGCCCACGGACTTGGCGGTGAACCCGTATAACGGGATGTGGCCCGTAGCGGGCACTGTGCCCCAGAGCCTGATGGATCGGTTGCCCCTGTTCATCATTGGTTACTGGCACTCCGGGGGTAAACCCAGTGATGGACAGAGCCGCCACACCCAAGAGTCGCTCGCTCGCCTGCTCGCGAGCGACTCTGGAGCAACCTTCGTGGGGGATGCGGTCACATTCCAGAAAGACTCGAGGTGGGTGGAGCCCGCACTGTTGCTGGTCGGGGTAACGGATGCCGATGCTGCCCAAATGGCCGAGAAGCTTGGGCAACCGGCCTATGTGAAGGTGGGGTCTAAACGCGCTGAGTCCCATTTTGTGGGTGACCACAGTGCCAGGCGCAGCGGCGGGTACGCCTGGCAACTGAGTGCCCTTGATCGGGAGCCCTGCCCGATGAGCCTGGGGTGCGAAACGGAAGTTGCCCCCAAGCGTCAAGGTGGGCACTGGGGCTCACAGGCGATGGCGGTGGCGGCGATGTGGCAGGCCCACTTTGCCCTGACCCATCAGCTGGTGGGATGTCATCCGTGCAGTGGTGGCTCAAGCGGTGGCCGGGCGCCAGAGAAAGGGCGAGCCCTTGCTATGCATGAAATCCTGCCGGCAAGCCGGTATGGGTTCATGCGCTTCCCCGGCTCTGCCAGGGATCAAGAAGTGCTCCTGGACATTCCCCCGGGCACCCCGAGCTTGTAGCGCAGAGTATGTCAGAGGTGACCCACACTGTAGGGCGAAGGCGCTCAGTCCTCTGAGAATGCCGAGCTACGGACAGCAAAGATACGCATCACGGCGTTGGAGAATGAGCTGCAAACCGTTCAGGACGCTGCAGCCTCGTGTGATTTGGTGGTGGTGGTTGACGGGGGAGAAGGCGATCCCTCACAAAAAACGTCGTGCCGGTTGGCCATTCCATCAGGAGAGGGACCAGAGTGTGCGGTGTGAAGCGGTCCAGGTTTGTGTTGCGGGCCAGGCCACGTCCTCCGGGAAATCGGCCGTCGGTTACCGTTCTCGGTCGCCTTATGTGGAGGCACACCACCAATCGCCCGAGTGTCGCCAACGTCATGACCACCCGTCTGGGGTCTCCACAGCGCGGGATGCAAACGTTTCATTCAACCGTTGGCATAGCCCAACCTCATTCCCGCTGAAGGGTGGATACGGTGCGGGAATGGAAGACGACTTTCCCCAAGTCCGTGCAGAATGCAAGCACACGGTTTACGGTGAAGAGATGAGCCCCAACGTTCTCATCAGAAACATGCCAGCAGACGTCCACGAAGTGATTGTGGCCCGCGCTCTTGCGGAGGGACTGTCGCTCCAGGAGTATCTGATGCGACACTTCAGGGAGTTCGCCGCTCGACCTACGATGGCCGAGCTGATGGACACGGCAGCGGAGCGAGCCGCAGATGCTGGTGGAACGGACGCCAACGCTTCGGAAATCGTGGGATGGATTCGTGAGGCGAGGGAAGATCGCGACGCTCGCCAGTGGTAGCGCTCGTCGTTGACGCCTCGGTAGTCGTCGATGGCATGGTCTCTTCTGGAGTCAGAGGTAATCGGTGTCGGGCGATTCTGCAAGAACACTGTTTTCTTCCAGAACTTTTGTTCTCCGAGGTCGCCTCAGCCCTAGCGCGGTGGGAGCGCCATACAGGTCAAGCGGCGGAGGCCGAGTTTTCGTCTGTTCTTGCACTCGGGTGGACGACGGTGGGCCACGGTGAATGGGGAAGCCGGCTGTGGGGGCTTCGCCATGATCTTTCTCTTTACGACGCAACCTATGTGGCCATCGCGCGAACACTCGACATTGCCCTTGCGACAACAGATCGTAAATTTGCCACCACCGCCCGCAAGTATTGCGATGTGCTCTTCCCCGAATAGAAGCTGTCCTCACCAGAGCTTGGAGAAGCCTCAGTCGGTGAGTGCTCGCGGTCTTAGCCCAGCAGTGTCAGACACGACATCATTTCTGTTCGCAACCTTGTGACACAACGCAACCGAGGTCTGTCGAGCGGTTCGCTCCACAGACCTCGGTCTACTCAGATTGGTGAGAACACCGCTCCCACTCGATCAGCGTCACCGCTCGCTCTCAGACCTATCTCAGCATGACGAGTCGCAACTGTAGGTACCCAGCCGGCTATGCGGCAAGCCGCGTCGTCCGCGCCGGGTGCCCGAGGAAAGATGTGGCCCTGGGCGCCCCGAGCTTGTAGCGCAGAGTAGGTGTCAGAGGCGACGCATACTCTGTGTTTGCGGGTGGTGCACAGGTGTTTGGGGTGGTGTGCCTCTCCTAAGGTGACTGTGTGCCACCCGCTCCGGTGCGCAAACGGTGTGACCCGCGATGGCAGTGGAGGGAGAGCTCATGGCAGAGGAAAAGTATTGCCCGGTGTGTAGGGCGCCGTGGGTGTGGGGCAACGACTTTTGCGTTCAATGTGGTCATTCTGTGCCCCACCAGAGCATGCGCGCCCGTGGTGATGGCTCTGCTGTGAGGGTCCACGAAAGGCTTGGCCACCGTGGGTGACATTCTCTATGGGCTGACGTGGTGGATGGGGCTCGCTCTGGCCTCCTGGCTGGTGTGGTCACCACTGTTGCTGTATTGGTGGCTCAAAAAGCGCAAGAACTCCCGTCGACCGTGAGTGTTCTTGCTCGCCTTGCGCAGTATCTGGGCATGGGGTCCCAGGTTCTGGTGTTTGCAGCTTTCGTCGGTGTTTCCGCGGGTGGCGTGGTGCTCGCGGGGGTAAGTGCACCCCCACCGGCAGGCACGGTGACAGCCGGGCCCACCACCTACAGTTATTGCCCCCAGATCCAGCAGTTCACTTCGCCCTATCTGCGGGAATGGAGCGGTTTTGTGGAGGGCGGGGACTTTGTCAGCCTCGGAGTTTTGTCCTTTTTGTCAACTCAGCTCGGACTTGTTGTGGACGATGCTGACGCTGCCGGTGTTGACCTGACTGATCCGGCCAATGACTGGTTTCGGCTCTTGGGCGTTGGCTCGAGAGGGTTTGAGGCGCTCGATCAGCTTGATCGTGGCCAACTCGATGATGAGCGCAGGTTTGAAGTGTTGGAGCGTATTGCCCGATGGGTGTCTGATGCCCACTCCACCTGTGTGGGGTGGGAAGCCTAAGCGTTTGATTTATTGCTCATAAAAATGCGCCCAGCTAGACGAATAATTGTTGTTCGAGGAACAAAGCGTTGAAGGCCCG
>Ga0307933_1000745_pt1 | contig 29512 bp, 29 predicted proteins | sample OrgLakmetageno88_FD_201811 | JGI IMG/M metagenome (GOLD analysis project Ga0307933, IMG submission 201811) | Saline water microbial communities from Organic Lake, Antarctica - #88 | ecosystem: Environmental > Aquatic > Non-marine Saline and Alkaline > Saline | place: Antarctica: Organic Lake... | reverse complement strand
ATACGCTTCAAATATAGCGGTATCTACTCCATTTATTTCCCAAACAAAAGAGTCTCCGTTTATTGGCGAATAACTACCATATAAATAGAAATTTTTTAAAATATGTTGATAGGTTACTATTGGTTTTACTCCGCAAGCGGTTATGTATTTTCCTAAATGATTCATCATTCCAAATCTAGCTTCATCTTGACAATATAAATTCACAGATTCATAACTATCTTTATTTAGACTAATTCTAATGTTTTTTAGGGTATTAGGAAGTTTTTAAAAAAGCTTTTTCAGCTTTTACATCCTTTTTATAATGAGATTTTCTAGGAGTTTTGGGTTTTGTTTTAAAGTGTTGAATTAAATATTCACGGATTCTTTGGTACTTAACATCAACACCATATTCTTGTTTTACCCAATCTTAAGCATCCCAATATTCTAAAAATGGATTCTTAGGGTCGTTTACTCTTTGTGATAAAGCTTTATAGATTTCTGGAGTAATAATTTTAGAAGTTTTATTTTTAGGTTTGTCCGTTAACATCAAATCAATACCAACAGCTTTATAATTTACTAGCCATCTTTCTAGAGTTCTAATGTGGACCCCTACAGTATTCGCTAATTCTTGTCGTGTTTCAAATTTATCAGATTTAATTGCTAGCAAGCTTTTTAAACGTTTTTCTCATTTTAAAGTTTGCTGTTTTACTAAGAGTTTTTTTAACTCTAAATCCGATTCTTTAATATCTATAATTGCTTTTTTACCTATACATAAATTAAATACAGCAATACAAAACTATTTTAGTACAGAATAGATGAGAATCGATTATATACGTAGAAAAATTTTCGTAGAAATCTAGTAGTATTGTTTTTGTTATCAAAGAATAAATATAATAACACAACTTAGCAATGTTGATATATTTTAACAAAGTAAAAGGTAAAAACAAGAAAGTTTGAAAAGTTATTTGGTTTGAGTATTTTTTAAAATACTCAAACCAAATAACTTTTCAAAGCAGGATTTCAATAATAAAAACCTAAGCAGCTGGTTTCAAATCATTAATATGCTTAGTAACCTTTGATTTAAGATTGCTAGCTTTTCTCTTGTGTATAATATTGTTCTTAGCTAATTTATCGAGCGAAGAAACAACTTTTGGGTAAAGAAGAACTGCCTTATCGTAATCTGTGCTCGATCTTAATTCTTTTAACAGCATTCTTGCTTGTTTATGTAAACGTTTGTTTAATAACTGTTTTGAATTGTTTCTTCTAATTCTTTTTAATGCAGATTTATGATTTGCCATGAATATTATTTTTGTAGTCCGTAGGGGAATCGAACCCCTGTTACCAGGATGAAAACCTGGCGTCCTAACCCCTAGACGAACGGACCGTTGTTATATTATTTTGTAGTCCGTAGGGGAATCGAACCCCTGTTACCAGGATGAAAACCTGGCGTCCTAACCCCTAGACGAACGGACCAAAATCTGTGCTTAAAGCAGCTATTTGATGCAGCAAAAATAGTTCCTTTTTTGAATATATCCTAATGACAGTACGGAATAAAGTGTACAACTATATTAAAGGAATTTACCTTTTCATAATCAATGATTTATAATTTTTTTATTGAATAACTTCAAACAAAAAACACTTGAAATGATTGCTTTAAAAATTAAAAATATGAACTTTTTTCAATTTTTTTCTAAGAAAATATTGAAGTTGAAAAAATCTTAGATATACTCAATCCTTTTAGCTTTTCGGGATTTCGAGTTTAATCGTTGACTTCTAAAAAGTTATTTACTCTTAATTTTAATTTAAGTAGTACTATATTCATTTACATGATTTTGAGTGTAAAATTATCAAAGAAAAAGGAAGCAATACCATAGGTATGGAGCTGAATCACTTTTAGCGGATGGAAACCAAGGGACAAAATTCTTGCATTCAAAGGTATAGCTTGTACGTATGTAAATTCATTTCACTAAAAGAAACTACTTAAAGTCAAAAGAATTATTGAGTAGATCTCAAGTAAATTTAGGATAACAGCATCAGAGAATTCTCTGTGTAAAGAAGATCAACTCTATTTTTTAGATAGCATTCATCCTCAGCATAATAGTTTTGCAGATATATTTGAAAGTATTAGAGAAGAAATAATTATCTGTAATTATTTTGATTTTACAAAAATTATTAACTTTAAAGAATGGAAATCTTAAAAAAACAAACCCTTTTAGATAAGCATTTGTTTTTAAAACTGAAAAATTGATTTCATATTTAAATTATTTGACGAACATATTAATTTTAAAACTACATAAAATGGAAACTAGATCAAAAAAAGAAAAAAATTTAATTAAAGGTAGTACAGAAAAAAAAGCCTTGATAAGCTAATGAGGTATATTCCTATTACTGACAAAACAATTGAAAAATTAAAAAAAGCTCAAAAAGGAAAAACTAAATTAGGTGTTCGTTTTAACAAGGCATCGCAAAAAGAAAGATTTAGCAGAAATAAAATTAATGGTTTTTCAAACGAAGAGCTGCTGGAGTGTCTTCAGGTTTTAGAAAACCTCTATTTCTCTAAAAGAAAGAATGCAGGTGGTTTAGTTAAAGTTGGAGCAAGTACTTCCGTAATGTCAGGTTTTAGCATCAGTGGCTATGGCTTCACCTGTTCTTTTGCCTGCTTTTTTACCTGCTTCATACCTTTTGCAAAAAAATGATGAATCGAAAAGAAAAGAATTAGAAATTGCAAAATTAAAAAATGAACTTTGCGAGGTGTTGACAAAGAATGAACCCTTAAGTAAAGAACTGAGTGAAAATGAAATCGTAAGTGAAGAACTAAGGGAAAGAGTAATTGATAAAATTTGTAAACCTTGTTCAATTACCGAGAGTTTGTCAGCCCTTTTTAAAAAAGAAACAAATTTTAATAAATATAAAGAGGAAGAGTTTTTTACCGCTTTCGAGAATTTAAATATAGAAGATTTGACTAGTGATGAGTATCAAAAACAACGAGAACAAGAGTTGAAAAAAAAGGGGAAAGGTTATTTGCGAAAACCTGGTATCATGTGCTAAAAAATCTAGCTATTTTTTAAATTATCAATTGTCTTTAAAGGATTTTTACTTTTAAAAATATGACTTCCTAACACAAAAGCATCGCAACCACTTTCGGCAAGTGATGCTATGTTCATATCATTCACACCACCATCTACTTCGATGGTGGTGTTTGCTTTTTTAGCAACAATCAGTTGTTTGAGCTGCCTAACCTTGCTAAAGGTATTTTCTATAAAAGATTGCCCGCCAAAACCTGGGTTTACACTCATAATCAACACCAAATCCAATTTGCTAATAATATCTTCTAATTGAGATACAGGTGTATGAGGGTTCAAAGCAACCCCAGCTTTCATGCCGTGTTCTTTAATGTTGGCAACAGTTCTATTTAAGTGATTACAAGCTTCTATATGAACCGTTAGAATATCTGCACCCACATTTTTAAAATCTGAAATATACCTGTCGGGATTTTCAATCATCAAATGAACATCCATGGGTTTTTTGGTGTGTTTTTTCATGGCTTTGATTACTGGCATACCAAAAGAAATGTTTGGAACAAACATGCCATCCATCACATCAATATGAAACCAGTCGGCACTACTGCTATTCACCATTTCTATTTCTTGTTGTAAATTTGCAAAGTCGCAAGCAAGCAAAGAGGGAGCAATGATTTTATTCATCAGTTTGTAATTTTTTATTGCAAAGCTACGCAGAAAAAGTATTCGCTGTCAAATTGCTATAAATTATGAGCGGTATTTTCAAAAAATGTATTTTTGTAATCATTACTCATTACAATGGATCAAAAAGAGTTGTTTTATCAGAGATTAGAAAATAAATTAAACGAGGAAACTAGGTTCCCTTCCAATTATCTTTTTAAATTTATTGTACACAACAGCGAAAGTTTGATTTTAGAAGTAATGAATGTATTTGATGGCATGGCTGCTGACTTCAAGCAAACCCCTTCTAAAAATGGAAAGTTTGTAAGTGTAAGTATTTTGGTAAAAGTTGAAAGTGCAAATCAAGTAATTAAAAAGTATAAACAAGCAGCATTTATTGAGGGGATCATTTCGCTATAAAACCATTCTTGTTGTAATCCATGGCATATTAAAAAAGATCCTTTGAAAAAAAAATCACTCCAATTAGTTAACATCCTATTGCTAGTAGCAATTGCAGGATTTTTGAGTGCCTGTGACCAGATAAGCCTTGATTTTTTGGAATTAAAAAAAAATAAAAAGGGCACACCCGTAGCAAGAGTTCATGATAGTTATTTATATGAAGACGACTTAAAATTGATCGTAAATTCAAACATGAGTGCAGAGGATAGCATTATGCAAGTGAATAATTACATCAATAACTGGGTGAAAAAAGAGTTATTACTTACCAAAGCAGACATCAATCTTGCTGATAAAAAAAATAAATTTGAATACTTGGTGAATAAATATCGCGAAGATTTGTACATCAATTCGTATAAAGAAGCCGTTATTCAGCAATATTTGAATACTAAAATAAACCCTTCGGATATTGATATCTATTACGAAGAGAATAGAAATAATTTTAAATTGAATGAAGAATTGCTAATGTTGAGGTTTATCAATATTCGTAAAGACTTGGACAAGGAGAAAAAAGAGCATTTATTGATTGAGCAATTACTGAAGTCCTCTAAACAAGAAGATAAAGACCAATTATCCGAAAGAGTTTTATCTTTCGAGAACTATCATTTAAACGATTCGGTTTGGATTAAATATTCAGATTTAATTAACAAAATTCCTTTTTTTAAAGAGGTTGACAAAAAAAGTTTGATGAGAAATAGGAGTTTTATAAAAAAAGAAGATTCTTTGAGTCACTACCTCGTTTATGTAAAAAAAGCATTGGAAAGAAACCAAGTAACTCCTAAAAAATACATAACACCTACCATAGAGCAGATGATTTTACATCAACGAAAACTGAAGCTGCTCAACAATATGGAAGAAGAAATATATAAAGATGCGAATAGAAACAACCAAATTGAAATTTATAGTAATGAAAGCCAATAGTATTTTTCTCTTTATTTTAATACTGAATACCACCCTGTCTTTTGCTCAAAAAAAAGAACGTATAAAAATAGATGGCGTTTCAGCCGTTATTGGAAAAAATATTGTGTTAGATTCTGATATCGAAAAGTTTAAACTAGAATTGAAACAGCGATCGGAAGGGGAAATCAATATTTCAGATTGCGAAATGCTAGAAAAAGTAATGCTTCAAAAGCTGATAGCTCACCACGCTGTGGTAGATAGCGTGGTGGTTTCAGATGCTGAAGTTTCTGGCGAAGTTCAAAAAACGATCAATTATTTTAAGCAACAGCTTGGATCTACCAAAAAAGTGGTTGAATTTTATGGCTTTTTGAGCGAAAAAGAACTGCGAGAAGAATTAGCAGCCATACAAAGAGAACAAATACTGATTCAAAGAAAAAAATCAAACATTGTAAAAGGATTGGATGTAACACCCGAAGCTGTTAGAAATTATTATAAAAACCTAGAAAAAAATGGTAATCTTCCTGAGTTTGGTAGCGAAATAGAACTTGCTCAAATCGTTAAAATATTAAAACCTTCTGAAAAAGAGATTGAAAGAGTGCTTGCTAAACTAACAGGATTGAAAAAAGACATTGAAAATGGTTATAGTTTTAGGCTAAAAGCTGCTTTGAATTCAGATGATCCTGCGGTGTCTCAAAATGGCGGAAAATATACACTTACTAGAGATAGTCAATTTGTAAAAGAGTTTAAAGAAGCTGCATTTAGGCTTGAAGAAGGAGAGCTTTCAGCGCCTTTTGAGTCTGGATTTGGCTACCATATTTTAATGGTTGAAAAAATAAAAGGACAAGAAAGGGATGTTCGGCACATTCTTATTCAACCTAAAATAACTGAATTTGAACGAATTGCTTTAAAAAACAGCTTGGCACAAATCAAGGATCAGATAGAAAAAGGGGAACTTAGTTTTGAGGAGGCTGTAAAAAATCATTCCGAAGATGAAGATACTAAAAGCAATAACGGACTGTTAATAAACCCACAAACAAATGATACTCGTTTTGACCTTACTAGAATGGATCCTGATTTGTTTAAAAGAATTAGCAGTTTGAAGCAAGGTGAAATAACCTCGCCATTTTACGAAGAGGTAAGGGCAGGTAAAAAAATGTACAAGTTACTGATGATGAAATCAAAAACTGAAAATCATCTAGCCGATTTGAGTAAAGATTATGAAAAAATAAAAAAACTCACTTTACAAAGAAAAAAAGAAGAAACACTGGAAAAATGGGCTTCCGATAAAATCGATGATACCTATATTAAAATCAATAAAAATTTTAGAAATTGTGATTTTTCGAATGGTTGGCAATAGCTCATAGATTTATAGAGTTGGACTTCATATGATAACCCTTTTCATGGTATATGATTTCAAAACAGTTTCTTCCCACTCACTTTTTGGATTGCTTTTATTGGTGATGCCTCCTCCAACATAAATAGAAACCGTATTATTTACATATTTCATACAACGAAGGTTTACGTATAAGTCTGTAGCATTTTCTGAATCATATTCGCCAAGATAGCCACTGTAGTAGGCACGATTGTACTGTTCGTTTTGTTGCAAGAATTCAATGGCATTTTCTCTAGGAAAACCACAAACAGCAGGGGTAGGATGAATCGCATCAATAAGCTGGAAAATCGATGTTTTAGGGTTTATTTTACAAGATATCTCAGTACGTAGGTGAAGTAGATTACCCGCCCTAGAGCTATAGGGTGATTCCGCCTGAATTTCATTTGAAAAAGGATGCAATGCATTGATAATAAAATCTGTGACTAATTTTTGTTCCTCCAGTTCTTTTTCGTCCCATGCTACTTCACAGCTTCCTTGGTATTGCTTTGTGCCAGCAAGAGAGACTGTATTTAAAGTGTTTTTTTTGAGCGAAAAAAGTTTTTCGGGCGTTGCCCCCATCCATACATCAGTGGCTGGATGAAACCAACAATAGTTAAATGCATTTGGGTAATGATGTAGCATTTTACCAAAACAGTCAATCAAATTGAACTCATTGATTTTTATGAGTTCTTTTCTTGAGGTAACAATTTTTTTAGTTTCAGCATTGTTTATGTGGTCAATTGCGTTGGAAACCAGATTGGTATATTCCTTAATTTCACCCAAATCTTGTACTGAATCTTTGGTTGAAGTTTCAGGTATTTTATTCAAATCCCAACTAGTTGCTAGTTGATCAGAAGCATTGACAGGAATGATGATGGTTGTTTTCTTTTTATTGAATGGTGAAAAAACAAAGCCTTTTTCAGATTTATTTGTAAATTCATGCAGTTTTTGATCTTTTTGAAACAACCCATTAACATAAGGTTTCTCAGGTTTTTTATAGATAACAAAAGGTCGCCTATTTCGAACTGAATCGTTTATTTTTTCGATAAAATGAGGTAAAATAACTTTCAATTATTTAAATAATTAGGTTAAAAATTTGCTATTATTTTTTTACAATAAAATTGGAAAGCTTACACCTAGAAATTATTCTTTGTCTTTCATCAGTAACAATGATCTCGATTAGGTGAACCGTTTTTCCTTTATGAATAATGCTTGCCTTGGCAGTAACGATGCCTTTTTTTACACTTCGCAGGTGATTTGCAGAAAACTCATAGCCCCTTACCGTATATTTTTCTAAATCCAACACCAAGTAAGAAGCAGGGCTTCCCACGCTTTCTGCAAGTGCCATGGTAGCACCTCCATTTAAAATACCATCTGGCTGGTGTACTTTTTTTGAAACAGGCATGGTTGCCACCAAATAATCTTCTCCAACATCTGTATATGAAATATTCAAGGTTTCCATAAGTGTATCTTTACACATATTATTGAACTTATTCAGCCAATATAATTTGTCCATAGATTTGAAAATTTGAACACTAATTTAGGATTAAATTTTCGAAACGTCTGTTTTTTAGTGTAGATAAAATATTTCATATTTGGAATGTTTTGAATATCAATTAAATTAGCTCAAAATTTAGCAACAAAATCAATGCTTTTCTTACTACAACAACTATGAATATTTCTGGAAAAAGATACTTGGATTACACTTCTTTTATAAAATTGAAGTTTGGAGAGCGAATTCAAAAAGTGTCGTTAAATACTGGCTTTACTTGTCCAAATCGTGATGGCACAAAAGGCTACGGTGGCTGTACTTATTGCAATAACAATTCCTTCAATCCAAGTTACTGCAAGCCAAAAGTTAGCATTACCAATCAGCTAAAGGAAGGCATAGAATTCTTTGCTAGAAAAGGAAAGAGCAACAAGTTTTTAGCTTATTTTCAGGCATATACAAACACCTATGGCGATTTTGAAATTATTAGGGAGCAATATGAAGAAGCGTTGCACACCGAACACGTGATAGGAATTGTAATTGGCACAAGACCAGATTGTATTTCTAAAGAAATTGTTGATTACTTATCGGAAGTATCAAAGAATTATGAAGTTTTTTTAGAATTCGGCGTAGAAAGCACTAACAACCGAACATTGAAAGAGATCAATCGATGTCATACTTTTGAAGAGACCATAGCGGCATATGAACTATCGAAAAACCGAGGTTTTCACTTGGGCGCTCATATGATTTTAGGATTTCCTAACGAATCTGAAGAAGAAATGATTGACCATGCCGTTCAGCTTTCTAAACTACCCATCAACAGTTTAAAAATCCATCATCTACAAGTTATTAAAAATACAGTGATGAGTTTTCAATACAAAAAAGATCCCGCATCCTTCAACCTATTTTCCTTAGATGGTTACATTGAATTTGTATCTAAGTTTATAACGTATTTAAGACCAGATATTATCATTGAAAGATTTTCGAGTGAATCTCCTGCAGATTTATTGGTTGCACCCAAATGGGGACTTAAAAATTTTGAAGTGGTAGCTAAAATTGACAAGTATTTACATGAAAATAAATTGCATCAAGGAATGAATTTCTTTGGCAGCTGATAGTATTCATGAAAAAAAAATAAAACTTTAAAGGCGGCAAATAATAGTTTAATTGGTTTTACTCAATAAGCTTACATTTTTCTTATAAAATATATCATTTTTTAAAAATATCAAGATGCTAAATATTGAATTTCATCTTTAAAAAGATATTTTTGTAAAACTTTGAAATAAAAATAAAAAAATGACTTTAAAAAAAATACAAAACGAAATTGTAGAGGAATTCTCTTTTTTTGAGGATTGGATGGAGCGATACGAACATTTGATTGAGCTTGGAAAAGAATTGCCTGAATTTGACAGCTCTTTAAAAGTAAGTGAAAATTTAATTAGAGGCTGCCAAAGCAAAGTTTGGATTCATGCAGAAATGAATGATGAAAAAGTAATGCTCCAAGCTCATAGCGATGCAATTTTAACCAAAGGCATGGTTGCCTTGCTTCTGCGCGTATTCAACAACCGAAAACCTACTGAAATTCTAAACGAAGATCTGTTTTTTATCGATAAAGTTGGCTTAAAAGAACACCTTTCTCCTACACGTGCCAATGGGCTGCTTGCCATGGTTAAGCAAATAAAGCTCTACGCAGTAGCTCACCAAGCCAATCAAAATAGCACTGCGTAGCGCTTTTGCTTTACAAATGGTTAAACTCCTGTAGAGCCAAATCCACCAGCACCTCTTTGTGTGTCGGATAATACTTCCACCTGCTCCCAACTTATTTTTTCATAGGTTGAAATTACCATTTGTGCAATGCGTTCACCGTCGTTTATGGTAAAATCCTCATTAGAAAGATTGATCAAAATCACCGCAATTTCTCCACGATAATCAGCATCAATGGTGCCTGGAGAATTGAGTACTGTAATGCCTTTTTTTATGGCAAGTCCACTTCTGGGTCTCACTTGCGCTTCCGTACCGTTTGGCAACGCTAGGAAAAGTCCTGTTTTCACCATTACCCTTTCTAGGGGTTTTAGGATGATGGGGTCTTCTATATTTGCTCGTAAATCCATACCTGCAGATGCCATGGTTTCATAGCTTGGTAATTCATGCTTGGATTTATTGATGATCTGTACGTTCATAAGTTTTTGAATTGTTTTGTTTTAACGGATAAAATTAATTTTTTCAAAGTTTTATCAGGCTTACTTTTTAAGGTATAAACTCAGGGTTTTTCTTTCTTTTATAAAAATCAATGCTGTAAAAATGAGCAATAACAAAGAAGAAATCAAGTAATCCTCCCTAAAAAATTTAAATGAAATAAATGCCAGCGCTATTGAGGAGGCCAAATAAATCAAGATTTTTGGCACATCGTATGGAACTGGATAGTGTTTTTTTCCTATAAGGTATGATGCCACCATCATAGCAGCATAAGCAGCCAAGGTAGCCCAGGCAGAAGCCATAAAGCCAATTTTTTTAATGAATAATACATTGATTAAAATAGTGATGATAGCGCCAAAAATGGAAAAATACATGGCAAATCGTGTTTTATCTGTTAGTTTGTACCAAACCGAAAGGTTGTGATAAATTCCTAAAAATAGATTGGCAAGCAGTACCACTGGCACAATGGCAATAGCGCCCCAGTATTCTTGGTTGTTTATAAACGGTAATTTTATCAAATCTATAAAGAGAACCAAGGCAACAAAAACAAGGCAACCAACAATCACAAAATAGTTGAGTATAATGGCATAGACTTCTTTGGCGCGTTCATTTTTAGCATAATTGAAGAAAAAAGGTTCTGCACCAAGTTTAAAAGCCATGTTGTATAAATTCATAAAAACTGCCAGTTTGTAGCACGCAGCATATACACCCATGATGGTTTTGTCCAGCATTTTTCCAATCAATATTTTGTCCAAATTTTCGTTGATGATGTAAGCAATTCCTGCAACCGCAATGGGCCAACCGTAGTTAAACATTCTTTTAAAAATCGAGTAATCAAATGTCCATTTAAATTTGATTAGAATGGGTGTTAATATCAACAGCGATGCCAAACTCCCAATAAGGTTTGCGAGGTAGATAAAGTTTACAATACTCGTTTGGTTTAGAAATGTTGACCACCAATTGTTTTCAATATTTGTACTTGTTAGCATACCTGGTAGGAACTTCAAAAAAAACAGGTTAAAAACAACAATCAAACCAACATTAATCAATTTTACCACCGTATAATTCATCGCTTTTTCAGAAGCTCTCAAGTAGGCAAAAGGAATCATTGCGAGTGTATCAATTGCCATGATTGCTACAAAAAGCTTTAGCTGAAGCGGATTTTCGTTAAAATCAAACGCATGGATCAATGCGTTGGAAAAGAAAAAACTCAAAATCACAAATAAAATTGTGGCAATGAGCAGCGTGATAAAAGATGTTGAAATTAAGGCATCTTTTTTCTCCTCATTTTTATAGAATCGAAAAAAGGAGGTTTCCAAACCAAAGGTAAGCAGGACAGAAAAAAGTGCTGCCCAGATGTAAAAATTAGTATTCTCAGCAAAACCCTTGGCTGGAAGTGCATCGGTATGCAAACGCACCAAGAAAAAATTGATGACCCTGGGCAGTACTGCGGCAATACCGTAAATCACCGTGTTTTTTAAAAACCTTTTAAGGGAGCTCAATGAAGTGATTTATTTGAAATGATTTTTAGAGACTCAAAAAGTTAAATTTTACGCAACACCTCTTGCACTTTTTCAGTAGCCTCTTTGAATTCAGTAACCGATATTACGTCCAAACCACTGGCATCGATCAACGATTTTGCCTCTATAGCATTGGTGCCTTGCAACCTTACAATTATAGGAACTTTCATGCTTGTTTGCATATTTTCATAAGCTTCAATAATACCTTTGGCAATTCGGTCGCAACGAACAATTCCACCAAAAATATTCACCAAAATCGCTTTTACTTTTGGATTTTTTAAAATAATATCAAAGCCTATTTTTACGCGCACTGCATCTGCTGATCCGCCAACATCTAAAAAATTTGCAGGCTCCCCCCCACTTTGCTTTATCAAATCCATGGTACTCATTGCCAGTCCTGCACCATTTACCATACAGGCAATGTTTCCGTCAAGCTCTACGTAATTTAATCCCGATGCTTTTGCAGCAACTTCTGTAGGAATCTCTTCTCTTTCATCTCGCAAAGCAGCTAATTCAGGATGTCTGAACAACGCGTTTTCATCGAGCACCACTTTGGCATCTACCGCCAATACTTTTTGATCGGAGGTGCTCAACACAGGGTTAATTTCAAACAATGAAGCATCTGAATGGGTATATGCTTTGTGAAGTCCTGTTACAAACTTCATCATTTCTTTCATTTTTTTTCCGCTCAAACCTAGGTTAAATGCTATTTTTCTAGCCTGAAATGATTGAAAACCTACAAGCGGGTCAATTTCTTCTTTGAAAATTAGTTCAGGTGTTTTTTCGGCAACCTGCTCAATATCCATGCCTCCTTCGGTGGAATACACAAACATATTTTTACCACTTTCACGGTTTAGCAAAATCGAAATATAGTACTCCTTTGGTTCTTCTTCGCCTGGGTAGTACACATCTTCTGCAATCAATACTTGGTAAACTTTTTTTCCTTCGGCAGCTGTTTGAGGCGTTTTAAGCATCATACCCAGAATATTTTCTGCATGATTTTTTACTTCCTCCATAGATTTGGCGAGTTTTACCCCTCCCCCTTTTCCTCTTCCTCCTGCATGTATCTGGGCTTTTACCATCCAATAGGTGGTGCCTGTTTTTTCTGTTAAGGCTTGTGCAGCTTTGGTTGCTTCCTCTATACTATTGGCAACTACTCCACGTTGTGTGAGTACGCCAAAACTTGCGAGTAGTTCTTTTGCTTGGTATTCATGTAAATTCATAATTGCCTTGTTTGATGGTTAGCATGGTAACAAAAGTAATAATTTGGATGATAAATACACTCAAACCAAATGGGAACGTCAGGGCAAACGCATCTAAAGATATTTTAGTCTAATTTTCAATTAGTTGTAAACTTACAACTAATACCTTATAGAGAATTTAAAAGTAAATTATTGATTTTTAGAATCAAAAAATCTAGATGCATTTTTCATAGTTAATAGCTGACACAAACTAGAACCCTTTAAAAAAATTATTATCTTTGTATAATAAAATTTTGGAAATTTTTAAAGTAAAAAAACTACAGAAACATTAATATCTCTTTAATTAAATTAATATCTCTTTAATTAATATAACTATGCCGAAAAAAAAATAAACTCTGCTCCCAAAAAAGCCCCTATCGATCTTCTTGTTGAAGAAATATTTGAATGGAAAAGTAAAAATTTTTTCAACAATTTCCCTTTTGTTCAGGACGATTTTAATTTTGAAGAATTGTTGCCTAAAAATGAACTTAGGCAGCGTATTATTGAACTAAATATTTTAACCCCATCTTGGTTGGATAAAAAGAAAACAGGGATTAGTCAAATAGATATTCAATATAAATTACTTGAAATTGCTAAAGACTCAAACAATATTTTTGGTAATAAAGGCTTAAACATTTATTTATTGCTGAAACCTAGTCTTGAAGTATTAAAACAATATGAAATTGCTTTCAATGCTGAAAGAAATTTACGCCCTAAATTATCATTTAAGAATGATAAAGCGGAAGGAGATGGTAATATACTATTAGAAGACATCCACAATAATGCATTTCAATGTTTACTAGAAGAGTCTGATGATCTACTATTAACAAAAGACAAAAGAATGTTTTCCTCTTTACTTAGCGTAACAAAAGTAGCATATAGTCATTTTAGAAATGAATCAGAAGTAGGTAAAGACTTATCGAAAAAGAAAATAAAAGCAAACGATGCTATTAAAAATAAATTACTCAGTAATTGTTTTGATGTTTTTTCGAAGGAAGAATATATAAACTGTTTTAAGGGAATTATGCCTTTGGAGTATTTTGAAGAAATCAAAGGAAAAAACAAAGAAAAGCTTAAAAACCTTTTTATTGATAGTTTTTTCAGCATGTTCCCAGAACATACAGGATTAAATTTAGCCTATAATATTGCATCTTCAAATTTTCAAAATGAAACTATTAAATGCCTTAGAGAACCAGATTTTCGAAATAAAATCAAAGACTCTATAGCAGAAAAAACACTATTTAAAGAAAAATTAGACTTTGATCACTACGTAAATATTGCTTATGATTTAACTAGATCTTTAGATGGTTTTCTTCTCGCTATTCCTTATCCTCAGAAAGAACACAATGCTTTAAAATTAATAACAAAAAATATTGGTGGTCATTGAGATACAGGATATAAAAACATTGAAAAAGTTATTAAGTCAAACAATGGTATTGGCAAATATCCTAGCAATGTAATTGAACAAATGAAATCTCTTTATGATAGGGAAATAAAATCTGTTAGTGATGAGCAAAGAAAATCTTCTGACACTTCATTAGCAGGTGATTTGAAAAACATATCAAATAGCGCTCAAGAAAGCGTTGATAAAATCCCTTGCCGAATCCTTGAGTACTATACCAATACAAAATTCATACCTGCTAAAGCAGAAGAAGAAAAATCAGAAACTTCAACTCTTTCGATATATGGAACAGAAAATGGTTTTCGAATTTCATACCCTATTTATGAAAAAGAAAACGAACATGACCAATCAGACGAGGAAACAACATCAAGCAGTCATGATACTGATGATGAAACAACAGGTGAAGAGCAATCTACTAATCACGTTCCAGTAGATCAAATTAAAGACGAAGGGGAGCAAATAGCAAACCCTGGAAAGAAAAATCCAAATAAACGTGATAAAGATTTTGCTCCAAAGCAATTTACAGAATCATTAGTAAAAAAAGTTAAGAAAAGAAAAACACCCCTATCATTTAATAGTAAAACGTGTGAAGAATGGTTGAATAAAATAAGATATATAGTAGCTAAAGACACCATCGAAAAAAAATTAAAAGAAAATCCAGTAATCTCTAATACAGGACATAACTTAAAAAAATTATCAGGAACACCTGAGTTTTATCACCAAGGAAAAAAAGTTCAAATAAAGCTTTTTGAGATGAGAGACCCCTCAGCAACAAGAATGTTTTTTGCGAAAATTGATAAAGAACTCTATGCAATAGGTATTACCAATAATCACAAGCATAACATTAACAAAATCAGTACAAAAGCTATGAATCAATATAAGGAACTGCATATGTATCAGCAAGAGCAAAATGTAACTGCTGCTCCAAGACTATCCTAAAAGTTTGAAAAGAAAAATTCAATTGAGTATACTTTCAGGTTATGAAGCTTTAAATCACAACTTCAAATGTTTCTTATTTTTAAAATACGCAACCACAGAAATAAACGTAACAATTCCTACAGAATAATAAATAAATGAAGGCGTGATGTTTTGGTCGCCTTTGGCATAGGAATGCAAACCAGAAAGGTAAAAATTCACCCCAAAATAAGTCATCAATATAGAAGCGAAAGCCACCACCGAGGCAACATTAAAAACAAACTTGCTTCGTAGCCCAGGCACAAGCCTAAGGTGTAAAATAAAGGAATATACCATGATGCTAATCAATGCCCAGGTTTCTTTTGGATCCCAGCCCCAGTAGCGTCCCCAACTTTCATTTGCCCATTGTCCGCCTAAAAAATTTCCAATGGTAAGCATTACCAAACCTACGGTTAAAGAAAGTTCATTGATAATGGTAAGTTCACTGATAATCAATTCAATTCTTTCTTTGTTTTTATGATTGGTAAAAATCATGAGTAAAAGCACTAGCAAACCCAAAATCATGGCTAGGGCAAAAGGTGCGTAGCTAAATACGATGATAGAAACATGAATCATCAACCAATAGGAATTCAAAACTGGCACCAAATTTTCAATGGCAGGATCCATCCATTGCCAATGTGCTACCATCAATATAAATGAAGAAAGCACCGTGGCAGCAGCAATGGTAAGATTTGATTTTCTTCCAATCAATAAACCAAACAACATCAAGCTCCAAGCAACATAAATCATACTTTCATAGGCATTGCTCCAAGGTGCATGGTTGCTAATGATTCCTCTTGAAATCAAGCCCAAAGTATTCAAAACAAAAAGTGCGATGGTAATGGCAATACAAGCATTTATTACATAAGAAAGCTTGCGGCTTTTAAAGTAAAACACTTGCACAATTAATAATATAAAAAGAATGGTACCTATGTAGAGGTAGTAACTATATAGCTTTTTAAAAATATCGTACTTGTTGTAAGCTATTTCTAGGCTAATGGTGCTATCTTTTGGATAAATGGCAGCTCCATATTTTTTCTGAACCACAATGATACCATTCAAAACATCCGCAACTTGTTGGTTATTGTTGGCGGTTTGATCATTGGAAAGCAGTTGTAGGTAATAGGGCAACAATTTGGATACCGCCATTGCTTCCTCCCCCTCGTAATTTGCTGTGTTTAGCTGGGCATGAGTTACCCAAGTATTGTTGGGGTCGTTTGGGTTGGGATAAATTCTAAACACCGTTCCAATCAAAGCCGATGAGAGTAAACTTACCCTTCGATCAATATTGATTAGGTCTTTTTCGTACTTGCTTTTGATTTTCTGTTGGTATGCTTTTTGAACATCGTCGTACAACAAAAAATCTCCTTTTTTATCAAAAAAATCAATGAGTTTTGCATATTTCTGACCTTCTTTAAGTCCGAGATTGTTTCGCAGTTTTCGATTTCCTTTTTCTAAATAAATAATGGGTGCATTAAACCACAGCCTTGGGTATTGCTGCATAGAGAGGATAACCTGCGTGGCATTCAAACCTTCGTAGGTGTCTTTTTTACTTACTTTTCTTAAAAGTTCCGATGCAAACGTATGTACAGGTTTCATTCGTCCGCCAGCATCTTGAAGAATCAATCTTTCGTAAGCTGCTGAATGGTTTTCTGAAACTTTTTTTGAAATTAAAATAGAATCTATTTGTGATTTTTCAAATGATTTTGCAGCTGAATGGTCGAATGCTAGTTTTTTTGGTTGGGCATGGCACAAAAATCCAACAAGCAAGCACAAAGAAAGCAAGCTGGCTTTTTTAATTCTTATTTTTTCTAGTTGCTCTTTTAAATTGTAAAAACGATTTCCTTTTACAAAAAAAGTGAGCAACAAGCCTCCGTACAATAAATAATAACCCCAATAGGTAAGCGTACTTCCCCAAAAGTCATAATTTACACTCAAAATTGTTTGCTCGACTTCGCCGTCTATTTGGTAGCTCGACTGAAAAAATTTGTAACCTCTGTGTTTGAGAATGTTGTTCATATAAATTCGTTGGTCAAAATTTCCTTTTTGGTCATACACTGTTACTTCGCTGGCAAAAGATAGCGGACTTTCGGAGCCAGGATATTTTTCTAATTGAAAGTCATTCAGCTTGATGGCGAAAGGCAGTTGTATTTTCTTTGCACCGTAATTCAAGTTGAAATTTAGGTTGTCAACCGTAATACGTGTGGGTGGTTGAATGCCAAATTGCCTTCCTTTTACAGTTACTTCCTTTTCAGCCCCATTGGTTTTAATTGCAAATGTGAGTGCCGAGAGCCCGTCTGAATTCTCTTTGTCAGAAACAGTTTTAAAAGTTCCTGTTACCGGCATTTCTGGCACTACAAACTGCAAACCAGCAATTTGATAAACCGATAATAACGAAAGTTGTTCGGTTTGATTTTGAGCAATGCTTCCTTGGTACTGATCTCTCATTCGGTAATAAACCCCTTCGCTTTCTGAATTAATGGTTAGTTGATTTTCGGCAACACCAATATTTATAAATGCGTTTTGATCGGTTTCAAATCCAATAAGCATGCCATTGATCAATTCAAAACCTCCCTTTTTTATATAATGTTCCTTTCTTTTACCCGTGCTAGATTCCACCAAATGCAAGTATGCTTCGCCCGAGTCATGCTGCTGAAAAACTTCGTAGGCATTGGGTATGAATTCCAGCAACTTAATGGCTACTGGCTGATCTCTAAACGTGGTGTTTATGTTTACATTATTCTTGGTAGCGGCAGATAGCAACAAGGGTTTTTCAATGGGCTGTTGAATTTGTTCTTTTCCGTTGTCGATGGTAATGCTCAGGTAATTTTTTTCAGATAGAAAGTCGCTGGAAATTTCACCTTCGTTTATGGGCATAGAACCTTCAAAACCAATATACCGCGTAACACCAGCCCCCACAATTACAAGCACCAAAGCCAGGTGAAAAACAAAAGAAACAAGTTTTTCTTTTCGCCAAAGTTTGAATTTAAAAATATTTCCAAAAAAATTAATCACAAACAGCACCATGATGGCTTCGAACCACCAAGCGTTGTAAACCAGTGCCTTTGCTGTTTCGGTACCAAAGTCGTTTTCTATAAACGTGGCAACACCCATGGCAATCGGAAAAATTACGAATAGCAGTGCCATTAAGTAAGTAGAGTAAAGTACTTCTAGTATCTTTTTTATAGTGGGAATAAATGATAAAGTTTCGATGCGCTTGTAAATTAAAAATTCATTCAAAAATAATGCTAAAATCTTCAAGAAAGATTGAATTTGAACTGAATATTTGCAAATGAGTTGTACTATATTTGTTGGAAATCTATAATTTTTACGACAAACAATGGCAAGAGACGAGCAATTAAAAAAAGATTGGGACAATGTTGTAGCACTTTTATCGCACAAATTCGACTCCGAAGAGGCATTGACCTTAGATGCTGTGATGTACCTTATAGGCGTGCAGGAGCTGGGACAAGGCATTAGAAAATTTCAAAAAGATGACAAGGTGAATTTAATGCACATTGCCATTTGCAGGATTCTAGAGCCTTATGGCTACTACCTGTTTGATTTTTTTGACGAAGACGGATGGCCCCACTACAAAGTAATAGAAGAATTGCCACACCTTAAACCTGGCGAACAAGCCATTTTGATGAAAGAAGCGATTGTTGGTTATTTTAAGGAGCAAGAGATGATTTGAGTTTAGCTGAAATTGAGTCAATAAAAAGTGGTTTGAATGAATTAGTTAGTTTTAGGGGGTGATTTAAAAGAATGGTTAACGAAAGATGAAAGAATTTGTCAATTTGAAGAATTAATAAAAAAAACGAAAATATTGAACTTAAAAACTCAATTTTCAAACTTTTTAGAACAAAACTTTAAAGGGCTTGAAATAAAAAAGCCATTATTCTATAATTGGGATTTAGCGTTAAGATTTGACTTACAAAAGAAATTTACCAATCTTGTTTATATAGATAATGACGATTATTTTGATGAGGTTTATAATAGAGCGAAAAAGTTATTTAAATTTTGTTTTGACAAAGAAGACGATATATATTTAGTAGCTTTTAGCTATAAGTGGAGGAAGCAACGGATTAAAAAATCGAATTATCTATTCAAACTAATAAAATCTGATTCAGAAACCGAAAAAATATTTAATAGAATTTCCAATAGATATGAATCAAATGAGAAATGGAATAGATTGATCGTTAAAGGAAAAATCGAGAATATAGATACGAAAAACTTGATTCTAGGTTTGTGTAATACTGACTTTTCGACAATGAAACCTTGTATACGAGAAGAAGTTCATCTTATCAATATTAACAAAAAATTAATATTTCATATCTATGACGACAGGGGTTTAGACATTCTTACAACAGACAAGAAAATATTGAACGAGTTATACGACCAATTCAATAAATGGATTTTGGAATATGATAGAAAAGAAATAGAAAAGCAATTAAATAAATGTGTAGGGTAAGCTGAGCTAGAACTCGTGTTTTACGATTACCCACAAAAAGCTAGCAGTTATTTATTTTTGCATATATAACTTTTTAAAAACGTTCTATAGCGGGGCATATTATAGCAATATTTAATAAAATATGGATACGGATAAATATTTTAATGAATTAATTAAGCGGATTGAAAATCCTTTAGAATTTAACATCTTAATTTCATTGTCAGAATTAGTTGAAAATTTATCAAATGCTAAGAAAATTGAATTAGATGATAAACTAAAAATAATTGGTGTTTCAAAAAAATATTTTGATATAATAAATGACACAACTGGATGGTATTCTTTATCTGAATCAGGAATAGAATTAAAAGAATCTAACAAACCATATAAGAAGTTTGAAAAGAGACGCAAATCTAAACCTATGACTAATTTTCAAAAATGGTCTTTATTTCTCTTAATAGCTACTCCTATTTCGGGTATATTCTATCAAAATAAATCTTTAAAATCTGATTATAGTACTCTAAAATTTCAATCTGAGTCTTATAAGGATTCGATTGTTAAATTGAAAGAACGACTTGAGATGTACGAAGAAAAAACATTAAAAAAACCCGATCTGTAAAACCCACCGCTAGCGATCATTTTAAACGATTGCTCACAAAGAATGCACAATAAAAAAATGTGTCAATAATGTTAATATGTAAGGTTATCAAACCTATAAAAAATACTGAATGAAAAAGATACTCCTGATGATTTTAACAATTGGATTTTTAGCTTCCGTAGCTTATTGAGGAACTGAAATGTCTCAATTTGCAAAAGAAGTAAAGAAAGACTTTGTTCGACTTCCCAATTTTAAGCTTGAGCAGAAAATTAAAAATGGCGATATCATTTTCCAGACTTCAAAATCCGCTCAAAGCAAAGCCATTCAATTAGCAACTGATTCGAAGTACAGTCATATGGGAATTATTTATGAGAATGACGGACAATTCCTCGTTTATGAAGCTGTTCAACCCGTGAAGCTTACCCCTTTAAAAGATTGGATAAATCGTGGTAAAAAAAAGCATTACGTGATTAAACGACTTAAAAATGCTGATCAAATTTTGACAGAATCTGTTTTGACCAAAATGAAAAAAATAGGAGATCAATTTAAAGGAAAACCCTATGATATTTACTTTGAGTGGTCTGATGATAAAATCTATTGCTCTGAACTTGTTTGGAAAATTTATAAGCAAGCAGCAGACATTGAAATCGGTGAACTTGAACAGCTTTCAGACTTTGACTTAACTAATAAAATTGTTCAGACTAAAATGAAAGAACGCTATGGGAAGAACATTCCAATGAACGAAAAAGTAATTTCCCCAGCAGCAATGTTTAACTCGAACAAATTGATAATGATTGAAAAAAAATAATTATCCTGGCAAAAGAACATTTTTATCAAGTAAAAGTAAATTGGAATGAAAACAGGAACGGAAGCTTATTCTATATTCCATGATAAGGTTTCGGAATTGAATTGGCTGGTTCTATTTTTTTTTTTAGTTTTACAAATACAGAACGGAGGGTTTCACTTTTTGGTAGCTACCTGAAGACACACTCGCTGTTGTAGCTAGCTTTAAAAGTTGGTCGCAAATTTCAAAGGAGTGCTGTCTGGAAAGCCTTTCAGATAAAAAAAGTATTAACATTTTAAATTTCAAACACATGACAAAAGAAGAATTCAAAGCAAAAGCTAGTCAAACAATGGATGAAATGTCTGCAAAAATCAACGAGTTGAAGGCAAAAAGCGCATCGGTTAAAGAAGATACTAAAGATAAATATGAAGAAGCTATCAAAGACTTAGAGTCAAGAAAATCTCAACTAGAGTCAAAATATGAAGACTTTAAGAGTTCATCTGAAGACAAGTGGGATGAAACAAAGGATGCTTTTTCATCAGCTTCAGAATCTTTTAAAGAAGGGTTTTCTAAAATTTCTTCTTTATTTCATTAAATTTTTAAAAGCAAGGCTAGTAGTATTTAAATGCTACTAGCCTTGCTTTTTTTTAACAAAAGTAAAACATAATAGTATTAAGTGAATATATCAGACATCAAATTCATCATCCAGAAAATACCGAAAATGTTAGATTTACCTACGACCAATTACAAGAGTCAATTGGAGAGTTAAGAGTTTTTATAAATGACAATTTCGGACAAGCATAATGCGAAAAGTACGACGCACAACAACGTATAAAAATAATAGGGCAATTAGTGCTTAACCCAATGGGAAAGGCACTTTTGCAAGGTCGCCAAATTTTTAAATTTGGCTTATTGAAAAAAAAGATATTAAGAAAAATTTAAAAATTCGGCTTGTGTCCAACCGAATGGTAGTTGCCTTTTTTCCGCCCTACTATTCTTGTACAAATCCGTTGTGCTTAATTAAATAAAACCGAAATGAAAAAGGAACAAGTCGAAAACTTACTATCAAAAGTCCCTGAAATTGAAAGTCTTGTAAAATCATTCTTCCAAAATGTACAAGTAAAATACTCTCCTTCTCGTGGTGGAGTTATAGTTATTGGATTTTCAGACTATTCGTGGGTTGAACCCACAGGTGAAATTCTAAAAATACAGTTGGAATTAATTGATAAATATGAGGACTGGTATTCTCAAACAAACCAAGTAATCTCTCAAACTATTCCAGGACGAAAACCAGACTTAGTTGACTTATATGAAAAGAATAAAGACATTATTGAGTTAAATGGCCAAATTTGGAGTCAAGACAAAAGCAAATTTGAAAACGGCTTACTTAGGAATTTAGGTAAGCAGAAAAGTATGCTTTCATCAACCTTAAGTATGCTGGAAAACAATCAACAATCTGAAAGTGATGCAACGATATCAAATGCCAACCTTGGCAATCTTGACTTATCAATGTACATAGAATTAAAATCTCAAATGACGATTTTATCTCAGCAATACTCTAGGATTGAATCGGATATTAAAGGTTTAACTCAAAAAATTGAAGGTATAGGAAGAATAACAATAAATAATCTGAATCATAACATAGCAAAAACGGGAAATATCTCGATTTCTAATGAAAACTTAGTGAAATGGGTTAAACCTGATTTAGACGAAGAACTCAAGAAGTTAAAGGAGGAATTAAAATCATCTGATGTTGAGGATTCTGACAAGGAGATAATTGATGACTTAATTGACTCTGTTTTAAAAGAAAAATATCCCAAATTAGAATGGTTAAAAGATAAAATATCAAAACTTAAATACTGGGGAACAAAAGCGGGACTCATATTTGATAAGTTAAAGGAATATGCTGATGCTCTTGGAATGTCAGAATAACTAAGCACAACAATGGCTATAGTTAATACGGGTTTTGGTGCTTGACCCAAGGTTTAGAGTATTTAATAAAGTCCGCCAAACCTTTTGATTTGGCTTTAAAATGAAAAGATAAAACAAAATAAAAAGTTTTGGCTAAGTGCTTAATCGAAAGTTCACTACTTTTAATTCCCGTACTAACCATAGCCGAGACGTTGTGTGCAATGCGAGAAAAACGCTCATAAAAAGAAAAACAGAATTAAATGATATTCAATATATACTACATCAACTTCCCGAAAGTCTATGAAATTAAAATGATGCTTGGTAATGTTATTGCACTGGGTAGAGAAGAACAAACTGACCAAAGCAAAGGAAAAGATATTGATTACAGAGGAAAGTTAGGTGCTAACTTTTTAACCGTTTTTAATACTGGAATTGAAGCTGGAAGGAAAAACATCAAATCGGACTCTCAAAAAGTACTTGAAACATTTGAAATAAAAACGACTAAATCAATCATTCTAAATGAGATTATAGAAAAAAGTCAAACGGTTACTGACTTTTCTCAATTAAAAGAAGGAAAATTGATTAAGATAGATAACGTTAATCTTTCTCTAGAGAATGAAGCTGAGTTAAGAACAGTAAAATTATTTGCGAGTGGTACTTTTAAAGGAATGAATATTCCTGGTGCAGATGGTTTTGATATAAACAACCTTTTCAATTCAATGTTTAAAGATTATGCTTATAAAATAAGGGGAACAGTTAATGATTCAGAAGAAGAATTATTAGTTAAAATCCCACATACTTTTGAAAGTGAATTTGAAAGCTCATATAGCGTTGACGATTTATTTATAGGTAAAGTCTCGATAGTTGGTCTGTATAAAGGAAAAATAAAAGTTGATTCTTTAAAAAATTCTTTCGAATTCTTCCAAGAAGTTGGAAATATGCAAAACCTTAATAACAACACAAAAAACGAAAATCAAGAAATTCAAGATAGCCAATTCACGACAAAAACAGAAAATTCAAATCATTTGTTTTTCAGTTCAAATCAAGATAATAAAGAATTTCATTATATAGATTTATTAGCAATAGTTCAAAACGTAACACTTCCAGAGTAAGATGATTGATACACTATTATTTTACAATAAAAATTATTTTGATTTTTATAGAGAACTAAAAGTTAAAGAAGGAATAGATATAATTTCAATTACAGAAAGCTTACGCAATTTTGATAATGCTTCAGAAATTAATAAATATAGTCAAATAGTAGATAATAGTCAAATAGTAGATATAAGTTCTTTAGCTCATATCAATGGCATTCAATATAACTCTGAATCTGTATTTCCTCTATTTCCGCAAGAAACAAAATTTATAGCAGATAATAATTTCAAAAAACTATTCGAATATGAACTAAGGTTTTGCTTTGAGGAATTTAAAGACCTTGATATTGTAGAGGAATTTGAAGTAATCGATGAAGAAGAAGTTGAAGGAAAGCTTAAGAAATTAAAGCACACAAAAATAATAGATTTAAGTAACGATGAAATTTCAGATTTTACAAAATCATTTGCAGAAAGAATTTATGGACACGATAAGTTTAAAGCGGATTTTGAAGAATTAATTAGAAATTTTCGGGTATTCAATAAGTTAGGAGAACATAAAATTCTTTCCATATTCTTAATGGGAGATTCAGGTGTTGGAAAAACAGAGGTTGCAAGAGCAATACATAAATCATTAAAAGGAAAAGAAAAACTAGCTAAAGTAAATTTTGGTAATTATAGTAGTGACAATTCATTGAATTCATTAATTGGAAGTCCAAGAGGATATATTGGTAGTGATACAGGAGAATTATTTATTAGAGTAAAAGGTTCAGATACTGGATTGATATTAATTGATGAATTTGAAAAATCTAATGCAACTTTATTTAATTATTTTCTAGACGTACTGGAAAACGGAAAAATGGGAAGTTCTCTATCAGAAGATATTGACCTGAATGGATTTATTATAATTTTCACTTCAAATATTAGTAAAGAAGATTTTCCTAAGATAATATCACCTGAATTAAGGTCTAGATTGGATTACAAAGGATTCTTCACTTTATTGAGTGTAAAAGATAAAAAGAAGTTCGTTGAATTCCGAGTTACAGATATTATTAAAAAATTTAATAAAAGTTATTCCACAGAATTACCAAAAGAAATTCATAATACTATTTGTAATCAAATTAAAGTTGAACAATTTGAAAATATGAGAGAATTGAACAAAATTATTAAAGATACATTTGTAAAATGTGTTATGATTTATACAGCAGAGAATGAATAAAGCACTGCACACAACACCGTATATAATTTATTGCTGGCTTCTCGCCTACTTACGAAAATCCTCGCGGACTTTCTTGGTCAGTAATTATTTACTAAATTAGTTGCTTAAAACACGCAACAAACCATATACAACAACGTTAGGTGCAAGCTGAAAAAAAGCCAACCGCACAAAACAAAGAGTGCCGAAAAAGGCACACATTGTTTTTTATCCCAACACCACTTCTGAAAATACAATGAAAATAATCATTATAATACAATGAATTTTTGCTATCTTTCTGCCGAATTAACAAAAAAGGTTTCAAATGAACCGAATTAAAGAAATTCTAAAAGATAAAGGAATTAGTCAAACTTGGCTTGCTGAAAAAATGGACAAAAGTTATCCGACCATTAATGAGTACGCAAGAAATAAAAGACAACCGAGTTTAGAAGACTTATACAAAATTGCGGAAATACTTCAAGTCAATGCAAAAGACTTGTTAGTAGATAGCGAAAATAATATTGGGAAATAAGATGAGCAAAGAACAAAAAATAACAGGCAACATACAACCACCAAACAAGGATTTGGAAATATTAAAACAAAACTTCCCAAATTGTTTTGACAAAGTTGGAAACCTTGACTTTGAAAAATTTAAAAAACAACTTTCTAAAAACGAAATTAATTTTTCTAAAGAAAGTTACGGAATGGATTGGTTGGGTAAATCTTACGCTCGTTTATTGGCTACTGACGAAACCACTACACTTTTAAAAGAAGATGAAACTTTTAACCAAAAAGAAAAAAATAAAAGCTCTGAAAATTTATTGATAAAAGGCGACAATTTAGAAGTGCTAAAGCACTTATCAAATGCCTATTACGAAAAAATTAAAATGATATACATTGACCCACCATACAATACAGGTAGTGATGGATTTGTATACGCAGACGACAGAAAATTTACCATAGAAGAACTACAAGAATTAGCTGGAATAAATGAAGAACGTGCCAAACGCATTTTAGACTTTACACAAAGCAATAGTAACTCTCATTCAGCTTGGTTAACTTTTATGTACCCAAGGTTATACATTGCACATCAGTTATTAAAAGATAGTGGTTTAATTTTCATTTCCATTGATGATAATGAAGTATCTCAGTTAAGAATATTAATGGATGAAATTTTTGGTGAAGAAAACTTCTTAGGATTATTTATAGTCAACTCATCACCAAGCGGAATTGATTATGGTCATCTGGCAAAAACTAATGATTATGCCTTATTTTATGCTAAAAACATAGAATTTACAGAGACAAATTTCATAGAAGATGAAAATAAAAAATTTAGTTACTCAGACAAAATTAGCGGTTATAATATTGCCCCTTTGTACAATGGAAATGTAGCTTTTAACCCTCAAACTCGACCTAATTTGTTTTACCCTTTTTATTTAAATCCAAAAAATAAAATAGAAGGTGATTTTTACGAAATAAGTACTGAAAAGAAAGAAGAATGGATAGAAGTATTTCCTGTAATTTCAAAAAAAGATGGTATTCAAAGAGTATGGAGATGGGGTAAACCTAAATCAAAAGATAATATAAACAAAGAGATACTGGGTTATAAAAATAATAAAGGAGAATATCGTATAGTTCAAAAAAATAGACTTACATCAAAAATGATAAGGTCTCTTCTTTTAGAAAACATATATTCAAGTAGAAGAGGAACAGGGGAAATTGAAGAACTTTTTAAGCAAAAAGTTTTTCCATATCCTAAACCAACAGGTTTAATTAAAACCTTCTTAGAAGTTGGGTGTAATGATGGTGACACTATTTTAGATTTTTTTGCTGGTTCTGGTTCTACAGGTGATGCAGTAATGCAGTACAATTCAAAAAATGAAGGTTGCAGAAAATTTATCTTAGCCCAATTACCTGAAAAAATCGACCAGAAAACGAGCAAAACTGCTTACGATTTTGTGAAAAATGAATTAAAAGTAGAAGAACCTACTATTTTTGATATAACGAAAGAGCGTTTAATTCGTGCATCAAAAAAAATAGAAGAAGAAAATAAAGAGAAAGACTTAACCAAACAAGATTTAGGATTCAAAGTATTTGAAACAGCACCAATATGGGAAGATTATAATTTTGAATCAGAAGAACTTGAAAAACAAACGAGTTTGTTTGATGAAAGTAAACTAACCAAAGAAGACATAAAAGCACTATTAGTTACTTGGAAAACTTATGATGGTATTTCACTTACTGAAACAATACAAGAAACTGACTTAAATGGCTACACAGCGCATTACAGTAATGAGAAATTATACTTAATGGATAAAGGTTTTACAACCAAAAACTTGAAAGTATTATTAGAAAAAATAGATAGTGATAAAAGTTTTAACCCAAGTACAATCATTTCATTTGGTTATCATTTTGAGAGTAAAAGTTTGCGAGAAATAAGCGAAAATATTAAGTCTTATGCTAACAAAAAAAGTATTGATATTGACTTTATAACACGCTATTAATATGAAAGGGTTTAATTTTGAAAAAAATCTACAGCATCAAACACAAGCAGTAAAAAGTACTGTTAAAGTTTTTGATAGTTTAGAAGTAGAAAAAGCAAAAGGAGTTGATAAACAGTTTCTTAATCCTGTTTTAAATATTTATGATAGCAATAATACCTATCCTAAAAACATAATAGAATTACAAAAAGTCAACAATATTGAAGGAAAGGTAAACCTTAATAGTAACATCATAGATATTATGATGGAAACAGGAACAGGAAAAACTTATACTTACACAAAAACCATTTTTGAACTCAATAAAAATTACGGTCTTTTTAAATTTATTGTTATTGTTCCAACACTTTCAATTAAAGCAGGAACCATAGATTTTTTAAAAAGTGATAGTGCAAGAGCACATTTTAAAGAGCAATATGGTAAAACCATTAAATTACATATTGTAGAAAGTAAAAAAGGGAGTAAAAATAAAAAATCGTTTATGCCACCTGCTGTAAACAGTTTTGTAAATGCAGGTGTTTATGAAAAAAACAGCATTCAAGTTATGGTTATCAATGCTGGAATGATAAACTCTGAGACAATGCAAAAGAGTTTTGATAAAGGAATTTTTGATAAACATACAATTCCTTTTAAAGCAATTTCGGCTGTTAGTCCTTTTTTAATTATTGATGAACCACACAAATTTTCAAAATCGAACAAAACTTGGGAAAATATTCAAAAAATGAATCCGCAATTTGTTTTGCGTTATGGTGCAACATTTAAAGAATATGAGAATTTAGTTTACACGTTAACTGCTGTTGATTCTTTCAATCGTAATTTAGTAAAAGGTGTAATAGGACATATTACAGAATTTGAAAGCGGAAAGAATGCAATTGTAAAACTCAATAGTACAGATGGAAAAGAAGCGACTTTTGAATTGCTGGAAGAAAAGAGCAAAAAGACATTTAAACTTACTAAAAATGAAAGTTTACAAAGAGTACATTCTGCAATGGAAGATTTGTATGTAGAAAGTTTAAATAAAACCAAAGTTGTTTTATCGAATGGAATTGAATTATCTAAAGGCGACAAATTAAACCCTTATTCTTATGCAGAAAAACTGCAAGAAATAATGATTCAAAAAGCCATAAAAAGCCACTTTGAAAATGAGAAACAATTACTTACAAGAAGTGTAAAAATTAAACCAATTACACTATTCTTTATTGATAACATTGAAGAGTACAGAAATGAAGATGGCTATTTAAGAACTACTATTGAAAGTTTAATAAAAGCAGAAGTAGAAACTTTACTCAAAACCGAAAAAAACAAATTTTACAAAGCATATCTTGAAAAAACATTACAAGATTTAAGTCTTACACACGCAGGATATTTCTCTAAAGATAATTCAGAAAAAGATGAAGCTATTGAAAAAGAAATAAACGAAATATTGCACGACAAACAAGCAATGCTCGATTTGGATAATCCAAGACGATTTATTTTTTCTAAATGGACTTTACGTGAAGGTTGGGATAATCCAAATGTTTTTCAGATTTGTAAATTAAGAAGTAGTGGTAGCGATATTTCAAAACTGCAAGAAGTTGGTAGAGGTTTAAGACTTCCTGTAAACGAATACGGAAACCGAGTAAAAGACGAACAGTTTTACCTAAACTACTTTGTAGATTTTACAGAAAGTGACTTTGTAGATAAATTAGTGAATGAAATTAATGAAAAATCAGGTGCTATATCAATAGAAGATATTCCAGAAAAATTATCAGACATTATTATTAAGAAAATTTGCGAATTATACGAAACCACAGAAGATG
>Ga0307933_1000742_pt1 | contig 29590 bp, 26 predicted proteins | sample OrgLakmetageno88_FD_201811 | JGI IMG/M metagenome (GOLD analysis project Ga0307933, IMG submission 201811) | Saline water microbial communities from Organic Lake, Antarctica - #88 | ecosystem: Environmental > Aquatic > Non-marine Saline and Alkaline > Saline | place: Antarctica: Organic Lake... | reverse complement strand
TGGAATACAAGCTACTTCTGATCTTTCAGCGATCATACTCATGTTAACCTTACTGTCGAGGTATTTTCTCATCCTTGCACAAGGAAAATAAATCTCTAATCCTAAGTTTTTAGCAAGTATTTCAGTTCTTTCATCAAACATTAAAAACAATACTTTGCCATTATCTCCAGAATTTCCATTTTTATTAATAAAATTTACAACTTCTGGATGTGTGAGTAAATAGTTGGTTATTTCTTCAATACTGTTAAATAATTTTTTTGGCTTTACTTCTTTTGGTGTAAAAAATGATTCAAACTGTCCATCAAAATGATCTTCATAAGTGATAAATCTAAAATTTGAAATCCATTTTTCAATGCCAATTAAATTAAACCCATTAGGGCTTATGTAGTAAATCGGTGTATCGTTCTGTTTGAAAAATGACTTGATTTCTTCAATGCTTTTCAATTTTTTCATTTATTTTGTCGTTGATTTTTGAGTTAAATAATTGGTAATTTTGCTTTGTAGAATTGTAAAGTCATTTGTTAGCATTGGCAATTAACAAATTTAGTTTTTTTTTCAAAATTCTTTAATATAAAATATAAACTTAGGGCATTCTTACAGTCTTTTTTGATTTCGCTTCTCTATTATACTTACCAACAATCTTCATTTTTTCTTTTTGTGATAGATTAAATTATGGAGGATTCATACTTGTTGTTATTTCTTTATATAATGTTTTCGATTTCTTTTGTTCCTCTGTAATGATATTTATAACTTGCCATGAATTTGATAAAGAAATATGATGAGCACAAAGGTGAAAAACGTATCGAAAATTGTAACAAAAAGATTGATTTTATTTACCTAAATTAAACTCAAAAATATGTTTTTCAATAATTTAGGAGGTTATATGAAGTTGAAAAGATGCATAAATTGAATCCCTCCTTAGTCACAAAAAATACAAAATCTTCATAATGAAGAGCATGCTTTGATAAATAAATATCATGCAATCCAAACTCAATTTTGAAAAAATTCTATTTCTAGACATTGAAACTGTTCCAGAGTCAGAAGATTTTCAGTCACTTCCAGAAACCACCAAAACACTTTTTACCCAAAAAACAGCTTACCAAAGAAACCAAGAAGTTACCCTAGAAGAATTTTATGAAAGGGCAGGTATTTGGGCTGAATTTGGTAAAATTATTTGCATATCGGTTGGCTATTTCATTTGTTTTAATACTGAAAAACAGGAATTTAGAACAAAATCTTTTTATGGAGATGAGCAAGCGTTGCTTATAGAATTCAAAGCACTGCTAGATAATCATTTTACCAGCGAACAGTACAAATTATGCGCACACAATGGCAAGGAGTTTGATTTTCCTTTTATAGCACGAAGAATGATTATTCACCAAATTAGCTTGCCAAAAATGCTCAATCTCTTTGGGAAAAAACCATGGGAAATACCGCATCTTGACACCCTTGAGTTATGGAAGTTTGGCGATTACAAACATTTTACCTCCCTGAAACTGCTCACACATATTTTAAAAATTCCTTCGCCAAAAGATGATATTGATGGAAGCCAGGTTTGTCAGGTTTATTACAAGGAAAAAGATATTGAAAGAATTGTAGTTTACTGCGAAAAAGACACAGTTGCTGTGGCTCAACTATTGTTAAGGTTTTTTAACTATCCATTGCTTGAAAGTGATAAAATCATTTCTGTATCAACGAATTGATTTAAAAAAAGCGCCATTAGATTCAATCGCAACTATTTTCAACAAAAAAAAGACTAATAATTGTCTTAAATTTACCAATCAACACACAATAAATGCTAGATAAATTAAACGTGCTTAAACAGCGCTACGATGAAGTTTCGGACTTGATCATTCAACCCGACATTATTTCAGACCAAAAGAGATATGTTGAAATCAACAAAGAATATAAAGACCTTAGTGAATTGATGAAGCTTGCCAATCAATATCAAAATTTGTTGGACAATATTCAGGAGGCTAAAGAAATGATTGCCAAAGAAAATGATGCCGAGCTGCTAGAGATGGCAAAAGCGGAACTTTCTGAAGCAAATGAAGGGATAGAAAAACTTGAATCTGAAATAAAATTTAAGTTAATTCCAAAAGAGCCAGAGGACGCCAAAAATGCCATTATGGAAATTAGAGCAGGTACTGGGGGAGATGAGGCAAGTATTTTTGCGGGAGATTTATACCGAATGTATCAAAAATATTGTTCGGATAAAAGATGGAAAACAAGCATTGTAGATTTGAGCGATGGAACTTCTGGAGGTTTTAAAGAAATTATTTTTAGCATAGAAGGAGAAGATGTGTACGGCGATTTGAAGTTTGAAGCAGGCGTGCATCGTGTGCAGCGTGTGCCTCAAACAGAAACACAGGGTAGGGTTCATACTTCTGCCGCCACCGTGATGGTGCTGCCCGAAGCAGAGGAGTTTGATGTACAAATAGATATGAAAGATGTTCGGATTGACTATTTCTGCTCTTCGGGTCCAGGCGGACAGTCGGTAAATACTACCTACTCTGCAGTGCGACTTACGCACACTCCCACAGGTTTGGTGGCGCAATGTCAGGATCAAAAATCACAACATAAGAATAAGGACAAAGCTTTTCAGGTGCTTCGTTCTCGAATCTATGAATTGGAGCTTGCCAAGAAACTAGAAAGCGACTCCACTAGACGTAAGAGCATGGTGAGTTCTGGAGATCGATCGGCAAAAATCAGAACCTACAATTACCCACAAGGAAGGGTTACCGAACACCGTATTGGTCTGACTCGCTACGACCTTCAAAATATTATGAATGGCGATATTCATAAAATTATTGAGGAATTGAAGTTGGCAGAAAATACCGAGAAATTGAAGAAGTTGGGGGAGTGATTTTTTTTCTGATCTATATTGATGGTAATCTTTATGCGAACTGATAATAGTTTAAAAAGTTTAATCGGACAACCAAGAAGGATTAGATTTAAAAGTAGCATAAATGGTTATATTTTTTGTGAATTCAGCTGACCATAGAATGCTTGAATGTGCTATTAGAACAGTTATGAAGAAAAGTGGTGAAATGACTTTTTTGCACTTTTCAAATCGAAAAGAGTTAGAATTTCTGAAAGTATTTTTAAATATGGGTTAAATTTATTAAATAATCTGTTTCTAAATAATGTAAAATACTCTAAATCAGTTAAAAAAATAGATATCTTTTAGTTTTTGTCATGTACTTAGCAAATTTAACTTTTATTGAAATGGAATATAATTTTAGAGACCTAGAAGCCAAATGGCAAAAATACTGGGCAGAAAATAAAACTTTTAAGTCAGAGAACAAATCATCAAAGCCAAAGTGTTATGTGCTGGATATGTTTCCTTACCCATCTGGTGCGGGGCTGCATGTGGGGCATCCGCTTGGCTATATTGCCAGTGATATTTTTGCACGCTACAAACGCCATAAGGGTTTTAACGTAATGCACCCTCAAGGTTACGACTCCTTTGGGCTACCTGCCGAGCAGTACGCTATTCAAACAGGTCAGCACCCAGCTATTACCACAGCGCAAAATATTAAAACGTTTAGAAAGCAACTTGAAAAAATTGGTTTTTCTTTAGACTGGTCTCGAGAGGTAAAAACTTCTGTTCCTAGCTACTATAAATGGACACAGTGGATTTTCTTGAAATTATTCGATTCTTACTATTGTAAGGATGAAGAAAAAGCAAAGAGCATAGACTCTTTGGTTGAAATATTTGAGAAAAAAGGCAATGAAAGTGTAAATGCGGCTTGTAATGAAGAAATCTACAAGTTTGATCATATAGACTGGGGTAAATTTTCAGAGGAAAAAAAGCAAGAAATACTGCTCAACTATCGTTTGGCTTATTTGTCGGATACCGAAGTAAACTGGTGTGCTGAACTAGGTACCGTACTTGCAAATGATGAAGTAATAAACGGCTTATCGGAACGTGGTGGATTTCCAGTAGTTCGTAAAAAAATGAAACAGTGGAGCCTAAGAATTACCGCTTATGCACAAAAACTGCTAGATGGATTAAAGGATGTTGACTGGCCACAACCTATAAAAGATGCTCAAACCAATTGGATTGGAAGATCCAAAGGTGCGATGATTGATTTTGAAGTAGCTGTAGGGGAGGGGCTTACCAATAATTCAGGGCATACGATTTCGGTGTTTACCACGCGTCCAGATACCATTTTTGGGGTGAGTTTTATGACGTTAGCGCCAGAGCATGAATTGGTAAAAAATATTACTACAGAATCGCAAAAGGTAGTAGTAAAAGAATATGTTGCGCAAACAGCAAAAAGAACTGAAGTAGATAGAATGTCGGATACCAAAACTGTTTCTGGCGTATTTACAGGAGCGTATGTAATTCATCCTTTTACCCAACAAAAAGTACCTGTATGGATTGGCGATTATGTATTGGCAGGCTACGGCACTGGGGCAGTGATGTCTGTACCGTGCGGAGATCAGCGTGATTACAGCTTTGCAAAGCATTTTGGAATCGAAATTCCCAACATATTTGAGGGGGTGGATATTTCTGAAAAAGCTTTTGAAGAAAAAAGCGATGATTCTAAACTCGCCAATTCTAGCTTATTAGATGGAATGAGCTTTCAACAATCTTTTGAGTGTATTGTTGAAGAATTAGAAAAACGAACTATTGGTTGTCAAAAGATAAATTACAAACTGCGTGATGCCGTTTTTAGCAGGCAACGCTATTGGGGAGAACCTTTTCCGCTTTATTACAAAGACGGAATGCCGCAAGCAATCGACGAGAAGTACTTGCCATTAATATTGCCCGAAGTAGAAAACTACCTTCCTACAAATGATGGAAGACCGCCATTGGGCAATGCCAAAAAATGGGCTTGGGATATTGAAAAAAATGAGGTGGTTGACAATGATTTGATCGATCATAAAACTGTTTTTCCGCTGGAATTGAATACCATGCCAGGCTGGGCAGGGAGTTCGCAGTACTTCAATCGATACATGGATTCTGCCAATGATAACGAACTTTGCTCAAAAGAAGCCATGGATTATTGGCAAGATGTTGATTTATATGTTGGAGGAAAAGAACATGCGGTGGGTCACTTGCTTTACTCCAGGTTTTGGCAACATTTTATGTATGACATTGGTTTTGCTTCTAAAAAAGAGTTTGCAAAAAAATTGATCAATCAAGGAATGATTACGGGAACTTCTGCTTTTGTTTACAGAAGAATTGCCTACCAAAAAACAGCTTCGGGCAGCGGACATAATTACGAGCCTTTAAAAACACATCCAGTATTTTTATCAAGCGAGCTTACAAACAATGAAGATTTTTTTGAGAGTGAAAAATTTAAAATAGATCTTTTGCAGAAATATCCTGAATATCAAGAAATAAGCGATCAAATTTGTTTCGGATATTCTATAAGTCGAGCTCATGTTTCTTTTGTCAATGCTTCGGATGAATTAGATATTCAAAAGTTAAAAACTTGGAAGGAGTTTAAAGGTTGGATTTCTGAATATTCAATTGAACAGTGTGATTTCATAAAAAATGATCAAGGCAAGTTTAAAGTACGCAGAGAAGTCGAAAAAATGTCGAAATCTAAGTACAATGTGGTGAGTCCAGATGGTATTTGCGAGGAATATGGAGCAGATAGTTTGCGTTTGTTCGAGATGTTTTTAGGACCCTTGGAGCATTCCAAACCTTGGAATACTGCTGGAATTACAGGTGTTCATTCTTTTTTAAAGAAACTTTGGAAGCTTTTTTACCAAAATGGAGCTTTTACTGTGGTAGAGGAATCACCAACCAAAGAAGAGTCTAAAATAATTCATAAAACCATTAAAAAAATTGAAGAGGACATTAATAATTTCTCTTTCAATACTTCTGTTTCTAGCTTTATGATTGCGGTGAATGAACTTATTGCACTCAATTGTAACAAGCGTTCCGTTTTAGAATCATTGGTCATTCTCATAGAGCCTTTTGCGCCTCATATTGCAGAAGAGCTTTGGAGCAAGCTTGGGTATGATTCTTCCGTTTCTACGGTTGATTTTCCTACGTATGACGAAAAATATTTGATAGACGACACCAAAATATATCCAGTTTCTTTTAACGGAAAAATGAAATTCAAGCTAGAATTCCCTTTAGAAATGAGTAAAGAAGCCATCGAAAAAGCAGTTTTAAATCACGAAAAAACCCAAAAAATTCTTGATGGAAATTCACCCAAAAAGGTGATTGTAGTGCCAGGGAAGATTGTGAATGTGGTAGTTTAAGAAAAACCATTTAGTCTTGAAAAGCTTAGCAAAAAATGAAACTTTTTATGAAAAAACCATGATAAAGACAAACAAATGAAAAAAGAAAGATTTACCATTACCGCTGCGCTTCCTTACACCAACGGACCTGTTCATATTGGTCATTTAGCAGGGGTGTATGTTCCGGCAGATATTTATGCACGCTACCTTAGAAGGAAAAACAAAGACATTGTGTTTATTTGCGGATCTGACGAGCATGGTGTTCCCATTACTTTAAAAGCAAAAAAAGAAGGGGTGAGCCCTCAAGATGTGGTAGATAAGTACCATGCTATTATTCAAAAATCTTTTCAGGATTTTGGGATTTCTTTTGATAATTACTCCAGAACTTCTGCAAAAATTCACCACGAAACAGCCTCTGATTTTTTTGAAAAACTATATAAAAACAATCAACTTATTGAAGAAACCAATGAGCAGCTTTACGATGAAGAGGCGCAGCAATTCTTGGCAGATAGGTTTGTAACAGGTACTTGTCCTAAATGTGGAAACCCAGAAAGCTATGGCGACCAATGCGAAAAATGCGGAACTAGCCACCATGCTACAGATTTAATCAACCCAAGATCTGCCATTTCTGGAAGCAGCCCAACAAAAAGAATGACCAAGCACTGGTATTTGCCGCTCAATGACTATGAATCTTTTTTAAGGTCGTGGATTATAGGCACGCATTCCGATGATTGGAAAACCAATGTGTTGGGGCAAGTTAAATCATGGCTAAACGATGGTTTGAAACCGCGTGCGGTAACTAGAGATTTAGATTGGGGAATACCTGTGCCGGTGCCTGGCGCAGAAAATAAAGTATTGTATGTTTGGTTTGATGCCCCCATAGGCTATATTTCTTCTACCAAAGAATGGGCAGCGCGCGAAGGAAAGGACTGGGAGTCTTATTGGAAAGACAAAGAAACCAAGCTTATTCATTTTATTGGAAAAGACAATATTGTGTTTCACTGCATCATTTTTCCTGCCATGCTGAAGGCAGAAGGGAGTTACATTTTGCCTGAAAATGTGCCTGCAAATGAATTTTTAAACTTGGAAGGCAATAAGATTTCTACCTCTAGAAATTGGGCGGTTTGGCTGCACGAATACCTTCAAGATTTTCCAGAAAAGCAAGATGTGCTTAGGTATGTATTGACTGCCAATGCGCCAGAAACCAAAGACAATGATTTTACTTGGAAAGACTTTCAGGCAAAAAACAACAATGAGTTGGTAGCTATTCTAGGAAATTTTATCAACCGAGTGGTGGTGCTTACCCATAAATACTATCAAGGAAAAGTTCCGGCACTCAATAACTTTGAAGAAGTTGACAAAAAGGTAATGGAGGAACTTAGATCTTTTCCTGAAATTATTGGTAATTCTATGGAGCGCTACCGATTTAGAGAGGCTTCACAATTGTTTATGAACCTAGCTAGGTTGGGGAATAAATACCTTGCAGATGAAGAGCCTTGGAAAAAAATAAAAACCACGCCTCAACGTGTTGAAACCATTTTATACGTTGCCATGCAGATTACTGCCGGGCTAGCTTTTTTAGCAGAACCGCTGTTGCCATTTACTTCAAAAAAGATTTTGGAAATGCTGAAAATTAACAATTTGCAAGATTGGGATGAAGTAGCGGTGCGTAAGCATTTAATTGAACCAGGACATGAAATAGGAGAAGCGAAATTGCTGTTTGAGAAAATTGAGGATGAGGCGATTGAACAACAACTTCAAAAATTAGAGGCATCGAAGCAGCAGAATATTCAAGAGAAAAAAATAAATCAACCTATGAAAGCGTCCATTACATTTGAAGATTTTGAGAAATTAGACATTCGTATAGGCACAATTATAGAAGCAGAAAAAGTTCCTAAAACCAGTAAATTGCTCAAACTGAAAATACAGCTTGCTAGCGAAACCCGTACGGTGGTTTCGGGCATTGCAGGGAGTTACGAACCCGCAAAAATAATTGGACAGCAAGTAACGTTGCTCGCCAATCTTGAGCCACGAAAAATTAAAGGGATCGAAAGTCAAGGCATGATTTTAATGACGGATGCAAGCGATGAAAAACTCTCGTTTTTAGCTCCAACAGAAGATACGGTTAGCAATGGTTCAAAGGTTTCCTAACAAACTAAAGGCATTGGCGCTTTTTTAGAAGCTAATATTAAAGTATTATTGATGAGATTTTTAAATACATGAAAAGAGCAGTTTTCCCAGGTTCATTCGATCCATTTACATTGGGTCATGAAGATATAATTCACAGAGCATTGCCTTTGTTTGAAGAAATTATCATTGCCATTGGTGTGAATAATGAAAAGAATTATATGTTTCCGCTTAAACAGCGGAAGCTTTTTGTGGATGAATTCTATGTGAACAATCCAAAAATAAAAGTGACTACCTACAAAGGTCTTACCACAGATTATTGCAAGCAGGTGAATGCAGATTTTATACTTCGAGGACTTAGAAACCCCGCAGATTTTGAGTTTGAAAAGGCAATTGCTGAAACAAACCGAAATTTATCGGGCATAGAAACCGTGTTTTTGCTTACTTCTGCCAAAACCGCTTTTATAAGCTCTAGTATTGTACGCGATGTTTACCGCCATGGCGGAGCTATTGCAGGTTTTGTTCCAGAGAGTGTGGCTGGAAATCTTAAGGGATAGGTAGTTTTGATTTCTAATTGCTATTAATTTAAGTAGAAAAAATTATGAGAAAAGCTGAAAAAAAATCAGAAAATGACTTGTTTTTCGAAGGAATAACAATGAATGATCGTATAGATTTAGAAATAGTAATTAGTGATTTTGAAAATTTATGCAACGATGATATTCATTGTTGTATAACCAAAGACTATGACAATGAAAAAACAAAGGAAAGGGTTTTAAAAATAGCATGGTCATGGACGCATTTACTTAAATATGATCCAGAAAAACTGAAAGAAATCACAAAGGGCTGTAAAATAATAGTGTCTGGAAATACTTGTCATGATTTTGAATATAGAAACGATAATCTGTTTCGTTTCACAAACACTAATATCACTATTGCATCACAAAAAATGTTAGATTATTCATTTGAAATTATTAGTAATCAAGTTGATTTATTTTTTTTGCTAGACAATTATGTGCTTGGTTCCACAACAATTTCTAATCAGTTCCACAACAATTTTAATATCAAAAATAATAGAAATAAGATTTTTGAAAGTCCTTATTTAAATAAAGAATTATTGGGGGTAATTAACACATATCGTAATTCTAATAAAGAGTCTAAAATTAAGGATATTCGAGTTGAAGAATTTGTATCTAAAGAGGCTGCTAAAAAAGCGATGGAGACGCTCATAAAACAAAGTTTGAATAAAGCTGATTTTTTAAAAACAGCACAAATACTCTTCAAATCGGAAGAAATAAAATTCCACTTTGGGGGAAATAAAATTATTGAATTATTAACAAAAAACGCTAGTTTTTCTTTAGAGAATAGAATAGAAATATTCATAGAATTACAAGAGTTATATATGGAAGTAAATAATATAGGTTGGAAAGAAGAGCCTTTTAATCCTTATGAATTTAGTGAAAAAAATAGTATAGGAATCTAGGAATACTGTTTTTTTTCTTTAGAACTAGTAAATACAACTATTAGAGGTAACTTTTAATTGTCCTATAATTTATATTATGTTAAATAGAAAGTTCCGAAATACTCTTATTCTATTTACATACTCAACCCATGGTTGATTTTCATAATCATCTTTTCTCTTTCTAAATCTCCTAAAAAGTTAAATGGTTTGAGAATATATGTTAAACAGTTGTAGTTCAAAACTTAAACAATTTGCAGGTAGCAATTCAAAAAAAATATTAGTATCATTGTTGATAAATTACAGTTATTTTGAAATTTAGCAGAGAATTTAAAACTGGTATTGCGTCCATTTTGGTCATTGCAATTTTTGTCTGGGGTTTTAATTATCTTAAAGGAAAAAACTTATTTGCAGGAACTTCAGACACCTACACAACAAGTTATCCAGATGTTAGTGGCTTGAGCACTTCAAGCCCAGTAACCATCAACGGTGTAATTGTTGGGCAAGTTACAAGTATCAATTTTAGTAAAAATCCAGAAAAAAAAGGATGGCTAGATGTTGAGTTTAGGCTTAACAAGAAATTTGAATTTTCTAAGCAAAGCGAAGTAAAACTATACAGCGATGGAATTATAGGAGAAAAAATGATTGCTATCCTCCCCTCTTATGAAGGAGCTCTTGCTGAGCCAGGGGATTTTTTAAAAGGCAAAGTCGAGTCTGATATTTTCTCAAGCATCACAAACCAACTAAACCCATTGCAAGGAATTGTGGAAGGTTTGGTTAAAAAGCTAGATAAAACTGTTTCTGGGCTAAACGAAGTGCTTGATACCGAAAGTCAAAAGAACCTAAAAAATAGTTTTACAAATTTAAATGCTACGATTGCCAATTTTCAAGCAATTTCTAGCGATGTAGATAAATTGATTTCTTCTAATAATCAGAAGTTTTCGAAAATTATTTCGAATCTCGAGTCTGGAAGTAATACTTTTAAAAATTTATCCAACGAGCTAGAAAAAGCTGATTTATCTTCGGTAGTTGCTGATATCAAAGGATCATTAGACAGCCTAAACAGTACGCTTTCTAAACTAGATAGCGGAAAAGGAACTACTGGAAAATTAATGAATGACGAAGAATTGTACCAAAACCTAACCAATGCCTCTAAAGAACTAGAAGAGCTGTTGCGCGAGGTAAAAACGAACCCTAAAAAGTTTGTCCATTTTTCAGTATTCGGAAAAAAACAAAAACAAGTTGATTAATTGAGTGTTAAATTACTTAAAATCAAAATATTAAAATAGAATTTTCTTGTATTTAAATTTTAGAATAAAAACCATTTTAGTAATTGAAGATGAATTACCTAGATAATTTTTTATTCATGCTTCTGCTAGTTTTTGGAATAGGTTTTTTTATCAAAAATGCTAGAAAACTCATCCGAAATATAAAACTTGGCAAAGCTACCAATAGGTTTGACCAACCAAAAAAGAGGCTTAAAAACATGATATTACTTGCTTTTGGGCAAAGAAAAATCATTTCAAAGCCAATGATAGGTATCCTTCACCTTGTACTTTATATTGGTTTTTTCTTTATCAACATAGAATTACTAGAAATTATTGTAGACGGCATCAGTGGCACACACCGCGTTTTTTCTTTTTTAGGAAAGCCTTATAATTTTCTGATTGCCACTTCCGAAGTACTAGCGTTATTGATAATTATAACCGTTTTTATACTATTAGCAAGAAGGTTAATTGTAAAAGTAAAAAGACTACAACCTCCTGATATCAAAGGGTTTTCGAAAAAAGATGCTCTGTATGTTTTGTTTTTTGAACTTGCATTGATGATGCTTTTTCTATTTATGAATGCAGCAGATGCTTCTCTTCAGCAGTTTAAAGAGATCCTTGATAACCCATACATTGTTGCTGGGAGTTTCCCTATTAGCAAAGTGTTACACCCAATATTTGAAGGTTTCAGCTATCAAAATCTTGTCATTATGGAGAGAACATTTTGGTGGCTTCATATAACTGGTATCCTCTTATTTTTGAATTATCTTTTCTATTCCAAACATTTACATATTCTAATCGCTTTTCCAAATACTTATTTTGCAAAGCTCACCCCACTGGGTAAATTCTCAACTCCAGAAAGTGTAACCAAAGAAGTAAACTTGTTTTTAAATCCTGCTGCAGATTTCAATTCAAATGCTGCTGATGAAAGTCAGGAAATTACCACAACATTTGGTGCCAAGGATGTAATGGATTTGAATTGGGCACAATTAATGAATGCCTACACTTGTACAGAATGTGGCAGGTGTAGCGAGGTATGCCCTGCCAACATAACAGGTAAAGAACTTTCGCCACGTACCATTATGATGAAAACACGTGATCGACTGGAAGAAGTTGGACAAAACATTGATAAAAATGGCTGCTTCAAAAATGATGGTAAACAATTACTCAACGATTACATCACTCCTACCGAACTCTGGGCTTGCACTACTTGCAATGCCTGTGTGGAAGCTTGCCCTATTGACATAGACCCAATGTCCATTATCCTAGAAATGAGGCGATATCTAATCATGGAGAAATCTGAAGCTCCAGGCGGCGTAAATACCATGATGACACATGTAGAAAACAATGGCGCGCCTTGGCAGTTCAATCAAATGGATAGAACAAATTGGATTTCAGAAATAGAATAAATAAACTTTGAAATTTCTTAATTTTACGTCAAATTTAAATCATGAAAAGCCAAACTGACGAAAATTCGCTTAACAAAACATTTAAAAACGGTGTTAGCATAAGCCCTATACTTCCAGAAGGTGTAAAAAATTATTTGATAGACATTGATGGGACTATTTGTGATGATATTCCAAACGAAGAGCCAGAAAGAATGCTTACTGCCAAAGTTTACCCAGATGCCTTAAAACTGATTAATAAATGGTTTGACCAAGGTCAAAGAATTTGTTTTTTTACTTCCAGACTCGAAGAACACAGAGCATATACCGAACAATGGCTTAAAGAAAATGGTTTTAAATACCACAGCCTATTGATGGGAAAACCACGAGGTGGAAATTACCATTGGATTGACAATCATGTGGTAAGAGCAACTAGGTATAATGGAAAATTTACTGATTTTGTTAGTAAAGAAATGACTGTTCAAGTATTTGACGAGCATTAACTAAAAAACTGATCAAATGAAGCTGAAAGTACCTTTGATGGCAGATTTATATGCAAAAGGAGAAAAACCTGAAATTCTTTTTTGGGTGAGTTCTATTGGTAGTTTCGATGAAAAAGCAAAAAAAATTACCATTGCGTTTACAAAAATTCTAAATAAAGCAAATATTAATTTTGCAATATTGGGCAGAGAAGAATCTTGTACTGGCGATGATGCCAAAAGAGCAGGAAATGAGTTTTTATTTCAAATAAAAGCGCTGGAAAATATTGAAACATTAAAAAAATATGACATTCGAAAGATTGTAACTTTCGATCCTCATTCATTCAATACGCTAAAAAATGAATATCCAGACTTAGGCGGAAATTATGAAGTATGGCACCACACTCAATTTATAGCGATGTTGTTGGAGCAACATAAAATAACCATTGATGTAGAAAAGTTAAAAAAAGTAAATGTTACTTTTCATGACCCTTGCTACCTAGGGCGTGCAAATAATGAGTACGAATCCCCAAGAAAAATATTTCAAAAACTTTCTGTAAACCTCCATGAAATGAAACGCAGCAAATCAAATTCATTGTGCTGTGGAGCTGGAGGTTCTCAAATGTTTAAGGAGCCTGAAAAAGGCAATAAAGAAATCAATATTTTAAGAACCGAAGAAGCACTTTCTACAAATTCAACCATGATTGTAACAGCCTGCCCCTTTTGTAAACTAATGTTAACGGATGGTGTACAACAAAAAGAAAAGCAAAATGAGGTTGAAGTGCTTGACATTGCTGAAATTGTAAGTGAGGCGATGTGTTAAAAGCATACATGGTCTAAGATTTAAAATGTTTATATACCTTAAATAAGAAAAAAAAGACTTGCATCAGTTAATTAAAAATTAATTTTTGTTATATAAAAAGTTTTAATTATCTCATTTTCAAAAATATAACCTAAAAATTTAAGACATTCTAAATCTTATCAGTGAATTTTTATGAAATCTCCAAGATTTATTACTTGTTTTTTAAAAACAAAACAATATATTTGTCTTATCAAGGGCGATTAGCTCAGTTGGTTCAGAGCATCTCGTTTACACCGAGAGGGTCGGGGGTTCGAATCCCTCATCGCCCACCATAACCTTGAAAAGCTATTTTAATAAACAGCTTTTTTATTTTAAATACCCTTCCCGCAATTGCTGCATTTTTTGTTACAAACTAAATGCCTTTATCTCTATTAGAAGTACTTTCATACATTTCACTAGAAACAATAATTTCACCATTCCTAGCTTTTAGTTTTAAATAACACTTGCTATTAGAGGAGGCTTTCTCTCGTATCTCTTCAATAACTGATTTGCTAGATTTTCATCAATGCTTTCAACTTGTAAAATTTGACGTATTACTGTTTTTCCTATTGTTTGAGAGAATCTCATAATTGTTTATTTAAAGTTGATTTTTAATTTTTTATTGGCTAGGTATTTTGGATTTTGTTCATTCCACATTCCTATTAGTACAAATTTAATTTTTGGATCTGAAACAAAATTTACCAATGTTTTGCGTATCTTTTTATCAATCCTATTGGTGTTTTTACAGTCATGTAAAGTTCCATCAAAAAAATACCTGCAATTAATTTTTTCACTTTTCTTTTCAACATGAAAATGGGGCTCATAGTTAAGATGAGGCTTTTTTGGAATAGGATGATCATTGGGGTAAATTTCAAACTCGTATCCATTCCTTGATTTCCATGGCTGAAACTTTTTAAGTTGAATTGAAACATTAGACAATCTTGACTTATCAGTGCTATCAAATAATAGAGTTTTGCCTGTTAAAAATCCCAGTAATTTGTTAATGAGATTTTTAGCCCTCTTAAAAAGAGGGAATCTGCTTTTTTTCTCTAATTTTTTTTTGTGTAAAAGCTCATCAAAAGCTCTGTTTAAATACTCCTTTTTGTTCATTTTATGTGATTTTAAATGTTAAACATAAAGCCATTTTAGGCTCCTCTATATATAAAACGAAAAATCACATTTTCTGTTAGAGATTTCCAACTAACTACTCTCCACCACCCTAATTTCCTCTTCACTTAGCCCATATAGCTCATACACCATGGCATCTATTTGGGCATCTGTAGTATCAATTTGATTTTTAAGGGCAAGGGCTTTTTCTTGTACTTCCAAAAAGTAGTCTTCCCATTCAGATTCTTGGGCAAGGGATAGATTTACTTTCTTTTTGCCCAGCTCTTTGATAAACTCCGAAAAAGATAGATCATACCATTTTTGTAGCTTCTTTGGCAAGGGAGCATGCTCCCTAGTTGTAGTTTTGTTGTGATCAGTATCAGGCAAGGGAGCATGCTCCCTTGTTTCTAGCACAGTGAAAAATTTCCTTTGCAGGGTTCTTTGGAATTTAGCAGAAAGCTCTTGCAAGTCTTTGTTTGAAGCTAATATTTCATTTACCTTGTTTATTAGTAGATTAGGATTTTCAGGAAGCTCTGGTAGCGGAAAAGGCTTTAAGTAATTGGTTGTGAAAACAAAATAACCACCCCTGTATTCTGACCCAGTATTCTTTAAGAAGAACCACAAAACCTTAGAGTTGAAAATCCCTAAGTAAAACTTATCATCCACTTTAAATTTTTCACTCTTTAAGAATGAGTAAACCTTCGTATTATGATAAAACTCTCCTTTCTCATCATAGGTCATGTTACAGCCTAATGAAATTTCTCTTGTCATTATTTTAGGAAGGGGGAATTTCTCAATGTTTTTAGGATAAATATATAGAAACCAGCCATTTTCTATGTCCATTCTACCTCTCTCTCTACCTCTTATTTCTGTTTCAAAATGCTTTATATAAGAATATGTTTTTGGCAATTTATCTTTTATATATTCCTCTGATACAGATGATCCATCAGTTTTGTAGGGTACAAAAACATAATTAACCTTTTGATTTGGCTGGTATTTCTGAACATCTTTACCCCCTAAAATTGGTTTGACTAGCTCTTTTTCAATCTCAAAATGATAGTCAAATTTTGAGTTGTAAGCATCAATATAATTTCCTTTATCTTGACCTTCAAATACATATACAGCATCTAAACTTGTTGCCAGTCCTTGAAAAATATTCAGAAACACTTCATCTATTGTATAAGGTTGTTTTTTTAGCTTTTCAATAACATCAAAAACACGTTGGTTTTGCAAATCCCAATTGCTACTATCCAAATTTTTATAAAGCATATAGTCCCATTCAAATACAGTGCTGATTTGTATCGGGTTTAGCTTTTTAAAAAACACCTTTTCTTTCTCAGTTTTATCAATTGTTACAATACAAGTATAGGTAGAGGCATCTGAAAATACCATCTTTGAGCCAAAATGAACAATGCTTTTAACTGCTGTATTTTCTTTAAAAAATTGTCTGATCCCTTCTCCAAAATCTGTAACTAAAAACTTGTGAGGCAGTATAAATGAAACAAATCCTTGTGGATTTATCAGCCCAAAACTCCTCTCCATGAACAAAGCATAAATATCATAACTAGCTGTTGCAGATTTATACTTTTTTTCAAAAAACACACACATTTCAGGATAATGCTCCATCAAACCTTGTTTTCTAACATAAGGCGGATTTCCTATCACTACATCAAAACCACCTGTATATTCATTTCTAAAAGCGTGTTTGTAGGAGCAGTTGAGTACATTGCTCTGAACAAGGGAATTCATCTCCTTGTTTGGCGGGAGTTCGTGTTTCTCTCTGTTGTTTTTTATATAGTTGATGGTGTTGTGTAGCTGAGTTTCATTGTCAATGATTTTACAGCCAAATTTTTGGGTACAAAGTGAGTTTTGTTTACTCCCTCTTTGCAAAGGCAAAGGAGTATGCTGTATAATAGGCAAGGGAGCATGTTGTGGAGTAAGCAAGGGAGCATGCTCCCTTGTTGTAGTGTCTGTATTTGGCAAGAGAGCATGCTCCCTTGTTGTAGTATCTGTATCTGGCATGAGAGCATGCTCCCTTGTTGTAGTGTCTGTATCTGGCATGAGAGCATGCTCTCTTGTTATGCCTTTTGCAATATTTACACTTCTAGCAGTTTTTGATTTTATTTTCTGCATAATGCTAGGTACACTTTCTTCTTCACAAACCAGCAACAAATGAATATGATCTCCACAAACATTGAATGCCATGATGTTGAGTTGATCATTTTCAGCAATTTCAATGATTTCTTTGGTGATTAAAACCTCTTCTTCTTGGGTAAGGAAGGTGTAATTTGGCAATGGATTTCCACCTCCATCACGTCTTTTCCTCACCCTATACTCAATCATTCGTTCAGAAGTTCTGCTGTCGTGTAGGGCGGTGGTAATATGAAACGCCTTTTTATTTTTTTCTCTAAAAACCTGCGGAAATTCTTGTTGCCAATTAAAAGCTTTGTCTCCTGCTATGGTGGGGTCATCTATCAGGGAATTTCCACATTTGATATTGTTGTTGAGGTTGTTGAGTTTTCTGTTGGGCTTGGCAGTTCTAAGCCACAAAGAGAGTTTGGCAATTTCTACAGATTCTTCGTTAATATCTACGCCAAACAAATTGTTTTCTAGTATGGTATTTTCTACAAATTGCAACTGAATATTTCCGCCCAAACTAACCTTGATTTCCAGTTCATCCAATACCTTGTGTTCTGATATTAAAAAACTCAAAGCTTCGTTTAAAAAAGCACCAGAACCACACGCAGGGTCACAAATAGTGAGTTGTAGCAGCCATGCTCGGTAGTCTTTTAGCTTATCTGTAATCGCTTTAATGGTTTTTTTTTGCCTCTTTTTATCGGTGGTATAATCGTTTGGGTTAATGCCTAGCGCTTCTTTCTTTTCGGCACAAAGCTTGCCTACCGTATTTTCTACAATGTATTTGGTAATGTATTTGGGAGTGTAAAAAACGCCGTCTTTTTTGCGTTTGGTGTTGGATTTATCTACTTCACCTCCTAGTAGTTGTGCCTGAACTTCCTCTATTTCATTCAGTGAATTTTCGAAAATATGCCCCAATATATTTACATCTACCTCACTTTTAAAGTTGTATTCCGAAATTTTGAGGGTATGCTCATACAATAGCTCATCATCAATCTTTATGTTGTCTAGCACTTCATCGGGTTTAAACAACCCCCCATTGTAGGCAAATACTTCGTACTGCTTGCCTTTAAATCCTGTATTTAGGTAGCCAAAATGCTTTTTATACCTATGGTAAAGAGGTGTGTAGGCATCTAGTTCTTGCAAGTCTTTCCATTCTTGTAAAATCATTCTTACAGTGTTAGGGGGCAGCAAGCCACTATCTTCGGCAAAGAATAAAAACAAAAACCTGTCTAGCAGCTTTTGAGACTTTTTGAAGAGTAGCAAAGCATCTTGCTGGGGGTTTAGTTCCGTAAGGTTGGTAAACAAGGCTCTTTTAAACACCGAATAATCTTTGTACAGCTTTTTGGTGATGTCATCTTCCCTGCTCAAAGAGTCTTTCTTTATTTTTAGCGGTACATCTTTTTGAATATTTTCGTAAGCCAAGCAGAGGTATAGCAGCTCAAATGCAGGTTTGGTAAGTTTAAACAAATCAAACTCTTGGTATTCAATGGCATTGTCTATGTAAAATCGCAGCTTTTCGTAATTGGAAGTAATGATGTAGGTGCAATTGGGCTGGTTATTTTTATAGCCAAATGCCTGTAATTCAATGTTAGAAAGATCTGGCGTATTGGTGCCTTTGAGTTCTATTACCGCTTTTACACTGCCATTGATTAGGATGGCACCATCTGCTTTTTTAGCATTTTTGGCGTTTTTTTGCTCTGTAATAAGGTTGAAGTTGGGGTTTGGATTTTTTATATAACCCAACACATTCACAAACAGGTCTATCAGAAATTCCCCTTGGTACTGTTCTTCTTTGCTATTCCTGATATTTTCCTGAATTTCAGGGTTTAAAAAATGGTTTTTATAGGTAGTCCATTTTTTCGCCAGTTGTTCTTTGTCCTGACTTTTTAGGTGCTTCTCTACAATGGTTTGCTGAAATAATGACATCTAGTTGGTTTATACTTTGTACTATCATGTCAAATGTAGGGGTTATCTACAAATAGGGTTGGTTTGGGAATGAAAAAACTGTTCAATAAATGTGGTTACTGAACAGCTGTTTTTAATTTTTATCTGATTATCAAATACATGTTCTCATTGGTGTGCTTGCATATGAAACCCCCATATCATCAAAATCTATTGTTGAACCAGTTTTATTCCCATTAGATCTAATAAATGGTTTTCCCATTTCAGAAAAATCAAAAGTATTAGAATTCTTATACTTACTATCCATAGTTTCATCACTATTAACTGAATATCCTGATGAGATAGTACTTCCAGTATGATTAAATACAGGTGTACAGGAAAACTTTATCAAAGTAAATTTTTCAGAAGTTGCATCTGATATATTAGTATCTGAAAATGATGTCTCTAGTGTAAGCTCAGTTATATTTGATCCATACTCTTCAGAAATATTCATTGCTTCTCCCAATCTTTCTTTATTAGCAATGTAATAATTGTTAGCATCATCTTTATTATCTGGATTTAATAAACATGCCATGAGCTGACTTTGATGCTCTGCTTTGTAGTTAATATCATCTCTTTGCAGCATCTCCTGTAATTCAAATGCATATATAGATACAAAATCTAAATTATCTTGTGATTGTTCCATAGCTTTAATTTTAATCTTTTTATATTGAGTATAAATCTCGTTAATATTCACTCCTACTCTCTATTATTACTAATTTTTCACCTACTTACTGCTAATATTGGAATTACATTCACTTCTTCAACTAAATCACCTAAAAAGCAATTATCTGTCATACTTACAGTCTCTATAGTGTGGCTATCATCAGCTCCGGTTACTTGAAAACTACTATTATCTCTCAATTGCTGTGGAATCTCCCATGTTAAATATGGCACTACAGGAGGAAGATTATTAATTCTGGATTCAAAACGTCTTCTCATTTGTTGAGAAGAATATATTACACGGTCTGCATCTATTATAACTTGGTCAGTAGCTCTTATTCTTGCTTCAGTCTCTCTAATTATTTGTGCAAATTCATCTTCATTAGACCTCCCTAATATTCTAAGTAAACTTTTAGAGTTTGGATTCACATCATTATTGTTCATAGCTATTTTTTTTACATATCTGAATTACATTGTTTTAACCTTTATGATATTAACTAAGAAATGCTCATATCACATCTTCTTGTACTAACTGAGTTTTCTTCATCAATGCTCATTAGTGAAATAGAAGTGCTTTCTGCATCTGGCATATCGGTGTCTTCTGTTTTTCTTGGAGCTTTACCAAGTAATGCTAGATCAAAAGTCACATTAGCATCATTTCTCTTGTGTTTAGAATCACCTGTATTATTTTCTGACTTAAGATCCTTAGATTTCTTTTTAGGTTTACCAGATTTTTTTTTGCTCTTAGTTTTTTTGGTGTCATTTGCAGAATCATCTGTTTTATGAAAATTAGACGGCATTACCAAGTCAATATAAGACACTGAAGGTTTCTCTTTTTGATTCATTATCAATGTTTTTAAATGTTACAAAAATAAAAGTCATGACTCATTTTGCTGAAGATTTACCAGTAACATTTAAAAAATGCTGATTATTCAAAAGTCATAACAAGAATGGTTAGAATGTAAATGGAGAATACAGATTATAGTTTTCACCAGTCCTACAATCACAATTATAGTAAAAAAAATAATACCAAAGAAATTTTCAGAAAAAATTATGCACGCCTCGACTGAAAAACTTTATAAAACAACATATCCTACACGGAATAGCCTACTTTAAATATTTCAGTCTTTTTTTATTATATTCTACGCTGGTTACCAGAATTTTGATCTTGTTCATCTCCGTGTTGTAAATCATTATTTCGCTCCTGCTGTTGTCGTATATAATCTAACATCTGTATAATCTGATTATTGTAAATAACATGAGCACAAATCTTCTCATCAAATTCAAGTAAATCAAAAAATGAAAAAAGGTTTTGCGAATTAGATCCTCTTGTTTCTTCAGGTAGAGAGGTAATTGAAATAATTTCAGCTCCAATTGCCATTCTAGTACCCCTTTTTAGTTTACTAAAAAAATGATTAAAAGTTGATAGTTCAATAGGATGTTCTTCAAGTGCCTTACAAACAGCATTGATAATTTCTTTTTCTTGTGAAAAACGTGTTTCCGATCTTTCATCTTCATTCTCTAAACTACTGATATTATTATCTAAAATCTCAAGAATATCATCTAATTCATCCAAATTATCAATTATAAGATTATTGTATATAAATCTTACGATTGCTGTAAGTGGCATTTCCCTGTTTTGTGGATTAATTTCTGTGGACATATTAATTTTTTTAAGTTTAAAATTTATTTGAAATAATTTGATTATCATTTGATGAGATACGCTTACATGAATCGAAACCTTTTTTTAGATCATTTAGCCTTTTACAAACTGGTATTATAAATTTATAAAATAAATTTTCTTTTTTATTCAAAACATCCAAATATTTTTTAATCTCATCATCAGTAATACCATAGCTTTCTAGCTTTTGAATTACGCCCTCTATCACCGACTTTCTATTTAATTCTCCCAAATCACAATCAAGAATCTTTTTAGCTTCAACATACCTGCCTCTAATAAGAGCTCCTGTTATTTCAAGTATTAAACCATCTCTAATTACTTGCTTGTAATCTAATTCATTGGGTTCTTCCTGTTTTTCTTTCATTATATTATGTTTTTTTTAATTTCAAATTATTTATTCCAAAAATACAGTGCCTTTATTTGTTTTTAATAGGATTATCTATATTTAATTTGTGCATTTGATGTGTCTGTTTGGTTTTTTTTTAGAGCAAGAGTTACTGCCAATAAGAGTAATTATATTGATACTTTCTTAGCTATATACAGCAATACTTTTGAATTTATAAAAGAACTTAAAAATACCTTGAATAAAAGTGCCAGCCATGCTTATTTTTTGAGTTGATGAAAAGAGTTAGCCTTATAATCTTAGTTTTTTAGTAGGACGTTTTGAATCACTCAAATTGATAGCATTGAATCCTGCTTCAATACTTGATATTTCATTTGTTGGAGCACAAGCACCAATGGACATGGCGTAAGAAATTAAAGCTGTATTATCAGAATCTTTGATAATTTCTCTAAGTATCTCTTTCTTATCACTAAAAGCCTCAAGGTATCTTCTCAGATCATGTTTAGAATTCATATTATTTTCAGATAAATCCTGCTTAAATAAATAATCATCAAATATCACATCCAAAGCATAATCTATCTCTAGGTTATCATAAAACTCACCCATAAATTCCTTGCACTTTTTTAGATCTGAAATGTCATTTCCAGAAAGTGATGTCAGTACATTAATTAACACCATAACTTTTTTATTTCTATCATAAGATTCATGGTTTATGGCATAGCAGAAAGCATTACGATTTTTATGGTAATAAAATAGGACTGCAACCTCACCGATATCAATGCTACCCTCCCACTCTTCATCACATATCTTGAATAAATTATTAAAAAAAATTTTAGCCACATTTTCATTAGGATAATCTGAAATATCCATAGATGTAAAACAAAAAAGTTTTAACCTGTTTTCATTCTCAACTTTACCTAATAAATATCTTATTTTTAAATCATCCTGGTCAATTAAATATAAAGTTACAAGAGCTGTTAGTAGATTAAATTTTACACTTTCTTCTTGTTGATTAAAAAGGTTTTCAAATGATTCAGTTTGCTCAGAATTTAAATAATCTTGCGATTGCGTTAAAATTTCCTGAAGATTTTGCTCCCCATTTGTGTTGTCTGTTTTACTCATAATATAAATAATAGTATAATTTATAGTTTGTTTGAATATTTTTAGGATAAAAGACTTATTTAAAAAAAGAACATTGATTTCTCTTTAGAGTACGCCTTGAGTGATTTGCATTGCATAGCTATAGAAATTATAAACAAGTAAATGTAGGTGAAAAGCAATGCGTTTGATAGCCTCTTTTGATAATCAAACTGGTATTATACTCTTCTTCTTTTTAAGTAATTTTTAACTTGAACTTGCTCGTCCGCTAGCTCAAATAATTCATTCGTTAAACAAGGTCCTATTTCGTTTTTGTCAAAATCAGCTCTACACATTCCAAGTGTATCCATTGTTATTAATTCCCTATCAGGAAGAAATCTGTATCTTTCATAAGATTTAGCTATAATATTTTTATCTTCTTTTGTTAATATTGTGAACTTAAAATCAGGATTAGCTAATTTGAGATCTTTGGTAATATATTGTAATGTATGACTTCCAAAATTTTTTACGCATACTTGCTCTTTCGACAAGCAAAAAATAGAAACACCAAAACATTGATCCAGATCTAGCCCTTCAACTTTAGGGTATGCCTGTTGCGCATCATACCCATTTTTGTTTATAACAAATATTGCTCTAACAGTATGAAGTCCGAAATTTTCTTTTTTTAATTGAGCCTCTGTAAGACCCCATCCTATTGCTATAGCAATATAATTTTCTTTATTTATATGTTGGTATTGTAGTACTCGTGAACTTTTAATAGATGGGATGGTATAACTTTCTTCCATAGTTTTAAATTTTATTATAATATATATTTTTAAAATGTTGGGTTTGTCACTAAAATTTCAAGTTGTTTGAACTTAAAATTGTTCCATTTTCTTCCAAAATCTTGCTAAACTCTTCTATTTGAGAATTAAAAGCATCAAAAATCTTTTATCAGAATCTGATGTTGACCAAATGTTAAAATTATTCATCACAAATTTCGTTAAATTAACAATTTTCTGATCAAAATATATTTTAGTGTCTCTTTCTAGCAAATAGATTTCCTTACTATCTAGTATAGTAAAAGATGAATTTTTGGGCTTTGAATGTAACTACTCTTTAAAGTTTGGAATTTCATTTTCAAGAGTTTGGAATAGTTGATTCACTTGCTCTTGAAGTTCCATCATGATGTTAAATAATTTAGTTTGTGAGTTTTGCATAAGGAACCTTGCTGTTTCCTAATAGAGATAACTTTCCTCTAAAATACTTAAGATTAAGCTTTTTAATACAAGGTACAATGAATAATCCTATTAGATGTTTACTAAGTGAAAGGTTTTCTTTCTCTTTTAGCTTTCCAGCCTTACTATTCTCAGTTAATAGCTGATCCAGCGTATTTGGACTCAAACCTCCATTTAATAATCTAATTCTGTGTTGTTGTTCTAAAGCTTTTTTTAAAGAGTAATCTTCCATGTCTTATTACGATTATTTAAATTTTATTTTTTTTCTTCCATTATTAAAAACAAAGGCATTCTGTATATCATCAATAAAATTGTAATTAATTATACGATCTGATATATCAAAAGATGAAATTCTAGACTTTAAATCTGAATATTATTCAGCATTTGTAATTTCATTTTCAAGAGTTTGGAATAGTTGATTCATTAACTCTATAAATTCTATCATAATGTTAAAATGATATATTTATATTGGCAGACTTAACAGAAGATTCTTTAGGCCATCCATTTTTCTTAAATTTTATTTTACGTTTTAAATCATTAATTTCTAACTGGGTTTGGGTAGTTGAAATTATGGTAATCATGCAAAATACTTGATATAATATCAAGTGCCTTAGTAAAGGCTCGTAAATTTGTTTGGTTAATATTTAAACTAGGATATTCCTAAATTTTACTTATTGCAAATGTAATATTTTTTTAATAAAATCTTCAGAAAAAATTACGCATGCCTAAATTTCCTTGTGAATATTCGCACTTATTTAAAGAATTTTTAAATCCCCCAACATTACTAATCGTAAAAAAAAATTCTACTAGATTTAAAAAAATAAAAAAGTTGAAGTGTTTTATTGGGATAAAAAAAGATAGTATCATCTTATAATTTAGTGGGTTAAACCCTCTAGGTTATATTAAATAATCTAATTAATTCTTTTTCAGCACCTCCTAAACGGCACCAGGTTGTTAAAAAAATAAAGCAGTCTACCTTAAATACACTTACAGACTGTTGCTTCTTAGGCACATTTGCACCTAAGAAATAGTTTAACTACAACTCCTTAGTAACGTACAATTTTTTATTTTTTGAAGAAAAAAAATGATTGTAAGACTACAATAGCTAGTTCTTTTTTTTGAATATTTTAAATTTAACTGAATAGAATCTTTAACTTTGCAATAAAAATCAATGCAAAAGCTGGCATTTATACTAACGCTTTTTCTAAGTACTACTTATGCTCAAAATAACTTTACAATCAATGGCTATGTAAAAGAAGCCAATAGTGGTGAAATTGTTTTTGGAGCTTCTATTTATATCGAAGGAACAACCATGGCAGTGGTTACTAATGAATATGGATATTTTAGCATGCAAGCTCCCCAAGGAAACTTCAGTTTACAAATCTCATCGCTTGGATTTAAAACCATTGTAGAAGAAATAAACCTAAACCAAAATCTTACGTTCGACTTTAAATTAGAAAATGAAACCACCGATTTAAAAGAAGTAGTGGTAAAGGCAACAAGGGAAATCACCAACCTTAAAAAGCCTCAAATGAGCGTGAATAAGGTTAGTATTAAAACGATTAAGAAGATTCCAGTAGTTTTAAGCGAAGTTGATATTATAAAATCTATTCTATTGCTTCCGGGGGTAACCAATAGCGGAGAAGGTTCAGGAGGTTTTAATGTGCGTGGTGGCGCAGAAGATCAGAATTTAGTGTTACTAGACGAAGCTATTATCTACAATTCTTCTCATTTATTTGGATTATTTTCAATATTCAATGCAGATGCTATTAGAGACCTTAAACTTTATAAAGGGAATATTCCTGCAAAATATGGCGGAAGAGTTTCATCGGTATTGGATGTTCGACAAAGAGATGGTAATAATCAAGAATATGAGTTTAGTGCTGGTATAAGTCCTGTATCAAGTAGGTTTGCTGTTGAAGGGCCCATTGCAATCAACAAAAGCTCTTTTTTACTCACAGGAAGAAGGTCTTTTGTAGATGTTTTTTTAAAAGCCTCGGGACAAGAAAATTTTGCTAATTTTTATGACCTAAACTTAAAGCTAAACTATAATATAGACGAAAAAAATAAGATTTACCTCTCTGGATATACTGGTAGAGACAATTTTACATTAGCAGGAACTTTAAAGAATGGTTATGGAAATCATTCTGCAAACCTTAGATGGAATCACTTATTCAATAAAAAATTATTCTCAAACCTATCACTGATTTATAGCAAATATAATTATGATTTTGAGCTCACTTTTTTAGAGTTTGATTGGAATTCATCTGTTAAAAATTTCAATCTTAAATATGATTTTAAATATTACTTGAATAGTAAAATCGACCTTGATTTTGGAGTTAACAGTATTTACTTCAATTTCAACCCTGGAATTATAAATCCTACCACTAGCACCTCTGCAATTTTAAGAGATCAATTAGATAAAAAATTTGGGCTAGAGAACAGTTTGTATGTAAACGTAGCGCATGAATTAAGTGAAAAAATTTCTGCAAATTACGGACTTCGGTTCAGTAATTTTGTGAGACTTGGTGGGCAAACATTACAAGATTATGAAAACAATCTTCCAGTAGTATACAACCCCGAATTGGATATTTATGAACGAGGAATAACCATAGGTGAAACCAACTATTCCAGTGGAAAATCCATTTCTTCATTCAACAACCTTGAACCAAGACTTGGACTTTCTTATCAACTCAATGATGATTCCTCTGTAAAAGCAGGATATTCTAGAACTGCTCAATACATTCATTTGCTTTCTAATACACAAAATGTAACGCCCCTTGATGTTTGGACACCAAGCGGAAAGTATATAAAACCACAACTTTCAGATCAATACTCAATAGGTTACTTCAAAGACCTTAAAAAAAGCAAACTTTCGCTAGAAGCAGAAGCTTACTACAAAACTGTTGACAATAGAATCGATTACATAGATGGAGCTTCGCTAATTGCTCAGAACGAAATAGAAACACAAATTCTAAATGGAGAATCTAGAAGTTATGGACTTGAATTATTGCTCAGAAAAACATCAGGAAATCTTACAGGATTTGCCTCCTATACCTTGGCAAAAGCGGAACAAAGAACATTGGGAGGCGCTGCTGGCGGACCAGGTATTAACAATGGCGATTGGTATCTTGCCAATCAAGATCGAACCCATGATTTTTCATTAACTACAAGCTATGAGCTTAACAAAAAATGGTCTTTTGGCGGAAACTTAATTCTTCAAACAGGAAGACCCGTAACTTTGCCAAACCAACAATATGTCTATGAAGATGTATCGGTTTTAAATTACAGCAATAGAAATGAAAGTAGGCTTCCCTCCTATCACAGAATTGATGTATCGGCAAATTACAAGCCAAAAAGAGATACTAAAAAATGGGAAGATGAGTGGGTTTTTAGTATTTACAATATTTACAATAGAATGAATGCTGCTTCTATAAGTGTTTCTCAAAATGCAGGTACTGGGCAAAATGAAGCTCTTAGAACTGCAATCTTTGGCATTGTACCTTCCTTTTCATACAATTTTAAATTTTAGACCATGAATTTAATCAAAACAGTTACTCATTTATGTTACATTTTTGGACTTATTGCAGTTTCTTCATGCACAGAAGTAATTGACATAAATCTTAAAAATACAGAACCAAGGCTGATTATTGAAGCTTCTATTGACTGGGAAGCGGGTACTTCTGGAGCTGATCAAGCCATTAAATTAAGCATGTCTACCCCAGTGTTCGATCAGCAAGAAACCACTGTAACGGGTGCCACCGTAACCATTACTAATAATCAAACAAGTGATGTTTTTGCTTTTACGGATCAAAATAACGGCAGCTACGAGACCAATAGTTTTGTTCCAGTATTGAATCAAACCTACACTCTTGAAGTTAATTACAACAGCGAAAAATACACCGCAGAAGAAACCCTGTTGCCTCTTACAAATGAAGTGCGCGTTTTTCAGTCTACCAATAAATTTAACAAGGATTTGCTGGAAGTTAACGTCGAATTTCAAGATGAACTTAACAATGATAATTATTACATGATCAAATTCAAAGCAGCAGATGATTTGTTGCCAAGTTTTTCTATTTTATCAGATGAAAGAATTGATGGTAATTTTATTTCCATTCCTAATGAAAGGCAAGAAGACGAGGATATAGACCAAGTACCATATAGTGTTGGTAGTGTTGTGCAAATTGATTTATACGCAATCTCAGAGAGATACTTCGAATATTTTGATTTATTAGACGATCAGCTAAGTGGTGCAGGCAATCCTTTTAGTACTACACCTGTTGAGATTAAAGGAAACATTACCAACGAAACAAATCTTGATAATCCACCATTTGGGGCTTTTAGACTTAGCAGTTCGTATAAAGAAATTTATGAGTTTGAGTGAGCATTACAAACCATAATGCTTCATTATCAACTTTTCAAAAACCTTGTCTGGTAAAATAGTTTTTAGAACTACAGAAAATTTTTGCATAAATGCACCTACCTTGTAGTGTACCTTTGGACTTTTCTTTTGAATGACTTTGTAAACTTGTTTTGCAACTTCAATAGGGTCATTTCCACTCCCCACATGATTGTTCATCAAAGCAAGGTTTGCCTCATAAGTTTTTCTGTAAGGAGAATCTTCCAAAAGAGGCGCGTGGTACCTGCGAGAAGAAATAGCTGTTGCGTAATCACCTGGAGCAATCGTAACTATTTCAATACCAAAACTTTTAACTTCCATACGAATGGCTTCCGAAGCAAGTTCAAAAGCGCCCTTATTTGCTGAATAAGCACCTCTGTATGGAAGCCCCATATACCCAGCAATAGAGGTAATATTAATGATCAAACCCTTTTTTTGTTTCCTCATTGTAGGTAGTATTTTTTGAATCAATTCAATAGGTCCAAAAAAATTGGTTTGAAAGTTCTCTTTAATAGCCTCTATGGGAGTTTCTTCTAATGGTCCTGCAATTCCAGTGCCAGCATTGTTGATTAAAATATCGATGGCTCCCTCAAGATCAAGTAGATGATCTAGTGTTTTCTTCATAGAAACAGCATCATTCATACTTAATGGTAGCAAAGGAAAAGGATGATTTTCAAATTTTGCTGGATTCCGGCTAGTTCCATAGATTTTATAACCTTTTGTTTGCAAATACTTCCCAATAGAAAGTCCGATTCCAGAAGATCCGCCTGTAATAAGTATAACTTTAGACATAGAATTGAATATTGTGTTTAGATTCAAAAAATTGAAATCGTAAAATTAAAGGAATGTATTGAGTGAAAAAGCCAGAATTGACCATTTTTGGATAAAAAAAAGGCAAGCGAACTACATCACATCGCTACAACCTAATACCTTTGCTGCGTTCCCGCCCTGGAGGATTCAAAGGGAGCTGATTGTGTAGCACTTGCCCAATACAAATATAACTTTTTTTAATAAATACACCTAAAAATAACCTGTTTTAATGATTTTTTTCACTTAAAAAATAATAAATAAAACAGGTTTAATTATTAACTGTATGTAATCAAGTTAGATATAAATTAACTAGTTTTCAAATTTTTATTAATATCTTCTGTTAAGTGTAAAACTTACCTAAGTTATGAAGCCTAAATTCAAAAATCAATAACATTTAAAGTCTATAATAACCCTCACTCCTAATCAAAA
>Ga0307933_1000740_pt1 | contig 29604 bp, 37 predicted proteins | sample OrgLakmetageno88_FD_201811 | JGI IMG/M metagenome (GOLD analysis project Ga0307933, IMG submission 201811) | Saline water microbial communities from Organic Lake, Antarctica - #88 | ecosystem: Environmental > Aquatic > Non-marine Saline and Alkaline > Saline | place: Antarctica: Organic Lake... | reverse complement strand
GTTAGTAGATTATTGTATGGACAATAAAAATAAATTGCCTGAAATATTTGTACACTCTGCAAACCCTGTTGGTGCCGATAATATAAAAGGGTTGTTAGATAACTATCCCAAGCATTGTAGTTAACGTTTAGTATATGAATAGTGCGGATTAAAAACATAAAAATGGCAAAGACACGAGAACAAAAAAGAATTGAAAATGCGGACAAGGTTTGTAGAGAACTTAGATACCAAATAGTAAAATATGGATTTATAGGTGATTGGGATGCAATAAACAAGCATTTTAATTCTTGGATGAATAACGCTAAAAAATCAAAGTACGAAAGACCTTAGCATTATTTATATACATTGTTGTAACACGTTTTAATGTGATTACAACGTCCGTATAAAAACACGTTTTAATGTGTTTTATACATCGTTATCAAATAGATTTTTTACCATTGCGCGTTTAGAAAGTTCATGCCTTAATGAACTTGAAGATAAGCAATGAACATCGGGCGTAAGCCCGATTTTTTTTGAATAAAAAAGGGGCCTCATTCTGGCCCCCGATTTATTTTATAACATTCCTTCATCTGCAAAACTGAAATAACCTTCACGGCTAAAAATTAAATGGTCCAAAAGTTTTATGTCCAAGTAGCTTCCAGCAGTTTTAATTTTATTGGTTATAGTTTTGTCGGGTTCACTCGGATTGAGAGCTCCGCTAGGGTGATTGTGAGCTACAATTATGCTGGTGGCATGTCCTAAAATTGCAGTTTGAAAAATTAATCGAATATCTACTACTGTGCTGGTCATGCCACCGGTTGAAATTCTTTTTACTCCCAAAATTTCATTTTGATTATTGAGAATAGCAACAAAAAAATTCTCTCTATAATCCATTTCATCCTCAAAGAATAGGCGCAGTATTTTTTCAACATCAAAAGAAGATCCAATCTTGTTTCCTAAGATATTTCTAGGCTTGTAGCTTATTGAAATTTCCTGTATTTCGCTTAGCTCACTTTTTAGGTTTTTTTCGTTTTCTTTAGTTTTCATAAATAGAGGTATAGTCGTTAATTGTGTTTTGATTTTCCTCTATAAACATCTGGGAGATGTCAAAGGCTTGAGAAAAGTTGCCTTTTGTTTGCCTAGAAAAACAAATAAAATCGGCTTCAGAAAAACAATGTTCAAAACCGCTTAATTTTAGTATTTTTTGTACCCTGTCTTTCAGAGTGTTTTGGGTATCTTTGCGTGAAAGATTTGACTTTTGCATAGTTCAATTTTTTAAAGGTTACCTAAACACACTGTTGTCGCAGTGTGTTTTTTTGTTATATAAATATACTGATTATCAGTGTATTAGCCTAATTTTCACCTCTCTATATTCTAATATAATAGAGAATTTAAGACATTGTTAACCTTTGTGTGTTTCATTAAAAAAACTCTGTGTTTACCCTAATTGACTAAAACCTAAATTTGTTAACACGCTGATTATCAGCAACTTAACCCTAAAACATTTCCAATGTTTTAGGGTTAAGTTCTCGAGACTCCAGCCCGCTCAATCCCTAAAAAGCGAGTGCGCCGCCCCCACTGGGCTTAGAAATATGGCGCACCACTCCGCCACCGCGCCCAACCAACCTATATAAACAGGGTTATTAGCTCACTTGTCACACCCTTAACCAGCACTCTACTCTATACTTGTAGAAACTTCTAACTAATGAGTATCAATAGGGCTAAAGTAGCAGTGAAGCAAATGAGAGAGATGTCTCACGCAGGCATACCCTTCTCAATTACTTATCAAACCTACAACCAGACCACAGGCATATCCAAAGGAACTAAGGTTGTTGATAAAGCTTTACTACGAAAAGGCTACAAGAAGAACCAGTCTACTAAGAGCGATATGCTCATTGCATATAAAGATGTAAACACAGGTGAAGAACGACAGTTCTACTTGCCATTACTTTTAAAATTCAACAAAATATGTTTAATATAAACACAAGTGAAGGTGGTTATGCAGGTACGGTAGAGTGTGATGACGTAGCTTTTAGCTATGCCATTTCAGAAACTAATCCGAGGGAGTTTAAGGATCAGCGACCTAAGTCTGAGTCGTTGAATTGGGATAGGAGGGCACACATAGGTGGCTACAGGATCTTTCCGTATGGTGACTATAATGATCTACCTACCCAGATTAAGAACATTATTGCTAACAACCCAACAGCCCCTGGACTACTTGCCAAGAAGAGAGATCTTGTCTATGGGCAGGGGCCACAACTTTATGTAGACAAAGTAGTAAAGGGCGTATATGTAAGAGAATGGACAGAAGATGAAGAAGTAAAGCAGTGGCTTGAGTCATGGGATTACGAGTCTTATCTCATGAAGCAGATCGTAGATTATAACCACATAGAGAGCGGCTTTACTAAGTTCATCCAAGGTAGAGGAGGAAGGATAGGAAGGCCTAAATTTCTTAAGCTTGAGCATTGCAAGGCAGATAGATCTCGCCTTGCCGTTGTAGATACCAACATTAATGAGTTAGACGCCACCCATTGCGTAGTAACAGATTGGGGTTTCCATCATATTAACTCAGTTAAGAACTATCAAGCTTACAGGTTGTTTGATTTTAAAAATCCATTTGCTCATAGAATATCTGCCTACTATTCATCTATGTATTCTTTTTGCCAAGACTACTACACAGTACCGGACATCTATGGATCATTAGAATGGATACGTCGTGCTACTGCTATACCCTTTTTACTGAAAGCATTTTCAGATAATTCTCTTAACATTAAATATCATATAGAAAGTCCTGGTGCATTTTGGGCGAATAAGAAAGAGCAAATGAAGGAACAATATGTGGAAGAAAAAAGGACTTTTAAAGAGGAATATTTTACAAAATGGAAGCAAGAGTTTTTTAGGAAAATTGGTAAAGTTTTAGCTGGAGATAAAAATGTTGGTAAGTTTCTTCATACGGAGTCTGTAATGGAAGTCGATGGCATTAATCTCACAGAAACAGGATGGAAAATAAATGTTATAGAGCAAAATATTAAAGAATTTATTGATAGTCAAATTAAAATATCAGATAGAGCAGACAGGGCCGTATCTGCTGGTATAGGATTAAATGGTGCTCTTGGTAACATTAATGAATCTGCAAGGAGTAACTCTGGATCAGAGCAACTATACGCTCTTAAAAATTACTTAGCTACTGGTATTTCCATACCTGAAAAGATTATAACCAAGCCCTTAAACTATGCCCTTAAAGCTAATTTTCCAAATAAGAAAGTTTGTGTAGGTTTTTACCATATGGCAGCCAAGGCAGAGGAGGAAATTCACTCTGGTGACAGACTAAAAGAAACTATATAATATGAAACTTATATTTAAAGCCTCAGAATTCCCAACTTATATAGACGAGTTTCTTCCGTTTCTGGATAGAGATACCAAGTATATCTATATGAAGCCTCACATTATATCTGCACAAAAGGAGATAGAGAAAGTGATAGGGGTCGAAACTTTTAATTTAGCTATTAAGGCTTTTGAAAGTGAAGAAATAACAGCTCTAGAAAATGATATTTTATATCATTTCCGAATGCCAATACTTTTATATGCTTACAAGTTATATGCCCCTTCTAGTGATCTAAGGCATGGAAATAATGGTCGTAAAATGACCAAAAAAGAGGATGAAGCCAACCCTTTTGAGTGGATGATAAATAGGGATAATGAAAATCTAGAGCGTGGCTACTACAGAGAATTTGATAACCTAATTTTCTTCTTAAATAAATTCAATGTTTGGCAACAGTCTGATACATACAAGAAGATGCGTAGTCTTTTTGTACACAGCACAAGCATTTTTGATGATCATTTTCCTGTTAATTCCAGATTGCTTTTACTTAAGCTAGAACCAGGTCTTAAGCAAGCAGAAAGAAAACACATACACCCTATTATTGGACAGCAGTTATTTCTTAAGCTTAAAGCTTACCTCCAACAATCTGAAGTACAATATATAGAGTATTATCCAGGACAAGCTCCAGATGAAGAACAAGAAGGTGAAGGTGATCTTATTTCTCTTGATCCTTTGGAAGAAGATGTATTAAAATTAACTGAAGAGGCTTGCGTTTATTTTTCTATGGCTTGGGCCATGAAACGCCTTAAAGTCACCTTATTTCCAGAAGGTCTTTTGCAATCCTATGTTGGTGATCGTAATACTATTAAAGCTCGCAAGACTCCTGAAAAGCTTGAAACACAATTGGTAGCACAAGAGTTTAGTAAAGATGGCGAAGACGTTCTTATCCTTATTCAGAATAAAATAGCAGAGCTTAACGTAGACAACCAACAAGAAGTCACCAATATGGAGGATTTCCACCTAAGAACCGAAGTCCAACACAACGACGATGATAAATCATTTACTGTTTAATTATTCCCTTATGAAATACTTTGCTCATTACCTAAAAAGCTTTTGGTTCTATCTATTTGGCAACAAAATAGATAAGCTTAACCTTAAACTAGAAAAAGCAGCTATCGATTCTACACACAATCGCTACCAGCTTAAAAAAGAAATTTCCAACCAACTCAACAAAGCTTTTGGTATTAGCTTTAACAAACGTTCAAAATACATACCGGTGAAAGGCCATAATAGACAGCTCATTTACAATTATGTCAATAAACATTTCAGTAAAGAAATGCTTCAGAACAATATTATCTTAACCAAATGTCTAAGCTGGAAATAGATGCACGAAATAGAAATTCCAGAGAGAAAGAAAAGGCTATACATGCCCCAGCATTTAGGCGAATGTGATAATGATCAATTTGCCCACATGGCCTTTTTGTTCTTTCAGTATCAAAACAAACAGATCACCTATGAGCAAATGCGATACAACTCAGTCTATAAGCTTCTTAACCTAGAGGTTGGCCAAAACACTAAGCTTAACAGTCTAGAAAGAGGTACGATGAATACCAATATTTATCAACTATCGATTTTGGTAGATTCTTTTTTTGACCATCTGGAAGATGATAAGATACAGCTCCGCCAAGAGTTTAGGGGAAACCCTATGAAGCACATCCCTGTACTGAAAGGCAAACTTAAAGGCCCTGAAGATAATTTTGCAAATATGACCTTTGGCCAGTACCTAGATGCCTTGGACATTTTTGGAAATTTTGTTGAAGATCCAGACACTCAATTGCTCTATGATCTCTGTGCTACCCTTTATATTAAGGGCGCTTATAATTCCAAAAACACTCCCAAAATCGCTAAAGAACTCAAAAAGACCTTTTTTGGTTACGTCCATGGCGCCTACCTCGTATTTACCACCTTTCAACAAATCATTAATAACTCTATGATTATGATAGAGGGTAATTTGTGTGATTTATCCATTTTATTTCTTAAACCAAAGAATTATAAAAAATACACATCTTACCCAAGTATAGGGATGAAGTCTACTGCTTTTGTTTTGGCAGAAAGTGGTGTTTTTGGAACATACAACCAAGTAAGAGACTCCAATATGTGGGATATCTTCGCTAGGATGTACGACATCAAAGTAAGGGACCTGGAGAGTGAAAAGCAACAAGAAGAGCAACAGCGAAAGCAAAAAACTAAGAAATAATGAATTTACTTATCCAATTATACACTTACGGTCTTATGCTCCAGCAAGACTTTCCTAGTCTTAGCGTGTTTGACGTAGTTTCAGACGATTCACAAATTCTAGAACATTTAAAAGCTTTTACTCAACATGATATTGGTCTTTTTATAGTGGAACCCGAAATACCAAAAGAAGGCAACCAAGACCAGTGGCAAGATGTTGCGTATATGCAGTTTCTTATTGTTAAAAAGATATCAGACCGCATCACTCTTAAAGAAGAAATGCAAGTCAAAAACACGCTATACAATCTTGCCTACCAGCTAGATTTAATGATGCAACGCCACAAAGAAGGCACAGAAGGGCTTTTTTATACATTCTCTACAGAAGATGATACCTTACCAGATGAGGATGTGGCGTGTTACTTTATGAGTCATTTAGAGGTAAAGTCCATCCAGAAAACACCAGTAAGTATGATGAAGACTTATGTGGGGTGGTCCATAAACTTTAAGATTAAACTGCAATGATAGAGCGAAAGACAAACCTAGGCAAAGTGCTAGAAGGCAAGTTTATTTCTCAAGTACTTGAAGAGGAGGGGCAGGATATTAATTCTGAAATTGATAGTAACATGTCTGGGTTTTCCAACCAAACCAATAGAGGAAGAAGCTTTGTTGTAAAGGATAAAACATTGCTCTATACGTTTCCTTTGACCAATCGTTTTATTGATATGAAGTCCCGACAGACTAACAAGGGAAAGATAAAAAAGAAGAATTACAAAGTCCACAACACTATTCTTTTTGGTTATGCCAATAACATCATAGGACGGCTTTCTTATGGATTTACCCAAGAAACCAAAGAGGAGATTATGAAACTCCACAATCTTAAAATATAATTATATTTGAATTATGAGCACCACAAAAGCCAGTTTAGAATTTATTGCTGTACATCTCGACATCAAAAAGCGATACGCTAGTAATTATCCAGAGGTCATTAAACCTTACATTAAGATTTTGCGCCAAATTATGGATAGCAACCACATCTCTGTCCAAGAGGCTTTGAAAAAGATTAATAATTCTACATTGGTGCAAGCCAAACAGGTAAAAGATCCCAAAAAACAGGACAAAGAAAATGCCATTGCCTTTCTCACCCAAAGGCTTTATGTCTCTGCTTTGCTCTGCATCTTGGAAGCAGATGCCATACCTACCACAGATAAATAGGGTTTTATATTTGCTTTTTTAGGTATATATTTGATGCTTAACTTTAACCTTATCTATTGTGGAGAATGAAACTATTTACAAAATAATTGTTGCTGTAGTTATTGTTTTGACTATTATATACCTTCCTTTTCATAAGACAAAAGCAGATAAGGAAAAGCTTTTAAAGGAAAAAGAGATTGACCCTGTTATAGACAAAATTCCAAAAGATGAAATAGATCCTTTACAGATCAAAACGCTGGAACTGCTCACAAAGATTTCTAAGAATACATCTACCATTAAGTCGATATTAATGTTTTTCCTAGTTTTTACAATATTAAGCGTCTTTATATGGGTTGCAACTCTCGGAATTTCTTAGCCAAACTTAAACCTCAATTTTTTATGAAAAAATTACTTTTTATCTTCTTATTTAATTTATTTCTATTTTCTTGTGGTTCTGATAAGCCTAATCCTTGTAATGTTATCTTTGATTTTGTGAAACAGGACTTAAATTATCCTGAAGAATCTTCACACCATAGGTTTGATTCTAGGTCTGAATTAAATACAGATGGTTCCTACACCGTTTTTACTTTTGTTACTGCTAAAAATGTCTTTGGAATGAGGAAAAAACATATATACAAGTATGTTTTAGATTACAATGGTTCAAATCAATATGAATTAAGTAGTTGGACTGTAATTTCAAAAAAGAATGAAGAAGTAAAATAAATCTTTTACGTTTTACTTGCGTTTAACTTACGTATTCAAATATTTGTTGTATGTTTGTCTTGACACACAAAACGAGTATACAATGAAAACCTTTTTAAAAATCAGCCCGATAGAGAGCCAGTTTGAGTCTGGTACTACAGAAGCTCGCTTTTGTGTGTCTCCACTATCGGGTCTTTTAATTAAAAATTATGACACACAAAAGCGAACAACCACTTACAGAAGAACAAAAACAAGAAATTAGGGATCTAGTCCTTACAGAGTTTTACAACCTACACGAAGGCCCTGCCACAGTGCAGAAATCACTTCTTATCGCCTTCAAAGGCTTTCTAGAATCTGTAGATGGCGAAGACCAAGCCTATTCTCACACGGTAGATACCATAGGAGAAGATATATTTTTGGTCTGCGCCCTTCTAGATTATCTTAAGGATCCTGGCAAAGAGGAATCTGTTTACGACCTGCGCGGTATGCTGCATTTCACCGCACTAGAAAACCCTATGGATCATGTCTAAAGCGAAATACATCGCTTATCGTAATCTACACCCTGTAGCATCACACCAGGGTGTGGAGATCGATAAAGGAAGCCTATGGCATCGAGAAGCAGATAAGAACTTTCTTGTCTTAGTCGATGAAGATGAGTATATTACAACAGATTTTATTTTAGATTTCTTTACTCTTAATTCTTAAATAATTATGTATCTAGAAACATCAAAGCGTCATTGCTCTCTTATTCTTACGTTTAAATTGGCGACATATGTAATTTACTACCGATCATTATCGCAAAAAAAAAGGCTAAAGTTAAAGACATTTAACCTGGAGAAGATCACAGATTTTATAGCCTCTTGTAATGCGAAAGCCAAACCAGAGGCTATAGAAGATTGTCTGGATTGTACCAAAACGTTTACTCACCTTCTTATAACCTTGCCTTATGCCAAAGCTTGAAAAAGTGATACAAATTGAGATCACACCTACACAGTATGTTAACTCCTGTACCCATACAGAACTTTTGGAACTCTCTCTAGAGTTGGACAGGAAAATGGCCACTGTGGTCCTTGAGGAACAGAAAAATAAACCAAAACCTATATTTTAATGCACACAAATCTTTATCTATTAACATGTAAAAAATAATTATATCGGGGCAGATGTGCCACGATATATTAACTACTTAAACAGAAATCATGAAAACACTAGAATTTATTTACCAGGAAACTGCAATCCATTTTTTGGTAAACCCAACAGATGCCAATGTGATGGTAAATGCCACTGAAATGGCAAAACTTTTTGATAAGAAAACAAAATATTTCTTAAAAACAGAACACGCTAAAGCATTTATAGAGATTGCTAAACGAGCGCCAAATGGCGCTCAAATAATAGAAGATAGAGGCAGAAATGGAATCTATTTTGACAGAAGATTGGCTCTAAAATTTGCTGCTTGGTTAAGCCCTGAATTTGAGTTTTGGATTTATTCTAAAATAGAAGAAATCACATTTGGGAACTATAAAAAGCATTGGGAAGCACATGCTCGTCAAGAAGAAGCTAAGCAAAAAATGGAAATTATTAAAGTTCAAATTATTGAAAATCCTACTTCTGAAATGGTGATTGAATACTTTGAAAGGGAAAGTCAATTTAAACAGGCTAAAAATGCTAAAACAAAAGCTATCCAGAACCAATTGAAATTGTTCGGAAGTCATCAAACCACCATATGAAAAAAACTAGCAAACAAATGGCCATAAAATCCCATAAGATCATGACTCACCTCATGTGTCTTATGGACGATTTGGAATCTGTAAAGGCAGATGGCCCAGAAGCTTTAGAAATGGTGAAAGTTATAGAGCTTCTTTTACCCAAAATGGAAAGAGTTATAGACTCAACCTTTGGGAAATCGACATACTTAAGGTCCAACACGTATTTGCAAGACATGCAAAATAGATTTGAAACTGTAGTTAGAAAAAACTATCAAAAAATAGACTCATAAAACACAAAAAACTATGCAAGATTTAAATTTAGAATACAGAAGATTTCAAATAGCAAAATCAATTGTAAGTAGTAAAATATACAAGGATTACATCAATATTAATAGAGCTTATGATGATATGCACAGGGAATTGAGGAATAAAACAGCACTATCTGATGTATTTGTTTTATTAAAAATGGCCAAAAAAGAGGTCGATGCACACAATTCAAAAAACTCTGCTGAAAGAACACGATTTGATAATTTGAAATATAAAGATGTTAAAATTTATCAATCAAAAATATTTAGAAAATATCTAACCGTTAGCACGATAAAAATCGATCAAGCAATAAAAGAAAATATTGATTTAGATGACTATGACATTTTCAAGAAGTGTTTTGAATTATGACGAAAAGCACTTATAGAGGTTGCTAAACGAGCACCAAATGGTGCTCAAATAATCCATTTAAACCCTAAATTTAATGTCATTCCTAAAACATAATCAGCTTGAGACCATTGTAAAAGAAAGCTTCCAAATAGAGGATTTGTTTCTTCGTTCTCGAAAGACAAATATTATTGTAGCTAGAAGTGTCTATTTTTTCTTGTTGCGTAAACATCATTATACCTTACTTAGACTTTCTGACTTATCTGGACGTGATCATGCTACGGTCATTAATTCTGTAGATCAATTTGAAGGATATTACGCTTACTTTTTAGAATACAAATCACAAATTGATTATGTTATAAGTGAATGGGAAAACATCAGTAACATTTAATATTACTTCACAGCCCATCTCTCACCACTTGTCACACCTATAACCTATCGATTACCGCAAATTTGAGCAAAAGTTCAAAAAATGGGAAAGCGTGTAGTAGACGAGGAAATGAGGTTTTCCATCATTATAAATGGGGACCCAGCACAAAAAGAGCTTCAACAATTAGATTCTGATACTAGGAAACTTACAGCTACCAACAAAAACCTAAGAGCAGAGCGAGATAAACTCCGCGCCCAGGGTAAGCAAAACACTGCTGAGTATAAGAAGCTTACTGCCGCTATTAAACAAAACAATTCTACTCTCGATGGCAATAAGGCCAGAATGAAAGAGTTGCAAAACCAAATAGGGGTGACTGGTCTTACCATGGCACAATTGCAAAGGCGTGCATCACAGCTTAAACTGCAGCTGCGAAATATGATACCAGGATCTGCAGAGTATAAACGTTTGCAACTGGATCTTACTGCAACCAATTCTAGAATAAAACAGCTCGCCACTCAAGCCAATGCTGCTAAATTTTCTCTTCGTGGGTTAGCAGATGGTTTTAACCGTTATACAGCCTTAGGAGTTTCAGTTATTGCTGGTCTTACCGGTATTGTCTTTTCTATACAAAGAGTTATCGATTTTAATTCTGAATTGGCAGACGCTCAAAGCAATGTTGAAAAAACGACAAGCCTTACTAAAGATGAAGTTGAGGATCTTACCAAAAGTTTTGGAGATTTTGATACAAGAAGTACCCGTATGGAGCTCCTTGCCCTTTCGGAAGAAGCAGGGCGTCTAGGAATAAGAGGTGTTGAAAATATTAGAGGTTTTGTAGAAAGTGCTAACGAAATGAAGGTTGCTTTGGGCGACGATCTGTCCGATGAGGCCATACGAGAGGTTGGGAAAATGACCAACATTTTCCAAGTTGGCGAGCAAACTGGAAGAAATTTCGAAAAGTCTATGCAGTCTTTAGGCTCTGCCATTAATGAAATATCTGCTTCTGGGGCCAATACCGCCGATTTTCTTGTAGATTTCATGAAGCGTACTGCTGGGGTCTCAGACCTTGCAGATATACAAGCTGATAAAATAGTGGGTCTAGCTGCAGCTTTTGATGAGCTTGGGCAAAGCCGCGAAATTTCTGCTACTGCTATTAACAAAACCTTGCTTTCTATGGGTGAAAACGTGAGTGACTTTGCCAGTATAGCAGGTCTTTCCATAGCAGAGTTTTCCAAACTTTTAGAAGAAGATGCCAACGAAGCGCTTATTGTTTTTCTGGAGGGGATTAACAAAGGCAATCCCTCCATGGAAACCATGGCCAAACGTCTAGAAGGTATAGAACTAGGAGGGACTAGAGGTATGCAAGCTATAGCAGCTCTTGCTAGTAATACAGAACTTTTAAGAAAAAGACAAGAACAAGCTGGCGTAGCCTTAAGAGAAAATACATCTCTTACTAATGAGTACAACCTGAAAAATCAAAATTTTGCTGCTGTTATAGAGAAAATTAATAAGTCTTTAAATGGTTTTTTAGCAGGATTAAAAGCTCCACTTGAAGGTTTTATTCGTGGTTTTGCAGATCTGTTTGGAATTGTAGATGATGTGTCTGAAGCTTTTGAAAAACAAAATGTGCAAACATTTAAGGCCGCTCAAAACAATAGATCGTTAGCCAGGGAAAGTTCTAGACTATTACAAGAATACAAAGAGTTAACCAAGGATGGTGTTGAGCCTACAATAGAAGTGAAGGAAAGGTTAGAAACTATTACTTTGCTTCTTAAAGATCGTCTTGGTGAATCTGTATTAATGATAGATGAAGAGACTGGTGCCTTTAAGCTTAATACTGAAGCCGTAAAAGAACAGATAAAGCTAAAAAGACTACAAGCAGATGAAGAAGCTTCGACATTAGCCTCTAGATTGCAAGGTGCTAAGGATTCTATTGAGAGTAGAAAAGAGGAACAAAAAATAGCTCAAAGAGAAGTAGAGCTTAGATTAAAAAACTTTAGAAAATTAAATCCAGATGGTGGTCGTGGTGCCCTTCAATCCGACTCTAATCGTGTTAATGCATCCGCATCTGCTTTCAATTCTTTGCCTGGCATACAGGAATTGAATGACGCTAGAAAACAATTATCAGAAATAAATTTAGGTCTGAGTGAGCAAATAGAAAGTAGAGATGATTTAATCCAAAAACTAAAAGATCTTAATTTTGATCCTGAAGATGTCGAAGCTTTTTTTAATCCTTCACAAGGCAGTACTGGACCAAAAGAAGGTGAAACCAAGAACATAGGTGATATTTCATTTGTCTATAAAAATGGCAAATGGGAACGCGTGAGAACCACACAAAACAACCAAGACAGTCTTAATTCTGAAAAGCAATTTGCAGATCAACTCTTACAATTAACTAGAGATAATCAAGATTCTATGTTGGAGGTCATGCAAGAAGGCCTAGAAAAAGAATTAGCTATTGAAGATTTGAGAAATAAGAGAGCAATAGAAGATTTAGAAGGCCAGCTGGTTTCACAGGAACAAATTGAAGACCTTAAAAATAAGAAGAAAATAAAGCAAGCCAATAGGCTACTTCTTCAAAATGAGCAGATCAATAAAAATATTGAAACCCAAGATGAAATTCATCAGCAAAAGAGATCCCAAATATTTAGTGATGGAATTGAGGATGAAGTAAGACTTAGAGAAGATCAATATTTGCAAGAGCAAGTTTTAATACAAGAAGCTCGTAATGTAAAATTAAAGTTAGTAGCAAGTTCAGAGGAAGATACTCTTAAGCTTAAAGATGAATTTAGAAGAGAGGATCTAGCAAAAGAGAAAGCTCATATCCAAGAGCTTAAAGGATACATTCAAAATATAACAGACACAGATACCTTTAAAGGTTTTGATATTGAACTTCTTACAGAAGAACAAAAGAATCAAATTGTAGCTAGACTTCAGGTCTTAGGTTTAGAGATTTCACAAATTAATCTTCTCCTAGCTCAAATGAGTAATGGTGGCCAAGGAGATGCCCTTGGTGATCTTGGTCTAGGTGGTAATACAGATATCCTTGGCTTTACACCGGAGCAATATGATACGATGTTTACCAATTTCAGTAACCTAGAGAATGTTCTAGAAAGTGTTGTAATGGTAGCAGCCGCAGCTAATAATGCTTTTGCTATGTTTTCCAATATGCGTAGCAAAAATGAAAACGCTAGGATGCAACAGCTTGAGCAAAATAACAATCGCGAAAAGCAGATTCTTAAGGATAGACTAGACTCAGGATATATTAATGAGCGGCAGTATAACGATGCTGTTGCTAATATGGATGAAGAGCTTGAAAAGAAAAAAGAAGAGCTTGCTAAGAAACAGGCAGAGCGTGAACAAACTATTGCTCTTAATTCCATTGCTATAAATACTGCCAAGGCTATTATGGGCATTTGGGCAGACTTTCCTAAAGTAGACTTTGGTGCTACAGCTGCTATCATGACAGGTTTTGTTTCAGCTTTAGGAGTTGCACAAGCAGCAATGGTATTATCTACACCAGGTTATGAAGAAGGCTTTTACAGGGAAAAATTCCCTGTAAAGCGTGAGCAAGATGGCAAGATGTTTAATGCCGTGAACGGTGGTATGTCTAGATCTGGTATTGTAAACCAGCCCACTATGTTTCTTGCTGGAGAAGAAGGAAAGCGAGCTCCAGAAATGATTATTACTGGTGGTGATTATGCCAAGCTTACACCAGATCTTAAGGAAACTCTTAATAGACAGCTGTCTACAGTTCGTGGCTTTCAAGATGGTTTTTATAAAGAAGACAGCTCTACAAGTAAAAATGATGAGCTACTTAATGCCCTTTTTATAATGGTTAGTAAAAATTCTAAATTACTCGATACTCTCATTAAAGATGGCATCATTGCCAAAGTTATTGCCAATGAGTCCAATGCCAGGGAACTTCAAGAAGCCTTAGATAAATTCAAAAAAAGAAAAGAATCTTCAAAATTATAAATAATGCCATACTATCCAGACCTTACCCCAGTTATAACAGATTTTGACCCATTAGGAGGGATTACAAGAACCAATTGGCATTTTTCAATGTATGGTTTTCCAGATGAGAATACATTTTATTTTTTCCCTGGTACTAACCAAGAGATCCCCGATAAAACCAATGTTATAACGCTACCCAATTACAACATTACTCTTGGTAACACAGTTTATTCACAATACAAAATTAAATCTTTAAAGTTTGGGTCTAATTCTTCTTTCGAGCATATTATTTTAACCAGTGATATTTCACAAGAAGGAGTTATTATAGATGAAGACAATTTAGTTTTCGAAGATGTTTTTTCTTATGAAGATCTCGAAGATTCTACTGCCGATAGTGACAACAAATTAGATATTGTAATGCGTTACATTATTCAAGGTAATAGAATATCTACAGGAGAGTGGGAGAATTTATATAGCGTATATATCCGCATTGCTGTTCAAAAAGTAGATGCTGGTAATTTCTATCTTAATCCAAGTGTCGTTAATTTTAATTATATTCTTGGCGAAACAGAAAGACCGGTCGTAACTGCAATGCTGTATTCTAGACCAGGCGTTTTGGTTACTCTTCAAAATGATTTTGAATTAGTTGGGGATACTGTACCCAATCCTATTACATGGTTAGGCAGAACAGCTTACAGCTACACCAACACCTCACAATTGCAAATTAAACTCAAAGAGTCTGCAGATGCCAGAGTGGATGAGTTAAGAACCTCAGAAAGTGTTTTAGACGTTTATTTTGGCAATAATTATGCGGGTAGAAAGTCCTTAACTGGAGATATTATGGTTTCCAGTAGTCCTGAATTTACATTTCAGCCGCAAATGCTTAATTTTCTGGTTGTTCTTGGTACAGAAATCGACATATATCAATTTTTAAAAATCGATGGAACAGGAAGTTGGAGTTTAAGTTCCCCTTCTTGGTTATCTCTATCTCATTATTCTGGAACCAATTCTTTTGAAATTGTGGTCCACCTTATTGATCAAGAGTATTTGCCTCCTGGTTTATACGAAAATGATATAGTACTTACTGCAAATGAAGAAGAGTATAAGATCCCTGTAAGGCTTAAGGTTGCCGAGCGTTTTGAAATTGGTCTGTCTAAGTCTGGGCTTAATTTTACAGATGAAAACACAGCAATTAGTAGAGTTTACAATAATTCGCCACAAGAAAGCTATGTTACAGTAGATGTAGAAGTCTCGCCAATAGGTTATCCTTACGCTACTACTTTACCAAAAAATTTTCAATACAGAATTGGTTTTTTTGAGAATAAAGCAGAGATACATATCGGTGAGATCGTCAAGAGATCTCTTAGAAGTCTTGATGCAAATTCTGTTTTTAAGCTACTTGGAAATATTTTACAACAAGGAATAAACACTAACCTTATAGAATATTATAAGCCTTCATCCGTAAATGTAAAATGCAGACTCTACAATGCTTCAGATAATTCTCTTGTTGACCAGCAAGAGAATAAATTAATCCGTTTTATAACTGGTCGTAATCCCTTTTTTGAGGAAAACTTGGCTCTTCTTAGAGATAAAGACGTAGAGCAAAAAGTAACCAAATCATCATTTAGACTTATCAATTTTGTTACCAGGGAAAAAGTTGTTTTAGAAATATTTAAAAACGGAAAACTACATGATTCTTATGAAGAAGAAATTAAAATCGAAAGACTTTATGGCCTGCTTGTAGAATTTTCTAAATTTGAGATAGGTGATGAGATCATCTACCAATTTCATCCTAAAGAAATCGGTTTTATTAAGAAATTTGCACAGCGAGTAAGCTTTATTGTATACCCAGAGGGAAAAAGCTTTAACCAAGTGGTTTACGAAGACGAGTATAGCGTTCCTCAGCTTTTTGATTTTTGCGGTGATTGGAGATTCTCTTCAGAAAATGAGATTATACAATCCAAGGATGTTATAAATCTTGTAGAATCTATTAAAAATGAAAAATCTCTTAGAACTTTAACTTTAGTGATGAACACTGGCTATATACCCGCAAGCAATCAGATTTATTTAGAGCAGGTCCAAAATTCAAAAAACTGTTGGCTCTTGGGCAATTCTACAGAACCTCTAGTCGAGCTTGTACCAATGGCTTATAATATGGTTAATTACGATTCAGACTTAGATCTTTACCAGTATGATGTTGAATTCCAAATAAACCCTACCAATGATTTACAAAATTATTCATAAAGATTTTCAGATAAATCTATTAGATAAAAATCTTGATTTTACCGAGCAGAACCAATGGTTTGTGGATGGGGTCTCTATCAACTTTACTTTGCCTATATCGATAATTCTTACCAAGGAGCTAGACCAAGTATTTAACATGATATCACATCTTAATTCTCAAATAGAATCTAGCACTTTTGATGTTAAAATATATAAGATGAATACCTCTTATGACGCTGTTTTATCTATTGAAAAAATTACAGGTTTACAGATAGATCTTAGTTTTAAATATGGTTTTGATGAATACCCCAATTTCTCTAAAGAGTTAAGTAGATTACTGCTAGAGGATAAAGATGTATTTGGTTTACGGCAAGATGCCAATAGCCTTACCGAAACTTATTGGCCAGAAAGTAATTATAAATATCCTGCTGTCTTAGTGCCACTAGATATTCTGGATAACGATTTTGGAAGGTTTGACGCTTTTGAAGGGGTTATTAACCTATTTGAAGATGAACAATTTGTCGAAAACACATTTAATACCGAAACAAATACAGCTTTAAACAGGACAGTATTACAACCTTTTCCTTATGTATTGCATGTTCTCCAAGTTGGTTTTGAAGATGCTGGGTTTACTCTCTCTGGTGACATACTAGCAGACGATAAGCTTCAAAAGCTACTATTTGGAAAGATTTCTGAATACTATATTAACTTTTCTGGAAATCAACAAGACATTTCTATTACCACACTAGATTTAACTGCCTTTGTCGATATAGACACAGGTCATGAATCCTATGGTTTGGATCATAATAATGGTGAAATTGTAATTAACATAGATTGGTCTGGTGTCCCAATTCCAATTCAAAATTTATTACTTAATCAAGGTTTCCCCGGATTAATATCTGAAGGTTGGTATTATAGAAGTATTGAACTTAACGAACCAGGTAAATATATTTTAGCTGGAAATGTTACTCTTTTTAGTGAACATTATTTAGATTCTGATGTAAGGATATATATTGGAGATAATTTATTATATTCTATGAATAACGATCCGTTTGTTCTCCCTTTGAGAAAATTCGAAACTATTTCTATAGAATTCAATCTTTTTACAACTACTCCAACAAACTTAAAAATATATGGTGTTAGCTGTTTTACTTTTGAAGAGGGCGCTCTTGAAACTCAGTCAACTGTTACTGAAACATCTATTGTAGACCTTTCACTAACAAAAATCGCAAGCCGTGAATTTGGTGTCTTTGTGCCAGCTCTTAATATATCCAATAAAGTAAAGCTTAGCGAGACTATGCCCAACAAAACCTTTGGAGATTTGGTAAAGGCAGTAATGGCTTGGCGGAATTTGGATATTACGGTAGATATAAACAACCATGAGGTTATAATGAATAAGATTACAGAGTCTATTAATCTGCCAGTATCACAAGATCTGAGGCACACAGAAGTTAGGTTTCCTACGCGCGAGCCAAATGAAAAAAAATCCTTCTTACTTCAATTTCAAGAAAAACAAGATGATTTAGATTACAAGAAGCTGTTATTTTCTAGAGAAGGCGCACAAACAGAAGGCTTTCAAAAAGATGAAAATACTCAAGAGATAAATATTGGTCTCTTTCCTGTTCTTAACAAGCTTGTCGATGGTCTTACCTCTACATTTTATGAAGATAATCACCAAAGCGTTATTTCAGTTTTTTACCATGACGATGATTCTGTAATTGGTAACTTTTCTTTAGATCCCACTTCGTTACTTATTCCAAGTGTGTTCGAAGAAGACCATAGAGATTGGTTAAGGTTCCGGTTATTTAGCCAAACCTTTAAATGGTCCAATGTTATGTCTATTGAAGAGGCTCTTTCCTTAAGTGTAAGAAAGAAAAGCTTTGCTTATGGCCAGAATCATTTCATTAAGCAACTTATAGTAAGGATTGTAGATAAAGATTTCACCGAGGTTGATATAGAAACTGAGGCCTAAAAGATATTATCTATTAGGTTTATGTTTCTGCTCGATTCTTCATAAGCTATATTTATATATCTCTCTGTCATTCTTCCAGAGCTATGGCCTAGTAGGTTTTGTAAGTCGGTTTGGTTGCCACCCATTCTTATATAGTTGGTTGCGAAAGTATGGCGTCCCACGTGCATGGTTAAGTTCTTGTGGATGCCTAGATGTGTTCCTACCAACTTTAGCTTCTTATTCATGTACTGGTCTGTAAGGGTTTCCATAAATAGTTTGGGTTCTTCTTCTAAAACCACTCGTGCTTTTTTTGAAAGATTAATGGTGATTGGCTTTTGTGTTTTTTGACTTATTATTTTATACTGGCTTTCTTTTTTCTGTCTTTTCATCTGAAGTAGATCAGAAACTCTTAAACCAGTAAAACAGCTCATAAGAAAGTAACCAACGGTTAACTTTTGAAATTTTGGTATAAATTCTGAAAAATAATATTTCCAAATTAGTTCCAGTTCCTTTACTTCCAGAGTTGTAGGGACTGTTTTTATTTCTTTGATTTTTAGATCTTGGATATTGAGAGGCATCTGTATTTCATTTCTCTTAGCATCATAGAGAAACTTTCTTATAGCAGACATGTTAGCCATTACTGTGCTTTCTCGATTCCTTTTTCTGAGGTGGTTGCAATATCTCTCTAGAAAAGAGACAGTGATGTCTGCAAAATACCATTGCTTTTGGTAAGCTTTCATCTTATTGCATACACTTTTATACCGCCTGTAGGTTCCAGAGGTGTAAGTATGGGATTGTTCTTCCACCATAAGCTCGTAGAATTCGATAAAATCGAAACGACTAAATCCCTTTTCAAATTCGTATAAAAATTTGTCTAAAGTGAGATAGGAATTATTAAGCCGGTATTGGGTTTTAATTTCTGTAATCCTTTTTTGGATATTTTCCAGAATCAGATTTACATCTAGATCCTTCTTACATCGTTCTTTTTTGGGATTCCATTCTTTGTGAAACGTATGTAGGTCCAACGCTATACGCTTTCTTTTACCACTTTGGGATACATGAAGAGTTAGAGGTGATCTGCCATCGGTCTTTCTAACATAGTTTCTAATGGCAAAATGAGTTGTAATTGGCACAAGGATTTTTTTTGTGTCATTACTTGTGTCATTTTTAAGTTTAAATAGGCTTATTGTAGTCGTGACCATAAAAAAAGGGTTAAGTTAAACGTCTGTTTATCAAAACCCTAGCCTTTAAAATTAACCGTTGCGATGGTTATAAGTGATCGCGACAGGATTTTAAAACAACACTGTAATAACAGGGGTTACAAAATGTTTTGTGTCACTATTGTGACAACAGCAATACTTCTTTTAGCTTTTTTTGGATGCTTTTATTGTCCAGAGCGATTTCCAAACGTTCTTCAAAGTGATCTTGTTTAGTCTTCTCCTTTGCATAATGAGTTGGGGAATCAGCTTTATAAAAATTATTATATTTTGGTAAGGTTCCAAATAGAAGATATTCAAAATTTAGTTTCCTCCCTTTTGTGACTTCATAAATATTATCCAAGAACAATTCAAGGTTATGGGTCGAGATACCTGTCTCGCGTCTAGAGGCCTGTTGAAGAATACCTTTTGTCATTCCGCATGCGCGTTCTATAGATGAGACTGTATAATTATTGTCAAAAGCTATCTCTATCATTCTTTTTACAATTCCATTCTTTTGCATAGTTCTTAGGTTTTAAATGTTAAATTATGCGACATATGAGTTATTTGTGAGATAATATTATTTATATTGACTACATATGTATTATGTTTGTGTGAGTCAAACGCAACTAACGTGCAAATATAACGCAATTACAAGTGCGACAATAATATCAAAACCACACATATCAATGGCTATACAAAAAGAGGACAAAGAAAAAGTGAAAAAACTTACTGGTTACAACTACACTAAAGTGTTTCTAGAGTTTTTAAAAAATAATAACATCTCAAATAACAAGGGCAATCCATACTCAGCAAGCCATATCCGTAGATATTTTTCAACAAGTACCAATGGTTCACTACAATTAGACGATTCATTCTTAGAGTTTTGGGATGCTATTTCCAAAGAAAAGAAAAGTAATGCCACGAGGATTCAAAAGCTCTCCGACAAGACATCGGAGCTCTTAAACAATTAACCTTTAATAATTTAAACTATGCAATCTCAATTATTTTACAAAACACCAGCAGGTGTTTTTCCAAAGGATCAAAGAGCGAACATTTTCGCAGACCCCAACACATTAGATCTTTATTTTTTGAAATCCGGCAAGGTTTCAGATTTTTCAGAACTATCCAAGGAATACAAAAGACAAATTCTTAAGCGACTATTGTCGGACCCTTGCGCTATGGCAGATTTAGGAGGCCTTGGGTTTACCAAAGCTTATGAGCACTATTCCAGATGTATGTTTGGCTCTTTAGATCATGTAGAAGATTTCTCTAAAGAAGGACAGCTGGGCAAGCCAGATAATTATAGATGTTCGGATAATTGCCGATGTATGTTTTGGAAATCAAAATCCATCACCTACAAAAATGAGAAGTTCACTTCCAGACAGCTTGTTTGTCTGGAGCTTATTGCAAAAGGACTTACCGATATGCAAATTGCCGATAAGATGCAAATAACAGTTAATTCTCTTAGCGATCTGAAACGAAGATTACAGAAGAAACTTAATACATTCTGCAAGACTTCTACTGCAGTTCGAGCCATAAAACACAAGCTCGTTAGATAATTTTAACCCTGGCCACTTGGCCGTTGCGATAGGAGCCCTCCGGGGCTTCTTTTTTAATAACCTCGAAATTAAATCATGAAAACAACACCTATTACTTCATACCAAGCTGATTTTATTACAGCCAATTATAAAACTATGTCAATGAAAGATATAACAGAGTTTTTAAAGATTCCTATTCCAAGACTTAGAAAGCACATGGAATTAAATGGATTAACGGTTACTAAAGAAGAAATCCAAGCCATAAAATCTGCTAATTATTTTAAGAATAAAAAAAAGAAGCAGAAATCTAAGTCTGGAAAATACATACCATTTCAATGGATGCCTTATTAACACAAAAACCCAAAAACCATGATAAATCATAAACTTATACGTTCGCATATCAATAGGGCAGAGGCTCATTTAGAGCAACTTCGTAATAGCGATATTTTTACAGATTACGAAAAAGAAATATTAGCTCCACACTACGAAGAACAAATAATGATCCTTAAACAAAAACTTACTTGATGTTCATTAGAAAATCTACCATAGAAAAAGTTGAAGACGTTGCTGATATAGTTGAAGTTATTGGTGCATTTGTTCAGCTCTCCAAAAAAGGCGCCAACTGGTTTGGATTGTCTCCTTTTGTCGATGAAAAATCCCCTTCCTTTTCTGTTTCTATAACCAAGAATTTATGGAAATGCTTCGCCTCGGGAACTTCGGGTGTAGGTGCTCTTTCTTTTCTAATGGTCAAAAACTTTTCATACCCAGATGCCATTAAGTATTTGGCTGAAAAATATTCTATAGAAGTAGAGTATGAGGATAAGGAAGCCGCTAAAAAGTACATGCAAAAGGAAGAGCGAAAAAACGAGCTGTTACCTCTTATGGAATCGGTCACCAAAAAGTTTGAAGAAAGTTTTTGGGCTCTTCCAGAAGATCATCCTGCCAAAATAGAAGTGTTTCAAAATAGAAAATATACCAAAAAGTTAGCCCTAGAATATAGAATTGGTTATTCCCCTGGACGCAAATTTATTTATGATTTATGCGTAAAGCATGGCAAAAAAATAGATGCCATAGAGATAGGTCTTATTTCAGAGAAAGCCGATAAGTGGGTAGACCGTGTCATTTATCCTCTCACACAGATGCACCAGGGTAAAAGTATTCCTATAGGGGTTTCTGGACGCCGCCTTTCAGAAAATACGAAATATTCCAAATGGTTAAATTCTAATAACTCCAAGATTTACCAGAAAGATCGTTTTTGGTATGGTTTGGATAAAGCTCAATCCAGTATTGTAAAATCAAAACAAGCTTGGATCGTCGAAGGCTATAATGATGTAATTGCCTTTCAACGTTTTGGAATCACCAATACTGTATCGTCTAGTGGTACTGCTATAAGCACCAACCAGATAAAAGCTCTTAAAAAATCTTGTTCGCATGTAATATTCTGTATGGACCCAGACAAAGCTGGAAAGCGGGCTATACTTAAATATGTTCAGGAATTCCTTAAAGCTGGTTTTCGTACACATGTGGTCACCCTTAAGGATGGTTTGGATCCAGATGATTATGTAAGAGCTATCGAAGCTGAGGACGAAGCTGCACTAGATCATCTTAAAGAAACAAAGACTTGGACAGATGGTTTTAAATTTCTTATCGACGAAAACAAAACCGATGATGAGATTGAAAACGCTCAGCTGGCCAAAGATTTTGTAAAGCTTATCCATCAGATAGATGATGAAGTGATGCAAGATATATACCTACAGTGGTTGGCCAAAGAAACTGGACAGAAAATAGCTACTATCAATAAGTACATGAAAGCTCAAGATATAGAAGAGCTATTGCCAGATAGAAATACCAGTCGTGAGTTTGATTTGTACGAGCTTCCGGACGAAGTAAAAGAACCCTTGGAAAAGCTACTGCCTACGATACAAAGGTATAGATTGTTCCAAGCCAATAGTATGATCTATGTGCAGTTTGGCGATGAAGCTCCTTATAGATTTAGATCTGTTTCCAATTTTTCTATTGAGATCATTCAGCACATGAACGACGAGAAGTTTCCAAAGAAACTCGTCCGTGTTAGGAATATACACAAGCACGAAAGTGTTTTTGATATGGCTTCAGAAGCTATTAACACGCCCAATTCTTTTGAAAATGCCATTACAAACTATGGCAATTACCAATGGAGAGGGAAAAGAGAAGATCACCAATTGCTTAAGTCTTACCTTTTTGATGGCATGGGGACTGGTAGACAAGTGGAAGTTCTTGGATGGCAACCAGAAGGCTTTTGGGTTTGGAATAACTTGGTTATTACAGAGAATGGCGATAAGCTAGATATCGATAAGAATGGGTGTTTCGATTATAAAGGGGTTGCTTACTACACGCCTTCCGCCAATTCCATTTTTTCAAGTAATCACTATAAATACGATGCACAAAAGCGTTTTATATCCATAAATACCAAAACTACTTTTTTTGACATCGCCAAGCGAACATTCGATGTACACGGCAATCATGGACTTATGGGAATTCTATTCGGGATCTCTTCTATATTTCAAGATATAGTCGTGAAGGAACTTAGTTCTTTTCCTATACTTTTTTTATATGGACCGCCTAGTTCTGGAAAAGATCAGTTAGCTGAAGTTGTGCAGGGTTTTATGGGGATGCCCCAGACTGCAATTAACCTTGAAGGATCTGCGAGTACAACCAAAGCGCAAATAAGAGAATTTGCACAGTTTGGCAATGGGATTTCGCAGCTCTCAGAATATAAGCCTGGTGATCCTGGTATCGATGGTATACTAAAAGGCCTTTGGGATAGAAGAGGCTATAAGCGTGGTAATATTGAAAGCCACGTGGGTACAGATTCTATTCCTATCCTATCCAGTGCTATTATTACGTCCAATTTTTATCCCGACCAAGAGGCTCTTATTACACGTTTAGTTTCAAATTTAATGGACAGGACCACTTTTAGCGAGCAGGAAGACAAGCATTATGCAGAGCTTTCCGATCTTATTAAAAAAGGTTTTAGCGGTCTCACCAACCAATTTATGATTCATAGGAAAGATGTTGAAGACCAGTTCAAAGCACAATTCCGAGCCTTTAAATCTTTTCTGAAGGAGCAAAACCCAAACGTAAATTCTAGGATGATCCAAAATCTTAGTGTTTTTGGGGCTATATATAAGATCACTTCCAACTATATCGAATTTCCATACAATATGGCAGATATAATGAAGGTATTTAGCAAGGTGTTACAGATGCAAATGAACAAACTAGATTCTGCTAGCATTATCAACAGATTTTGGGATTGTTTCTTGGCCTCACTTCGGGGTAACCATACAGATATATTAATTGCCGGTAGAGACTTTAGGTTAGATGGCCAGAAGCTTTACTATTCGTGGACCAATGTGTACAACAAAGTGTCACGCCAGTGGTATATGCAGTATAAGGAAGGTATGCCAAGCAAGACTGTAATGAGCGATGCGCTTAAGAAAGAACCGAGCTGGGTAGATTATCTTAACTCGTTTCGATATTCGCCTGGGGTTTCGTCTTCAGCTTACTGCACAGATCTGTCTGAGCTTAACATCCGTGAGGAGATAGCAATGGCTATTCAGTTTCAAGAGGACAAGGTAAATCCGCAAACAAGTGCCTTTCCACCAGATGGTGACGATTCCCCTGTTACCCCTGAAGAAAAAAATAATAAAGGAAAAAGTTCTGGATTGCCGTTTTGAGTTCCTTACAATCCTACATTTATATAACTTATTAATAATCAATATATTAAGTAGTAAAAAGGTGTAGGAATGCTGTAAGGAAGTGTAAGGAAGTGTAAGGAAGTGGATTCGTGTTCCTTACACTTCCTTACACCTAAACACTATAAATTAAGTTTAACTATTTGATAATGAGTGATGTAGGAAGTGTAGGATTGTAAGGATGATTTCACCCTACCCCTCGACTATAAAAACAATAAAAATCTATAATTATGTTAGGAAAAATTGAAATGAGACTAGCTATTCCAGAAGATTTCAAAATTAGAAATGGCACCAGAGATGAGCTAAAGCAAGGCGCTGTCTACTTTGTACAAGATATGGACCTAGAAGATAAGATGCAGGGATGTTTTGTTTTGTCCTATGCTCAAGACTTAGAAGTATTCAAAGAACTTCTCGAAGCAGAAATGATCTACGTCCCTTTAGTGGATGAAAATTTAGTTGAATTTTTAAAACCAATGTAAAATGTATACACCCAAAGAAATGAAAACCATCGTTTATAATTGCAAGACCATAGATGAGCTTATGCAATCGGTGGTTATTTTTAAGCAGCTGTTTAATGAAAATTTGATTAATACGTACTACAAACTAAGTTTGATGCTGATGATCAATAATAAATTGGATTCCATGTAAAAAAATTTGATCCGAGTAGCGATATATTTCGCTTTTAGTGCGAATATATTCGCAAATAAAGGTAAATTTGATAAACAATAATCCTGTGTTAGACAAGAAGTTAAGTTACAATCCTTACATCTGCGAAGTTTTTCTAAGCTTCGATAAAGATCTAGATCATATAAGGGGTGCAGAGTTATCTCAAAACTTTTTTGATAGCATCCCTCCAGATACATTCGAGGCCATATATGTAAGTAGATCCAAAACTCAATTTCGGGAGAGTTTTCAAGATAATAGATCTGGAGGGTTTTTTTCGCAGCAAGTAGTGATAAGCATGCCTAGATCCGAATATGATCGCAGCACCAAAATAAAGAAACTTATTTCTGCCAGATATGTTTTTTTGAAACTGAGTAATGGATCTGTTTTAGTCATCGGTAGAAACGACCATCTGCAAAATAAAAAATTGAATTGCGAGTACACTTCCAATGAGCAGCTGGCACAATTTCAATACACCTGCAGGAGTATTTTTTCTGCAGGCTTTTTGCAATTGGATGGAGCAGGATTCCCTTACCAAATACCAACACAAACCCCTTAGTATGAGTATTAGAACCAATTATAGCGAATTACAAACCAAAGAAGATAGCCTTGAGCAAATCCTAAGACTTGCTGGTTTACCGGATAAGTTTAAGCTAAGGGCATTTGAATTTAATCTGGTTCGCGCCAAAATAAATCATCTTAAATTCTTACTAGACAATTTAGAGCTTTCTGGAGGAGAAGGTATTGCAGGCTTACAAATTGTTCTTTTTCGGTTTTTTATTGGAGGCTTCGAACCTTCATCCTATGCTACTTACCTTAATAATAAAAATTCTTTTGAGGTTTTACCTGGGCAAATACCAAAATTTAGGTTTCTTATCTATTTACCAAACCAGTTGCCAAAGATTACGAGCTATTCTATAAGAGGAGAGCAGCAAGGTATTTTTGGAGAGGGTGGGAGTCGACTTCTTACTGAGGCAGATCTATTTGTAGATTTTGAGCGTAATGCCTCTGCAGATGAGTTAGAAGAAGAGACTGAAACTCAAATAGTAACATTTCCTAACATTTCTGGAAATATAGAAGAGTGGTTACAATCTCAAGATCCCGTTATTACTATTCAACCACAAGATGATGGATTGGTTGTTTTTCGAGGCAAGTTCCTTGGAGAAGACCAGTCTTATTTTTTCGTTGGTCCTCGTGGAGATTATGGAGTAGATGCAGATAATACCGCCTTAGCAGAGCATTTTGAGCCCCTTCGTGAGTTCGATAATTCTATCACAATTGAAGTAGACTATGCTTTAGACCAGAACAGCAACAATCCGGTCCGTAACAAAGCAATATTCGATAAGTTTCAAGAAACCATAGAACTTATAGAAGCGTCCATCGTCACTGAAACTTCAGAACTTATCAATGATGGTGCAGATGGGATTCACCCCTTTATAGATGAAGTAGAGCAAGAAGTAATTATAGGAGGTGTGTACGACAACTTTCAAGTAGAAGGAAATATAATAGTAGCTACAAATACAGATGGAAAAGCTGTATTCACTGGGTTTAATATTTCGGAAGATTACAAAATTATATACCTTATCAACAACTCAAATTTTGAAATTCAAATTGATAATGAAAATTCTAATTCTTTAGAGGAAAATCAAATTTCACTTCCTAATAACACGGCAAGTGTTGGCTTACAAGGGACTACCAAATTTGCATATATTACTAAGGGAGGCTTAAACAAATGGCAAATTATAGATGTCTTTGGTTCTAGGTATATGCCAGAGCATCAAGGTCTAGACCAAGATGCAGCTGTTGTTGTTGGTGAAGGCTCTGTGAGTAGATCCAAACAGATAGTAAATCTTCACGATACCAACGAAGCTATAACGTCAGACACATTAACGGATGCAGAATTAAATGCACTTTACAGAGACTATACAGTTGGTTTTGAAGTGTTTTGTGAAAATGCAGGAACCAATGGAATTATATATAAAAATATTAATAGCACAACTAAGACTTGGAGAAAAATTGTTCTCACATAAAAATATAAAATATGTTTACAGCAGATAACGTCATTTTCGGTTATAAGTTTAATAAGCTCGCATTTACAGTGCCTACACCGTCTTTAACAGACAATACACAAGACCCTCCTGTAACAGGGAGATTCTTTCCTGGTAATACTGGAGGTAATGATAATATTATGGGTACTACTATCGAATTTAGGCTTGCCAGTGAAGAAGCTCAAAAAATACAAGTATCTTGGGGAGATGCAACTTTTGGTGAGTTAAATCTTACTATAGGAACTAACTTTATATCAAAAACTGCTCACCAATATAGTGATGGACTCGATGAACACACTATTGTATTCAGTTTTGAAAAACCAAAAGCAATAAGTAAAATTCAAACTTTAAATGTTGATGTTGGTAATGTAATTCCTAACGATTTAAAAAAGTTTACAGGGCTACAATCAATTGCTTTTGGATTAAGAGCTAATATTGAGCAATTTCCTGCTGATTTAAGCTCTCTTACAAATCTTATAGAATTAAGAGTGTCGGACTCAGATTTGCTTAAAATAGACGATAGTTTGTTTTCTTTACCTTTAAGAAAACTTTCCTTTGTAAATTCAATAGATTTTTCTGAAACAGCTGCAAGTGATAGTCTTGCTAGACTTTCTGAATTTGTTTTTTTAGAAGAACTAGATTTTAGAGATACAACTTTAACAGAGTTTCCATCAAATTTTATAAATAGAACAGGTCTTTTTAAATTAAGTATTGGAGGGAATAACCCATTTACAACTTTACCTCTTAATATACCAATAAGTGTAAAAGAGTTACAAATAGATCGTAAAAGTATACCATTAACATCTTATACAAATTTTGATAGATTAGTAAATCTTGAAGAATTACTTTTAGAATTAACTTTTGACTATGAAAATCTTGCAATTGGAGATGAATTAGCAAGCTGTGAAAAGCTTAAATCAATATCTTATGTAAGAGATGCGGTAATAGTTCTGGCACGGACAAATGCTCATGTAAATAATTTATTTGATTTTGTAGCAACTCGAGGTTATGGAGATATAACTACAGGAGGTTCAGATAAATTCAGAGATATGACTATTTCATTGATTATTGGAGGTAATGCTAATACAAACAATCGCCCATCTGGAACTTATCAAGCTTCAGCAGGTTTTAATAAAAATGTAAGTAATGGAACACCAGCTAATGAACTAGAAAAAGTTTATTGTCTTGTAGAAAATTACGGTCATACTTGGAAAGTAGGAGATACCAACTCGGGAACACAAACATTTTCACCATCATAAATCTTAAAAATAAAAAATATGTCAAAAATAAACGCTGTATTCGTAAGCAAAGAGAAAGTTAAATTCTCTAGTAAATTTAATACGACAATTAACGAAGAAGTTGTAAAAGTCACATTCACAAATATGTATTTAACTGAACATACATTAACAGTTAAAGGTATATGGAGCTTCATAGATGCCCAAGGCAAACAAAGAAAGATAAATGATATTTCCTTCACAATGCCTAATGCTCTAGTAGCTCAAACTGAACACATGATTGGAAGAATAAGTGTAGGTAATATATATCTCTATGCAACAAAAAGAATACAGCAGGTTTTCCCCGCAATTCTCGATCAAGAATACGCTAAAGATCCTCAGTCTAATTTCGGATTACAAGGAGGAGATGTTAGGGTAGTAAATTAATTTGGAATAGATACATAAAACTATAAATGGTTACAATAGAAAAAAATCACCAGCTCCTTCCTTGTAAAATAAGACCATATCTTATCCCTTTTATAGAGAAGGAATTTGCGGTTAAAGACCAGGCGTTATTCGATGGGGTTATGGCTAAGATTGTAGATATTTCTTTGCACAATAGTTTTGGTAAGATCATCCGGATGATGTGTGACAAAGCCTATAAGCCAGAACGAGACCTACAAAAGTTTTCAGTCTTTATTCGGGTTAAAAATTCGTACACCAAAAAACAATGGGAAGGACAAATCTATAAATATGCTTCAGGTGAATATTCTTTTCTTCATTTGCCCAACGAAGGTGTAGAAATTATTAACGATCACTTTGAGGGAATTTTTTCTCAATCTCTTTTATTCTATTTGGAAGGTCACCAAAACGGAGATTCAGAAAAAGGACTTCGTAAAGGCATAGATCTGTTTATGCAAAAATACA
>Ga0307933_1000738_pt1 | contig 29668 bp, 21 predicted proteins | sample OrgLakmetageno88_FD_201811 | JGI IMG/M metagenome (GOLD analysis project Ga0307933, IMG submission 201811) | Saline water microbial communities from Organic Lake, Antarctica - #88 | ecosystem: Environmental > Aquatic > Non-marine Saline and Alkaline > Saline | place: Antarctica: Organic Lake... | reverse complement strand
TAACGGTTAAAAGTACAAGAAAAAACTTTAATTTTTCCTTAATGAATTCTTAAGTCACTACTCATCAGGTGTTTGCAACCTCATTTAAAATATGCAAAAAAGCAATGCTAAGTCAAAGGAATGCGTGGTTAAATAAATCATATCCGCGTCCATCCGCGTCCATCCGCGTCCATCCGCGGTTAAAAAAATCCGTTCCGAGCTGTGAGTCACAAAACACTAGATGCAGGGAGCACTTGAGTGAATCAGCCAGGCAGGTAGTTATTAGTGATTTTTTGCGCCTCTTTGTGGCAAACTCATTTCTGTGAACCAAACCAGAGCGCGGCTTAGCCGACACCCTACCGAGCTGGATCTCGGCGTTCCCTAAGCTATCGTGGTGAACTTCCGACTTGAAAGTTCGCTTTGACATAGATGTTGCTGCATTGCACCACGGCTATAGCCGTTTCAATTAGTAAACGCGGCACCTTCAACCCCAGAAGCAGGCGTATGCATCGTCGTCCACCAGTTGAATAAAAGCATCAATGTGCTTCACCGTCTTCTGAGGCTCATAGCCGTGCCATTTTAGATCCGCTCGCTGCCAAAGCACTTTCCAGTGACTCGTTTTCCGCACATAAGTGGCCTTCGCCACCATCGGCTCAGCCAGAACTGATGGGTCTGCATACGACGGCCGGATTTCGTGTATCACGACACTCAAGCCTTCGATTCGATAAGCCAGATCTAACTCAGCCCGGATCGAAGGCTCCGGGCGACGACGCTTAATAAAAGCATCCATGGCAGTTCTAACAGCAGTTTCTTCAAATTCAGTAAATGGCATCGCTTGCTAGTAAAAAACATATTCGAGCCAAGCCGCGAGCAAAAGAATCACACCGATCCTAAACCGTGAAGAGCGCCTGAACTCGGGTCTCAAGCCTCAAGCCCTCAGCCCTCAAGCCTCAGCCCTCAAGTCTCAGGTCTCAAGTCTCAGGTCTCAGGTCTCAAGCCTCAAGCCCTCAGCCCTCAGCCCTCACCCCCCCCCCCTCCTACATCAATAAACTTGCTTTTTAGGAATTAATACCCTAAAAGCTTGTTTAATGATAAAGCGACCACTTCAGTCACTCTTGCAAAAACGCCTTGAAAACAGCCCTGTCGTCGCGCTACTCGGCTCTCGGCAGGTCGGTAAAACCACTCTAGCCAAGTGCCTAAAGCTCGAAAAACCGACTCACTATCTGGATTTAGAGCGCCCCTCTGATGTAGCGAAATTAACCGACCCAGAACTGTATCTCAGTCAATTTGCTGGCCAACTCGTCATACTCGATGAAATCCAGCGAGTTCCCCACTTATTCCCGGTCCTACGGAGCTTGATCGACGAACGCCGTCAGGCTGGCGAACGGTCTGTGCAGTTTCTTCTCTTAGGGTCCGCCTCACCTGAGCTTCTTCAACAAGCAACCGAGACCCTCGCCGGGCGCATCAGCTATCTCGAACTCACACCTTTCCAGCTCACCGAGCTGGACGCCCCCTTGGAGTCGATGAATCCGCACTGGTTTCGCGGAGGCTATCCCGATGCCTATCTGGCAGAGTCAGACGAAGCCTCACAGCAGTGGTGCGATGACTTCATAATTAGCTACGTCGAGCGCACCCTGCCCCTCCTCGGAGTGGCCGCGACACCGCTCCTCCTCAGACGTCTTTGCTCCATGCTCGCCCACCAACAAGGCTGCACACTCAATCTCAGCAGCCTCTCAAACTCCCTCGGCATCGACGGCAAGACAGTGCGCCATTACATCGACCTATTGGAAGGCCTCTACTTAATTCGGTCGGTTCCCGCCTATTCAACCAATGCAGGCAAGCGACTCATCAAGTCTCCCAAGACCTACTGGCGGGACAGCGGTCTACTACACGCACTTGCGGGACTGACCCAACCCGATCAGGTCTTAGGGCATCCCCTCTGCGGCCATTCATGGGAAGGCTACTGCGTCGAACAAATCATCAATGCACTCCCCAGACAGACCACCTACTCACACTACCGCACCCGAGCCGGTGCCGAGCTCGACCTGGTGCTAGAGACCCCAGATGGTGAGATCACTGCCATTGAAATCAAGCGCACCCTCTCGCCTAAGGTTAGCCGCAGCTTCACCGAAAGCTGCAATACACTCCAAGCCACCAGCGGCTACTACATCATCCCCCAAGGAAAGCGCTTCCCACTCACTAAGAACATCCACGCAATCAATCTGTGCGATTTCCTGCGCCAATTAAAGACATCGGAAGAAGACTAATCTACGATAGATGAATCGCTTTACGAAATACTTTCAGACAAGCTTGGTGGCGGATTAGGTTATGGAAGAAATCTATTTAGCGGGAGGATGCCTTTGGGGGGTGCAGGAATTCGTGCGGCACTTGCCGGGCGTCGTCCACACTGAAGCGGGTCGAGCCAACGGCACGCAAAAGAACACTCAGGGTGACTACGACGGCTACGCCGAGTGCGTTCTAACACGCTTCGACCCGAATCAAGTAACGGTGGCGGAGTTAATGGAATACTACTTCGAGATCATCGATCCCTATAGCCTGAATCAGCAGGGCGACGATGTCGGCGAGAAATACCGCACCGGCGTTTACAGCTTAAACCCTACTCATTTGAAGCAAGCGACCGACTGGATCGCACAAAGACCCGACTCCGCCAAAGTCGTGGTCGAGGTGCGCCCATGCACCAATTACGTGCGGAGCGATGAGGCGCATCAGGATCGACTGACTCGATCCCCGCAGGACACCTGCCACCTCCCTGAGGAGCGCCTGCATAAATACAGGTAAGAGAATGGGGCTTTGACTAAAGGACGGAGCCGTCAGCTCGACGGTCGATTTTGCCGTCTTCAGCATCGACCGTCAGGCATGAATCGCTTTACGAGCACCAGTCCACGCATCCGAACAAGTTAAGGCAAAGACCATCAGCCATCACCCATCACCCATCACCCATCAGTCATCAGCCATCAGCCATCAGTCATCAGCCGTCAGCCATCAGCCATCAGCCATCCAAATAAGTCAGTGTGCAGAAATCAGACGGATCCAAGATTAATGATTTTAAACCATTATAAATTGAATAAAAAACAAAGCTGATTGCATTATAGTGCAAAATGATACTCGGTCGCTTGATGGTCATTTTTTTTACTATATGACATCACACCATGAAAAATATTCGAGAAGTCCTCCGTGCGAAAAAAACCCACCAACTTTCGACGGAAGACACCCTTAAAGCGATCTGCATCGACCTGTCTAAAGACGTCAGCGCAGACCTCGTCAGTATCTGGTTTTTCGACGAAGACCTCACCATGATGGAGTGCCAAGCTCACTATGACGCTACCAGTGAAACTTTCAAAAAAGGTCAAGTAATTGAGCGCAGCCAATACCCCACTTACTTCCAAGCGATCATTGAAGAAACCTACGTCTCTGCCCCCGACTCACAAAACCAATTGTTTACGCGAGAGCTCGCTAAAGACTACCTCATCCCGAACAACATCAAATCGATACTCGATTTTATTCTTCACGAAGACCTCGCGCCCGTTGGCGTCATCTGCTGCGAAAACCGCAACGAAACACGAAATTGGTCTGAAGCCGATAAAAGACATTTAAGAATCGTCGCCACCCTGATTTCCCATCGCTTTGATTTCAAAATGAAAGACTCAGCGTAAGGATTGACGAAGCGCTCATTGCCCGCTGCTAAACGCTAAGGATAAGCCAAAGATGCCACCACGTGCGCACGAAAACCACCGTATTCCAGCGCTTCCCGAATCGGCCCGACGCGAACCTCCCCCCTTTCAGACCATCATCTGAACCATTTGGAAGGTTACAAATTTCGCCGAAAACAACCGCTAAGCGCGCTTCCGATAGATCCCCGGAACCGAGAAAATCTAAATTACGCGTCGCCCGATGAAGTCCCGACTCCCAAATAAGAAATAGCTGGGCCTCTTTCAAAACGAAGCGTGCCTGGTATCGACTCTGGCTCAGACGCCACAGAAAACGGCCCGTCGCGTATGGCTCCCACAAGCTATTAAACGAAACCTTCGACTCACGCGATCCATTGAGCAACCGCGCCCAAACGACTCTGCCACGTGCTTCATACACCAGCCTCCCCGTAGCCTCAAAACTCTGTTTTGGGGTCTCCCAGCAAAGAACAAGCGGAGCTTTTCAGCTTCAGCCTTGTCTCAGTCAGCAGGCTGCCTCCCATTAGTCATCAGCCATCCACGATTACACGCGCAGCGTGTCGCCACCCTTCACCCTTCTCCCTTTACCCTTCACCCCTCACCTTTCACCTTTCACCCTTCTCCCTTCTCCCTTCACCCTTCACCTTTCACCCTTCACCCTTCACCTTTCACCCTTCACTCTAAGTCCTCCTGCTCAGAACTAGTCCTAAAAGACCATTCTTCGACGGTCTGGCATGAATCGCTTTAGCAGACAGGGATCAGCGCACTAAATGCGACCTAGGCGTGAACCAAGAACCCCACTTTTCAGCCCCTAACTTGCAGTTGGTCGCCCCTGCAAGTAGCAATCTGCCGAGCTGCTAGACTACAATCAGCCAAGTGCTAAGGTGCAATTTGTCGAATTGACAAGGTGCAATTAGACGCTACGTTAGAGTGCAATTTGTCCGGTTTCATTTGATGACTTCTAAGCCCACTAGTCAGTCTTATTTAAAGCGCCACCTTGAAGGTGCGCTGGCTGCCGCGTTGGAGGATACACCTGTGGTGTGTATTTTGGGGCCACGACAGTGCGGTAAAACGACGCTCGCGCTGCATCAAGATTCAGAGCGCGCTTATATCAGTCTGGACGATCAAAACTTCTACCATTTAGCGACTGCCGACCCGCAGGGATTCATCGATGACCTGCCTGAATACGTGACCATCGACGAAGTGCAACGTGTGCCGGAACTGACGCTGGCGATCAAACGGAGTGTCGATGCGAACCGTAAGCCCGGTCGGTTTCTGCTCACGGGCTCGGCAAATTTGCTACAATTACCGAGGCTAGCTGATTCGTTGGCAGGGCGGATGGAGTGTATCAACTTGCACACGTTCTCCGAAGCCGAAAAACAGGCTGGATCAGGTCGTTTTTTGGAGCAATGGCTCGTCGGGCAATTTGATATGAGGCTCTCAGCATCCGCCCCACCAGAAGCATCCACTTTGCCAGCACGAATCATTGCCGGTGGCTACCCCGAAGCCTTTCAGCGCAAGCCTGCGCGAGCGCGTCAGTGGCAAGCGCAGTATATCCAATCGATCATCGAACGTGATATTCATGACATCAGCCAAGTAAAAGATGGCAGTGATGTGGCTCGCTTTATTGAATACATGTCGCATCAAACTGCGCAGCTGTTGAATGTGACAGAAACCGCCAAAGCGCTGGGCCATACCCGAGCCACAGTGGAGAAGTATCTCGTCATTTTGGAGCGGCTCTATTTGTTGCGCCGATTGCCAGCTTGGCATCGCAACAGTAGCAAGCGCTTAGTCAAAGCCCCCAAGGTTCACCTCTGCGATAGTGGTCTCGCGGCGGCACTTTCTGGCATCAACGAGGCCATGTGGATGCAAGATCGCAGTCGCTTCGGGCATTTGGTGGAATCGTTTATCGTGCAGCAGTTGTGCATCCAAGCGAGCTGGATGGAGTCGAAAGTTCGCTTATGGCACTACCGCGATAAAGATAAGGTCGAAGTGGATTGTGTGCTGACGCGGGGCCAGCATACGTGGGGCGTGGAAGTCAAAGCAGCGGCCAGCATACGCACATCAGATGGTAAAGGGCTGAAACGACTGGCCGTGCAAGCAGGGAGTGACTTTCAAGGCGGCATTGTCTTTTACGACGGCACGAATATTCTACCCATCGACAAAACACTCAATCTTTACGCTGTGCCGATCTCCAAACTCTGGGAACTCTGAGACAAGCCAAATTTCATATCCGAAGATGGCATCGAAGTCGCCATGGTGCAGCGCCTGCAGCATCTATATGGATAAGACACACTGAACTGCATGACGGCAGGTCCCGCGAACCTGGAAAAGCACGAATGGGGTCAGACAAGCACTGATGGCACCAGCCCACCAATTACCTGAGCGGTTCGCGCGGCGACGTCATGGAGACGACTTTCAATAAAGGTAGGCCTTACTAATCATCTGCACACATTGATCCATATTGCAACCGTTCTTCAGCAGGGTGCTCCGATCCAGTTCGATCACCAGCCAACAACCTCATGTCGAATATTTCCTTAGTCATTAAATCCATTCAGGACCTCATGCGCAAAGACGTCGGCGTCGACGACGACGCCCAGCGCATCAGCCAGCTGGTCTGGATGTTCTTCCTCAAGATCTACGACGACCGCGAAGCCGAGATCGAACTCCTCGATGACGTCCCGGTCGAAGAGCTGACCAACGCCACTTTCGACATCTGGAATAAATACATCACCTTTCCAGCCGACAGCCTAGCCGCTGAAATCGCCCGCAGTTTCGGTTTTAATCGAGTTACCAAAAGCACTGCGCAAGTTTGTGAACTCACTCTCAGCCAAATGATCGACCAGCAGCTGATTACGCTTGCGGGCGGAAACTATAAAATCGCCAACATTAGCCCAAAGTAGCGCACGCTTCCAGCATGTCCTCCCTTCAATTTAGTTTGTCAGGTAAGCAGCTAATTGAATGATCACTTGAGATATGGCCGACAGCTCAATGCAGAAAATCACAAGCAACATTCACACCGTCCGCCAGCAGGCGGTGATTTTGGACAGCGACCTAGCCAGGATCTACGGTACAACGACGATGGCACTCAATCAGGCGGTCTCTAGAAATATTGATCGATTCCCTGAGCGGTTCTCTTTTACTCTTGATAACAAAGAGGTTACAAACTTGAAATCACAAAATGTGATATCAAAGAGTGGTCGTGGCGGGCGCAGGAAACCGCCACGGGCCTTCACCGAACATGGCGCACTTATGGCGTCCACCATCCTGCGCTCGAAGGAGGCCATTACCATGAGCATCTATATCATCGAAGCCTTCGTCAAAATGCGGGAGGAAATGGCGACCAATCGAGAAGTCCTCCAGCGTCTAGCCGAGATCGACAAGAACTTGCTTCAGCAAGACAACGCACTTTTCGATATTTACAGTAAATTACTCCCACTGCTTGAGCCAGTTGAAGATACTGTAAGCGAGAAGCGCAAGATGGGCTTTGCCGCAGACTAAACTAAGCTTTCTCTCCACAATTAAACATAACGACATGACCCAAATGGCACGAACTTAAGCGTAGTGGCGACTTCAGTCGCCATAATCTGACGGTGGCTGAAGCGCACCGCTACGGCTTGCGCTTCGATTAAGTTCGTGCCATTCCGACATGACCCCATTTTCAGCCCCCGCGAACAACCATGGACAACGATAAGTTAGACATCATTCAAAGCGAGCACGGCATTACAGCCGACGTGCGCTCCATGGTCGAGCAAACCCGCGAGGGTGTCGCTCAAACCGTCAATGCTGGTATCACCCTTTTATATTGGCGCATCGGCAAACGCATTCAGACCGAGATCCTGGGAAACCAGCGTGCAGACTATGGAAAGTAGATTCTTGCTACGCTGTCGCAAGAATTGACTGAAGAGTTCGGACGTGGTTTCAGCCGACGCAACCTGTTCAACATGATCCGTTTTTATGAAGTTTTCCCAGACGGACGAATTGTGCACTCATTGAGTGCACAATTGGGATGGACTCACTTCCGGGACATTCTTCCCCTGCAGAATTCCCTTCAACGCGACTTTTACGCCGAGATGTGCAGAATCGAACGCTGGAGCACCCGCACGCTTCGAGATAAGATCGACTCCATGCTATTCGAGCGCACCGCAATTTCCAAGAAACCGGAAGCGACTATGAACGCCGAAATCGATCAACTCCGCACCACGGATCAGCTCACACCTGATCTCGTTTTCCGTGATCCCTACGTCCTCGATTTTCTCGGCCTCAAAGATCGCTACCTTGAAAAAGACCTCGAAGACGCCATCCTACGCGAACTCGAAACTTTTCTGTTAGAGCTAGGCAGCGGCTTCGCCTTCCTTGGACGGCAAAAACGTATCCAAATCGACTCCGACGACTTTTACATCGACCTCCTGTTTTACCATCGCGGCCTCAAGCGCCTGATCGCAATCGACCTCAAACTCGGCGACTTCCAAGCCAAAGACAAAGGCCAGATGGAATTATACCTCCGTTGGCTCGCCAAGTATGAGCAGCAAGCCGGCGAAGACGCTCCCCTCGGTATCATTCTGTGCGCGGGCAAGAAACAAGAACAGATCGAGCTACTAGAACTAGGCCAGTCAGGCATCCACGTCGCCGAATACCTGACCGCCCTCCCCTCACAAGCACTGCTGCAACGCAAACTCCACGCTGCAATCGAAACTGCTAAAGCTCGCTTCGACACACCGATAGATTAGTCTAGGATACTTTCAAACCTTCTTACTTTTTCACTTTCCGACCTTCCGACCTTCTCTCTCATGTCCTTCCTGAAAAAACTCTTTGGCTCTAAGAAAAAGCCGACCGCCGAACGGCGTGAGCCGTTAATGCAACGCGGCGGGAAGCCGAACGCAGCGGCAAAGGCTGCCGCAAAGTCGTCCGTCAATCTGGATGAGACGATCACGGCGCACGACAAATACGGGCGCGAAATCCAGATCACTAAGCGTGACTGGCTAGACAGTGTCCTACTCGGCAATCTAAAGAAGGCAGCCAACAATCCAGACGAACTTTACGGCCTCATTACCAGCGGCTTTCAAGACGGCTTCTTTGCCGAACTCGAAGATGCCGCCCTACAGCTCGTCAAGATCGACCCCACCCCCGAGCGTGCAGTCACCACCCTCGCGATTCTCTATCTACAGACCGAGCGCCCTGCCGACGCGCTACGCCTCCTCACGCAGCATATCGCCACGCAGGGTGAAAGCGCCTTCGTGCTCACTAATCTGGCTGAGGCTCAATCCGCTCTGGGTGAAGATGCACTCTCACTTAACACCCTCTGGCACGCCTTGGAGCTAGACCCAAATCAAGACAATGCCCTGCTGTGGTATGAATCGATCCATCGTGATAAAGACGGTGAATCAGCCGGACTCGCCGCCTTCAAACGCGTCGCCGCCCTCCCACATAGCTGGCGGGCGCAGATGTGGATTGCCCGCGATGCACTCGCCAACGGCAAACTCGACCACGCCCTCACACTCTACCGTCAAAATCTCGCCAGCGTCGGCCCACAGGTCCCCACTGATCTACTCACACAAATGAGCGGCGACTTGGGCAACCAAGGCCACCTGCCACAAATCATCGAACTCGTCGCCCCGCACTTCGATCTCGCGCAGCACGGCATCCAAGTCGGCAACAACTTGCTCAAGGCCCACCTCGACACGGGTCAACTCGAAGCCGCTCGCACACTCCTGCAGCAGCTCCAAGCGCAGCAACGCCCCGACTGGGCGCAAACCCTCCACTATTGGGAAGATGAACTCGCCAAAGCAAACAACACCACTGCAGAGCCGATTAAAGAAGAAGAACTACGCGTCAGCCTGCTCACACTCGAAGGCCCCCTCTGGCTACGTGACCAGCATCCCTTTACCGATCTCTTTCCACCCAAAGCACCCGACGCACCACGCATCAGCTTTGTCGGCAACTCCGCCGAGCAGGTCAAAAAGGTCGACGTCGTTACGATGCAACGCAGCGACAATCCCGGCCGCATGAGCCGCGCGCTCCCGCTCTTCTTGAGCGAGCACGTCGCACTCACCAGCAACGCCCAGACCACCACCTATGTCATGTGGGTGCAAAACGGCAACGGCGGCTTTGTGCTCTCCGGTGTCAAATCCGACGACCAGGCCATCGCACAATACAGCCGCCAAGGCACCGAAGCGGTGCCTGATAAAACAGCCGCCGACTTCACTGTCTATACGCACCTCATCACACGCGGAGAGAATTGGACACTGGAGCTGCGCCTCATCCGCACCATCGACGCCAGCTGTATCCAAGAGTTCAGCTACGAATTCCCCGAAGCAGGTTTTAGCACCATCGCCGATCAAGTCCTCGCCGACCTAGATCAAGCCCTCGCCCACGAAACAGATCTCACCTTTCAAACTCCAAGCTCTCCCCGTCAAACTTCCCTCTCTGGTGACGAGCTCGATCATTATTTATTACGCCTAGAGCAATGCCTTGCCGTCCGCTGCGACACCCTCAATAAAACAGGCACCAGCCTCAGCAACCCATCCGAAATCCTCAACGGCACTCTCCAACTCTGCTTGCAAAATCCAACTCACCTCCCAAGTCGCCTCCTCCTTACGCGCACCTTAAACGGTATCCATAAAAAGGATACCCAACTCGCAGCGTCCTTTTCTGAAAAAGTGAACAGCCTTCAATCAGAGTTCCCCATTCCATCGATCCACAGCGAAACACTCGCTAATGAGTTTGAGGCGGCTTTGAGCGTCTGAGTGATTTACCGGAGGGTTGGGTTCATTATAAACCCAGAATACTCCCCCTTTCCGTAAGCCCCCGAATTTACCATCCCCGACGACTCCAGCCTCCCAAGCATCGAAGCCGAACTGCGCATCGTGAAATTGACGACGCTGGTCCCGTCTACGCCGAGCGCGTGACAGCTCGCCTCACAGTCCGCTATGGATTTCCATCACCCGTTTTTCAGCTTTTCAGACTTTCAGCTTCAGCTTCAGCTTTGTCTCAGCCAGCAGGCTGCCTCCCATTAGCCATTAGTCATTAGCCATCCGCGATTACACGCGCAGCGTGTCGCCACCCTTCATCCTTCACCCTTCACCCTTCTCCCTTCACCCTTCCCACTTCCCACTTCCCACTGTTGCGCAGCAACCCGCAGCCTCCAATCAGAGTTCCCGATTCCATCGATCCAGAGCGAAACCCTCGCGAAAGAATTTGAGGAGGCTTTGAGCGTATGAGTGATTTACCTGAGGGTTGGGTTCATTATAAACCCAGAATACCCTCCCTTTCCGCAAGACCCCGAATTTACCATCCCCGACGACTCCAGCCAGCACGAACTGCGCATCGTGCGATTGACGACGCTGATCCCGTCTACGCCGAGAGCGTGACAGCTCGCCTCACAGTCCGCTATGGATCTTCATCACCCGTTTTTCAGCTTTGTCTCAGCCAGCAGGCTGCCTCCCATTAGCCATTAGTCATCAGACCATCCGCGATTACACGCGCAGCGTGTCGCCATGATTCGCTCTACAAGATAGTGATCGGCGCGCTAAATGCTACCTAAGCATGAACCAAAAACCCCACTTTTTCATGCCTGCTCAAATCACCCCCGAATCAATCCGTAAACTAGAAAAGAGCGGTTCTTCACGGATCTGCGTTTTTTGAGGTATTTTCGGTCGAGCCCAGTGCGGTCTCCGCTTTGGCACTGACTTAATCCATAAGAGACACCTGAAATTCGACACCGAAAGGCAGTAATGCTCGCCCTCGGCCAGATGGAGCGTCACGCGTTGAAGCCAGACAGGGAAAGTTACCCACAATTTTCGCTCCTTCCGACGAGTTTTATTCCCATTCTCAGGATCGAAAATCATGGATAACTTTTCCTTAAAAAACGCACTTCCGTGAAGAGCCAAAAGAGCCCTCGTTTATTGCATCCAGTGGCCACCCTCGCCTGTATTGGCTTGGCGATCCTTTAAAAAAACGTTTTATTTTATTAAGAGGGCCCACCTCAAGGACCGTAAATGTCCGACCACATCGGCTAGCATGCCTGTTCATTTTCGACCATAAATGCCAGTCCCCGAAAAACAAAAATCCTTTGACCTCCCTCCGGGTCTGGAATGCTGCCTTTCTGACACTGAAACAGCAAACGATCATAGCGCCCCCATTACATTTATCGAACAAGTCGACAGATCTGCCATGGTTGCAAACATAACGACACAACCTCATTTTCAGCCCCTTTTCTTCTAAGGGAATTGCCAAAATGGCTATTTCTCCTTCACAGGTATTCCCACTTTCTTCCGCCTCAAAGCACTACTCCCACCACAGCAATGAATAAACTTCTAAAGCTCGCCACACTTAATCTAACTATTTACTTGAATAAGGAGCTTCCTGAAATGTCGGAGAATTGGTGGCAATCTCAAGTGATCGCGAAACTGAGCTATCAGCAACAGCGCCTAGCAAAGGAAAAAGGTATCACCGAACTAAAGCAACTAGATCTATCCGCCCTACTAAGACTATTGGATCGGAACTGGAATGAACTCTACGAATCAGCAAATCTTCCCTTTGAAGGACGAAACTGGGTCAAAGAGATGCAAACGATTCGCAACAAATGGGCTCACAGCTCTGCCGAAGATGTGCCACACGAAGAGACATATCGAGATATCGATACCCTCGGACGACTCCTCCAGATGCTGAAAGCCGATACCACGGCCGTCGAACAAGTCGAAGCAGCAAGGCAACAGGCACTACTTAGCATGACCGGAGTAGTGACTCCAATAACCTCAGAAAAAGCAGTAGCTCCTAAAAAAGAAGAACAGCTAAATACGCCCGCTCCAGCGCCAGCGGGATTTACCCCCGGTCAACTTGTCGTCTTACGATCAGATCCGACAGCACAGATGCCCGTTATGGAGCTGCTAGGAGCTGGTGCAGAAAATCGCTACAAAGTCTTCCATCACGACCAGGTAACGACTTACTTTGAAAGCCAGCTGCAAGCCCTAGAAACGCCGACAGAGGATACTGTTCAAACAAGCGCTGTTGACCTGACAGCCTACATAACAAGCCTACAGCTACTATCTCCTTCGACCGCCAGCCTCTTCTCCCTTCGATCCGGCCGAGTCAACTTTGTCCCTTACCAATATCGCCCCGTCCTTAAACTAATTCGAGCGGATCGCCCTCGTTTGCTGATTGCCGACGAAGTCGGGGTTGGAAAGACAATTGAATCGGGACTCATCATCAAAGAGCTCCGTGCTCGGATGGACATTCAGTCCGTGCTCATCATTTGCCCCAAAGCCTTGGTTTCCGAGCGCAAATGGGAGCTTGAAATGAAGCGCTTCGACGAGAAGTTCACCAATCTTGATGGTGGATTACTCCGGCATTGCCTACACGAAACTCATCTAGACGGTGAATGGCCTGATCAGTATGCTAAAGCCATTCTCCCCTTTTCTCTATTCGACTCTGACTTGGTGCATGGCAATCAAGTTAAAGGAGCAAAGAACCGTATGGGGCTCCTCGAAATGGACCCGCCGCCCAAGTTCGACTTAGTGATTGTTGATGAAGCGCACCATATCCGCAACTCAGAGACATATCTCCACCAAGGCGTCCGACAGTTTTGCGACAATGCAAATGCCGTCGTCTTCCTTACCGCGACACCGGTCCAATTAGGAAGTCACGACCTATACACGCTACTCAATGCACTTCGCCCAGACTTAGTCATCGACCATGCTAGCTTCGAGCGCATGGCTGAACCAAATACTCCTATCAACGAAGCTATTCTTCGCTGCCGTAAAGGGGAGGAAAACTGGCCAGCAGATGCCAGAGAATCCTTAGAAGTTGCCGCTCAAACAGAATGGGGCCGCGCATTCCTCAGCGAAACTCCAGAGTTTCAATCCATTTGCGATGCACTTGAAGAAGATACCGTTTCCAATGAAATTCGAATACAAGTCATTCGACAGCTGGAAGAGCTTTATACCTTCAGTTCGCTAATAAATCGCACACGCCGCCGCGACATCGGAACCTTTACCACTCGAAAGCCTAAGACCCTCAACGTTGCCTTTACCGAGCAGCAACAGGCTCTCCATGACGACGTTCTAAACTTGATCGCAAAAATCTTAGAGTTCTGTCATGGGCAGCAAAACGTTAAGTTTATGATGACAACGGTGCGTCGCCAAGCAGCCAGTTCCTTATTCGGACTTGCACCACTACTGAAGAATATCCTAGAGGGTAAACTTGAGCAGATCGAGATTCAAGAAGCCCAGTTAGTTAATGAATACAGTGGCGAGGTTGATCTATCCTTCGTCGATACAGTCCGTAGCGAAATCTCTGAAATCATACAAAGAGCCCAAAACCTCGATCCATTCGACCCCAAACTCGACGCCTTCATTGATACTCTCAAACAAAAGGCGCTGATGGAGAATAACAAAGCACTCGTCTTCAGCACATTTCGCCACACCTTGAGCTATTTGCAGACTCATGCCACAGAGACGGGGCTACGCATAGGTCTTATTCATGGTAGTATTCCCGATAGCGACCGGGCCGATCTCCGCAAACGCTTCTCGCTCGACAAAGAAAACCCTGACGCAATCGACGTCCTCCTCTCATCTGAAGTTGGATGCGAGGGACTCGACTTTCAATTCTGCGATCTAATGGTCAACTATGACCTCCCATGGAACCCTATGCGTGTAGAACAACGTATCGGGCGTATCGACCGCTACGGTCAGAAGAGCGAAACCGTTGCTATCGTCAACCTAATCACCCCGGGAACTGTCGATGCCGACATCTACGATCGATGCTTAATGCGTATTGGTGTGTTCAATCATGCCATCGGTGGCAGTGAAGAAATCTTAGGCAGATTAACCAACGAGATTCAAAAAATAGCCGACTCCTACGAGCTCACAACCGAAGAGCGGGAATCAAGATTCCAGCAACTTGCCGATAACGACATTCGAGAAGTCCACGAGGTTCAGGTGTTGGAAGACAAACAAGCGGAACTTTTCGGACTCAACATCCCGACACAAAAGTGGGAAGAAGAAGTGGAGGCCGCAGAAAGTATCTGGCTCACTCCAGAATCAATCCAGCAATGCGTCTCTCATTATCTTAACGAGCTATCCGGCGACTCGCTTGAGCATCAATTCAGTGTAAAACCCTTAAAATCGCTGAGACTTAAACAAGAGATACGCGAACGGCTATTCAAAGACTATCAAGCACATTTCAGCTCAAAGACCGACCCCGTCCTTCGCAACTGGGAGAAATGGCTAAAGGGAACGGTGCCAAACCTAGCAGTCACATTCTCACAAGAGATTGCGAATGATAACCCGGAAGTCGCCTTCTTAGATGTGCTCCATCCCCTAGTGCGTCAAGCGGCTCTATTCCAAGCGAAGACTAAGACGCGAAAAGTCTCCCTTCAACTCGCCGGCGCTAACTTACCGTCTGGCGAATTCACATTTGCCATCTACCGCTGGAAGAAGCTCGGAATCAAAAAGGATGAGGCACTCGTCATCGTCGCAGACTCCGAAGACATCGAATCCGCTCTCCTTGATTGCATCCCATCGGCAGGCGACACCAACGAATCAAGACAATTGCAACAGCCTCAGATAGATGCCCTAGACCAGCGACATCACAAGCTTTGGCGCGATGCACAGGCTCAGCACATCACCGACAACCAAAGCCTCATCGCGCAACGCCAACAAAGCCTCAAGACCAGCCATCAGGCCCGTCGCAAATTACTGGAAGACCACATTGCATCATCAACGAACAGTAAAATCCAACTGATGAAACAGAGTGAGCTGAACAACGCCGACGCTGACTATGAACGACGACAGGCCGACCTAGAAGAAGCCACTAGATGCGCCGACATCCATACAAGCCTTATCGCCCAAGGAACCATCAAAATCAACTAGTCCAAGCCATGAGCGTCATAGAAGAATTACAAATCAAAAGAAAACTATTCCTCGACGGATTGAAAGCCAACGAAGGCGACATCAATCTCGACATCTTTGAAGATTTTTACCCGGACAAAGCACACTTCGTATTCGAACTGCTTCAAAATGCAGAAGATGCGAAAGCCAAAAATTGTGAGTTTACCCTGACAGCTAATGAACTGGCATTCATTCATGACGGCACTGAGCACTTCTCAGCTGAAGATGTCCGTTCAATTACTGGCATTCACAATAGCACTAAAACAAAATCAAGTGATTCAATTGGTAAATTTGGCGTGGGATTTAAATCTGTGTTCATCTACACGCTGACACCACATGTATACTCCAGGGACTTTAGTTTCTCAATAGAAGACTTAGTCATGCCAACGCCAGTTTCAACGCTTCCAAATCTCGGAGGAAAAACTGCGTTCAAGTTCCCATTCAATAATCCAACCAAAAAGCCGAAGAAAGAAGCTCACTCTGACATCTCCAAAGGGCTACAAGACTTAACAAGCCTCACACTTCTTTTTCTTACCAACATTGGAAGCATTACGTGGAAAATTGAAGACGGACCAAGCGGAGGGTTAAGACGAAACAAACATTCAGAGCATCATATTGAGATCCTCAAAAGCATTGATGACAAAAAAACATCAAGTGCCCACTTCTTGCGTTTCAATGAACCCGTCAATTCTCTCGAAAAGCAAAACGCCTCGATCGCATTTGAACTCGACAGACTCCCGAAGACTGAAGGGTTTTCTAAACATAAATCGCTGCATCAGCAGTTTCGGATTACAGCGGCACATCCCGGACGCGTTGCTGTATTTTTCCCAGCAGAAAACGAAGCGTCTGGGCTACGTTTTCACCTACATGCCCCATTCGCATCTGACTTAAGTCGATCCGCAGTCAAGGAAACCTCCGTCAATGAGCCTTTGTTTGAGCAGCTTGCTCAGCTCACCGCTCAATCTTTATATAAAATCCGCGACCTCCACCTTCTCACTGCTGAGTTCCTTGGAGTGTTGCCGAATTTAGATGATTTTATTAAAAAACCATATACTCCGATTCGTGATGCCATTATCGATGAAATAAAACATAATGCGCTAACTCCGGCGAATGATGGCAAACACTATCCTTCGACACAGCTCATACAGGCAAAAAAGCCACTCAAGGATTTATTAAGCGCCGAAGACATCGAATATCTAATTTCTTACGAAGATCAACTACCGGCATGGGCAATTAGTGCAAATCAAAGGAATAGTGAGATTGATCGATTCCTGGCATCATTGAACATTCGCCCATGGGGAGGAACAGAGTTCATTTCATTATTAAAACATAAAACCTCCACAGTCGTTACTAATATACCTGATGCTCCATTCATGGATTGGTTGTCTCAACACGACATCCAATGGCATCGAGATTTCTACACATATCTGTATAGAGAGTTGAATCAAACGAACCAATTAGATCGGTTGAATACCTTTGTAATCGTTCTACTCGAAAACGGGAAATACTCAAAAGGTGGTAGCGCGTATTTCCCTGACCGCCAAAATCAGTCTAAGTTAAAAGCAGGTTTCATTCACCCTGAATTAGTCCAACCTGATAGAAATCAAAAAAAGCAACATGAAGAGGTTTTTAAGTTCTTAAAAGAGATAGGAGTTCGGACCATCAATGAAAAAGATCTCGTGGAGGCACTTCTCAGAGAACAATACAGCCTTGAATCAGAAGAGCCAGATTTTGAGACTCACATCGATCACTTAACTCGATTTGTAAGATACCACGAGAAATTCTCGAACGACATGGATATCTTCGAAGACTACTGGATCATACTCAGTAAAGACGAAAACGAAGATAAATGGGCAAAGCCGAATGAAGTCTACCTGTGCCCTCCCATAAAAGAAATAAACCTTGAAGCTTACTACGGAAAATTAAGTTCTCCGGGGAGGTTTTTACAAATCTCAGAAAAATATGAAGACCTGTCGATTTCGACTCGAAAATTAGGTGCTTTCTTTGAGGCCGTCGGTGTCATTTCACAAATCCCAATCAAGCAAATTACTTGTTCTGCAGAGAATCCTCAGTGGAACTACCTAAATAGCGTCCCTGGCCAACTCTATCGTTATTCAATCAATCGAGATTTTCAAATCCCTGATCTTCCAAACTTACTAAGCAAACCATGCCTTGAACTTAGTCGTCTCATTTGGAATCGAATGACCTCATTGGGCAACAATGCTAATGAGTTAGAAGCCTGTAAACAGATTAACGAGAGCAACGGAGCGCATTATGCGAATTCACTCCTAATTCATACACTTACTAACAGTAAATGGGTGCCACAAAGTGATGGTTCTTTCGTAAAGCCTCTCGATGCAGATGCAGCAAAATTACCTGTAGGCTTTCCACTTGATAGAGGAAACAAATGGCTAAAACTAGTCGAGTTCGGTCTGGCACCGCAAAAGAATGAAGAGTCTGCAAAAATCAACTCGATAATGGCAGAAGCCATGGGATTTAAGGATGCAGAATCTCTCCAACGTGCGCGAAAATTCAACTCATTACCCGAGGACGAACAACAACAAATCCTAGACGAGCACACTGCCCGACAGCCAGACATCGAGCTCCCGGAAAAGGAGCTCAAAAACCCAGAACGTCGCCGCCAACAAGTTAAAAGAGAAGCGAAAGAGGCACCACAGAGGGAATTCGAAAAGCGCGAACGCAGAGTGTCGAAGAATCGTGATAGCGTAAAGGCACCAGCGGAACCCTATCTACACGATCAATATACTCAAGACGACTACATGATCTGCCAGATCTGCCGGGATCGCCTGCCCTTCCGGCTGACAAATGGTATGTATCACTTCGAAAAGCACGAAATACTGCCTGAGCTAAAATGCCACCACAAGCAGAACTACGTGGCCTTATGCCCCAATCACGGGGCGATGTTTAAGCATATCAACCAAAGTGAAGACGATATGAAGGAACTGATTGAAGGTGCGACCGAGAATGAAGTTACAATTATACTCGGCGAAGAAGAGCACTCAATCTACTTCACAAAAACACATCTGTATGACCTTCAATCTGTTATTGAGGCCGAAGATGAGGCTAACCGGGATCGTTTAGAAGAAGAGAATGCCTCCGCACAGACCTAATATCAAAACTAAGATCTCCGAAATACGAACGCTCCGATCAAAGACTCGAATGCAGCTTGCGTTGAGAGCTACAAAGCAACTTAAATAAAAGTAGCATTTAACTATGAAAAACGAACTCAGCGAGCGCGATATCTGCACAAAGTATATCACTCCTGCCCTCGACCGGGCCGGATGGGCACTGAATCAGTTTCGAGAAGAGGTGGATCTCACAACCGGACGAGTCGTCTTTCACGGTGAAATCGCTCACAGAGTGACGAATCGCGAAGCCAAAGGCAGCCCGAAGCGTATTAACACTGATGGCGCATCAGTCCACGCATCCTAACAAATTAAAGCAACGACCATCCTCTATAAACGACTTTTTATATGCGTGCTATTCCCGATTGACTCCTATACACAGTTTGAAAATGTTAGGATGCGTGGATTGGTTATCTCCGTCATCTCCGTCGATCCATGAACCACGATAAAACAGACACGCAACTAGAAGCCGATCTTCCACTGGAACTCCCGGAGGAGGACAGTCTGCATCGTGCTGAATTTTGCGAAGCACTGGCGGAGACTTTGGCGAACAGGAACGGCGGCGATAGTCTGGCAGTTGGAATTACCGGCAACTGGGGCACGGGGAAGTCGACAATCCAGAATTTTGTTAAGCACTATTTGAGGCAAAAAGATCCGAAACCTGTTGTCATTGAATTCAACCCTTGGGAATGGAGCGGGCAAGGCAAACTGCTAGAGGCGTTTCTATGGTCGTTGAGTGAAGCACTGGGCAAGCCAGATATTTCAGGAAGACATACGAAGCTAGGAAAGCGACTCAAGCTCTACTCGGCAGCCCTTCAGGTTGGAGGAGCCATCACATCCGTGTGGTCGAAAGTGATATCCGCTGCGGGGATCGCGGCGGTTGGTCTAGGTGTCTGGGCGGGACTTGGCCCCGGATGGCTTAACGCTATACTCGGCGGAGCTTTACTCGTAGCAATCGCGCTGCCAGCTGTGTTCGAAAAGCTCAACAGTTTCATTGATGCGCACCTCGATCTATCTCGAAAGAGTATCGATGACTTGCGAGAGGAGATAGGAAAAGACCTTATGAAGGTTGAGTCACCAATCATCGTTTTCATCGACGATGTAGATCGGCTCTCGAAGGAAGAGATCAAACTGCTCTTCCAGTTAGTCCGAGCGAACCTACGCTTTAAAAACCTGACCTTTGTGCTCCTGTTTCAACGTAGCATTGTCGCATCTGCCCTAGATGAGCTGACGACGGGAAATGGAAGCGACTATATTGGTAAAATAATTCAAGTAGAGTTTGATGTCCCAAAGGCCTCTACTAAGGACATGCAAGGTCTCCTGTTCAAAACACTCGAACGAGTGATCTTCGGCGAAGAAAAGAAGCCGCACTTCGACAAAGACCGCTGGGCAAATCTCTTTCACGACCACCTCTGGCACTACTTTAGAAGCCTGCGCGACATAAAGCGCTTCAGCTCTTCATTCGAGTTCTATTATCGCAGACATTTGAACCAGGGCGTCCTTGAGGTCGACACAATTGACCTGATTGCGATCGAAGTGCTACGCATCTTTGACAACGAGGCCTACCGAAAGTTATCTCACTCATTATTTATTGGAAAGCGAACAATGATGGAACTGCTCTACGCGAGCGAGAAAGAGCGAGAAGAGCAATTCAACCTGCAGCTAGATGAGAGCACTACGCACTTAGAAGAAGGCAATCAGCGAGAACAGTTAAAAGGGCTACTTGTGGCACTGTTCCCTCAAGCTGGCACTGGTAGCCTTCCAGAAGAAGCTCAAGCTCAGTGGCATCTACGTGCACGGATATGTGACGAAAAAAGCTTTCATCGATATTTTGAATTATCTCTCGACAGCAGTCAGGCGACACAAAAGGACTTAGACGTGCTAATGAGCCATGCGGGAGACCGAAGTAGAACAGTTGAGCTATTTAAGGATTCAATCGTAAAGGATACGATTGAAGGCCTACTCCAACTCACCTTCACTGCTCGGCTAGATATCCCACTCCAGCACATGCAACCGCTGATCACAGCAATGTTTGATATCGGAGATGAATTGCCAGATCAAAAACAAGGATGGTTCGGCATGAGCTGCACTCTCATCTGCAATCGTATTGTTTACCACAGACTTCAGGAAGTAGATGTCCAGACTACCACCGACCTACTGCTAAAATGCCATAAAGAGACTACAGGCTTGATCCTACCACTCCATCATCTAGCGGGAGAGGATGCCGGCGAATGCGATAAGGAGCGAGCGAGCGAACGAGATTTTCGAATTTCAAAGGACTCACTACCTTCTTTTTACAAAGTTAACCTTGATCGAATTCGAGCTAAAGCCAAAGACCTCTCTTTTCTCGACCACAAGGAATGCAGCTATGCATTATACTTCTGGGCAGAATGGTCTGGCAATAATGAAGCCCAAGAGTGGATTAAGGAAACCATTCAAGATCCAAAAAATGCCCTAAAGTTGTTAGTCAACTTTCTAGGGGAGACACGATCCACCTCGGGCAGTGGGGAAGAAGAAATTGAGCCAACGCTTGGGGCTAAGGCCGTAGAACAACTCGTAGACCTCGAAGATTTGCTAAAGAGCGCAAGCATGAACCCTGAAAGCGATAGAACTGAAAAAGAGCATAAGGCTCTCGAACTGCTCGATACAGCGGTAAAGAAGAAGGCAGCGGGGGAAAGCTATGAAAGGATTAGGCCGCGGGGAACAAACTTTTATTGATTATTAAATAATGAAACTCACCTCAAAAACACTCCAAGTCTTTCTTCCGGAAGGCATACTTGCCGACGCACTCGCCTCCAAGGCTGTGGAAAATTTTAAGTCCGCCCTATGTATGCTCCGAGGGTCGGAAAGAGCATTAAACACAGCAGGCCACGAACCACAGACGTTATGAATCATGAAGCGTTAGGTATTTGTATGAATTCGGGCTTGGTATACGAAGGTAGTCTGTCGACGGGCCATCGCATACAACCCGCCCCGATGCTCATTCCGATTCAGTTCATTGATCCTGAAGACACTGAACCCGAAGCACTCTTTGGCGATTATCCGAAACAACTATTCCGAGAAGACTCCTACGATCCAATTACCCGAATTCGCCGAGGGCGTATTTATCGATCTCCCAATGAAAACCATTCGTGGCATGTGCAAGACCCTTTCCGGACGGACTTGAAAGACCTAGATTGGGGAGGAGGAAGTGCTAAAGGAACCAAAGCGATGGTCTACCAAAGAGCCGCCTTAGGCGAACTGGCTCTGGACCCTCACTTAAAAGTAAGACTCGGCGATGCCACCAGTAGCAACATCTGGAAAGTCATTTTGCAGGAATCATCCGTATTCGGCAGCCAAATACTGACATTAAAATCGTATCGATCGTTCGGTGAAGTCCCAGAGCTCAACCCTGCAGTCATTCCATTAGATGTATTTCACGCGTTGACCGAAAACATAGAACGGGTTGAACGCAGCGCCAACCGCATGTCTCCAGACGATGTGGTCGATCGTTGCCGCAACACACTCAGTATTATCTACGGAGCATTGGCAGGAGATCGCAGCAAGGATTTGGATAAAGCAATCAAAGCCTATCTTACGAAGTTCAAAGACAATCAATTCATGGGTAATGCCGGACACATGGTGCAACGGCTTCATTCTCGTGGCAAAGCATGCGAACAATACAGTAAAGAGTTACGCCCACTCAGTGAAGAAGATGCTCAATTAGCACTCCGCTGTTTAGGATTTGTCCTCATCGAATCCGGCTGGGGCAAGTCAAGTCAATACGGAGACTAGAGAATCATAATTTAATTAAGCCTTAAAAGCATTACGCTCAACCTACAAACAAACATGGCCACACCTACTTGGGATCAACTCATACACCCTGTCCTTGAACTCGCTTGCAAAGAGCCGATCACGCGTCACTTGGCACGCGATTACGTCTTTAGGACGATCCCAATGGCGCAGGCAGAAAAAGAAGAACGCCTCAAATCAGGCTCTTTAAAAGTGGGTAATCGTGTCGGTTGGGCGATGAGCCATTTGACTAAAGCTAAATTCATCGAGAAAGTAGCCAAAGCCACTTATCAAGCGACCGATGCAGGCAAGGCATTTTACCAACAGCATGCCGCGAAAGGCATCACCTACGACGACTTAAAGGCAGTTGAAGGTTATCGCGAGGCGTGGAAAAGCGCGAGCCAACGAAACAAGGCAAGCAAACAAGACACCTCCGACGAGGTCGATGACTCAGACAATTCAATACCAGAAGAATCAATCGATAAAGCAGTCGGAGCCGTTGAAGCAAGTTTAAGAGCCGAACTACTGGAGCAATTGCTCTCCGTGGATCCCTTCCGGTTCGAACGCATCGTCCTTGATTTACTCTTTGCCATGGGCTACGGCGGCTCTCGCGAAGAGGCGGCGCAAGTCACCAAAAAATCAAACGACGAAGGCATCGACGGCGTGATCAACCAAGACCGCCTCGGCCTCGATGTGATCTATGTGCAAGCAAAGCGTTGGAAAGACAATGTGGGGCGCAAAGAAATCCAAAGCTTCGTCGGCGCACTGGCGGGGCAACAAGCCAACAAGGGTGTCTTCATCACCACGAGTGACTTCGTAAAGAACGCCACCGATTATGCGAAATCCGTCAGCCAGAAGGTAATCCTCATTAACGGCCCTCGCCTCGCCGAGCTTATGATCGAGCACAACATCGGTGTATCGACAGTTCGAACAGTCGAACTCAAACGTCTCGATTCGGATTACTTTGAGGATTGATAAGCAGTGATGAATGAAAATTACCCAGAGTTGCACAAGCGGCTAGCGAAAACGGATCCAATAGTTCGTGATGCATTCTTCCATTTAGTGGATTACTCCATGCGACTACGCGGAGTTAGTATTCGACTGAATCCCAACAAATTTATTGTTTTCAAGTGTCCGAGTGGGGACTTTGCTTTGGTTTTCTTTGTAAAACATGGAAAATTGGACTGGTGCTTTTCTGAGGACGTCGACTTAGTTCTTGATTGGAGAGTCGCGGGGGTAGAACAAGACCCGATGGGGGAACGCTCGAAATCACCCCCGCCAACTAAGCTCCTGCAGGCATCACCCCAATTCGCGCAGAAAATATCCAAAATCCAATCAATTTTACTTTGCACGCCCTCCTCCAAACGCATTCGATCTGAGTAATCTGCGTTCAAAGCTGGAATAATCACGATTTTAGCTGAAAAACGTCCACCTTACCTCTTCGTCAGAATTCTACAGCAAAAACACCCTCAATGAGCAGTAAATTTTTCACAAATAGAGACACGAACACACTGCTCAAGAAGCTCGAAGGGGTTTTCGAACACAACAAGGACATTGAATTCTTTGACGCACTTGTTGGTTATTTTCGCGCATCTGGCTATTTTGCGATTCGTCCACACCTCGAGCATGTATCAAACATTCGTGTTTTAGTCGGCATCGATGTGGATCAAGTCAGTGCAGATTTTCAGAAAAAAGGACTGCTCTACCTCGCTGATACCAATCGAACACTGGACGAATTCCGAAAATCAATCATCGAGGACATTCAGGAGGCACATTACGACAGCAAAACTGAGACGGGCATTCTACAATTCGTAGAAGACATCATGTCGAAGAAGATTCAGCTACGTGCTCACCCCTCCAAGCAACTTCACGCTAAGATCTACATTTTCAGACCCAAGGGATTCTGCGAGCACAAAGCCGGAAGCGTGATTACAGGCTCATCGAATCTGACAGAAGCCGGACTCGGGAAGAAGGATACCTCGAACTACGAATTCAACGTCCAGCTCTACGATTACGACGACATCAAATTTGCTACCGATGAATTTGAACTCCTTTGGGACGAGTCGGTGCCCATCCTTCCAGTCGAAGCTGAGAAGATCAAGAAAGCGACTTATCTCAGCAATGAAATCACGCCGTTCGAGCTCTACATCAAATTTCTAATCGAATACTTTGGAAGTAGCGTCGAGTTCGATCCCACCTCTGCGACTGACCTCCCAAAGGGCTATAAAAGCCTCGCCTATCAAAGCGACGCCGTCAGCCAAGGCTTTGACTTACTGCAACGCCACAACGGCTTCTTTCTGGCCGACGTTGTCGGCTTGGGTAAGACGATGATTGCGACGCTCATCGCAAAGAAACTCTACCATCATACCTACCTCACTCGGCAGCCGCTGGAAACCTTGGTGGTCACCCCTCCGAGCCTTTACAAGAACTGGGAAGATACCCTCGATCTATTCGGCTTAAAAAACTATAAAATCGTCACCAACGGCAGTCTGCACAAAGTAAAGCGTCCGGAAAAATACGATCTGGTTATTGTCGACGAAGCTCACAAATTCCGAACAGACACCGCAGAATCCTATAACCAGCTGCAAACTATTTGTAAGACCGACGTTCCTCGTCGTGACTCTAAAGGCGATCCCATCAAGGTGCGTAAAAAAGTCATTCTAGTTTCTGCAACTCCGCTCAACAATTCGCCTGAGGATATTCGCAACCTCGTCTATCTCTTCCAGGACGCGAAAGACACGACACTCGATGCCGTATCGAATCTGCAAAACTTCTTTAGCCGTCGCATCAAAGACTACAAAGCGACCAAGAAAGAGAAGAACGTCGCCACCATGCTGCGTCAGGTAAAAACGATTTACGAACAGATCCGAGTCAAGGTCGTGCAACCACTGACCATCCGCCGCACCCGAACCGACCTCATGGTGCATGAGCAGTATAAGGAAGACCTCATTACCCAGGGCATCATCTTTCCAAAAGTAGAGAAGCCACAACCGATCTACTACCCGCTCGACCACGTATTAGACGCCCTCTACGACCGCACGATTCACCTGCTCCAAGATCCCACAGAAGGCCTGACCTACAACCGCTACCGAGCGATCGGCTACCTGACGCCAGAAAAGAAGGCGAAGTATCAAAATGCAGACCTGATCTCCTCCCAACTGGCGAGGATAATAAAGACACTGCTGGTTAAGCGAATCGACAGCAGCTTCCACGCTTTCAAAAAATCGCTCACACGCTTTCGAGATGCCACCGAGGCCATGATTCGCATGTTCGATAACGACCAGATCATAATTGCGCCCAACTTGCATGTAAATGAATACATCATGGAGGATCGCGAAGACGAGTTACTCGCGCTGGCCCTTCAGGGGCAACTAATCGATCCCACCATCGAAATCTGCACGAGTGACGACTTTGACCCCAAATTACTAGAAGGCCTCCGCAAAGACCTAGAGATCCTCAACCACCTCTACGTGGAATGGCACGCCGTGGAGCAAGACCCCAAGCTAGAAGAATTTTTACGAAAGCTACCTTCGATCCTCGATCAATCGGTCAATCCCGAGCAAAAAGTCATCATCTTCTCCGAATCTGCCGAGACGACTGAATACTTACGACAAGCTCTGGTCGACAATGGGCACGAGGACGTGCTCTCGATCCAGTCCAAAAACCGCAAAGAGCTGCTTCCCATCGCCATGGCAAACTTCGATGCCAACATTCCACTCATCGAGCAGAAAGACGACTACCGTATTCTGATCAGCACCGAGGTTCTGGCTGAAGGCGTTAACTTACACCGTTCCAATACCGTGCTCAACTACGACACGCCGTGGAACTCCACCAAGCTCATGCAGCGAATCGGCCGCGTCAATCGTATCGGCTCCAAAGCGACTCAGGTGCACATCTATAACTTCTACCCCACCGCCAAGGTGAACACCGACATCGAGTTGGAGAAAAAAGCCATTCTGAAGCTACAAGCCTTTCACTGTGCACTCGGCGAAGACAGCCAGATCTACTCCACCGACGAAGAGATCGAGACCTTCGGACTCTTTGACCACGACGTGGAAGAAGAGCGCGACGAACGACTAGCCTACTTGATGGAGCTGCGCGACTTCAAGGCAGATAACCCCGAGCTTTTCCGCAAAATCAAGAACATGCCGATGCGCTGCCGAGTCGGACGTAAAGACAAGCTGCGCGACGGCTCGACACTCAGCTTTATACGCAACAAACGCCGCGACGCATTCTACTTTGTCCGCCCCGACAACTCCATCGACGAACTTAGCTTCGTCGAAGTCGCCCGACAGTTTAAGACCGTGGTCAGCGAAAAGCGTGTGGCGCTGCACGATCAACACCACGCACAGATCCAAACGGCACTCGACGATTTCAGCTCCAAACTACACGCCGAAACTTCAGCCGAGCGTGTGGTCGATTCCACTCAAGGCCCCAACGAGAAAAAGGCCAAAGCCTTCCTCGATATGTTTCTCAAGCTGGACATCACTGGCGGTGAAGACGCTATCGCCATCGAAGCCGCCAAGCTCGCCATCCGCAAAGGCAAGTTCACCAACCTGCAACGCGATATCAACAAACTCCAGCGCATCGCGAGCAAGCCTCCCATCCTCAAGCCGATCATTCTACTCGATAAGCTACTCAAAATTTTGGAGAAATACCCGCTCGACTTAGACGGCAACAGCCCCGCACCCCTCCTATCAGTGCGAGCCGACGAACCACTCACACCTGAAATCATTATCTCCGAATCCTTTACGGTATCTTCATGAATCGCGACGAATTAAGAACCTCTCTGCGCAAGCCCTATGACCGCGCCAACTGGACACAAATTGTTCGCTCGGTCTTTGGTGAGCACGTGCGGCTAAATGCCGAGGCTCAAACCCTTCCGACCGAAGACGAATGCATCAAATCCATCGCGCAAATCGGCGATGTCACCCTCGACGATGGCCGCAATCTGGCAGTGATCGAGGTCGAAGTCGACGACAGCATCAACCTCCTGCGCAACCGGGTAAACCTGCGCAACCGCGTAGCCAAATTTATCGACCAGGATAAGGCTCACGGCGTGCTCGCCGTCTTCAGTTCCTCCCGTCATGAATACCGCTTCAGCTTCACCGCGAAGGAGACCATCTTCGACGAAGAAGTCGGTATGGTGGAAAAGGAAACCGCCACCAAGCGCTTCACCTATGTGCTCGGCCCCGGCGAGACCTGCACCACTGCCGCGACTCGCTTTGAAAAGCTCAGCCAAAAGGTGAATACACTCTCGCTGGACGACGTGGTTGAGGCCTTCTCTGTCGAAAAGCTGAACAAGGAGTTCTTCAATAACTACCGCGAACACTACGATCATTTCTGCAACTATCTGCTCAGCGATACACAGCGCACAGCGACCCACCAACTCTTCGAAATTCCGAAGAAAAGCAGACCCTCCGAGCAGGCTCGGCTCGAAAAACCCGTGCGCGACTTCGTCAAACGGCTCCTCGGCCGTATTGTCTTTCTCCACTTCCTCCAGAAAAAGGGTTGGATGGGCTGCCCCGCCGACCGCACTTATTGGACGGATGGCGACGCGGACTTCCTGCGAAATTATTTCAATCAGACTCAAGATAAAGCACAGTTTCACTCCCGGCAGCTCGTGCCGCTTTTCTTCGAAGCATTGAACAAGCCGAACCGGCCAAACGATGTCTTCGCACCCACTGGCACCCGCATCCCCTATCTCAACGGCGGGCTCTTCGAGTCCTTGGTCAAGGACGAAGCTGCCATCGACTTTCCGGAGGCGTATTTCGAAAAGCTGCTTAATTTCTTTGCCCAGTATAATTTCACCATCGACGAGAACGACCCCGACGAGCACGAAGTCGGCATCGACCCCGAGATGCTCGGCCATATCTTCGAAAACCTCCTCGAAGACAATAAAGACAAAGGTGCCTACTACACCCCGAAGGCGATCGTGCACTACATGTGCCAGCAGAGCATCATTTACTATTTGCTCACCCACTTGGATGATTCCGAGGCCAGCCGCACCGCTATCGAATACCTCGTGCGCAACAAACAAACAGGCGAAGGCACCGCACACGCCGCTTATATCAAAAAGAATGCGGCACGCATTGAGAAGTTACTCGACAAGGTCAAAATCTGCGACCCCGCGATCGGTTCGGGCGCCTTCCCGATAGGTCTGCTGCAAGAGATTTTCTGGCTCAAGCTCACCCTCGACCTCACCCTGAACGAGCCCGCGCAGCTGGCTGTTGTGAAACGCGCCATCATCCAAAACTCCATCTACGGCGTGGATAAAGATGCCGGTGCCGTCAGTATCGCCCGCCTCCGCTTCTGGCTTGCTCTGGTGGTCGATGAGGATCAACCCCGCCCCCTCCCCAATCTCGATTACAAAATCATGCAGGGCGATTCCCTACTGGAATCCTTCGAAGGTGTGCCGCTCGATAACTTCGACGAAGAAAATATGGGCGGCGTCACCATCTCTCCCAAACTACAAGTGGAGATGGATTTTGCTTCGGGCCAGATGCAGCTAACGGCCAAAGAAAAAGCAAACCGAATCACAGAGCTGACTCAGGACTATTTTGTCGAAACACAGCCAGAAGCCAAGCAGCGCATTCACAAAGAGATCGACTCCTTTGTGCTCAACCATATCGACTACAACTTGAGCGTCGCTAAAGAGTCCTTTGAATTTGAACTACACCAACACAAAGCAGAAATCAGGCGCAAACAAGACGAACTCGCTAGCTGGACTCCGCCGTCCAAGACGAAGAAGCGGATCGCATGGTTGGAAAAATCAATCGCCGAATTCGCCCTCAAGAAAAAGCGCCTCGAAGCCTTAGAGGACGAAGCTGAGCGCCCCTACTTCCTATGGCATCTATTCTTTCAAGATGTGTTCACGCGCGGTGGTTTCGACATCGTTATAGCGAATCCGCCTTACGTCCGACAGGAGATTATTAAAGACTACAAGCCGCTGCTCCAATCCGAGGGCTACAAATGCTTCAAAGGCACCGCCGATCTTTTTGTCTATTTCTACGAGCGCAGCATAAACCTACTCAATGCGCGCGGCGTGCTCACTTACATCACGTCCAATAAGTAGTGCCTGGCCGAAAAGGCATGAGTTCAGTGCTGGCGCGGTCCAGAGTCTGAGACTGGGCTTGAATCTTTCTTCAATATCGCCGCTGAGCCCTTTAAAAGTGCTCTAAACCTAAAATATTCACTG
>Ga0307933_1000737_pt1 | contig 29702 bp, 19 predicted proteins | sample OrgLakmetageno88_FD_201811 | JGI IMG/M metagenome (GOLD analysis project Ga0307933, IMG submission 201811) | Saline water microbial communities from Organic Lake, Antarctica - #88 | ecosystem: Environmental > Aquatic > Non-marine Saline and Alkaline > Saline | place: Antarctica: Organic Lake... | reverse complement strand
CTCTGATAGCGAAATGGAAAGCCTTAACATCGAAACCGCCGACTTTCATGGAGAGTGGAATTATATGATCAGCCCTAGAAAGGAACTGCGATAAAGCTGGTAGTTTATTCCTGCGCGACTCCTTATGACATTTTTAAGAAGGTTTGATCCTTAGCCGTTAATAATGGTAGCGCTGAGTGGCTCACTTAGCACGTTTACAAATGGCGACCCCAGCAGGAGGTGGGTGAAGGGTGAAGGGGGCGGGTTTGAAGATGCGGGGGCTTATTCTCGGCGTCGGATGCGGTGTGGGCCACACCGCGCTACCTGTTTAAACTTTTTTTGAATTGGACTAAGAAGCATCTCCGTTGGACTTATTTACAACCGCTTCGCTAGAGAGGGGAGTTTGGGAGGGAAGGCTCGGTTTTTTGGGAGGATTGGTGAGAGGATTAAATACGCAATGGCATTGGAAGGTAGCTTGGGCTTCCAACTTCCAACTTTCAACGCTCAACGCTCAACTTCCAACTTTCAACTTTCAACTTCTAACTTCCAATCCTCAAGCCTGTGCTACGTTTGCCTATGACTGTTAATCTGTGAATAGATCGAAGGTAATGTGGCCTATGGTACTGCCTTTTTTGTAGGTTTTTGCGCTCTGTTTGCGCTGATCGCGGCGTGCCGAGAGGGGGACGGCTTGGCTGGTTCGGAGCTTGTCGTTCAATTTGAGGGGTATGCGGAGCTTGCCGGTGGCGAGGGTGTCGCCGTCGAGGTCTAGGCCGCCGGAGGCGATGAACGCGGGCGCTGTCCCTGCAATGGCATCGCCGAGCGCTTCGCTGGCCTCGTCCAGCACATCACCAAATGGCGAATTGCGCAGAAGCAATGACGTGAAGAGATCGCTGGACGACTCAATGCCAGTGGCAACGAGTTGGCGGGCAAATTTGGCCAGTTCGGGGTGCTGGAGTGGCCGGGTGATGCTGACTTTAATTCCAAAAGAGCCGTCGACTCTTTCTTTGAGCAGGGCTTTTTTGTAAAAGGGTTCGCGGGCAAGGGAGCGTTTGCCCTTGGAGACGCGAAATTCTCTGAGGGCGGCTCGGCGCGCAATGCCGTTGCGGGGGAGAATGAGCTCGGCCAAGATGAGGCATTCGCCGGTCTGATCGAAGGGCGATTCGAGTTGAATGGAGTTTAGGCTAAGTATCATGGAAATACGCGGTGGGTGGCCAGCGTAACAGCCGCAAAGCGGCTGTTACGCTGAAGGGTGAAGGGTGAAGGGTGAAGGGGATGCCTTTGGAGGGAGGCCTGAGACTTGAGACTTGAGGAGGGAGGCCTGAGGAGGGAGGCCTGAGACTTGAGACCTGAGACCTGAAACTTGAGACTTGAGAAGGGAGGCCGTAGGGCGTCGTATGAAGGTGGGAAGGTGGAAGGTAATCTGCTACGGAGATTTTGACTCTGTGCGCCGCTCGGCTTCTAGCTGGAGCAGCTTAGTGGCGGTGGCGAGTAAGCCTAGCAAGGCCATCCAATAGGCCGGGCTGTTAAAGATAAAATCGAGGAAGGCATGGGCGAAGGCTTGGCCTGCGCCGACGAGCAGTATCAGGACGGCAAAAGTTTGTGTGCCGCTATGGTAGAGAGCTTGCAAGAGGAGTAGGGCGATTCCGCCAAAGATTAAACTGCTGCCGACGACTCCGTACTCAGCGACAAACTGCACGATGTCGTTATGGGCGTAGCGATATAATTTGCGGCCTGTCCACTCTTGTTTTCGCTGATGATATCTCTGATAAAATATCTCGGGATAGTTTCGTTGATACATGGGAAAGATGTAACGGAAAGAACCAGCACCCCACCCTAGTAGCAAGCGATCTTGCGCCATATCCCATGTGGCGCGTGTCGAGATAGCGCGGGCGTCTTGATCGGCGGTCTCTAAGGTGGCCTCAATATCGCCGAAGCGCGTTTCGATGGCATCGAGATCGATGTAGGTAATTACGGTGTATGCACCTGTGCCGAGACAGAGGACGGTGAGTGCCGTCAGAACGATAGAACGTAGATGGAAAAGACTTTGAATACCAAAAACGATCAGCAGTGTAATAAAAGCGAGGCTCAGAATTAGGCCAAAGAGGATGCCGCCGCGCGAGAGTGCTAGCCCGATCGAGGTGGCGGTGGCGAAAAATAAGAAAAAACACAGAAAGTGCGGGCCGCCGCTGCGAAAGTGTTGCCGTGTCTTGACTGCGTGATAGAAAAATAGAAAAGCGGCAGCAACTAGGATCAAGTTGAGATAGGCGGCTCCTTGATTGCGGTAGAAGAAACTTCCCCAGAAAGTGAAATTACTGGAGGGAAATGTCCAGAGGACGTCTTTGGCTTCGGTTAGATGTTGAAGTATCCCGACCAGCGCCATACCGCTGCCACTGAGCAATAAGGCCCAGAGCACGAGCAGGACGGGGTTGCGCCGAGTGAGGCTCGCCCACAGTCCCCAGATGAGGGTGAATACGCCGGTGAAGTTGACTACAACGCGCCAAGCATTCATGGGCTGGTAGTCGGACTGGACAGAGGTGGGTAACCAGGTGGCGAGCGGGGGCTGGATGGCTTGGACCCACCAGCCGCGCTGGTCGCGGACAACTTCGGCGGCGGGGTTGAGTGCGCCGATCAACAGATAAATGAGAAAGAGGAAACTACACCAAAAGAAGGGCCAGCGCAACAGGCGGCGTAGCGAAGCGGCTGTTACGCTGGAGGGTGAAGAACGGAGGGCGGAGGGCGGACCCGCGCGCCTCTGCCGGCTGCGCGGCCAAGGCGCGAGCGCTAGGGTGAAAGTCAGCACGCCACCTGCTAGCAGCACGTGCAGGCTCCATGTTTGGACGCCGCCTAAGCCCCATGCGGTGAAGGCGAGCGTAAGGCTGCCGGAAGCGGCCACTAGCCATTCGCGGGCGACGCTCCGCGCTGAGTTGCGTGGGACGTGGTTTGCACGAGTTGAGCCTTTCCCCTCTACGCTCTTTGAGCTTCGAGGGGAGGAAAGTGGGGACATGCTGGACATGTGAGGCATGTGGAGCCGAAAACACGCTGTGCGTGTGAGGACGAAGGGACGGGGGGAGGACTGCGGACGGAGGACTGCGGACGGGGGACGGAGGACGGAGGACTGCGGGCGACGGACGGAGGACGGGGGACGGAGGACGGAGGACGGGGGACGGACGGACGACGACGGACTGAGGACGGGGGGCGACGGACTGAGGACGACGTAAGAAAGCGACAGGAGTGTCGCTTCTACGATTTTCCGAGCCGCTCCAATTTGTAGGAGCCCGATAAAATATCTTTCCACCAAGATTGGTTATCGAGATACCACTGGACGGTTTTACGGAAGCCGCTTGCGAAATCTTCTTTGGGCTCCCAGCCGAGTTCGTCGCGGATCTTAGTTGAATCAATGGCGTAGCGCATGTCGTGGCCGGGGCGGTCGGTGACAAAAGTAATGAGGGACTCATACTTCGGTTGGACAGTTATCGGTTGTTTAGTTTTCAGTTGCTCTGGAGGCGACTCCGCCCGGCGCTCTCCGAGCTTCGCAGGACAGGGAAGCGCGCCGCTGCTTTTGATTTCTTCATCAAGAATCGCGCAGATTTGTTTAATCAAATCGAGATTCGTCTGCTCATTATTGCCGCCGATGTTGTAGGTCTCGCCGATGCGGCCTTTGGTCAGGACAGTGTAGAGCGCTTCGGCGTGATCGGTTACGTAAAGCCAGTCGCGGATGTTTTCGCCTTTGCCGTAGACGGGGATCGGTTCACCGCGTAGGCATTTGAGAATAACGACGGGGATGAGCTTTTCGGGGAATTGGTAAGGGCCGTAGTTATTGGAACAATTGGTCACCAAAACTGGTAAGCCATAGGTATCGGCCCACGCGCGTGCTAGGTGGTCGGAAGCAGCCTTGGAAGCGGAGTACGGGGAGTGTGGATCGTAAGGCGTGATCTCCGAAAAACCGGGGGCGTCGGGTGCGAGGGAGCCGTAAACTTCGTCGGTGGAGACGTGGAGAAAACGGAACGTTTCTTTGTTTGGGTAGCGTAGAAGCGACACTTCTGTCGCTTTCTTATCCACCTCTGAAGCGACAAGAGTGTCGCTTCTACTTTGTGCATCTGCTTCCGGCAGGCCCCTCCAATATTGGAGACTTGCTTGCAGCAGGTTAAAGGTGCCGACCACGTTCGTCTGGATGAACTCGCCGGGGCCGTCGATGGAGCGGTCGACGTGGCTTTCGGCGGCGAGGTGCATGACGGCGTCGGGCTGATACTTCTGAAAAATTGCGTTCAGCAAGTTTCCAGAAGTATGTTCGAGTTCTGAGTTCGAGTTCTGAGTTGCGGCAACACACCCTTGAACTCGAACTTTTGACTCGAACTGCTCAGCCTCTGGTTGCGCCAAATCGATCTGTTCAAAATGGTAGTTTGGATCACCTTCGAGGTCGGCTAGCGACTCTGGGTTGCCGGCGTAAGTCAGCTTATCGAGATTAATGACCGTACAGCCCTTTTCTTTAATAAGCAGGCGAACTAGGTTGGAGCCGATAAAGCCGGAACCTCCTGTGACTAAAATTTTATGCATACTATTTAAGGTTCAATAAGTTGGACGATAGAGATTTCTCGATTTTTGCTGGCGGTAATTGCTGGCTTCGCTGGCTTTGGAATCGAAGGCTAGAGGGCTGCCATTGACTTCTTTCCAGCGCACGGATGCTTTCGACCACGCCTCGGCAGCCACATCGGAAATGATGGTAAACTGCCTTTCTGAAAAATTTACTTTTTCAGCATATAACTGAAGTTCGGCTTCGGCGCCCATTTGGTGAGTCTGCTGATGCAGCAAGCTGGGATCTTCGTACGGGGTATCTGGCTGAAAGAAGGTGCGCTCGGTGCCGCTAATCGTGAGTTCGGCACGGCAAAAGCCCATTTTCTTTAAAACGAAGCGGTAGTCGGCCCACAGGTGGTTGCCAGTATCTGCACGCTCTGCTTCTACCACCAACCAATCACGTAGATAGAGGGCATTGCGGGTGTCTGGCCGCGCTTGGTAGGATTCTGTGACTATGTTGCGCACAAATCCCACAGTAATTTTCTGTCCACGCAGGGTGAATAGGACAACGACAAAAGCGAAGCCAAAAAAGATCGCCAAATAGCGTCCTTGTGAAGCGAAGGCCAGCAGGCCACCGACTAATGCGAACAATGAAATACAGTAAAGAAACAGAACAGTCTTTTTGCGGGAAAGGCCAGCGCGCATGAGGCGGTGGTGAATGTGCCCCTGATCCGGACGAAAGATGGGTAAGCCTTTAACCCCCCGCCGCAACAAGGCGTAGGTGACGTCTGCAATAGGAAGGGCCAGCGCTAAGACTGGCGCGATCAGGGCGGCCAAGATGGTCCCTTTTTCTGAGTTGATGAGCGAGAGTGCCGCGATGACAAAACCAATCAGATACGCTCCGGAATCCCCCATGTAAACTTTTGCGGGTGGGAAGTTGTGAAACAGGAAACCAAGGATCGCACCGACCATGCCGAGCGAAAGGATCAACGAAATCGCTATGCCGCCTTGGTAGGACAGATAGGCTAACAAGCCCATCAGCATCAAGCCAATCCCTCCCGCGAGACCGTCTAGGCCGTCGATCAAGTTGATCAGATTCATGATGGCGACGATCCAGATCACGGTGAGTCCCATACTAAAGAAGCCCAAATTGATGATTACATTTGTGAGTGGGATGCCTATCTGCTCAATGGTGATGCCGCACTCATGCGCCAGCATCGCGATGATGATTTGCGCGAGTAGCTTAACCTTCGCTCCCAGCGGACGGAAGTCATCGATTAAGCCCAGTAAAAACGCGCAGGTAGCGCCAACAAAGATGCCATAGTGAACAAGCGACTGATTATCGGTATGGTCGAGAAAGAAGAAACACAACAGATATGTGAGCGCAAACCCGAGCACGATGCCCACGCCACCGATGCGCGGGATCACGCCCGTATGGGTGTGGTGGTGCTGCGGCTGGGCGTCGCCCCCCTGCCCGATCCTAGCAAGCAGAGATAAATGAATCACCAACCAAGAGGTCAGGCAACCGAGCAGGAGGAAAAATAAGGCAGGGAATAACATTTCTGAAAAACTGGGGATTGAACTAATTAGAGGGCTGGCCTGCAAATGATTTTTTCCGACCTTGAAAACGATGATTACTGAAATTCTAGCGCTTTGAAACGCACTTCCGCCCTTGGTCGTTCGGGGAAAATCCGAGACTTTCTGGCGGGGCGGTTAGACCGGCGGTGACTTTTGGGTGATCGCGAATAGCGAATCTATGTGTTGCGGCGAAGTCGGAGGACTGAGATTGAATGTAAGCGGTGCGCTCTAGAGAGTTAAATGATATTATCGCCGTCTAAAGTTTTTTCTAGAAATTTGGCAGCGCCTAGGACGGCCATCATGATCGAAATAAGCTTGCGGGTGCGCTGCGGGCATTGTGTAAACGGGATAAGATGGGGAACCCAGAGCTAGATTAAAAGGCTAGAATGAAGCTAAGAAATGCAGTCAAACCGTTAACTCTATCAATTCCCTTTAATTTACTGAGTGAAATCGCTGTTAACCATAGATTTATAAAAGATATTTAAATTTTAACTGATTCTAAATTTAAAAGCTAGCGGCCAATCTTGTAATCAAACCAACGCTGTAACGATCAATGATTATGCACACAAAGAAAAACCACATTATCGGGGGGATCACAGGTGGGATTGGTTCCGCTTTGGCCAAATCGCTTCATGAGAACGGGCACACCGTTGCTGGCTTTGCGCGTGACGCAAGTCGATTTGAGGCGCTCCAACCGCTCACCAACGCCCGCACGCTCTCCTGCGATGCGACCGATCCTGAGGCGCTTGCCCAGACTATCGAATCACTCCACGCGGAGTTCGGGACGATTGATTGCTACACACACGCCATCGGCTCGATTTTCTTAAAACCCGCGCACCTGACTTCTACCCAAGATTGGCTCAACACCATTCAGACCAATCTGAGCAGCGCCTTTTACGCCCTCCGCATCATAGCTAAGATCATGGCGAAGCAAGGCCACGGCAGCTGCCTATTTTACAGTACAGCGGCGGCCCAAGCAGGCATCGCCAACCACGAGGTCATTGCGGCTGCCAAGGGTGGCATCGAAGCCATGGTGCGCTCGGCGGCGGCTAGTTATTCCTCGCGCGGTGTTCGCATCAATGCAGTCGCCCCCAGCCTGACCGACACGCCGCTCGGCAAAACTATCGTCGGCAGCAGCGAAGCCTTGGAAATGTCTAAACGGATGCACCCGCTCAACGCCATCGCGGAAGCAGCCGACGTGGCCAGCCTATCCGAATGGCTGCACTCCGATGCGGCTAAATTCGCCACTGGCCAAATCTACGTCCTTGATGGCGGCATCTCCACCATCGTGCCCAAGCCTAGCGCGAAGCGCTGATCGTATCTATCTTTTGACGACTCTTTCTAGGATGAAGCGGGCATTTAATCTCTTTACTATCGCCATTCTTTGTATGGCTGGCACGCACAGTATCAGTGCCCGTGCACCGGAGCCATCTTTCCCGAACACCATCCAAGTAGAATCAGGCGCTCCCAGCTTAATCAAGCTCGGTGAGTATCGTTATGTCTATCGGATATTCTTTAAATTATACGATGCCGCGCTTTATGCCCCTGCCGATGCGGAGCCAGAAGACGTCCTTACCGCCCGCACCAAATATCGGCTGCAATTTCGCTATTTGCGCGAGCTTAATAAATCCATCATCCTAGAATCTTCAGCTAAAATGCTGGAAAGGAATCTCAGCGCACAGGAACTGGCGCAAATCGCAAAACGTGTCGCGCGCTTAAATGCAGCCTACACCACCGTCAAAGAGGGCGATCAATCCTCCCTCACCTATCAGCCTGAGGTAGGCACCACCTTGCGGATCAATGGAAAACCAGTCGTCACCATCGAAGGCGACGACTTCGCGCGGCTCTATTTCCAGATCTGGCTCGGCGAGCGATCAATTTCGGAAAGTCTGCGCGAGGGCTTGCTGGGGCGGCGGTAGCGGATGCGGATGCGGGTAAACTTAATTTACTCCTTATTTATTCGCGAATTTATTTTCGTGTTTTTTACTTCGTTACTCTATCCCATTTTCTAGCTTTTAGCCTTGTCATCGTGTAAGTCTGTGCAAACCTGCCCAACCTACGCTTATGGCCACAACCAAAAAGAAAACAGCTAAACCCGCCAAGAAATCGACTTCCAAGTCAGCAGACTCCGCGTCTAAAGACTTCGCGACGGCTCCGATTAATAAGTCGCTCTCTAAGGAAGAGAGGATCGACCTTTACCGGACGATCGTCGGCATTCGCCGTTTTGAAGAGCGTTCCCTGCGCGCCTACAACCAAGGCAAGATCGGCGGCTTTTTGCACCTCTACATCGGGCAAGAAGCCGTGGCAGCTGGCATCGTTTCGCTGATGGAAGCGAACGACCATATCATCACCGCCTACCGCGACCACGGCCACGCGCTGGCAGTCGGCATGTCGATGAATGAGTGTATGGCCGAGATGTATGGCAAGCACACCGGCTGCTCCAAGGGCAAAGGTGGCTCGATGCACTTTTTCGCTCCCGACAAAAACTACTGGGGCGGCCACGGCATCGTAGCCGGCCAGACACCCCTCGGCGCCGGGCTCGCTTTTGCGCTCAAGTATAAAGGCCTGAAAGGTTGCGCCATGTGTTTCCTCGGAGACGGCGCGGTCAATCAAGGCTCATTTATGGAGACGCTCAACCTCGCTTCCCTTTGGAACATCCCCGTCGTATTCGTCATTGAAAACAACGGCTATTCGATGGGCACCAGCCTCGCGCGCTCCTCCGCCGAAGAAAACCTCGCCCACCGCGCCGATGGTTTCGACATGGCGTGGGAAGTTTGCGACGGCCACGACGTTTTTGAAGTGCGCGAAGTCGCCAACCGTGCGATGACTCGCGCTCGCGAAGAACATAAGCCCTTCCTGCTAGAGATTCGCACCTATCGCTACCGCGGCCACTCCGTCGCCGACGCCAACCACGAAAAATATCGCACCAAGGAAGAGATCGAAGAGTATAAGCGCACCAAAGATCCGGTCAACGTGATCAAGCAGCAACTCCTCAGCGATGGCACGCTGACTGAAGATGAAGCCAAGCGCATCGACCAAGAGAAGAAAGACGAAGCGGAGGCCTCCACCAAGTTTGCCGAGGAAAGCCCCATCGCGCCGCGCAGCGAGATTCAGACCGACGTTTACTGGGAGGTCGATAACGACACCGAAGGGAAACTCAAAGGCACCTACTTTTTTAACGACTAAACAACATGCCACTCATCACATACCGCGAAGCGATCAAGCAAGCACTCGACGAGGAAATCCAGCGCGACGAAAACGTCTGCATCATGGGTGAAGAAGTCGCCCAGTACAACGGAGCCTATAAAGTCACCGAAGGCCTCTGGGAAAAACACGGCGACAAGCGCCTGATCGACACCCCCATCTCTGAAGCCGCCTTCTCTGGACTCGCCATCGGTGCGTCCATGCTCGGCATTCGCCCCGTTATCGAAATGATGTTCATGTCGTTCAGCTACGTGGCGATCGACCAGCTCTTTAACAACGCCTCCTTCTGCCGCTACATGTCTGGCGGTTTAATGAATGTCCCGATCGTGGTGCGTGGCCCCGCCAACGGCGGCACCAGCGTCGGCGCGACTCACTCGCACACTCCCGAAAACATGGTGGCCAACCACCCCGGCCTAAAAGTCGTCTGCCCCTCCAACGCCTACGATGCCAAAGGGCTGATGAAAGCCGCCATCCGCGATAACGACCCCGTCTTCGTCATGGAAAACACCCTCCTCTACGGCGAGAAGTGGGAAGTGCCCGAAGAAGAATACATCGTCGAACTCGGCGTGGCCAACATCCTCAAAGAAGGCACCGACCTGACCATCGTTTCCCATGGTCGCTGCGCCATGCTCTCGCTGAAAGCCGCCAAGACGCTGGAAGAAAAACACGGCATCAATGCGGAAGTCGTCGATCTCCGCTCCATTCGCCCGCTCGATGAGGAGACGATTCTCAACTCTGTCAAAAAGACTCACCGTGCGCTACTTGTCGAAGAAAACAAACCCTACTGCGGCGTCGACGCGCAGATCTCGCACATTATACAGCTGAAGGCCTTCGACTATCTCGACGCCCCGATCCACCGCGTCTCCGCAATCGACGCGCCGAATTTCTACTCAAAAGAACTCGAAGACTGGCAAATTCCAAACGAAGAGCGCATCATCGAGATGGCACTCAGAGTTATGAGATAACTTTGAGTGCCCTCTCAGAATTAGGAATTACGAATTACGAATTAGGAAATACCACACAAGCGATGACCGCCTAAAGGCGGGACTCCAACCCTCTCAACAACTTTACTAAAATGGCTACACTCATCGAAATGCCCAAACTCAGCGACACCATGACGGTGGGCACGCTGGTCAAATGGTTAAAAAACGAAGGCGACGCGGTCGCTAATGGCGACATGATCGCTGAAGTCGAGACCGACAAAGCCACGATGGAGGTTGAGTGCTTTGACGACGGCACCTTGCTCAAGCAATACTGCGATGTCGGCGACGAGGTCGCTGTCGGCGGAGCCATCGCAGCCATCGGCGAAAAAGGCGAAGCCGCCCCTGAAGTGGGCAATCGTGCGCCCGAAGCCGAAGAGCCCAAAGCCGAAGAACCCAAATCGGAGCCCGCGCCCGCCGCGCCCGAGCCCGCAGCCGAACCCGTCACTGCCGCCGCGCCAGAGCCCGCGCCCGCATCGGCACCCGCTGCCCCCGCAACAGGTGATGCTAGTGAGCGCGTCAGAGCCTCGCCACTTGCCAAAAAGATCGCCGCCGACAAGGGCATTGATCTCGCCACACTCCATGGATCCGGCCCCGGTGGTCGCATCGTCAAGGCAGACGTTGAAAACGCCAAGCCTGCCGCCAAGCCCGCCGCCAGCGCAACACCTGCCGCCTCATCCGCTGCACCTGCCGCCCCTGCTACGCCTGCTGCCACACTCGAAGCGCTCGACCTGCCTGTCTCGAATATGCGTAAAAGCATCGGTAAGGCACTCGTCGCTTCCAAGACCCAAGCGCCCCACTTCTACCTCCAGATTGAAGTCAATGGCGAGCCACTTGCCAAGCTGCGTGCCGAGATCAACCGCAAGCTCGCCAACCTGCCACCCGAACACGGCGGCACCAAGTTTTCCGTCAACGACCTCACGCTCAAAGCAGCCGCAGAGGCCGTGCGTCGCGTCCCCGCGATCAATCGCTCATGGGAGGGCGACACCATCAAGCAGCACCCCAACGTGCACCTCGCTTTCGGCGTAGCGATCGACGACGGCCTAGTCACCCCAGTCATCCGCGCCGCGGAGACCAAGAGTCTGCGCGAGATCGGAGCCGAGGCCAAAGCCTTGATCAAGAAAGCGCGCGACAAAAAGCTCACACCCAACGAAATGGCCGGCTCCACCTTGACCGTGACAAATCTCGGCATGTTTGGCATCTCCGATTTCTACGGCATCATCAATCCCAACAACGCCGCCATCCTCAGCATTGGTGCGACGATCAAAAAGCCCGTGGTCAACGAAAACGACGAGATAGTCGTTGGCCAAGTGATGAAGATCGGCCTCTCCGGCGACCACCGCACCATCGACGGCGCCGTCGGCGCACAGTATCTGCAAGCGCTCAAAGAGATTTTAGAATCACCTACAGTGATGTTGGTGTAAGCAGCAAAGCTGGTTGATGACGAATTACGAAGGACGAACGGAGCGTCCGACTTCGAGCACTCCAAAGCGTGACCGCTTCGGCTACGTTGAGGCTAAATTCAAAATAAATAGCCTGTGTGTTTTAAGAACGCGACCTAATACAAAAGGTTGATCCACCATCCGGACTGCCGCTAAAGTGCGCCCGATGGATTCGACCAATAAAGAGAATAAAACGACTCGCCCGCTCTCGTGGTGGCTCGTTCTTGCCATTGGTGCCCTCCTCAGCGTTCTCACCATTTGGTCTTGGCAAAAATGGGACAGCGCATGGGTCGAGCGGAGCGAAGGCTTTTTTCCTCTCGAATGGCAAAACGAAGACCTCGATACCCTGGCGTGGAAATACCCGATCTACCGATCCAACGACACCTACCAGTGGGTACACATCGCCAATGCTCTGGCCGCCGGTAATACCACCCCGCTCTACCATCGTTTTGACGAAGGCCCACCGGAAGGTCGTTCCAACCGCTGGCACTCCGGCCTGGCCTACTTGCTCAGCTCCGGCGGCTCGCTCATCGCCACCGTTCAAGACTGGCCGGCACAGCGCGGCATCCACCAGCTCGCGCACTGGCTCGGTTCAGCCATCCACATATTCGCGATCCTTCTTGGTTCGTTTCTGCTCTCTCTCCTCGCAGGCAGAAGAGCAGCACTCCTGTTCGCAGGCCTTTTCTTTTTTAACGCCGCGATTGCCTGGGACTTTGCTTTCTCCCGGCTCGACCACGAAGCCGTCCTCCAATCCTTTCTCCTATTTCACCTAATCGGGCTCGCCGGTCTCTGTAGCGAAGAACAAAAATCGCGCAAGAATTGGGCACTTCTCGCAGGAATCAGCGCGGGCTTCTGCTGGTGGATCAGCGCCACTGTGATGGCAGCTCTATCGATACTGACCACCATAGGCCTTGCCGTAGAGTGCTATCGCCAGCGAAAAGATGTAGGGTTCGAAATGGCCAAGGCCATCACCACATGGGGCGTCTCAGCGGCAGGAGTGATTTTGCTACTCGCCCTCATCGACGGCCACCTGCGCTTTGCGGTTTCGATTGCCACGATACATCCAATTTTTATTTTCGCCCAAATCGGTGCCGCGCTTTTCTGTCTCTCGATTTTACTCAGCTCCAAGGTTAAACAAAGACTCTCACTTGGCTTTGGACTTCTCTGCGGACTCAGTCCCTTAGTCTGGCTTCTAGCTTACAGGGCGGAAGCGCATCCATGGCTCAATCCCATGATGCGCCGCTTGCATGAGTACATCGTCGAATTTCAAAGCCCCTTCAGCAACGGGCTCTGGGGGCAGCCCGAAAGCCTACAAGGCGCCGCCATTGCTTTGCTCGCATTATTCGGCCTACGTCCTCTCGTAAAATCACATCATACGCTCTTCGCCTGCCTCGTCGGAGGTCTCCTTGTGCTGGCGATTTCCCAAACCCGCTGGCTCGGCCTACTCGCGGCAGCCAGCACGATCACCCTCTGCCTCCAACTCAGACGCAACCAAACCTCTCAGATGTGGTACCTTAGTTTCGGACTACTGCTCCTATCTTTCGGCACATGGGCGCACAAGTGGATAACTATCGAAGAAAAGCCCGGCCAAATCTTCGTCACTGATCTGATGCTCCAAGTCGGTGCGCGCGACATAAACCTCAACCTTCAGCGGCTGAGTGAAGGCGAAACGATCCATGTTGCCATGCCCTACGCCTTTGCCGCCACCTCTGCCCTGTTCCCCGAGATTCACCCTATAGGCACCTTCTATTGGGAGAACGCAAAAGGCATCGAAACATCGTCCAATTTCTTTGCAGGCATCGAAAGCAATGCCCGCATCGATTACGCTGTCGTGCAAGGCGGTCGCCAAGGCGCACCCTTTGCTAAACTAGTCAACTGGGTCGCTAAAAAAGACGTCAAACCTGCCACAATCGAACAAAGCACGACCTGGCAATTATCCACCCAACAGAATCCTGAAGGATGGATTGAAAAAGCTTACTACGGCACATTCGGAACCGACCAATTCTCTGTGCGTATCTTTAGGGAAAAGTAATCCGCATGACATATTCTAGCAGATTGACCTCAATTCAGCCCATTTCCCTCGACGGGCTTCACCTGTAGGTTTCGGAAACTACGCAGAGAGCCCCACTCACCGCAACGCATAGGATAAGCGTCGCGTTTCCGAGTCAGTCCATGGCGTGTTTTCCATTGCCCACCTAGATCTGCTAAGAAACCATCCGATCCAATCGCCGTGCCCGCCGTAAAATAGCGCACCCGCAGACGAAGGATTTCCGATAGTGGCAACTTTCCGCCAGCCTCCAACACACGGTCTAAGCGACTCGCATCGATCCGCCCCAAATCCTTATTCACGCTCCCCTTGCTCGTAGCGCCCTTGCCGTAGAGAATAAGTCGGTAGTTCGGCAGCAAATCGCCCCACTTAAGTTCCTTACAGAACACCAGCTCATATCCTTGGCGCACCGACCGGCGCCCCCGCATCGCAGCGCCGTAGCTACTGAAAGCATAATCCGCAGGATCGGAAACCAACTCTGCACGCACAGGGTTCAAGTCAATGTAGGCCGCCACAGTCGTCAAAGCCTCACGCGAGGACTCCACCACCACACTCGTAAAACGCTTCGACCAAATCGTCCCCTTATTTTGGTGACGGTGATTGTAATACAAGCCGAATCGCTGCTTCAACTCCTGCATAAAGACCGAGAGATCATGCATCCGAGCGAGAATTCGGGCACGCAGCACTTGACCCTCCTCGTCATCGTCGGAGAGCAGCTTCGCCAGCACAGCAGGGCTCGCAGACGAAGGCGGGCAATCCTTCTCAGAATACAAAAGGCGATAGCGCCTAAGCAGTTCCGCATCAGAAATGTCGTAATCGCCCGGCACGGCGACCAACAAGTGAAAATGATTCCCCATCACACAATACGCCAGCACCTCCACACCACAAAATCCCGCTTGCTTACGAAGCATTTCAACAAAAACAGCCTTCGCCTCCTGATCGAACAGATACTGCCCACAGCAAGTACGGCTCATAACATGATACACCCCACGTTGGTCTTCAACCAACAACCGCCCTCGATATCCCGCACGCCTCAAATAACTAGCTTCCATACAAAAATCCTACCCCCCTCCCAACCAAGCGCAAATCAATTTCACACAAATAGCCTGTGTATTTTAAGCATATGTGTATTTTAAGCATATGACCGATTCGGCTACGTTGAAGCTAAACTCTCAATAAATAGCCTGTGTATTTTAAAAATAATCGGGGACAAACTACCGCTTACAGTCTAGAGAGCGTTTTACATGCCTACGCGGGCGGCTGGAGGCAGCCGTCCTTACCTAAAAAAGCCCACCTTTTCGGGTGGGCTTTTGAGAGGGAAGTACCTTCTAATTACTTAATGGAGAGTCGGACGAAATTGCAATCTGCTGCGGTCATATCGATCCGGAATTCAACACGCTCATAGTCGCTACTGATTCCTGATTGGTCAGTCGAAAGCGATAATTGGCTTTCGAGAGCACTCACCGGCGTCCAGACCACAGGCATGCTTAAATCAGAACACTCAACAGCAACGGACACTCCGGCTGGAGTGAGGCTTGGCTTCAGGCGAACAAACTCTACAACGAAATCCGTGCCGTCGATCATCGTCGCGAGGCTACTGTTTATCTGATCCGAAGGATCGGATGGATCCGCATTCAACAAGATCTCTGTAATGTTTGAAACACCATCACCATCGGCGTCGTCGTCGGCTCCAACTAGACTAATATCAAAGACACCCAGAGCGGCCATTTTTTGAGCGACAAAGCCATCTGGGGATGTGCTGGGGAATTGCCCGAAATAACGACTATCGGTCAAGACTGAGGTAACCGCATCCGTCAAGCTAAGTGAACTAAGTGCATTGATCTCCGCTTGTGTTGGCTCAACCCCCAAGAGGGCGGAGATAAGAATCACGATCAATGAGTCGTCCGCTGGCCGGTTCGGGATGCTATAATAGTGAATGCTTGTCAGCGGCAGGCCGTCAACTCCCGCAAACTGACTCAAGTCATTATCCAGAGCGAACTGTGTGGCATAGGTAGTCAGATCACCGCTGTATCCGGGAACGCTGTTCGTCCCGAACGCCGAACCTGCCCCCGTCGCAGAATTAAAGAGGCGCACCTCGCTTTGAGGGGTAGGAGACACACCCGAGTGTTTGTTCTTAAAGAGCTGTGAGACAAAACCGAGTTGCGTATTCAGCAAGGCAAACCGGGATTCATATTCTGGGACAAGCGATACGGTCAGCGCATTCGCATCGACGACACCGGCACCCCCATTGGTTAAGGTAGCCAGTGCTGCAGCGAGCTCTGAGGAGTCCGGCCAGTCGCCAGTCATCGTGCGGTAGATCAGCGAAGCGATGGTTGAGCTTTGTAGACGATCCGACTGAAGTAAGTCGGCCAAGAATGAGGCGCGCGCCTCTAGGGTGCCGTCAAGAGCCGCAAGAGCTTCCACACGCTCATCATCCCTTGGACCACGACCAAGCAAGCGGTTGTAAGTGTCTGCCACAAAGTCTTCGTCGCGAAGGAGTGGATTCGGGCTATTTACCTGAACCGTGATCGAACCACTTGATGCCGTATTCTCTAGAGAATCATAGGCTCGTGCAAACACGCTGCGTGTGCCCACACTCGTAAAGGAAAAGGTAAGCGTATACGGGCTTGCCGTATCTGTTTCAACGATCTCACCATCAACACTCCACTCCACCCGATCGACACCTAGCGTCGCAGATGCATCAGCTGTGAAAGTTAAAGACTCGTCTTGCACCAAAGTCTGATCCCCTATGGGTTCAGATAGAGAAACCACCAAATCAGACTCGGTCACAGTTACGATAATCTCAGATGAATCAACGATGTTTCCGAAATTATCAGTCCCGCGTGCTAGCACCCTGAAGCTACCAACAGTATCAAAAACTCGAGCAAACTCAAAGGGTTCCGCAGTGTCGGTCTCTTCAACAATATTATCGACAACCCAAACAACGGAAGCCACTCCAGGGGTTGCATCTGCATCTGCGACAAAGGTCAAACTTTCCCCCTTAAATATAACACGGTCTGACGTGGGATCTGTAATAACGACCGCAAGATCATTGACTGGAGTCACTTGAACCCGAATGGCACTCGAAACGACTACCTGTCCATTAAAACCGGTAGCCACGGCAAAGAGCCCAAAATCACCCTGTGCGTTAAAATCTTGAGTAAACCGGAAAAGCGGCTCCCCATCGACGTCCACAGAACTAGCGAATCCGAGGGAATCTCCGGAATCCGAATCAAAGAATTCAACCGACTCTACATTAATGATCGGTGAGACGTCAGCAAAGAATGCCAATGAATCCCCTTGTTGAAGATCACCAGAACCCTCGCGAAATAGTGTAATCTCCAGCGGTTCAAAGGGAACGATTGAGAAGGTCAAAGGCTCTGAGGTGCCGACCTCACCTTGCCGATCAGTGACCTGAGCATACACAATATAGTCACCCGGAGCCGGGCTACCACGCCCTGGGCCAGGAAAGAAGGCGACCGGAACATCAATTAACCCGCTGAGTGGGTCAAGATTCCCTGCTCCCGGAGTCACATCTTCTCCGTTAACATATAACTTGTAGGACGACAGTTCCGCATTTGCTTTGAAAAATTGGCCTGCGATCGAAATCCATCCATTCCGGCCAGGATCAGACAGATCGTCCAGAATTGCGTTGCCAGAGGTGTTCCACTCGGGGTCGACGATGGTTCCGTCATCTCTGTAAAATACAGTAAAGTCATCGGGCAATGAAGACACACGGCCATTAGCTACAGTAACACCCGGCACACCAAGGGTTAAGCCGGATGGATCTGTAGCGAGAATTGTTACATCACTGGCATTGCGCGGAAAATAACCCTGACCGCCACTGATCAAAGTAAGTCTGTAGGTGACGTTGAAGCCGACCACACCGACGGCTTGTACAGTGACTACTTCCCTACCTGTCTGGGCGAAGCTCAGAATCGCCGCTGAAAACACCTCGTTGGTGAAGCCGGGAGTGGGCGACGTAAGAATAGCAACTGGTTCCGCTAGTGAATCCGAAATCAAGATACGCCGCTCCACAATTGTGGTGTTGCCGCTGCCATCTAAAGCAGTGATACGAATGTCATAGAACCCGGGGAATTTGATAATTCGCCCGGCAAGGAAATTAAATACCCCGTTCAGGTTATCACTCGCATCCGAGTCAATCACCGTATCGACGATACTCGAACCGGCGATCCGTGCGGTGATACTGACAAAATCATTTGTGCTTAAACGGGCACTCGCAAAAACGTCGTCAATTGCAATGGAGTCCATAGCAAACGCCTCTTCCGGAAACAAAAATTCCAAGACTGGCTTAATCGTAAAAGTAACATTGTCCGACCCAGCATCTGCAGCGATAGCCGCATTGGTCTGAAAAGCGACGACATCGATATCGATCAAGCCGCCTCCAATTTGACGGTCATTCGGATTAAATCCCACTTCAATCGTCCCAGTGTAGGTGACCGCTCCCGTAATGGAATTCGTCGCCCCTGCGATCATTTCAGTCAGAACGATGTCCGTTAATGGATTACCAGCGGGATCAGTGGGGTTATTCCACCGAGCAAAGACCACGTCGAGCGTTTCACCAGGAATCGGAGTCACCTCCGCGCTGACAGCTATTTGCGCTACCGTCCCTTCGAAAGTACCCCCTATCGATGGTGATGTAATTACAACCGTGGGCGTTGAAGGCGCGGTTTGGGCTCCTTGAATAACGACAGTCACAATTTGAGAAGCGGTTCCGGCGACGTTCTCGGCAGAAACCTGAATATCTGTATTGGCAGTCGACGTGGGTGTGCCTGAAATCGAACCGGAGGTGGAGTCGAATGATAGCCCCGGGAACGCAGTCAAACCAATAACACCGAAGTCATCTGGCGAATTCGTAGCCGTAATGGTGTATGAGAAGGCCTGGCCTACCCGACCTGTAGCAAATGTGCCCGAAGTAATCACTGGCACAGGGTTAGATACAGTTAAAATGAGCGTTGCCGTGCCAGTATCGTCGGCATTTGACGCAGACAGACTAATCGGAAAAACACCGGACACAAGAGGCTCTCCCGAAAGCGTCGCCCCGCTTCTAACAACCCCATCCGGAAGGTTATTACTTATGCCATACAGAGTGGCGTCATCGGCTGCTGTGGTGATTACATAGCTAAACGGTTCGCCGACTGTGGCTGAGGCTGTCAGCGGACTGTCGATTACCGGAATCGCCGCGTTCGCAACGGCCGCACAAAGTAGAAATGAGAGGAATCCGACCCCGCATCGTGAGGAGATAAAATTAAAAATTTTCATATAGATAATGGTATTGAAGCAACGTTATAACGCACAGGGAACTAGGTGCTCTGTCGAAGTAGTGGGGGAGGCTGATTTGGGTGTATTTTTAATCAATGAAGCTGGTTCAACAACACGAAAAATGACACGTTTAGGAACACTAAGGCCTTCCTCATTGAGAGCATGAAGAATTACCACGGACTGAGCTTTAACGACTGGAGTGCCGTTCAACACCGGACCCTCCCGTTTCATCCAAAATGGCAATCCCGAGACACTATAGCCAATCGGTTCGTTGGAAGCTTTGATTGTATATTCAAACGGCTTGCCAAACTCCACTTCCACCACTGGAGGTGCCTCGACGACGGGCACCTTAGCCTGCAAACTCAGCGGGCTGAGAAACAAGATGATGGCGCAAGTTGATCGGAGCACTAAGAGCTTTAATAAATTTGGCATAGCTTTTGAGGCGTGTCGTGTATTACATTGAATAGGATTACTCAGCAGTGGCTTCGATCGAGCGATTCACGGATCCCGAAGGAGTCATAATTGTAGGATTTTGGAAGAGTGAATTGGCATTCACGTTCCGGTAGTTTTGACGCGCAGGAGAGCCACCGGGGCTGACGAGATTGGCAGTGACGAAGATCAAAAGATTACGCTTTTGGCGAGTTTCGCCTTCCGAACGGAAGAGACGACCGATGCCTGGGATGTTACCCAGAATCGGGACACTATCGCGAACAGTTTTGACCTCATCGCGGGTTAAACCACCCATTACCACTGTTGCACCATCAAACACGGTGACTTCAGTCGAAATTTCACGGGTCGAGAAGACCGGTTGGAAAAAGCCTGCGGGAACGGTGACAGTGGTTGCGGGGGAAGAGATTAGGGCTCCTAAACCATCCGCTGAACTACCACCACCTACGACTGCAACACTGGGACCACCATACTCAACAAAACCTTCGAACTCCGTGACTCGAGGCTCAAGGATCAAACTGATGGTGTCGTCGTTTTCAACATTCGGAGTGACTGACATTTCAACACCGATATTACGTGTAACGAAGTCTTGAGGAGTGCCCGCTGTAATCGAAATCGCGGCACCACCTGAATTACTGGCAGACACGGTCGATTCGATGTCACCATAACTTTCTGGGTAACGAAGCTCTTGTGCCACTACAATGTTAGCACGTTTGCCGGAGAGTACGGTGACCTTAGGGGCACTCATCAAATCACTCCCCGTTTTCCGAGAAAGGGCTCGCAGTGCGAAATTTACATCATAGCCATTAATTGACCACCCCGAGGCCGTGAAGAGACTCGTGGCGGAAGCTGCGAGGTCGATAGCACTAGAGAGGTCGGGCGCAGCATTGTTGATAATTGCTTCCCCATCAATCGAGATGGCGGATTGTGAAGTTGAAATACCAAAGCTATCATTTAGCGTCCGGTTACCCGTGTTAAACCGTTTATCGTATGAGAAAGCCTGCGCGCCATTTTGATCCAAAACAGGTAGGCCACCGGAGTCGAATAATGGCCTTGCACCACCGGTGGCGCCCCAGCTGAAGCCGAATTCGTCTAGGTCACCCTGAGTGACTTCAAGAAACTTAGCTTCGATCTCAACTTGTTTCACTTCGTTATAGTTGCGCAGGATAATGCGCATCCGCTCCAAATTACGACGCGTTTGGGTGACGATCAATTGCTCACCGTCGAAAGCGAGACTTGCGCCGGATAATTCGAAATTAACACCCGCGCTCTGGAAGAAGCTTTGGAGAGCTTCGACTTCTTCATTGGCAGAAGGGCCACTGGAGCCACCACCGGAAGGTGCGGCGAAAGGATCGACAGGGCCGGACGAACTGCCGCCACCATCGCGGAAACCAGTCAAACGAATGACAGTGGCGCGCGAGATGGGGAAGAACTCAGTGACTGTAGTCGAGCTACCACCGATACTGTCGCTGGGCTGGATCGTGACTGCATCGGCACCCACATCGTAAGCGAAGTTGACTTGCTGCGTGACGAATTGAAGGATGCGATCTAAGTTTAGGTTGCGCAGGCTGATATTAACGCGCGGATTTGTATCATTCGAATTAAAGAGAGGCACAATATTCACGCCGACACGCTCTGGATCGTATTCAACCGATAGCTCGGAGAGTGTTTCAATCACGCGGGTCAGCTCCATGCCAGAGAAGTTAACTTGCGGGATGGTGATGCTGTTCATCTTGTCTTGAATAAGGCCGCCTGTATCGACTGCACCTGTATCTGTAGAGGAAATATCGAACACTTTTGGACGCTCCCAGCTCTGGTCGACTTCGGTCAGCATTTGCTGGCGAGTCTTGTAGAAGTTTTGCTTGTGAATTGCACCCAGCAGCTCGGCGATCTTAGTTTGAAAAAGCTTGGCTTCGGAATTGTTGGCATCGCGGGCCTCGACTTCTCGGAAAGTTGAGGAAGCACCGTCGTAGTCGCCGTTGAGATACTGTGCGCGGCCACGTGTGAGGAGGTCGCGGATAATGAGCGTCTGGGCAACATATTCGGGGCTAATTTCGTTGATATCCAAATCGTATGGATTGGTAATATTATCGTCTAATTGACCTGCGAGGCGGCGTGCGTCAGAGGAGTCTCCACCTGCTGCGCGGTAGTCTGCGATGCGGGCTTCGGCTGCTTTGAAGTCGCCGGCATCGGCGAGGGCTTGTGCTTCTTCAAGAACTACCATTGTCTTGGCTTCTTCGACCGCTTCGATGGTGGCGGCGGTTGCGGTATTGAGCGTCAAGCTAGCACCGGCGGCGTCGAGAAGATTCGAGGCGTCGCCATAAGCACCCAGCTCAGCGAGTTGCTGGGCTTCACTGATCGCATTTTCTGCGGCTGCGATTTTTGCATCCTGACTGGCTGCGGCTGCGGCGACGATGGCGGAAGCACCTGTTGCACCGGCGGCAGTTGTTGCACCGGCGGGCAAGGTCATGGCGGCCTCTACTGTCAAGTTGGGGGCTTGCCCGAACATGGCGGGCGCGGCAACACCTGAGCTGCCACCACTGCTGCGGTCGAGTTCGCGGTTGATGGAGCCCAGCAGGCGCTGGACGTTTTCATCATTGGGAGCGATCTTGATCAGCTCCTCAGCTTTTTCCTTAGCGAGGTCCAGATTACCGGAGTCGCGGGCACGAAGCGTATCTGCCATCAGGCGGATCTTTTCCGGTGCGCTTTGCGCCTCGACCAATTTGGGCGTGGCAAAGGCGAAAGTTACTAGCGCGCCGGCTACAAGTAGAGCGGAGACGCGCATGCGTGCTGCGAGGTATTTTTTCATAATTTTAGATGACAATTTGTTATTTGTTAAAGCTTGTTTAAGGAAATAGAGATCAGAACATGTCGAAGATGCCTTCGGATACTTCTTCTGTATTTACTCTGGGGGTGGTGATTTGGGGAGGGATTGTTGGCGCAGCGCCACGAGCTTTGAGAGTCCGTGTTTCTGCTTCTTCCTCCTGGGTGGCATGTTTTTCCACTGTTACGGTGGATTCTTCAAGGTTTATTTCTAATAAGGTGAATTGACCAGCTTGGCCAGCTTGACTTGAGGAACCTGAGGGACCTGCAAACTCAGCGGGCGCTGCTGAAAGCTCTTTGACAAAGCTTGAGTCTTCTTCAGAGCGGATGATGACTGTGACTCCGGAATCGAATCTGCGCTCGCCGTGGGTCAGAACCACCTCTTCGCCAGAGCGTTGGTCGAGTATGGTGGCTACAGCAACGACTGTTACATTATTATTTGCATCGCGAATACGCTGGATGTCGAAGCTTAGCAGCTTAAATTCTGCGGCTGGCCTTTCATCGCCGGGACGTGCGCGCACTTGTTGTTGTGCTTCTTCATCAAACATCAACAGGAGTGTCTTGGACGCATCAGAGCGGTCTTCTTCGATGTAGCCTTCGATTTGGATGCGGTAGGGCATACGTTCGATCTCGGCGAGGTAAATGCCGAAGGGGGGCTTTGGCACGGGCGGCTCCCAGCCTTGTTCGCTAAACTGCCCGTTCTCATCGATAAAGATCTTGGGTGGGGTAAAGACATCGTATCGCCAGCCGGTGGACTGGGGCTGCACCTCTGGCCAGCTGGCTTCGGTCGCCACGGAGGCAGGCACCTGCTGTGGTCGATAGGGGTTGTCGGCAGGCTGCACGTTTACAGGTGTATTCAGCGAAGGCGCCGCACCGGAATTCTGGAGGTAGAGGAAGACTCCACCCGCTAGTAGTAGCACAGTAACGGCAAGTATGAGCTTATCGTAGATCTTATTCATTCGTAACTAAGCGTTATCTTCAGCGACATTAACTGCTTTGGCGGCATTTGCTGCTTTGGCGGCATTTGCTGCTTCGGCGGCATTAACTGCTTGAGCAGCATTTGCTGGAAGGACGATCTCGATAAATTCGAGAACGATAGTAAATGTGGAAATATTCTCGGCGATGATTGGTTTTTGGGCTTCTTCGGGCTCTGCTTGCGTGGTATCTGCCCCGCCGCCGAAGACACCGAAGATGGCGTCGAGATTATTATTTTGAGTGGGTGCCGCCGCGATGGTGCTTTGGCCAGAGGGGCGCTTAACCTCGATGCTGCGCACGACGATGGGGAGGTCGAACTTAGTGAGCTCGTTGAGGAATTCTCGCAACGTATCGGTGTAGCCAGTAAAGGTCAGGCTAAAGGCTAGAGTATTGATCGCGCCGGGGACTTTGGCTGAGACGGCGGGCTTGATCTTGAAGCCTTTGTCACCTGTATTGCTCGCGCCACTGCGACTGCTGGCGGCAGGCTTTTGCTCCAAGAGTTCGCGCTGGATCGATTCGATGCTGGCTGGATCGGATTCGTAGAGCTGATTGAGCAGGTAGCTGAGAATCTGGCGCTGCTGATCTAGCACGGGGATGACCTCTGCATCGTCGAGCATGGTGGCTTCTTTTAGATATTGCTCAAAGCCGAAGCCGAATTCATTTGGCAGGGCGATGGGGGCGGGCTCGCCATTTTCTCCGATGTGTGCTGCGGCCTTGCGGCGATACTCTGAGATGTATTGCTGGATGCCTGCCATGACGCCGATGCCGTCATCCGACAAGTCGAGGCGGGCACCGCGCTGGAGATCGTCGCGGATCTGTTTGAGCACGGACCCTAGCTGATCGACGTTTTGCTGCGAGGCTGCGACGTTTTCATCCGTGGGTGCGGGATCGGCAAAGCGCATATTATTGAGCTGCGATTCCGCGCTCGATATCTTCTGCTTGGCTTTGTCGATCTGACTCGATTCCGCATACGCTAGGTAGGCACCTGCGATGAATACCAGCAGGCTGACGACTACCACGATGGTGAAAGTGAGGTTTTTCTTTAGGAGGCCCATGGTGTCTAGAGTGGTTTGGCGGTGTCCACGACCAAGTTAATTGTAAAAGGCAGTACGTTAAGCCCGCTGGTTAAGCTGCTCCAGTTGATGCTGGGGGGCTTGGAGGCGACTACAAATTCGGAGCCCTCGAAGCTGGACTGCAAGCTCTTAATTCTGCGGGAGAGCACCTCTTGATTAATGGTGCCCTGCCCTTCCGCCGATTCACGAACAAGCATTTGGCCAGCGAGCACCACTTCGTAAGAAGCGGTGCCGGTGCCATTGGTCGGACTTTCGCGCACGACTGTGAGTGAATCGAGCCAAGCGTCTTCGGCGACGGTGAGGCTGGCCTGAAGTTCTGCGAAGAATTGAATCCAGTTGGTCTTGGAGTTTTTAAGCCCTTCTACCATTTGAATAGATTCACTGATCTTGGCGGCTTGATCGGCATTTTCTAAAATTTGCGACTGGCGATCTTGCAAGGGAGCAACCTGCGCCTGTGTAGCTTGAGCAGACTTCTCGAAACCGGAGCTCAGCTGCTTATAACCGACGAAGGCTGGCCATGGGGCGAGGGCGAGGCAGATGGCGGCGACTAGCAGGTAAGGCTTTTTGGAGTTGAACTCCATCTCGCGCTGCACTTCATCTGGCAGTAAATTAACCCCCGCGCTATCGGCCACCATGTCTTTTGCGGCGGCACCGATGATCTCGCTGATTTCGAGGCGAAGTGAGTTGGTATCTGAGCCAACTTCACCATCGAGCGTGACATTTTGCAAAGGATCGAAGAACTCGACAGGGACTTTTTGAGTGCTCGCTAGTTGCTCGGAAAGGCCTTCGAGCAGGGAGCCGCGCCCGCTGAGGAGGATACGCTTGGGAGCGGCGCCTCCTTTTTGGCGGCGGTAATTAACGATCGAACGGGTGATCTCTTGGCTCATGCGACGCATGAAGGAATCCGAGCAGGATGTCAGCAGCTTCGCGCCGGAATCGTCGTCGGAGTAGTCGAGCTCGCCATTGAAAAACTTATGCTTGATGTCTTCGGCTTGCGCGAAGGGTTTACCCAAGCTATCCGCGATGTTTTGGGTAAGTGAGTTGCCGCCGAGCTGGATGTTACGGACGAAAAAGCCGTCGGGGTTTTTAAAGAGTAAATTAGTCGAACGTGCGCCGATATTAATCAGCAGCACATCTTCGTCCATCGTGGGGTAGGCAAACTGGATGGCGTTATAATCAAGCACGGTCGCTGCGTTGATCGTTTCGACAGTGAATCCGGCCTGCGAGACTTCGCTGCAAAACTCATCTATGGTGTTGGACTTACAGGCGATGAAAAGTACTTCAGTTTCGACACCATCATCGTCCACCACTTGGTGATCCCAGACGACTTCGTGCAGCGGGTAAGGGATGTTTTGCTGCGCCTCGAAGGCGATGATCTGCGCGCGCTTCGATTCTTCGACATGCGGGATGCGGATCGTCTTGGTCAACACTTGATTGCCTGGGAGGATGAACGATGCCTTGCCCGAAAACTTGTGCTGATGGTGCAAGGAGCGCAGCGCGACGCCGACAGCGTTGAGCCATGCTTCGTCGTTAGAAAAGTCATACCGCAGGCTTTCTGTGACCAGTTTCTCGATTTGCAGGGCACCTCCACCGGAGGTAACCACCGCGGCGGTGACTCGGCTTGCGCCGCAGTTGATGATTAATTGCTTTGAGCTGCTCATGTAATAATCCCTAATAGGAACGATTCAAAAAAAATTGTATTTTGTAAGATCAGTGGTGAAGATTGCAGGTGTAAACTTGGTCTTTTACTCGCGTAGATCGCGACGAAGAAAGGCGGGTAAATCGCTGATGCGCCCAAGGTCGATGCCGGGGGCGACTAGATAGATGGGCATGAGCACGTGCTCATTTTCGGCACCTTCAGAGTCTGCCTTAGAAACAAAAGAATTCAAGATGTCAAGGTTGGGAATATTGCTACTCATGGCCGACTTCTGCGGCTTTTGCGCCTCACCATTAACGGAAACCTCCACATAATAGAAATCGGGGTCTGCCTTTAATCGATCGCGCTCGGCGATGAGGCCGGGTAAATAGAAGTAAACATTATTATCATCCCCTTGCTCCATGATAATAATCTCCACCTGACTAGTATAGTAGTCGAAGGTGCGTTCACCGGCATCGCGCTCGTAGGCGAGGTGAGCTTTAACTTTGATTTTTTCTACATAGTCGGCATCGCGTGCATCAGGATTGGGATTACCATGGCAAGAGAGTTCGATCTCCATCTGAATCCAGTCATCTTTTAGGGAGTTGAAATCAACACGATCTACCTTGATGGCTTCTTGCGCGCAGAGTGCCAACGAGCCAGCTAGAAGAGACAGAATGGGGATTAGATAAATCTTCATATTGGAGGGGGATCAAGTAAAGAACCGCAATAAAGCGGCTTCAATGAACCAGAATTACATAATGGCTTTGCGCATAGCAACCCCTTTTTAATAGAAATTCTAGCTTTTGCATGTGATTGTAAATTCTGAGCTAAATAATAAACATTGATTCTGCTCGCGAAATCTTAACGCTATTTCACCAAGTTATTAAGCCTCTTAGCTGATCTCTGAATACGATCGTTCGTGGGCGGAAAAATTAAAAGACACCCGCATAAATCCCTTAAGGCGTCGAGATCCTATTGACCCGTCCATATCCTGACTCCTTGTCGGGGTCACTTATTAACCTCGGCAATGATCATGGTCCAATAGCCGAGCCAATTCGCGGGAAGTACTTCCAGGACACGTAGGCCCTCGGTTTGAATCACCGGACCAACTGGGAGAGCTGCGTTGAAGCCGATCAGACCCGTTGCGCGGGCGATGGAACGCTCCGCCTTGCGCACCAGCGGGTGTCGGTGTTCAAAATGGTTGATGATCACCACACGGGCGCCGGGCTTACCGACCCGGTGTATCTCGCGCAGCAGTGCTGCGGGATCCTCGACGACCGAAACCACATACATGGCGGCGATTTTGTCGAAATGATTGTCCGGGAAATCCATGTTTTGCGCATTCATCGCATGCAGGTCGACATTTTCGAGTCTGCGGCGCTGGCACAACTTGTTCGCCCGTTTGAGCATTTCTGGGGAGAGACCAATACCGGTTATTTTACATTCTCGGTTCCAGTGCTGGAGGGAGAGGCCGGTGCCGACACCAACCTCCAGCACGGAGTCTCCGGGGTGTGCTTCCACCGCACGGAGTGCAGAGCGACGTCCTTTTTCCAGGGATGGGCCGAACACCCAGTCGTAAACCGGAGCAAGGCGCCGGTAGGCTGAGCGAACGGGGCTGGAAGTGGACGTGGGCATTGTGGTTAGTGGTTAGTGGTTGGTCACTGATCTGCAATGCTTTTTGATGTTTCTTTTAGGCGTCCTGATGGTCTTCGACCGCTTCTTTTTTGAAAAGGCGGTAGACGGTGAGAAAGAAGAACGGTGCAAACACGACGACGAACAGGGTGGTCGCGGTGATGCCGCCGAGGACGCCGATGCTGATCGCATTTTGCGCGCCCGAGCCAGGGCCGGATGCGAACGCTAGGGGAAGGACACCCAAAATAAAGGTCAGTGACGTCATCAGGATCGGGCGGAGACGCATCTTGGCGGCATCGTAAGCCGCGTCGTAGGCGGTCATACCATCCTCAAAGTTACTTTTGGCAAATTCGATTACAAGGATGGCGTTCTTCGCCGCCAGACCAATTGTGATGAGCAGTCCGACTTGAAAATACACGTCATTGGCTTGGCCGGTGAGCCAAGTGGCAAGCACTGCTCCGAAAATACCGAGTGGCACAACGAGCATGATCGTGAGGGGAATCGCCCAGCTCTCGTAAAGGGCGGCGAGAATTAAAAACACCGCGAGCGCGGACACTGAGTAAAGCACCCAAGTGTTGGCACCTGCCTGTTGCTCTTCGTAGGAAAGCCCCGTCCAGGCAATGTCGAATCCCTCTGGCAATTGATCGACGATTCGTTCGAGCTCTTTAAAAGCTTCGCCCGAACTGACGCCGGTGATGGTCGAACCTTGAATCGCCCGCGAGGACAACCCGTCGAAGCGGGTCAGCTTTGGTGAGCCGTAGGTCCATTTTCCGGATGCGAGTTCAGAAATCTGCACCATGTCGCCGTCGAGGTTCTTCACATACCAATTACGAATATCCTCGGGCAGCATGCGGTAGGGCGCATCGGCCTGCACGTAGACTCGTTTGGTGCGTCCCGAACTGAGGTAGTCATTCACATAGAAGCCCCCGAGAGCAGTGGTCAGCGTCTGGTTGATCGCGGTGAGTGGGACTCTCATGGAGCGCGCCTTGAGGCTGTTAATGTTCAAATCATATTGGGGGCTATCGTCCAAGCCATTGAAGCGAACTTGAGTCAACATTTCGCTTTGATTGGCCATGTCGAGTAGTCGCGTCGTGGCGGCGGTCAGCGCTTCATTGCCGAGCCCCGCGCGGTCGATCAACTCAAACTGGAACCCACTGGCATTGCCCAAGCTGCTGACGGGCGGCGGCACGATTGGGATGATCTGGGCATCCCGGATACCAGAAAGCGCACGAAAGGCTTTTTCTTTGATTGCAAAGACGCTGTTGGTTTCCCCGCGCACCTCCCAGTCCTTCATCTTGATGAAGGCGATCCCTACATTTTGACCGCTTCCCACAAAACTAAATCCAGCGGCGGTAAAGAGACCCTGGACGGCTCCGCCTACTTCATCGAGATAGAAGTCTTCAATCTTTTCAATTTTTTCGATGGTCTGCTCAAGGGTCGAGCTCGGAGGTCCCGCCAACAAGGTGAACATGCGGCCCTGATCTTCGTCGGGAAGAAATGAGGTAGGAATGCGAACAAAGATCAAAACAGCAGCGGCCACCAGGGCGATAAATAAAAGCGGCAGCACGATTCGGTTCTTCAAGAGTCGATCCATCAATGAAGTATGCCAGCTACGAAGTTTATCAAACGCTCGGTTAAAGAGACCGAAAAAGCCACTGTCCTTGACCTTCTTGCCCGGTTTAAGCAGGAGCCCGCAAAGTGAGGGAGACAGCGTGAGTGCGATAAAGAGGGAGATGCCCATTGCCACCGAAATAGTGATTGAAAACTGGCGGTAGATCACACCCACAGACCCTGCAAAAAAAGTCATCGGCAAGAACACTGCCCAGATCACAAAAGTTGTTCCGATTAGTGCGCCCGAGATCTCTTTCATAGCCGCGCGGGCCGCCTCCTTGGGATCAAGATCGCTGTCATTCTCCAGCTTCTGTTCTACATTTTCGGTCACAACGATGGCATCGTCGACCAGCATCCCGATAGCGAGCACGAGTGCGAAAAGCGTGAGCACATTGATCGAATAGCCAAAGACGAGCAGGAAGGCAAAGGTGCCCAGCAGCACGATCGGAATGGTGATCGCTGGGATGAGAGTGGCGC
>Ga0307933_1000736_pt1 | contig 29725 bp, 20 predicted proteins | sample OrgLakmetageno88_FD_201811 | JGI IMG/M metagenome (GOLD analysis project Ga0307933, IMG submission 201811) | Saline water microbial communities from Organic Lake, Antarctica - #88 | ecosystem: Environmental > Aquatic > Non-marine Saline and Alkaline > Saline | place: Antarctica: Organic Lake... | reverse complement strand
CCCGATATACAGCTAACAATGTTCTGATGGATACCATGCTATTGGAGAAACGCAACCCTACCCCACTAATAAAGGGCATGAAAAGGACGAAAGCAAAGAATCTTATTTTAGTCGGACACTAATGATTATTATTCACAAATTCCACAACTATGACTTCTTCTTCTATATCTCGAAACAAAATTTCTTCTGCTTTCTTCAAGTGTGAGTTATAAACTTCTTTGTTATCCCGTTTAATAGTTGCTGGTTCATACCAAGGCATGTTTTGCCATTGAGCGATCTGATTAGTAATTTTCCAACCTTCTTTTTCACGTGTTTGTATTACTGATTCAATTTCAGTTTTAGCTTCATCGTACATCTTTTTTTCTATAAAAACTCCTGCCATTGCCAGTCTTAATTTAACTAAAAAATCTTCACGCGTCTTTAAACTTAAAGCTTTGCAGTAACATGCAAATTGAATTTCTTTATCATTCTTAAAAATTTCAGCCATTAATTGCCAAACCCAATAATCATTTCTCTTTTGTTTAGCAAAGGGTAAAAAAGCGGACAACACATTTTCATCGTTACCTGATGATAATAAGAGTTTTGCTTTAAAGTAAGAAAGGAATTTATACTCAGGATGTTGATCGATGATAACACTCAATGTTGGCAAAAACTCGTTGATTTTATTATTATCTAGTTCCCTTTGCTGTCCATAAGAATCAACCGCATCACCTTCAAGCAATTTTTTAGAATAGGCAATATAAGCCTGTTCAACTATAGCCATAGATTTCCTACCATTGTATTCTTCTTCTAAATAGTTTTCAGGCAGGAAATTCTCAAAACTCCACCAATCAGCAAAACTCAAATAGTTAGACCAATTGTTATAGCCTTTGTGAAATGCTTTATATAAAAACGTATAAGATTCAGATGGCTTTGTAAAATGGAAACTTTGAACAATTTGGAAAAGCTCATTAATCTTTGTGTAATTAACTGGCTCCTCTTTTTGTAAACCAAATAAAATTTTACCAATTTGCCACGTAGAATTATCGAAAACCATCTTATCATCTTCAGGCAAACCTAGTTTTTGCAATTGATCTAATGTAAATTTAAAGTCATCATAAAATTTAGGCTCTGAATATTTTTTAAGATATTCATAATAAACCCAAGCTGCGCCTCGCTTGTTCCAAATATTATCTGAATCACTAGCCAATACCTCTTTTGACAACTGCAACGCTTCCTCTAGCTTCCCAGATTTACGTAATTCTTGAATACTTTTAAAAGACATGGGCTGGAGCTTTTAATTGATTAATTACATTTTTCAATTTACCGAGTAATTCAACACTATTACATTTACTTTCTAACGGTAGCGCTCGCCCGAAAAATCCAGCATTATTATATTCAAAATCTATAACGCATACATGATCACGTTCCTTAAATGTATAACGCTCTCGATACTTATGATGATCTACTTCTGTAATAAAAATATCTTCATCTAAACTATTTTCTATTTGATCAAATAGAATATTTAAAAACGGCTTTGATTCTTCTATTACATAATTAAACTTTATATGCTTTAGAATATCTCGATCATTATTGTGATTAATAATGAACTCAGGCATTTTATTAAAAATTGATACTATTTGCTCAAAGAACTTATCTGAGTTGTTTTGTTTTGGTATTTTTTGAAAATTTTCTCTAAAAACATCCTTTCCATTTATCCAGTACATAAAGCTGGCTCTATCATTTTCTCGTTTAAATACATATCTAATTTCATAACCAACTTTTGTGACAGACTCAATATCAATAAAGAGTTTATTGAGGCAATACCATCTTTCTATAAAATGATTTTGAATTGTTAATGGTGAGTCTAATAAATGAAATTCTTTTAATTTAGGAATTATATCGATCATGGATATTGCGATCAAATCTTCACTTTGTTTAATTGAATCATTATAAGCTCCTTGAACAGCAATATCTATAAATTGTAAATCCGAAAAGGAAGTAAAGTGAGGTGGATTGATACATTGCAAATTTTCTGATGCTCTAGTTACTGCAGTATATGCCCAGCGATAAAAATCAGAATTAGTTTTACCGTTGGAATTCTGTTCAATTTCTAGAAAATTGAATTTAGAGCCGATACCACGATCCCAAAACACAAATGCATTAGACCATTCTCCACCTTGTGCTTTATGACAAGTCACAGCATAGCCAAACTTCAACTGTAAGCAGTTAAAATACACATCTTCACTAATAGCATTTTTAAACTCCTCAGAACCTTTTTTCAGCTTTGGATGTCTCATTTTAAAATCAACGTATAATGCACGTTGCTCCTCTGGTGTTAAATAATTATCACCATAAAGGAAATTTTCTAGGATATAACCACTTATAGTTCTAGGTTGATTTTTCACGTCTGGCACAATAAGCGAAACCCATCTCCATGTGAGTGGCACTGATAATTTCTTGCCGTTTTCAGAATAAAACCTGATCTCTCTACGTACAACTTGTTCACTTGCTTCTGAAACCATCGCAAACTCACCATTCATCACACCATGAGTATAATTATTTGCTCCTATGATTACAATGTCTGTTTTCTGAATAGGCAGATCGCCACCAAATTTATCCCTTCTAATACCCTTATTAAGGCTTAAAGCTGTTTTATTTTTATAACAAATAATGATCTTACTGCTCTTACAAGATTTATAAGACATGAGAAAGTTAGCATATTTAGGATTAAAAATATCTTTACCGTTCGCACTCAAATCAAAGTCATTAAAGTAACCGGATTTGAGTCCTTGCCTTATTTTTGTAGCAGAATGCAATATTCCATTATCTGCATCTTGCCTTTTTACCTCTGTCATTTCAGTCCCGTTAACACTGAGGTTATATTTTTCTTTCAGATATTTTTCTGAAAGTGCTGGAGAAAAATTCATGCCTACCGGAGGCAATTGGGCAGAATCACCTATAAAAATAATTTTGCTTGTGGCACTGTTATCTTGTACTCTACTATAATAAATTAGATCTTCTAAAAGACGTCCACTACCGAAACGAAAAAACTCACCTTGACTTAACATATCACTCACCATAGATGCTTCATCTACTATGAATATAGAATCACGTGCCTCTGAATTGTTTCCTAATTTATACTGGTATAAAAATGACACATCATTCTCTGACGTACTTTTTTCAATCTCGTGTAACTCATCAAAACTGTAAATACCTTTGTGAATAGTTGTGGCAGTAACGCCAGTTTTTTGATGGATCACTTTGGCGGCTCTACCGGTAGGTGCCATTAATTGATACTTCTTTTCTATGCTTGAGAGGTATTCTACAAAACCTTTTAGTAAAGAGGTCTTTCCTGTACCGGCATATCCTTGTAAAATGAATATACGGCCATCGCTATTTAAGAAGTCACTCAACTGATCCAGTGCATTGCTCTGGTCAGTCGTTAGGGTTAAATCTTGAAAATAGCTTAAGAGTTTCATTACATGGTTGTTATTGATTACAAAGATTAAAACATATTGTGCAGGGTAATCGCATAATTTACTCTTTCATTTTAGTTGTAACTAAATCCATCAATTCAACTATGTGAACAATATTTTCACTTTCTATGCTTTGCATATCTTCATGAATGTAATTATTTCTCAATTTAGCTAATTTGTCAATAATTCTGAATTCTGAATGCGTTGTTGGAAGAACTTCAAAATAATCAACCAATAAATTTACGATTGCGTTGAACCAAGAATTGTGTTGATCAATAAGTTTTCCAGATTTTGTAATTGTATCTCCACTCAATCTATACATTTTACAGTCAACACGTTCTAAACCAATAAAAACTTGTTTTCTTCTATCTTGTATAAAATATTGGTTTTTAAACTTTTCCAAAAAATGGAAACATGCTAAAAACATAAAATCTGTGGATTTTGGCGACTTACCTAGATTTCTACCCAGCTCTTCAATTAAACCTACGTGCTCTTTTAATTCTATAATAAATCCATGAAAAGATGAGTCATCTTCGTACTCACATGAATTAATATTATTCTTTATTTTATACAATAAGGTAAAGATAGTTTTCAAATATCTAAGACTCATTGATTCCTGAACCTGCTCGACAAGAGACTCTATAGATTTTTTTACTGAATATTTATTTTGTAATTCAATTGACGCACCTTTATTAACAAAACCGTCAGCGCCTGCACGCTGTAAAGCATTTAGATTCCAAACTTTATCTGTTGCAGAGAACACTACTACTTGGATTCCAGGATTGTAAAGTTTAATTGCTTTTAGTAATTTAATACTGCTTATTTCTTCCAATTTATTAACGATATGATCCTGTGGAAGTAGTCGAAAATCTAGTATCACCAAATCAATTTTGAGTTCTTCTATATTGTTCAAACAAAATTTCAACAACTCATTTAATGATTTATTTTTAAAATCATACGATGGGATGTCATAAAAATAAAATTCTTCGAAAATGTCCACAAACAAATCTGCCCAACCTTTATCAGATTCATCATCAATCAATAAAACTTTAGGTGCTTCACCGCTAAATCGTATTTCAAGATCTTTCCTGTCAATGACATTTTGACGAGAAATTGGGTGCAAAGCTTTTAAATAATTAAAATAAAGATCAGTGTCTATTTTACTGAAAATTTGATGGAAACAGTTATTATCTTCACTATTAATAAGCTTAGCCCATTGATATATTGCCCACTCATTTACAAGACTATGATTAGATAGATGACTAGTAGCTGGTTTAATTGTTGTTCTTGATAAAAAGAGATCATATTCCCTTTTATTCAATAAAGATTCAGAATTTTCTTTCCAATTATTAATAACCCAGTTATGTTGTTCTTCTAAATGATGATATTCAAATTTCGAAGTATTAAAAATTCCTGGAGAAAAAAGAAAACTCCCATAATCACTTATCTTAGTTATTTGTTCTTTCGTTTCATGACCTAAAAAAACAATAGGAGTGTTTTTATGACCAAATTCATTCGTTAATCTTATGTGTAAGGCCAATCTTAAACCAGAAAGTTCCAAATAATTATTTACAGATAAGCTATAAGGAATAAATATAGTATCAAAACTTTTATTACCAAGTGCATCATTTAACTGGTTATGAGCTTCTTTATCGAAAGTAAAGTCGAACTCTAATGTTTGCGCATATCCTATATTAAACTTTAAAGTATTTTTGAAGTTACTAATTAATGCGGTTGGAAGGTTATCATTATGTATTAATAGTGCATTCATAAAGAAAGAAATATTTTGTTAATCTCATTATCTATATTTTGAACTTCATTTTCTATTGATTGCTTAAGAATAGAAAGTTCATCTTCCAACTTAATTTTCAATTCAATATTAGACTCAGCATCGCAACGTGTCTGAATTTGCCTACATCTTAAAAGTATTTCTAGCTTCCATTTTTCCCCATAAACTAACTCTAATAAACTAGCTGTTTTACCATTCGAATAGGTTTTCAAAAACCCTATTAATTTGTCCGTATATAAAACGGAAGAATTTATAGATAAACACTGAAAATCTTTACTTTGATACGTTACCTGAGATAATCCACCACTAAATAAAATTAGTTTTGCGTTAGTTTTTTTACATACAAGACCTAAACTCTTGATGCTATCCGATTTTAATGACGATTTATGTACAATTATTAAATCATATTCTTCAATATTTTCAAATTCATGAGAGTTGATGTAAACTATCCACTCTATACACTTGTCTTTTAAAGGTATTTCTACAAACTCTAAATTATGCAGGTTAATAATTTCCTGATCCGATAAAAATTGAGCTTGTCTACCTGGACGATCCTCAATCAGTAGTATTTTGTTCGTCATATTAAAAATTCTAGAATATATTTAAAACCATTTGGATTGTAATCAATAGTGGTTACTTGAGGTTTCCATTGATTCGAATCTACATTTTCGTATAAATAATCTATTCTTGCGTAGATATTGTCACCGTTTTCGTTCTTGAACCTTGATTCTATTGCAAAGTCGCATAAACTTAATAATGTGGTTTTTAAAATGGATAAATCACCTTTATCATTAGAAATCAATTTATCATGATTAATATGCTTTTCACAATAAGAATCTAAATGTAGAATTTCTAAAATGTATTTGTTTCTTATAGAATCGTGCGTACAATTAATTTGTAGGTCCTTGCTTACGGAACGTGATTTAATCATCCTAAATATTCTTTTGATAGCCTTCAATACATATTCTGTATTTGTATAAAAAGAGCAACCTTTCAATTTATTTAATAGGCTGTTATTGATATTATGGCCTGGTAAGACCTCATGCAAGGCTGTTTTAATTCCAACCCACAATTGATTATCCCTAAACTCTATTTCTGGTTTAAACAAATCAATTACGTCTTCAAAAGTTTTTATAGTTCTCCCAGACACATGTTGTGGAATTAACTCAGCTGGAAGATTCATTGTTTGTGGTGCATTAGATTTTCGTTTTTTATTGTCAAAATTAATTAAACAAAAGTCTCTAACTGTAGATGGGTATTGCCATCCTATTGGAATTTTGTATCGTCCCCAACCAAAAACTTTTTTCCCAGTAATCTCAAGTGAAGTGGACTTGTTTTGAAATAAAAATGGATAAATCTTATCCCAATAAAGATCAGGATTATAATATTGAAGACTGTGGAAATCATATTTAATCCTTTCATCATTCAACAATTCTATGAAATCTTGGTAAGTATTATATAAATCATCATCCCAAACGTGGGTGCTGAATTTAATGGCAGTATTATTAATTGTAAAGTATTTAAGCCATTTATTGACCTTACTTGGGTCGTGATGTTTTTTTTTATGCGAAATTGGTTTAGATAATTCTCCCTTAACTTCATTATTATTACTTACTTCATTTGCAACACCAGCCATAACATCTTCTTTACCGTTGCTTTTAAATTTCTGTTCAGTTAAAAAACTTTCTATACTGACTCTCTTTGCTTCACCGAGCAAAAGATCAATTGGGTTTGGACTTCCGTTGACCTTTTCCTCCAATTTCCTAATCCGCTCCTCAAGGGTTCCTTCAATACTAAACTCCTTAGAAGCTAGGTCTAGAATTCTTTCTCTCTTCTCTGGACTAAGATCCTTTTTAGCTAAGAGCTCTTTAATAAAATCGTATTTATTGTTAGCCATTTAGTCCGTTTTATCTTGATAATATAAATCCATGGCCACAGCGATCCCTTCATTTTCCCAAACTTTAAGAATTTCGTCCATAGGGTTGTTGATATCCATTAACTTATCAAACCTATCTTTTAATTTCACATAAGTGCCATCCTCAACACCTTTTACCATCTTGAGATACTCTAGTTTACCATCTAGAACATTCAGCAGTTTTGCAGTACCACTTTTTACATGACCTTTGCCTGTTATGTAATCGCGGCTAAATATATCGCTAGCTTTCTCATAACCGTATTTCTCCCAATAGTAAATCCACATGCGGATTTGCTTTACATACCTTCTACGCACATTTACTTTCTCATTAACTATAAGACCAGTTGCTTCCTGGCGGTACCCAGCTTTTTGCAAACGCGTTTTTTTAGGATTGATGATTAGTTTCTGATCTTCTTCAATAATGCGTTTTAATTCCTCTTTAAATATAGGATTATTATACACATTGTGCGATGAAGAAAAGGTAATATCATCTGCATAGCGTGTGTAGTTTATCCCAAAACGCTTGGCTAAACCACTCAATCTGTGGTCTAGTTTCTTGCATAATATATTTGTAATAGTAGGCGAAGTCGGACTACCTTGTGGTAATACGGTTTGAATCTGACCATCTACGTCAAAAGGATGCGTGCATAGACACGCTAGCAAATAAGCAAGTTCTTCTTTAATTTTATAATCTACAGGATTGGATTTACGGTACTTGGCTAAATTATAAATTCCAAAAACTTCTTTAAGTAAACCGAATTTTACTCTGTATAAATCAAAGGAATGGAAAAAATCTTTCAAATCCATGTTGAACACATAGTGCTGACCTACATGTTTTTTTGCATTATCAACAATAGATTTATTCACTACAAAACCTGTTGCTGCTTCATGAGGTTTATAGATGCACTGAAGCACAAAATTTAAAGCTCTTAAAATAGATTTAAGACCTTTTACCGGTGCATGTATTGTTCTATCTGCTCCAGATTTCTTTTTTATCGTAAAACTACTGTAACGCTTTTTTGATAGAGCAGGATTTGCGTAATAGGTTAATGCTTTTAATTGAACAGGTGTACACTCTTCACCATAGAGCAAGTTTTTAGCTTCACTCAATAGTTCCACCAAATCTTCTTTGCTTTGAAGTAAAGCAAATTGATTTTTAATAGGGTCGATATGTACTTGTTCTATTTTCATTTTATCTGTAAAAAGAACTTTGAAAATACCTGCCTAATACTCTTTATGTATGGAAAAGTTAAAAAAATCTTTTGAAGAAAAAATCTTAAAACCATTTTAAATAAAAAATAATAACTATTTAAATAAAAATTAATATCAATCTTAAAATTGATTAAAATCTATTAAAAATGCGCTACTAACATTCATCCTAACCAGTGGCTAGGAAGAGATGCCGATCAATGTTTTAAACCGAAGCCTAAAACCAGCATCCACGAATCAATATTGTGTGGCAGGTATTTCAAAGAACAGTGCAATAGTACACCGTTTATATGCAGCATAATTGCATAGCTAGTTTTTATCGTACTTTTGCTCCTTCATGGACACTATTTTTTCTGATCTAAAGTGTTTTTACCTACATTATATGCATAGGTAGCACAAGGCACATACTGTAATGTAATATCCTTATAGGATTGTTGTTCTTTTTTATCAATAGTTGTTACTAAGGCCGTTGATAATTTATTTTTTGTACAAAAATCTATTAGACTTTTTAATTCATTAGGCTTTTCAGCATATCTATTAGACCATTTTATCTCCAGCGCCCATACTGGTTTCAAAGTGCCATCATCTATTCCTACCATATCTACCTCACCTTTTCCCCAATGTGCGTAATAAGGATGAAACCAATCCCGGTGCATCCATTGTGCATAAATGGCCGTTTCTACTAGATCACCCATTTTAGACTCATTTGTAATTACCACAGGTGTAAACAAAGCAGCATATAAGGATGGGTTAGAAAGATATAACTTAAACTTCACCTCTCGCTGAAAGGTTTTGCCAGTTTGATTCACACGACTTATTTTCTTAACTAAGAAAGCAGATTCTAAATACTCAATATAGGTTTTTATCAAATGCTTTTTTACACCAGATGTTCTACTTAAATCTTCATAATCAAACTCGTGTGCCGTGTTAAAACATATCGTAGTAAATAACCTATTTAACTCTTGAACATCTTTGATACCATACAAGCTAGGCAGATCGCGTAGTAATACTTTATCTACAATATCCTGCTTGATGTAGCGTCCTGGATTTTTTTGCATCTGTGGTGAAAAAATGATTTCTGGGTAACCACCAAAGTTGATATACTTTACAAAATGCTCATTGAGCAACTGAATGTTTGTGGTGTCGTAAAATGGTCGTGAAGTTCCTTTCCATAGCATCGTGCTAGGAATCATTAAATAATCCAACTTGTTAATATGAATATATTCATAAAAAGTAAGTGGAGGCAATAAAAAATCTGTGAATCTACCAGCACCACTTTCATTACTTTTAAACTTTAAGGCTGCTGCGGCACTACCTGAAACTATAAACTGCGTACTGCGGTAACTATCAACTAGCGTTTTTAAATGAATTTCCCAATCTTTTAGATACTGAATCTCGTCAAAGAAAACATAACAATCTTTAGGTGATTGATTTCCTACACCTTCTAACGCATATTTAAATAAATCTTCTAACGCAATATTTGTGTAAATAGGGTTCTCAACGGTAATAAAAATGATTTTTTGTGGTGGCACACCACGATCCAGCAACTCTTGTATGGTATGATGTAGCATCACGGTTTTCCCTACACGACGTGGTCCCATCAATACGACAGCTCTATTAACTGTACTGTTGAGCACCATAGGTTTAAAAATATCAAAATACAGACGACGCTGCATGGCGTTATAATCTTCTTCTATAGATGCATTGCGCCACCAGTAGTTTTCAAACTGAATGCGTTCTAATACTTGTGACTTAGAAATTTTTTCAATCATTATTTCTCTATTTCATGTAAATATAGTAAAATAAGAAAAATTATTTTGCTTATTTTACTCAAAAATGAGTAAATAAGAGAAAGTTACTGATGTTTTTCTCTTATTTCTCTTTATCTGAGAATTATCAACTGCTGCCTTTTAATTTTAATTGTTCTATTAACTCTTCTAGGGAAATCGTTTTTTCTTGTTTCTCTTTTTCGGTAAGCTGTTTATGCGCACTAGCCGTATCCTCTAGGTGTCCTAATTGCTCTTTAATAAGATCCTGTTCATAATCTATAAAAGTCATCTCGTACAAGCAGTGTGCGATAACCTCTAATTCTGTAAAGTTCTTAATGGTTTCTAGGGCGATTTTCATTCCCAGCCATTGTTCCCACGCCGTGAATTCTAGCGCATAGCTATCTGATTGTAAAACATCTGATCTTTTACCTGAAACATCTACATAATTTGTGATCTCATTATCATAATGATCTTCACAGTCCACTAATACGATTTCCATCTCATTAAGCTGGGGCTGCATTATTTGTAGCTTTTCATATACCTTTTTGTGCTCATCCATCATATTTTCAATATCTGGATAACATTCTAAGAGCATTAACTCTACACTAAGCCAGTGGGCGGACATTACAAGGTCTTTCAACAACATTATCAGTAGTCGGTTTTATTTAATTATTCAAGTTTAGTTCAGTTCAATTTCATTTTCAAGTTAAGTTTTAAGTTCAAGTTCAATCCCAGTATCCCATCCTAACCTTCCCAAAGGGAAGCAACTGTGCCAAAATCTTTGATTTTGGCTATTTTAAATTCTCAAATTTTCAAATTTTCAAATTTTCAAATTTTCATTTTCATTTTCATTTTCATTTTCAAGTTCAAGTTCAAGTTCAAGTTCAAGTTCAAGTTCAATTTCACCTTTCTACAACTCCCCCTTAAAAGCCTGCTGCAACAAGCAATTAAATAAATCTTCACTCTCTTGAAGCTCTTGTTTTGCCAGTGATTTTTGCTGCTCGATTAAAGCGATTTTATCAGCAAATTCATTTTGAAGTTCGATGGGTGGAATTTTTAATTTCAACTTGCGCTGAGCAGTAATCGGAACCTGATTTCTCGTTGATTGAGACATTATTTTTTCCAGTTGGCGATAAAAAAATGGCGACATCAGATGATATTGTAAATAAAACGGGCTTAAAATACTTTTATCTGGTCGGTAACAGGTTAAAGAAGTTCCTATTAATGCTTCTTTGAAAAAGCCATCGTATTTAGTAACCTTTCCAACTGAAGCATTATGAGAAAGTAAAACATCATCTTTTTGGAGCCAACCTATTGTCAGAGTTTTAGCTTTTGCTACATTGAGGAATTCTACATTCTTATAATTAAACTGACCGTTGTCGTCTATATGCTTTGCCGATAAAAATGGTATTCCTTCCTTTCCAAACTCTTCTTTTCTTGGATAATTACCTCCATGATTCCCATCTTTATGCAAGATTAGCGTCTTATTTTTTAAAAGTTTCTCTATTGTAACTTCCTCTTCATTATCAAACATCTCTAAAAAAATAGACTGTGCCAGCAAATCATATTCTGTGAGCAGCTGAGCGGTTTTATCGCGCAAGGCGGCGGCATTATCTAATATACCGGCAATGCGTTGTTGGGTTTTTAAGGGGGGACGACTGAATTTGATTTTAGAAAACTTAGAAATCCAATAACGTTTATGTAACTGTGTGTCTATTCTCAATATGGTCATTTGATAATAAAGGAACTTCAAATCATCTTTAGCATCATCACATTTAAGTATTTTCATCGCTGAAGATTTGACTTTAAAAGGAAAGTCTACGTAATGAAATGCTGTCGTGAAATCATCAAAAATAATTGCAGGAACATTCTCAAATATTCCAACTTTTTCATCTGTATATCCAAGTATAAAAGATTTGCCCGCAGTCAAAACAGGGGTTTTAAATACGTCATTATAATCGGTAGAATCTACTATGTATTTTGTCGGTTGCTCATAATCTAATACATCACCGAGTTTTTTAATTTCACAATCCATTACGCAATCAAATTTAGGTTAGACTTAATCTTATTACATTCCTTTGTTAAATAATTATTTCTATTAAGTATAATTTTTGGCGCATCATAAACCACTTCCTCATGCACCTTCTCTTTATAACGATTCAAGGATTTAAAATTGATTAGTTCCATAATTTCATTTCTTTTTCTATAAAGCTTTTTAGGGCTTCTTTGTTGGGTAATTGTAATAGATATTTAGACACAAATAGCTGATTATCCATGCCGGCGGTGGCATACTCTACCAGTTTTTCTCCTTTTTCTGTGCACAATAAAATACCTACCGCAGGGCTGTCTGCTGGTTCTTTTACCTCGTGGTTATAATAAGCGACATAGGTGTTGAGCTGTGAAAGATGCTCGTGCTTAAAAGCATCTACTTTTAACTCTACAATAACATGGCATTTAAGTATGCGATGGTAAAAAACAAGATCGGCAAAATAGTACTGCTCGTCTATCAATATACGTTTTTGGCGTGCTTCAAAACAAAAACCGTTGCCCAGTTCTAGTATAAACTGCTGTAAGTGATTTAAAAGTGCTGTTTCCAGTTCTTTTTCTTCAACTAGGGTTTGTGTTGTAATATTCAAAAAATCAAATAAATAAACCGACTTAATGGCCTCGCTGGGTGTTTGTGGCATTATTTCATGCTGTATTTTTTGCACCGCATCGTGTGGCTCTAGACTTAAACCTGCGCGCTCATAAGTAAGCGTGTTTATCTTATGTTTGAGCTCATTTACTGATAACGTGGTTTTGATAACCAGCCATTCATAAAATTGCCGTTTTACCTCATCATCTATTTTTAATAATTCTACAAAATGGGTAAAAGATACTTTTTGAAGTAAATTTTTAGGATAATTAGGCATCATTTTGAATGGGTCAGTCAGTGACTGACTTATTACAAGCTTTTGATTATTTGTAATTAACAATAAGTCAGTCGGTAACTGACTTTTTTTATCCGGTACTAATCCTGCTATTTCTTTTTTTATAACGGCCTCTAGAAAAGAGTAGCTTTTATAAAACTGTCGGGCTAGTTTAAGATTAGTAGCTCCTAAACCTCGTTGATTAATCTGCCGGGCTAGTGTGGTAATTAATTGCGCACCATAGTCTGCCCGATCTTCTCCATGTTGTTCAAATTCTACTATAAAATAACCTATCAACCAGTTTCTTACCGTGAGCAACCTGTTAACAGATTGTGCCGCCTGCTGCTGGAACACCGTATGGGTTTGCGTTATTTGGTGAGACAATTGTTTTAGGTTACTCATTGAAAAAATGATCTTTTATTTATTGTTACTAACTAAGGTTGTGCTGTGGATCGTTTTTACCAAACATTTCCATTGCTGGTCTTCTACTATTTTTAAAAATGCTCTGTCCAATTTCATAATGGGTAAAGAAAATCAAAAAAACTTTACACGTTTTTAATTCATGTACAGAAAAACTGGTAATCTTTACATATTAGGTTTCAACTGTTTTAATAATAGCTCACGTTCTTGCGCCAGTTGCTCGATACGATTTACAATAACGGCTGGTTTATCATAAACCACTTCTTCATAAACGATCTCTTTATAACGATTAATAGAAAGATCCCAATCATTTTCTTTAATTTCCTTAAACGGAACTAAAAAGGATTGTGAGGTACGGTCTGAGTAATCGTGGGCACAAGTACTTCCTAAAAAATGATCCCAACCCAATTCTTCCGGCATAGCCTTAACATGAATTAGGCTACCATCTGCCAAGTGCATTTTTTTAAAATAGTCGCTTTTTAAATAGTGGTAATGATCCAATATTTGGGGCAAGTTAAAGTTGTTATGTAGTGTGTCTTCTGGCTTGGGCTTATCGGTTAAGAAATCAAATCCACCTTCGGTTTTTTCTACCTCATTAATTGGCTTTTGAGTTTCTTTATTAAGTTCTAGGAGTTGGTCTTTTGTTAACGCTTTCGCGAAAGCGAAACTATTAAACAGCTCTTCATCTACTAATAAATTGCGTTTATCGTCCAGGCTTTTACCATCGGCCAGCATGTCGTAAAACCATACGTGATCCGTACCACCATTATCGGTTTTGGTAAAAATTATAATGGCAGTGCTCACTCCACTATAAGGTTTAAAAACTCCGCTAGGTAGCGAGATGACCGCTTCTAGTTTATGGTTAGCAATCAATTCTTCTCGTATGCTCTTGTGCGCTTTACCACTACCAAAAAGCACGCCGTCTGGCACAATTACCGCTGCGCGCCCTCCTTTTTTGAGTTGGCGTAACATGAGTGCTAGAAAAAGCAGTTCGGTTTTAGTCGTGGCCGTCACATTGGTTAATCCAGGAGCAATACTCGCCTTATCAATTGTCCCCTTAAAAGGAGGATTTGCCAGTACCAGCGTGTAAGCATCGCTTACCTCATTATCTTTACTTACCGCATCTACATCTACTATATTAGGCGCTTCTACCCCATGTAAAAACAGGTTCATAGACGCAATGCGCAGCATGGTCGCGTCAAATTCAGTCCCGTTAAACATGTGTTTATTGATATGGGTGCTGTGTTTATCCAGCTCTGTAATGTCATAATGTTTATCCACATACTCCTTTGCTGCTACTAGAAAACCCGCCGTTCCCACACTGGGGTCACAAATGGTATCTTCTAGCGTGGGCTGCATCATCTCTACCATGAGTTTAATGATGTGGCGTGGTGTTCTAAACTGCCCAGACGTGCCGCCACCTTCTAGTTTAGAAAGTAAGTATTCATAGATATCGCCTTTAATGTCCTGATTGGACATGTCCAGTCGCTCCATTTTCTCCACTACCTGATCCAGCGTTGCGGCTTTATTAATCCCAAAAGAGGCATCTTTCATATAGGTGCTAAAAAGGCTTTTCTCACCTCCTAGCGTTCTTATAAAAGGAAAGATTCCTTCTACAGAGTTATTAAAGATCTCGTGACGCGCCTGCACGTCCATCTCTTTTAAATTTTTCCACCTAAAATCTTGCTGGTTTGTACTAAAAATTGGGGTGAACTCTTTATTCAACCGGGTCGCCATACGCTCATTACGGGTCTCAGTCTCGTCCAGATCTTTTATAAAGATGAGATAGGTGAGTTGCTCTACTATAGTAATGGTATTGGAGATTCCACCGGTCCAGAAGGTATTCCAGATTTGGTCTATTTGTGATTTTATTTGTCCTGTGATCATAGTAATTCTTGTTTATTTTGTCAGTTTTTGAATCCTTTCTACAAAGGATAGGTCAGTCAACTTCTCTTTCTTCTCTTTCTTCTCTTTCTTCTCTTTCTTCTCTTTCTTCTCTTTCTTCTCTTTCTTCTCTTTCTTCTCTTTCTTCTCTTGAAAAATAAGGATTTCTTTTTTGAGATTATTCTTTTTCTCCTCTTCAAACACCCTTGATTTAAGCGTGTCTGTTTCTAGGGTTTGTTGTTGTGCTAGGGACGAATTCAATCTTCGCAAAACTTGTTCCTGTAAGTGGATTTCCTTCTGGGTGGTTTTGATTTGCTCTCTCTGTACGGCTAATTCTTTAATAAGTTCTTGACTTATTTTATCTGATACAATAATTTGCTCATTATTTGCTTTACAGCTATTCTCGTATTCCCGAATGTTCATGATTCGAATGCTGGCGAAATAGGTAAAAATAACTTCAGCGCGCTCGTAATTCCCACGAGCAATAACTTTAACACCCGTATAGAATTTACTTCCAATGTCCTCTAAACCTTTCCAAGAGCGCACGTCCTTAATGGTATTATAGAGAGGTACCGCCGCGATTGCCAGACCTATAGGTCCTATAGCAATGCTAATAACTGATGACATTCCTGTATAAAATGCAAAGGGCAATGTGACTCCCACAAGAGAGGTGACCGCACCTATGGTACTGGATGCGAGAAGATAAACTCCCATTCCCGATAATTGTGCCGCACCTATTGTGGCAATCGAACTGATAGAACCAATCTCGCTATTGCTAAATCCTTTTTCTCGAGCTGTCTGAATGAGCTGCTCCTGCAGCTCCTGCCGTTGCGCTTCAGGCATTTCCTGTAAATTCTGTATTGATATCCCTTCAAATAGTACTCTTTCCCTCGCAGAAGTGGAGCTCATTTTAGGTAAGGCTATATTCCTACGCTCGGCTATTTTATTGATAAAATCATTGTAGGATAGTCCGTCTTGAAAAATACCGCCGGCAGGCAACAAGATTTTTGAAATCTTGCTTTCCAATTTTTTTTGATCGTGATCCGTAATTTTAAAAAGATCATACAACGCCTGAGATTGCTTCTTGTTTTCAAAGATGTGAAAAGGATAGTTCATGCTTGTTAAGTGGTTGGTTGATATTTCGCTTTCGCGAAAGCGGAATCATTTAAAGTTTATAGCTCTGGTGAAAATATGCCAAAATTGTCGAGCAGGTAATCGTCCATATCTGCCATAAACAAAAAACTATCTCGGTAAGCAAGATAGACGACTCGATCCATATTGCCACTGCTGTCCCAATAAACATCCTTTTGTGTATGCACAGAGTCAATCATTTGTAGAATACACAACTGTGAGAGCGGCCCATCAGCCAGTTCTTTAAGTTGTGGGTACATGATGGATATATAACATAAAATCGAGTCCCAACCATCGCTTCCTAAATCCATATCATCTACCCAATCAAATGATTCGGCTACCGGCACTTCTTCAATTATTTTACAAAGGTCTTCTACAACTTGTATGCGTTTAAATGGATGGCATTTGTTTTTCATAATCTAGAAATTAAGGCATTTAAGAATAATAAAGTTAAAAGAGTACCCTGTTAAAATAAACCGTTTATGACCCTGACCAGCTACTAAGGTCATCAAACTTTGACTTCATGGTCGGGTTGCCGTAAGTCAATTTTTTTATAGTCAACTCCTCTGTTTTATTATTGGCCAGACGTAAATTATTTACCGAGGACAGCAAGGCATCCTTAGTTTTTTGAAGGTGCGTCATTGTCTTATCGATCTCGTCTATGGCTTCTTTAAACTGGCGGCTGGCCAAATCGTAGTTTCTGGCAAATCCTGTTTTAAAATCGTTTACTTTATCTTCAAAACTAGTGATATCAATATTTTGATTTCTCATTACGTTAAGCTCTGCCTTGTATTGTAAGGCCTTCATCCCTGCATTTCTAAGCAGTGTGATGATAGGAATAAAAAACTGAGGTCGTATGACAAACATCTTTTCGTACTTATACGATACATCTACAATACCGGTGTTATAAAACTCATTATCCGATTCTAAAAGAGATACCAATACGGCATATTCACAGCCTTTATCCTTGCGGTCTTTGTCCAATTTTGCAAAGAAATCTTCGTTCTTCTTTTTTGTAGCGGTCTGGTCGTTTTCGTTTTTCATCTCAAACATAACAGAAATGATTTCGTTGCCTTCGTGATCTTCCTCCCGGTAGATATAGTCACCCTTAGTTCCTCCTAGGCTTGAATCATTATCCTTTTCAAAATAGGCATTTTGAAAAGCTGTGGAACGCAGCTGGTTAAACGACGTCTCGCAGTGCTGTTCAAGGGTCTCTCCTAACATCTTTGTGGACAGCTTTTGTTTGAAATCTTTGAGACGTTCTATTTCCTCCTCTTTTAATTTGAGCGTCTCCTCCTTGTGTGCTAGCTTATTGTTAAACTGCTCACTCAATGATTTTTCCGAAAGTTCTTTTTGGGTGGCGGCATTATTCAGGTCATTGATTAACTGGTCTCGTTGTTTTTCAATGGTAGAAGTTGCTTGAGCGATTTCCAGCTTATTCTCCATTTTAGAATTCTCGAACTGAGATTGGAGCTGTCTTATTTTTTCATCTTTTTTAGAAACTTCATCAATCAATGCCTCTTTGCTTTTAAGCCTCAACTCACTAATTTCTCTATCCTTATCGGCTAATTGTTTTTGAAGTGCACCTTCCAGTTTTGAGGTGGCGAGTTCTACCGCGCTTGTTTTTTCTCTTTCGGCAACGCTCAACCTGCTTTCCAGCTCTTGATTAAACTGCCGGTCTCTTACTTGCTTAACAATATCTGTGTAGACACTTTCATCTACTTTGAAGGTGGTTTTGCAATTAGGACATTTTACACTGGCATCTTGGCTCATAGGAGTTTCTTTTTGTTTGGAACAAATTTAGGAGGGAAGTGTGTGGGGTAATTGCAGGGTTAGGTTGTTGATTGTAAAATCCCATTTAAATCTTATTGTTAATAGTAAGTGTGTAAATCAAATCATGATCGAACTCTCTTCTCTTATAAATTGATACCTCTTGATTGATCCACTGATAAATATCTATTGGACGGTATGCTGTTCCTAAAGCATGGGCTATACCCGCATCTATCCTTATTTCAAACGAGATGATTTCACTATTGAAACGGAAGTAACGATAATGAGGCAATGTTTTATTATTCACTTCAATAGGAAAACCTAAATCGGCTTGAGAAACGTATTCTCCATAATCGTCTCCTTTGTTGAAATTGCTGAAGATCATTTTACTCCTGCTGTCAAATTTAAATGCACTAAAATCGAGGTCAAAGATTAGTTCCTTTACATTAAACTCAAAAACGCTAGACAGTCTCTGTACAAAATTTACAGCAAGGTTTGCAGAAAGTGGAGATTGATTGAATTTGTCCACATAAGTAACTGTATAATCGTTATTCCGAACAATAGCTTTAATTTCTTGCCACCTATCCATTTTATGAATAATATATTCAACTAGATTTCTATTAGTTGTTGTTCTAGGTAATTCTTTGATACGTACCTCAAATATTTTTGACTCATCAATTTTAGGCTCAGTCAAATGGATATATTTTATAGGCTCATCAGATGTGCTATACACTTCAATGTCATGTGAGTCCAGCCATAATTCATTATGAAAAAACTTAGACTGAGAAATTAATGTTTGTGATTTTTGACCTGCTGTGGTATAATTAAAAACTGGCAGCCACCTCCTATTTTCTTTAACACCGATAACTCCTATTTCAAAATTATCTGCTAGTAAATACTTAATGTTTAGTTTATCATTTATCGAGGTCAAAACTGGCTCTTCGTAGGTTAATAAATTAATTTTCACCCCTTTATCCATCCATTTTCTTAGCTGCTTTATTCTGTCCATGTCCCAAAGAGAAACATCAGGCGACAGAACTAATTGAAAAGCATTTAATCTGTCAGCACGGTTCAACATTTGTTCTACTGTTCGATAACAAAGTTTTACATTAGGATAAGAATCAAGAATCTCACCGGGTATATCCAGGTTTAATGCGATGCGCAGCCATTCAATTACTTTATTTCTGTCCAGACTATCTACTTTCCATTGTGAATTTCTGTCTACCAAACAACGCGAGCAGGCTTTCTCACAAACACAATCGCATAATTTCAATGCCTCGGCTAAAAGAGTTTCGAAATTATCTGTAAATTGAGTACAGTACCCAGCACCTCCTCGTGCTGTATCATAGAAGTAAATTGTTTGATAATTGCTATATCGCTTAATTCCATAAGCAATCTCGTTCTCATCGATCCCTAACAATGAAGTAAATGCTTTAGAAAACGAAATAGCTAGACTAGTTAATAGTACATTATCGTTAATGAGAATACCTTTAGAATTCTTGAGCTGAATTTCAACAAAGTCGGTTTTCAAACGGCTTCCCAATATAACATTACGTTTAGGGTTATCATTTTCACAAATTGGATTATCATTTAATTTCCCACCTCTAAGTCGTTTGTGACCATCTAGATCACCAGGATTAATTGAAGCTCTTCCACAACTTAAACAAACGCTATAACCTTTTCCATTGCCTATATTGTAAAACAATATTTCTGCATCATTTTCAGTATTGCTTTCGCGAAAGCGCCACATCCTTGAGGTATCAGTTGATAATGGAGAAAGGTTTAGAAGCATGGGCTCCAAATGCTGCCTAGGTTGAGAACCACTAGATGATCGCCTCGTTGACTCTAATAGGTCTACCGCAAAGCCGGCAGGCTCTATAAGTTCTGTGTAAAGTCCCGTGTCCTGATCCATATTCATGCCTTTCAGGGTTAACTCTTCACACTCCGGACATCTTTTTTGGGGTTTTTCATTTCCGGTATGAACGTGCTGAAATCCGCAACTACTGCAAGCTTGGACAATATCTCTAACTGCTTGATCTCCATAATTATTATTAAGAACTACACCTCTTGAAGTATGAATTCTTCCATCCTTGTAAATCTCATTACCTGGCGCATATTCTATAAGGGCTCGTTGTAAAGTGTAACTGGGATTGCTCATCTCTTTCTTATGCTTTTCAGAAGCATTAAGCGAGTCTACATTTACCATATCCATTTCTACAACATCTACAGGCAGTCCAGCGTTTGGAATAAATTGTTCTTCTGCTAGGTAAGTGAGAATACTCTTCTTATTGAAGCCTCTCAGCTTATATTCTACCCTTTTGTAATTTGGACTTGTATCTCCTAGTTCCTCCTCTATACTTTTCAGTTCATCTTTTAGTTTGTTATTGTTAAGTCGTGTTTTTTCTATCAAAGCAGTCCATTGAGTAGACACTTGTTGAAAAATAGCGTGTAACGAATTTCTTTGTAACGGAGTGTTTCTGACTAACTCTGACATCTCTTTTTCATATGTTTTCAGATCAACTGTATCAAGCCATTCCACAAACAGCAATGCCCTGTTTGGCTTATCCTCCACTAAAAAGAAAGATTCAATAGAATCTTTTATATTGGTTTTTATTTTGGGATCATTTCGTAAAAAGTTTCCCAAAAGCATTGAGTTAGCATGGCGTTGTACCAAAACAGTGCTATCAAAACTCACGCGTGGGCTAGCAATTTTATGCTCTAGTATCCATTCCGGATTGTTGAAACTACGCAGTCCCAATGGATGCGCTGGACACAATGTAATAGTTAAGGATTTAGATTCATTACGCCGGCCAGCTCTACCTGCACGTTGCAGGTAATTAGCTGGCATAGGCGGCACGTTATTCATGGCTACAGCAGACAGATTTCCTATATCTACTCCCATTTCCATGGTTGTACTACAACTCAAAATATTGATCTGTTCATTTTTAAATTGATCTTCTAGTTCATTGAGTCTACTGCGGGATTGCTGCGCGCTATGCTCTCCAGATACATATAACTTACTGGGCATAAAGATTAATTGATGTAGATCTGTCCAGAAACCTTTATTATGCGCAATCTCTTTATATGAATCAATAAGCTCAAATGATTCCTGACCTGAAACGCGCTCATGATCCTCGTTGATATGAAATGGATGCTCGAATGGTTGTATTTTAATACGTTCACTCATGTCAATCTTATATCGTTGGAATGTCTCTTTATCCAATCGTCCTTTTATCCATGGACTATAACCCCTAAAATGTACATCCAAAGCCCTCCTGTTTTTAGGGCATAGATAAAATTCATTAGCAATTTCCAAAGATGCCTTTTGGTTAAAATCCATCAATCTACCGTCATGATCCCCACTTTCAAGAGTTAGAAAACCTTTATTTTTTAAAACCGTCCAAACTGATTTTAAAAGCTCATTGATATGATCTTGCAACGTTTTATCTTCTTTGAGATCAGACTCATAATATCCTAAGCCAGCACATATCAACAACACCATTCTACTAGGCGCGGAACCGGATCGATAACGATGAAATTTAGCTACTTTTTTATTATCCAGATCAGGTGGAAATATTGGGTGGCTTCTTTGGTAAGTGGTTACAACAAAATTTTCGATTTCATATGGAACCTTTAGATGGCTACCAAATCTGATTACAAAATCAATAGAAATTTTACAGAGATCCTTAAATTCATCAAGCGTAATTCCTAAACGTTGAGCTTCTCTAGGTAAGCCTATAGTTTTCAGATCTGGATATTGAACGGTAATTAGTCCAAGGTTTTCTAATGATCTTTGACGCTGTAGTTTTCTTGAAAGGTAATCACGTATCAAAACATCGCCGTAAAGATCATGAGATCGTTGTCCCTGTTTTATTTTAGCTACTTTTTTTAATAATGTTTTAAAGCCTTTTTCCTGCTTTAAAAAGTCCTTAATGTCTATTAGATTAGTCAAACTAGATTGAGCGTTGTCTGAGTCGCTTAGTTGATTTTCAAATTTTTCTAAACTATCCTCTATGTCTTTTATTTCAAAAGGTAATAACTCAGCATCTAGTAACTGGTTCTTTTTTCTTTTGATCACGGCCTCAAGCTGTTCAGGAGTAGCATCGCTTTTATTCTGCTGCAGTTTTTTAAGAAGAAGATGATAAACATAGTATTGAACCCACGCCGCTTCTCGATCATTGTTGATGTTAGTAGATATTTTAGCAGTTCCCTGCCTGCTATCGCTAAAAGAAATAAATTTATGACCTCTATACTGTGACTTATTACTTAATATTTCAGGAGTTTGGTCAAGAATTATGTCTGCAATTGAGCGATTTGCCTGCACGCCACTAAGCGTAAAGCGGTAAGGGTTTTTGGATCTTAAAGCACAATTAGGACAATATCCATCATTGGTGTAACAAATTGTATTGTCTTCAAATACGATGATTCCTTCTTTGGAAATACCGACTTCTTCCGCTTTTTCGTATAAAACGTCAGAGCTTATCGGAACAAATAGAAAAGTCTCTTCTAAACTCCGACTTTCGCTTGTTTCAGGATCCGTGGCATCATCAGAGTCATCTTTATCTAATGTAAAAGCCTCATAATGATCTGATGCAGTTTGCGATAAATGATAAGTACCTTCTTTTTGAACCGCATTAGCTTCCCACATAGGCTTATTACACTCCCGGCAAGATTTTACTTCATACATTGGAAAACCACATCCACATTTAACCTCGGCATAACTTGTCATGCGACCGCTTTCACCAAAAACACGAGGTCCATCTTGATCACAATTGTTGTTAGTACAGGCATAAATACCGCCTATACTTCTAGCAAAATAATGACCTCTCAATGGTAAAAGGTTCTCATTTTGTATTTTTTCATCTGCCACCCAGTCTAAAGTTTCTACGTCAGTTCTTGACTGCTTCAAACTATTGAATTTGAGGTCATTTTCATTCAAGTGGCCCTTTTCAAAAAGCCGTATTCTTTCAGACTGTATTTCTACCGCATTTGCAATTCCATATTTCTCAACAATTTGCTCGTAGCTTATTTTATCCATTGTACGCTGGCCGCCTATCACTTCTATTTGATCTATAGGAATATTGCATAGTTCAGACATAAATTCTTTAAGCTGGGTATCATTGTCACTTCCTACTGTTGCTGATGTAATTGCGAACCGTAATTGGGAAGCTTTCATGCCAAACGCCTGTATCACACGCCTAAGTAGCAAAGCTGTTTCCGCAGCCTTACTTCCAGTCAATGTATGGGCTTCATCCAGAATGATCCACCTTAACTTACCCTGACTTTTTTCTATGATAGGTATATCCTTACTACGTACTAGCATATACTCTAACATGGTAGGGTTGGTAAACAATATATTAGGAGGTGTTTCTCTTATTTGTGGACGAGAAACAATCTGTGGCAGTTTTTTTCGGTCATCGGAGTTTTTGCTTTTGTTTGTTGCACCAGTTAATTGTGCATAAGTGAGCCCTCCTAGAGCCTTACACCAGGCATCCATACGCAATTTTTGACTTTCAATAAGTGCGTTCAACGGATAAAGAAATATTGCATTTACTGATTCCGTATTTCGGCAGTTACTATACAAATCCTGTAATACAGGAAGCATAAAACATTCTGTTTTTCCAGAACCTGTTCCTGTAGTAACTGCAATACTTTTGTTTTTTTTTAGGGTTGCGTCCCAGCTTGCTAATTGATGTTTGTAGGGCTTTCGTGAAAGCGGAAACCTTAATTCCTTATGTTTAACACTATCTAAGGCATTTTTAAACGAATTTTCAAAACTATCTACTTCACCAAAGGATAAAGCTCCTTCTTCCCAAGGGAACATACCCTGAAAAATGATAGGTGCCATAAGTGGTTCTTTTTCAAGTAGTTCTTGAAACCTATCTTGTAGATTTTTATTACCAGTAGCCCATATGGAGAGCGCTGTATGCATTAGCTTTTCTGACGCCTGTTGTTTAAATTTTGTGTAATTCATTGTGGTTAGTTTGAATGTGATAGAACGTGGATTATGATATCTGAAAAGAAATTGTTATTAGTACCAATGGAATTGGTTTTTTCGCGATACCTCTCCTTCGTTTGCTGACTTAGGCTATGAGCATATTGTACTCCTCTTCTTATTCTAGCATTGCTTGAAGTATACCCCCATAGATTCATGTCAGGATGGTCATTTCCGATTATGGACTCTGCAACGGCAATAGCACTCTTTATAAGAAAATTTATATTGCCATGATTTTGTATAGGTATTCTATATTCAGAATTTGTAAAAGGAATGTTCTTAGGCAGTTCCTTAGCAGTACGTTCTCCAAGACAGCTACTTATCCTACCCAATTTAAAGTTGTCAATATTTGTTTTATTAAAATCTGTATCATAAACATATGGCAAAAGGGCCTCAAAATCGACGGTTTTGAAATATTCATTCATTACCCGAGTTAATTTATTGACTTTTTCATCACCCATTCTATCAAGCCAATAATGAAAATATGATTGCCACTCTTCTCTTCCAGCCCAAAAGAAACAAAATCCAAGATCTCGTTCAATTTCTAAAGATATCGTGTCGGAAAAATTATTTAGCCCAGAATTAATAGCTAGATAAAAGAATGCCTTTACGGCACATTCTCTAGACCTTTGTATTGCACGTATCTGATCAAAAGTACTGTAGGGCAAGTCAAATTGAATACAAAATTTGAAGTAAGTGAGTAACTCTTGCCATGCCGATGAGCTGTAATCATTGGCCAACAAAGCATCGTGGTAGTTTTTAATCCGTTCTGTAGGGCTCAAAACACCTTCATCCTGAGGGCTTTTCGTGGTTCTGAAAGTAGGCCGTAATTGGTGTTGCTGCTTAGTTATCCATGGGTCTTGTGAAACAACCACATAGCTATAAATATCTTTGATTGCAGGCAACTGATAGTTTTCTCCATCTTTAGAGATAGTATAAGCCTCGATTTGGCAGAGCTCACAATTTAAGGGAAGCGCAAATAAATTTAAAATGGATTTAGATTTATAGAGGTTGAAAAAAGGGAGAATACTTGTTTCATCAGAATGATAGATAGAATGAGAAAATAGCCCAATCTTAAAGCAAAATTTATTTCTTCCCGATTCTATTGTTGCTGTGACTTTATTTTTTGTGTTAAAAACATCATCCAAAGACAGTACTGGTTTAATAAAATCAATCAAATCACTTAAAGGCGTCTCAGTTTGAGTTAAAAGTGAGCTTATCCTAATAGCGTTAAGAGAATCTTTTTCTACCTCTATGTCATTTTTAAAATAGACTATGCTGTTTTCACCAGAACACATGATATGATAACCTGCAAGATTTGTTAAGGACAACGTCGTCCACTCGTGAAGTAAATTTCCAGATTGATCCAATAAGCCGATTCCGCTAAATGGATTACAAATAGCAAAACGTAAGGATTTTTGATTTCCTAAATTTAATCTTCCCAAGATTTGCCTCGGTATTTTCCTTTTTTGTGGGTCAATACTTAGATTATAAATATTATTATAGGTCTCAATCGAGACTAGGTCAGATTCGTCTAGGCTAATGCTTAGCGATCCAGATTTTTCGATTAATAACTTAGAGCTATACAAAGAACTCTCAAGGTATTTGACGTTTAGGTCGCCGATATTATAAACGTCGTCTTCGACAGTAATGTTGTCATATGTTATGCGAGCTGTATAACAGCCTATCGCAAGAATATTTCTTGAATTGTATTCGATCCAATTAGCATTGGAGTCTTTTGAACGATAGGAAATACTAACCTTGCTATTACGAATTCTTTTTCCAGTGTTGTCATATATAAAAACCTGAAACCTACCATTAATGACTGGCATATTTGCATTACGCATCCATGCGGGCTGTTGGGATTCAATAGTCCAATCAAAGGCTGTTACACCTGTTTGATAGGTTAAGGTTTTAGTGTCTTTATAGAGTTTCGTTTGGCCTGTAAATTCAAACCAATTAAAAGTATGATTTTTATATACCAAAAGCTGAAACTCTTTATCGATTTCATAAGTATCAGGATATAGAATTGCTGCTTGATCCGCATTACAAATATTTGTTCTAATATATTTCCATTCCCCTTTTTCTCCTGACTTTGCCCAAAGAGTTGGTTTATTGAGCTTAGGAACATGTTGAATAAGATGACTTAAAATTTGCTGATTGTCGACCCAGGTTGCCTTTATTTCTGGAACCTGATTCTTTTTCCATTTGGTTTGTTTACCGGAAAAGTAGTGAGTCTTATAATCGCCTTTTCTGTTCCTAATAAACTTTACCTTCAACACATTGTCAATATAAATATTATATAATTTTTCTATTGGGGCAAATCCTAATACAGAGTATAACTCATGTCTTATTTCTTCCTGCTCTTCACTCCCTAAAACTCTATCTTCTTCCTTTCTATGAACTTCATTAAAACCTAGGTGTAGATGTATCTTAAACTTATCATCTGTTTTGTTTAATTTCCAGAATACTTTTGGTTTTTTATCCTGTGGCTGTTTGAGAGATCGGTTTACCAAAAACTTTATCTCGTCATAGCCCTTCTTTGTCTCATTATTTTTATTGAAAAGAATTTCATATTCTTCGCTTTCATTATTTTGAATTTCTTCAATGAAAAACAAACAATTTTCGTAGATATGTCTTTTGCGTGCCGATACTGGTAGTTTCTTAAACAAATGGGGACTGTCATCTATCTCATCAACAGATCTAATATTTTCCCTGACGAGAGACTTAATAAAATCAAAGTAGTTACTTGAATTATTTTTAATATGGTTAAGTGGTAAGCCTCCTTGTAATAACAAGGTCCTGAACTTTAATTCGTTTTCTACATTTCCTTCAATCCATTTAAGACCTAACCTTACTGATCCATCCTGTGCTATTTTAAAAAAAATATTACTGGATATTTTTGAGATCAGATCACCACCTAATGCAGAAAACACAGTTTGTTTTTTAGCAGCTCCACCATCGTAGAGTTTTTGCCACCATACAGCAAACCACAAGGTGAAATCGCGCGAGTCTATTATATCAGGATTAACGTGCTGCAATTCCCGCTGAAAAGAGAATATCATTTCATCAGAGAAATTGTATTTCCATAATGGTCGTCCGTCATGCTTCTCTAATCCATTTTCTTTAAGTAGTTTGTGAAAATACCCCATGAGATAATTAATTGTATATAAATGAGTTATGTAAATAAATAGCCTTTATTTTAATAATCAGCAAGTTACCACTACTATAATTAGTCATCCCCTTTGGGCATAGTACATTGCAACATCTTGTCTATCCATACTAGACTTATTTGAAAACTTAAGCGTTGAACATAATATATTATAATCTTCGTTATCAAGTTGATATTTCCAAAGTGATCTAAAATCATGGAATTTTAAGTTTTTATTAATTAATAAGTATTCAAAAAAAAGAGGCCATGACACAGTGCTTTTAAAGGTTCAAGTCTATTGCGATAAAAATAAGGTCGTTCAATATAAAATCCTTACGGGTAACCTCAAAGAAAGCAGAAAACTTTAATTTTTTCTATAATTACAAAACTAAGACTCAATTATGCAGTATAGTCGCATAATTAGCCACAGTAGTATTCTTTCATTGTTTCAACCTGCTCCAGCAACTTCAATTTCAAACTTTCCGGCTCCAACACTTCCACATCCTTTCCGTAAGAAAGTATCTGTTGCACCAATTCCTTATTAATAATAGCTTCAAAAAAAACTTGATCTTCTTTACCTGGATCAGAAAATTCGTCCCAAAATGGATGAATGGGTTTTGATTTGAAATAGGGAAGTCTGTGAGACGCAAATCTTAGTACAATATGCTCTAGATCATTGGAGTCTTGGGTAATACTATGGTGGGTAGGCCCTACCATTTCTCTAAAATAGTTTTCCCAATCTGTGTTATCTTCTTGATAAATTGCTTCTACCATGATTTCATAATCCTTTAATCGATTATCTAAAGGAACATTCCAACGGTATATTTTCTGATCTTCATTGTACCCAAAAACATACCAGCGCTGATTGTATTGTTTCAATATATGAGGGTGAAAAACAAATGTATTGCGATCTGTACCGTCAAATTTCTCTGTATTCATTTTAAGGACATTCCTTTTTTTAATTGCTAGATAAATCGGCTTTAAAAGCTCTATTCCCGTGTACGCTTCATTGTTATCGTGAAATAAAACACGGTTGTGTGTTTCATCAGTATCTGTGCTTTCTGCATCTTGAAAACTAGCAAGGGCATTCCACAGGTTGCTATACTTTGGGTGATTATCAAATCTTTCTAGTAATTGATAAGCTGCATCCACCAGATATTGTTCATGATCTAGCAGAGGTTTTGAAGCAATAGAAAACTTCCTATCGCTATAACTAAGATTTCTAATTTTATCCAATAAAGGTGCTCCAAAACCACTCTCTTTATCTCTAAAGACCTTCAAATCGTCTCTTAAAGTTCTTTTAGATATTCCTTCACCAGGATATACATAGGCAATATCCTCATTCAACTTCTCCAATAATTGGTCGAAAGTGTAATTCTTATTTTGCAGGTATCGATCAATAAGATTATAGCGCAGGTGAGCATGTTTACTGTTAGCCATGATAGAAACAAATTTAGAGTCTAAAGATATTGATTTTTAGTGCGAATTACCTGCACAGTTCTGATTTATAATTGTACAAATATTAATAGCTATGATTACTTCTAAAGAAATACTTAAAATTAAAAAAGTGGAACCAATTCATTCTATTTGGTACGCTATTCTTTCTATGGATCATTCTAAACTTAATGATCTTCTAAGTGATGATATCGATTATGAAGACATAGGTAAAGAACAATTTATTACTAAATTGAGAAATAGGTTTACAGAAGATATTATGGCAGGAGACACTGAATACAGATTGGGTTTTAGCTCCTGTAATTCTTGCAATTGCAACGAAGCTATCTGTGTATTTACTGGTAATTATAGTAAAAGATCATTTGCTCTATATTTTGAATATAAAAATGATTTAATTGTAGATATATATCACTGTAATTTTTACGGCGATTATACTTATGATTCAAATGATGACTTACCATTTTAAAAATTTACATTTCTTTAGATTTTCCAGATATTGAAAAATTCAATTCAAAATAGTATGTTAAAATTTACTAGTATAGCTGTCAGATAATAAGATTATTTAGGAATTATTTAAAATGTATTGATATTGGATGATATTATAAAATCCAATAACTTCAAAAATGGAGATCGTTGTCAAGTTCTGGGAATGAAATTTTTCAATAAAAAGAAACAAGAATGGGGTTGGAAAACTTTCATATACATTCAATCCAATTCAAAATAACTCCATAAAAGCGCGATCGTTTTCGGCAGAAATTCGGCATAATTGCACAAAAAAAGAGCTCAACTCACTGTTTTTCAGTTTGTTAAGCTCTTTACTAAGTGCGGATGACAGGAATCGAACCTGCACACCTTGCGGCACTAGATCCT
>Ga0307933_1000729_pt1 | contig 29839 bp, 33 predicted proteins | sample OrgLakmetageno88_FD_201811 | JGI IMG/M metagenome (GOLD analysis project Ga0307933, IMG submission 201811) | Saline water microbial communities from Organic Lake, Antarctica - #88 | ecosystem: Environmental > Aquatic > Non-marine Saline and Alkaline > Saline | place: Antarctica: Organic Lake... | reverse complement strand
GCGAACCTTCAGTTCCGTCATCAGGCCCTGGTTGCCAAGCAGATCGTCCGCGTTCTCAACGCCGCTCAGCAGCTCGTCTAATACTTCCTTGGATATCGTCATTGTCATCATGCTCCTTCAGTTTGGAGGCATGGGCCAAATTACTCATACACAGAAGAGCGGACACTCTCACGCTATCTGGCGACTGCCGAAAACGGATATTTCGTGAATATTCGGTCGATCTTGAGCAGCTTGCAATGACGTGTCAGGCTCAGGTTGGTGTTTTCCTCGCGCCCTCTCATCGATCCTGAAGGATCGACTGCCGGGTGACAGATCATCTTGCTGCGTTTGCTTGGGCTCATCGCTTCAACCCTTGTGACAAAAAATCGTTCTCCACCGCAAGCTGACCAATTTTTGCGTGCAGATCTTTGATCTCACCGTCTTTGTTCTCGGCCTTCTTGATCTTGTCTAAGACGACGCCTGCGATGCCTTCAATCGCTTGCCGTTTCCATGTGCTCACCTGCGTTGCCTATCGGGACATTGCTGCGCAATGCCCTGCCGATAATATGTGGAGCTGGCGCATGGCCGCAATCTCCTGAACCGTCTTGTCTCCGCGCAGCGCTTCAATCGCCACCGCATCCTTAAACTTGTCTGAAAAATTTCGGCGCTTCGTCATTTGTGTATCCTGTCTTCAAGGTTGGATACATCTTAGCACGCTGTCCAGTTTTGCAGGACCACTTCAATGCTCCATAATCCTGTTCTCTACACGCTCAGAGGTGCCAGCCAAAACGAGCTAGTCTTTCATGTTGTGACGCGGAGAATAGACCACATGCCGCTTGTCCTTGGTCACGGCAGGTGCTTCATTAACGCCGCTGAAACCCCATCAGGGCCAGCCTCACGGGCATACTTGGGAACAACATGGCTTCACCTTCCGGCAGCGTTAACGCCTCCCTAGCGACGACCAGAGCGTCACCCACAAGGGGAGCCGAACGGATTGACGCTTTGGTTTTGACCCGCCTGTCTTCATGCCACGCCACATTGATATGCGGATACAGACCATCCAGCACTACGTCTTTACCGCGCAAGCCGACAATCTCTGCCCCACGGCATCCGGTGCTTTCCAAGAGACGCCAGATTAAACCCAGCGCAGGCACTTGGGTCTTTTAGCGCATCCGCTTGCGCATCGCCAACAGCACCTCCGCGGAAAGCGGGTCACGCTTGCTGCTATCAACATCCGGCGCAGCGTTCTTCACGGATATCGGCAAATCAACAAAGGAGTTGTCTGCCTCACGTTGAAGGCCAAACGCCTTAATCCCCAGCGATACCATTGCCTTGACCATATCCAGTTCACGCCGAACCGAGGTAGGCGACAGCTTTGAGCCATCCGATTTGCGGGTGGACAGCATGGCGGCCCCCAACTCTTTTGCTTGGTCCCGCGTCAGATCAACCAGAGGCAGCTTGTCCAGTGGCCCCAGCGTGGCCTCCACGTACTTGCAGACCCCCTGTCGAACCGATTCTGATTGTTGCGCCCTTAGCCGCCGTCCAGCCGCTCTTGCAGGTACATGTTCTTCGAATCAAGCATCGTGACCTTGGGTGCCTCAGCTTCCGGCGTAACAACCGCCTGATATAGGAATGGGTCAGCCCCACGGCGTTCAAATTCACCGCCAAGCAACTCCCGCCGTTCGTCCTCAGTCAGATCATCCTTGAACGCATCCAACATTTCGGCGGCATCCCTACGCGCTTCTCTCCACTGTTCCAAAGGTGACAACCGATCATCAAGGTGGGCGATACCGGCGGCCCTCTCAGCCTTTGCCACATTCCGGTCATAAGCTTTCATCAGGCCTTCCCACTCAGTCACCAGCGCACCACCCTCACGCGCTTTCATGGCAACCTGAAAAACGGCCTCACCGATCACCTTAACAAGTGATTTGGGGTAGCGCCTGCGGAACCTTTTGCGGCCCACTGACAGTTAATCAACGTGTTTGACGTTCATCTTAACCACCATGCCAGTGCCCCCTTAGCGTCTCGGCTTGTGTCCCAGAGAAGCTGCTAAGTGCCTGTTATGCTTTATTTATAGGGCCATCAAAGCCAAGAGTGGTGCGGGTGAAGGGACTCGAACCCCCACGCCATAGGCGCCAGAACCTAAATCTGGTGCGTCTACCAGTTCCGCCACACCCGCACGTGTCCACGCAACCCAGCCGGGCTCGTGGCGCAAGGGTTGTCTAGCGCAGGCCGCAGCGCGATGCGAGGGGGAAAATCGCGGGGCGGCGCCGGATAGGGAAAAACGCTGGCGGCAACAGCAGAAAACGTGGCGACATTTACGAAATGTTCGGATATGCTATGCTTAATATTGAGCAGATAAAAAAACGGACATACGCCATGACGCCGAAAACGGCCGGGCGCAATCACGGGCAAATGACCCTTGAGGCCCCTTTGGAGCCTGCTGGAATGCTATCCGGCAGCATAATATTGACTCTCGATGGCGAAATACCCGTCGAGCACCTATTACCGGGCGACCGGATCGTGACGCGCGACAGCGGCATGGCGATCCTAACGTCAGTGCATCGCCACCAGGTTCGCACGCGTGCGGTGCGCATACTAGCTGGAACGCTGGGTGATACGCGGCCCGACCGAGACGTCGTGCTGCCCGATCGGCAGGAGGTTCTTGTGCGAGACTGGCGTGCGCAAGCACTTTTCGGCCTGCGGCAGGCCGCCGTTCCCGTCCATGCGCTGATCGATGGCAAATTCATCATATCAGAAGGCGTGCAAACGATGATGCTGCACGAGGTTCGCTTTGACAGCGGGCACGTCATCTATGCTGACGGGTTGGAATTGATTACACCCAACATGGTGGTCCGGCAGGCAAGCGCGGCCTAAGCGCGCGGCCCGCCTCATTACACGCCAATAGCAGCGAAGACTTGCGGCAAGGCCTCGGGCAAATCCTCAGCGATCAAGCCAGGGCCGTGATGGTTTGCTGCCTCCGCGTGCAGCCAGATAGCAGTCTCGCACGCTAGCAGTGGAGGATGGCCCCGTGCTAGCAGACCCGTGATGAACCCTGCCAGCACGTCGCCCGATCCGGCAGTAGCAAGCCACGGCGCAGACCGATCAGTTTTCGCGGCATGAAGGCTTATCTGCCCGTAGGGCGCTGCAACCACCGTATCAGCACCCTTGAGCAGGACAGTCGCGCCCGTCCGCATCGCCGCATCGCTGACGGCCCCGATCCGTGTGGCCAAGTCGCCAGGCCTTTTCTGAAATGCGGCAGCCAAGTCTGGAAAAAGGCAGGCAAATTCGCCCTCATGCGGGGTTAACACGCAGCGTTCGTGTAGCCTACCCATCAGGTTCGCATCCCCTGCGAGTGCCGTTAATGCGTCAGCGTCTAGCAGAGTCCCGCGCCCTGGCGGCGCCAGCGCGGCGCCCAGCAGATCCGCCGCACGCGCCACGCCCATTCCTGGCCCGAGGCAAAGCGCTGTGATGCGGTCATCGGCCAACGCGTCCCGCAGCGCCCCTGCATCCGGGACGCGCATCAGCATGACCGCGGTACTGTGCATCGCCACCTCCAGCTGCGCCGCCGGTGGCACACCCAGCGTGACCAAACCCGCGCCGATCCGAAGTGCGCCACGCGCCGCCAACCTTGCCGCGCCCGTGGCGCCTGTACCGCCCGTCAGAACAAGCGCGTGACCATAATCGTATTTATGCGCGCCGCCGGTTTTCCGCAGGCGCTCAACGCGGCGTGCTGTCATTTGTATTTCGCGCGGCGTCCGGTGCATTTCGGCCTCCAAATGCCTGATTGGGTGCAGGATGCCGCCGGACGGCAACACGATCAAGAGGCATCACCCCGCAGTGGCACCGCCATAACGACTCTAATATGCATATAATTTAGTCACTTTGCGTAAAAATTAGGCAGCTCGCAAAACTTCGAAGCTCGGCGCGCGCGCGGCGCAGACATCCCATTGAGGCCCCAAACGCCCCGTGCTTTATATGGCGCGAAAAGGATATGCCAAGGAGCTTGCCCTGTGAAAAAGATCGAAGCGATCATCAAGCCGTTCAAGTTGGACGAAGTGAAGGAAGCGCTGCAAGACGCCGGTATTCAGGGTCTCAGCGTGATCGAAGTCAAAGGCTTTGGCCGACAAAAGGGCCATACCGAGCTGTATCGCGGCGCCGAGTATGTCGTCGACTTTCTGCCCAAGGTCAAAATCGACGTGGTTCTGGACGATGACCAGGTCGATGCAGCCATTGAGGCGATTATTGAGGCCGCCAAGACAGATAAGATCGGTGACGGCAAGATCTTCGTCAGCCCGATCGAACAAGCCATCCGTATCCGTACCGGCGAAACCGGCTCGGACGCACTTTAAAAAATACTTAAGTGGAGGAACGACAAATGAGCGCATCTGATCTGCTCAAGACCATCAAGGATGAAGGAATAGAGTACGTCGACATCCGCTTTACTGACCCGCGCGGGCGCCTGCAGCACGTAACTATCGTGTCCGATCTGGTCGATGAGGACTTCATTGAAGAAGGCTTCATGTTCGACGGATCCAGCATCGCGGGCTGGAAGTCGATTGAAGCGTCCGACATGAAACTGATGATGGACACCAGCACGACTTATATCGACCCGTTCTATGCCGAGAAAACCATCTGCGTGCACTGCTCAGTGGTCGAGCCGGACACAGGCGAGCCCTATGAACGCGACCCGCGCGGCACAGCCGAAAAGGCCGAAGCGTATCTGAAGTCGTCGGGCATCGGCGATACTGCGTTCATGGGCCCAGAAGCCGAGTTTTTCCTTTTCGACAACGTCCGCTACTCCAACACCATCAACAAGGTGTCCTACGAAGTCGACGCGCAGGACGGATCGTGGAACACTGATACCGAGTACGAGATGGGCAACATGGGCCATCGCCCCGGCCTGAAGGGCGGGTATTTCCCGACCAATCCGACCGACGATGCGCATGACATCCGCGCCGAGATGCTATCGACGATGAAGCGCCTCGGCATGAAGGTGGACAAGCATCACCACGAGGTCGCGTCATGCCAGCATGAGCTGGGCCTGATTTTTGGCACGCTGACTCATCAAGCTGACGAGATCCAGAAATACAAGTACATCATCCACAACGTCGCGCAGGCTTATGGCAAATCAGCGACGTTCATGCCCAAGCCAATCTATGGCGACAACGGGTCGGGGATGCACGTCAACATGTCGATCTGGAAGGACGGCAAGCCGTTGTTTGCAGGCGATAAGTACGCCGACCTCAGCCAAGAAGCGCTGTGGTATATCGGCGGCATTCTCAAGCATGCCAAATCGCTGAACGCGTTCACAAACCCAACGACCAACAGCTACAAGCGTCTGGTCCCCGGTTTTGAGGCGCCCGTTCTGCGTGCCTACTCTGCACGTAACCGGTCGGGTTGCGTTCGTATCCCGTGGACCGAGTCGCCCAAGGCAAAGCGTGTCGAGGCGCGTTTCCCCGATCCGGCGGCGAACCCCTATTTGTGCTTTGCCGCGCTCTTGATGGCCGGTCTTGACGGCATCAAGAACAAGATCGACCCCGGCGAGGCGATGGACAAGAACCTGTATGATCTGCCCGCCGAGGAGCTGGAGGGTATCCCCACCGTATGCGGCAGCCTGCGCGAAGCCATGAGTGAGTTGCAGGGCGACATGGATTATCTGCTGGCCGGTGACGTGTTCACCCGCGATCAGGTGCAGGGCTATATCGACCTCAAAATGGAAGAGATCCAAAAGTACGAAATGACACCGCACCCGGTGGAATTCGGGATGTATTATAGCTGCTAACCAAGGCAGTTTTTGATGAGTTGGAAGGGCGTCCCGCACGGGGCGCCCTTTGTCATTGGCGGGGCACCAGGCAGGCGCAACGACACTCGCTAGCTTGATACCAGCCTTCTGCCATTTCGGAGTTTTCCATGCGCCTCATCGCGCTCTCGTTCATTGCTGCCCTCATCGCCGCACCTGCGGCTAGCCAGTGCATCACGTCTAAGGGCGTGTTTAATCAATACAAGCGATCGCTTGCGTAGACTGCTGCGGCGCAAAGCGTTGGCCAAGGGGGCAGTCAGGCACTGGCGCAGGCCGATTTATCCAGCATTACGTGGCGCTTCGAATCGCAACCCTCCAGCCAGACAGGTACACTTCAGGGAGATCCAGCACAGTTCCTAGCGAAGCGCTCAGGCACCTCTGCAAATGATTTCATCGCCAAGGTTCGCAGTGCCATCGCACGCAACCCAAATACGTTTTCAGCGATCGAGTAGCGCTTTGGCGTGCCAGCCAGCGTTCCGGCTACGATCTGGGGGCTGGAGGCAAGCTGGGGCGGCTACATGGGCCGCACACCCATCGTCAGCGGCGCCGTAACACTGTCTTCCTATTGCCGCCGTTATCCACGTTTTGTGCGACACGCCGTCGCCGCGCTGCAATTGGTCAACAGGGGTGTCATCACGGCCAGCACGCAAGGCGGGCCATCGGGCTAGTTAGGCCATATGCAGTTCCTTGCCAGCAACTGGGTGCAATACGCGGTGGACGCAGACGGCAACGGCCGCGCCGACCCCTATAGTGCCCCCGATGCGCTGGCTACCGCCGCCAACATGCTGCGCGCAAATGGCTGTCGCGCGGGGCAACCATTTGGCCAAAGTACCGCAAATTTTGGCGTCCTTTCCGCTTGGAACGATAGCGGAAATTATCAACGCGCCATCGCCTATTCGGCTGAACTGGCTGCGCGCTAAGGCGTTCGGGGCGCTCTCCGCCCAAAGCCGCACCTGATAAACTCTTCTGCGCGGCGCCCCACCGGGCAGGCAGCCAATAGCGGCGCCATCACGTCGGATTCGGATGCGACAGCGCCTTGCCTCTAGGTCACGCTACTTCTAGCAATCCTGCCGGAGCCAGCGCCATGAACCAGCATTTCCGCGACACCCGCAAAATTGATCCAACGCGCGGCGCGACCTTGGGCGACAACACCCCAAACGATGCCGACCGGGTCGAAATCGGGCCAACGCGGCTGGCCTATTCCGAATGGGCCACTGCCGGTCTGGACTTGCCCGACTTGCAAGCAATGCGTCATTTTCGGTGGGACCGGCTGACGCGCCACATCGTTGATCGCGGCTATGCAGGCCTCTTGGTATTCGATCCGCTGAACATCCGCTATGCGACCGACAGTACAAATATGCAGCTATGGAATACACATAACCCGTTTCGCGCCGTACTGCTCTGTGCCGATGGATACATGGTGATCTGGGACTACAAGAATTCGCCTTTTCTGAGCGAGTTCAATCCATTGGTGAAGGAGCAACGCAGCGGGGCCGACTTGTTTTACTTCGACCGGGGCGACAAGGTTGATGTCGCCGCCGATGTATTTTCAAACGAGGTGCGCCTGCTGCTGACCGAACATGCGCCCGGCAATACCCGGCTGGCGGTAGACAAGATCATGCTGCATGGACTGCGCGCGCTGGAGGCGCAGGGGATCGACATCATGCCCGGTGAAGAAGTGACCGAGAAGTGCCGCGCAGTCAAAGGCCCAGACGAGATCAAGGCAATGCGCTGCGCGAGCCGCGCCTGCGAGATCGCCGTCAGGACGATGGAGGATGCGGCCCGCACCGACGTGCCTGGCGGCGATATGTCCGAGAACGATATCTGGGCTGTGCTGCACGCCGAAAACATTCGGCGCGGCGGCGAGTGGATCGAAACCCGTTTGTTGACCTCCGGCCCCCGCACGAACCCGTGGTTTCAGGAATGCGGCGGACGGATCGTGCAAAACAATGAGATCGTCGCCTTTGATACCGACCTGATTGGCAGCTATGGCATCTGCGTCGATATCAGCCGCACGTGGTGGATTGGTGACAAAAAACCGCGCGACGACATGGTCTCGGCGATGCAGCACGGCGTCGAGCATATCCGCGCCAACATGGACCTGCTGCGCCCCGGTATCACCATCCCCGAGATCAGCGAGCGCGCGCACCGGCTGGCTCCGCAATACATGCGCGGCAAATATGGCTGCCTCATGCATGGCGTGGGCCTCTGCGATGAATGGCCGCTGGTCGCCTATCCCGATCAGGCTGTGCCCGGCGCGTTCGACTATCCGCTTGAGACCGGAATGACGCTTTGCGTCGAGGCGCTTATCAGCCCCGAGCGGGGTGATTTTTCGATCAAGCTGGAGGATCAGGTGCTGATTACCGAGAATGGGTACGAAAACCTGACGCTCTATCCCTTCGATTCGGCCCTGACAGGCGAATAGCCAACGGTGGCCGGACGCCACCGCTGGCTACGTTTCAGTCGCCTTGATGCGAGCGCATGGCATTGCCGTGCCAGTCGGGCAGGTCAGGCACCCCCGCAGATATCGCGCCTGTTATCGGCATCATCGGGCAGGAAGTGGAAAGAAACAGCCACATGCCAGAAGGCTCAGCAGCAAGCCTGAAAGCGCGCCCATCAAGGCACCGCGCCAGAAGGGACCGTCGGCTCTGGGAAAGGTCGATGTCATGTCGGTCACTGCGATCTCCTTCATAGCTTGATCGTTGTCTAAGATCACCTTATCTTTGCATCATACATGTTGAAAACGAATTGATCCGATCCAATTCACCGCCCTTCGTGATGAAATCCGCCGACGATGCAGCGCGGCACGAAATTCTACTGAAATCACCAAAAATACGCGCGTCAGGGCACCGATACCTGCCCGAACGCTCACCTTATCGTGACTTTACCGGCAAAATGGGTGCAACGGGCACGCGGCATGCCTACCATATCGGCAGAAGCCATGAGGATCGCACCATGCCAATGGAACGCCTGACATTCACCGGACATGATGGGGCCGAACTGGCCGCTCGACTGGATCTGCCGGACGGGCCGCATCTGGCAACGGCGCTCTTTGCGCATTGTTTTACCTGCTCCAAGGATATTCCAGCGGCACGGCGTATATCGGCGCGGCTGGCAAGGGCGGGCATCGCAGTGCTGCGCTTTGACTTCACCGGGTTGGGCCATTCCGAGGGCGAGTTCGAAAATACGACATTTACCTCAAACGTCGATGATCTGGCACTGGCCGCGGCCGCGCTGGAGGGGCGCAATATAGCCCCTTCCCTCCTGATCGGTCACTCGCTGGGCGGGGCGGCGGTGCTGCGCGCCGCGCGGCAACTGCCATCCGTTCGCGCCGTCGTGACCATCGGCGCGCCGTTCGATCCCGGCCATGTCATGCATAACTTTGCCGGTTCGCTGGACGCGATCGCCGCCGATGGCACAGCCGAGGTCAACCTTGGCGGGCGGCCTATTCGTATCGGACGCGCCTTCGTCGAGGATGTCAGCGCCGCCGCCCTTGCCCCCGATATTGCCGAACTGGACCGCGCCCTGCTGATCATGCACGCGCCGCGCGACGCGGTGGTTGGCATCGGCAACGCGGCCGAAATTTTTCGCGTGGCACGCCATCCCAAAAGCTTTGTCACCTTGGGCGAGGCTGACCACCTCATCACCCGAGCCAACGACGCCGAGTACGCCGCCGAAGTGATCGCCGCGTGGGGCGCGCGGTATCTGGACCTGCGCCCACCCGCGCCGCCCCCCGGTGCGCCCGAAGGTATCGTGCGCGTCAACGAGGCAGATCCGGACGGCTTCCTGCAAGATGTCAATTCAGGACCGCGCCACCACGCCATCGCAGATGAGCCGCTGGCCTATGGCGGCACGGATCGTGGCATGTCGCCCTACGGTTTTTTATCTGCAGGCCTCGGGGCTTGCACGTCGATGACGATCCGCATGTATGCACGGCGCAAGGACTGGCCCCTGAAGCATGTACGTGTCGACGTGTGCCATGACAAAGTCCACGCGCAGGACGCGGGCGGCGTCACGCCCGAAAAGATCGACCGCTTCATTCGCACCGTTTTTCTGGAGGGGGATCTGGATGCGAGCCAGCGCGCGCGCCTTCTGGAGATCGCGGATCGCTGCCCAGTGCATCGCACGCTGGAGGCGACATCTGAAATCGTGACGCGCGCAGGATGACACTGCCGCCTTGTCAGCGCCTCAGACCCATTTGGAGCCAATGCTCCGAAAGAACGCGCGGACCTCAGGCGTCATGAAACCGCGCCCCGTCGCGATCTGTGGCAGCTCAAATGCGCCGCCCCAGTTACACTCAATCAGCACCGGGCCGTCTTGTGTTATCGCGATGTCCTGCGTGCTGTAGGACACCGCCGCGTGCTGCGCCGCGAAGCGGGCGTTTAGATCCAGCAGGGCATCCCAATGCGGTAAGCGCAGGCCTAGAACCGCCGTACCGGTTTCGGGGTGCGTTTCGTGGCGGATCAGGTCTGGCCCGTCCTTGCCGACGACGGTCAGGATTTCGCCCGTCACCTCGTCCAGCTGGCAGACAAGATTGCCGGGGCGCCAAAAGTTATCGGCATCGTTCTGCGCCGACGGCCGTTTGAGAATGGCATGCGGCGTCCACAGCCCCTTGTCCGTCCACATGTTGACCATGCGCACCGTGGCGGTGGTGGGCGTATAATTCTGCAGGAAAGAATGGTTTGATACGAACTTCTGGATTAGAAACACGTCTTTGCCGATCTGGTCGGCGAAAAAATTCGCATAGATGATCGGCGCGCGGCCCTTGAGGTGGATATGCGTGGCATCCGCGCCAGTGATCGTACTGGCGCCGACGCTCCATTTGCCATCGTTCAACTTGCAAAACAGCGGAAATTCAGGTGCGCGCGTCAGAAAATCGCGCAGCGCATCCGGGGTGGTGATCTTGGCCGTCCCGTCATAGCTGCGCGGGCCAGTGTTGATCACGGCGACGATTTCGTGCATCGGAACGCCGGAGGCACCAACAAAGATTGAGCTGACCCATTTATCGCCCGCTACGATCCACCAGCCGGGCTTGTTACACTCGTTCGTCACATAGCTATGCCGCAGACCAGAAATAAACTCGCCGCGCTCCGCATCGCTGAAACGGTCGCGATCATAAAGACCGTATTGGACTTATTCGAGGTTCTGTAGCTTGGCTTTGCCGTGGGCGAACTTCATCATCTCCATACCGATCGACAGGGCGCTACGCCCACTTTTGCGCGCGGCATGAACGATCAAGTCGGCGACACTGCTGGTGCCCTTGTCAAGATACGCAGCCTTATCCCGTTGGGTCAGAGTGCTTGCTGAAAGGGATGCGTTGGTCATTTATCTGATCCTGTTCTTGTTCCAAACGGCCCGGATACCCCCTCTATCGAAACAATTAGACTGAATTATGACAATAAACGCCTGATTTGCCGGTGCGCCGATGCCTTGGCATCATCGCGCGCAAGCGCTAAACCCCGCGCAACCGCCCTTAACCCCGAGGCTCGCGCAGATGATTCCCCGTTATTCCCGCCCCGAAATGGTCGCCATCTGGTCGCCCCAGACAAAGTTCCGCATCTGGTACGAGATCGAAGCGCATGCCTGCGATGCGATGGCAGATCTGGGCGTGATTCCGCGCGAGAATGCCGAGGCCGTCTGGAAGGCCAAAGGTGTGGAATTCGACATTGCCCGGATTGACGAAATCGAGGCCGTGACCAAGCATGACGTCATAGCCTTTCTCACCCATCTGGCCGAGCATGTCGGCAGCGACGCCGCGCGTTTCGTACATCAGGGCATGACATCATCGGACGTTCTGGACACCTGCTTTAACGTACAGCTGGTCCGCGCCAGCGACATCCTGATCGAAGATATGAAGGCGCTCTTGGCCGCGCTGAAACGCCGCGCGTTCGAACATAAGGACACGGTCCGCATTGGCCGCAGTCACGGCATACATGCCGAGCCAACAACAATGGGCCTGACCTTCGCACGATTTTATGCCGAAATGGACCGCAACCTAACCCGTCTTGAGACGGCCCGCACCGAGATCTCGACCGGCGCGATTTCAGGCGCCGTCGGCACGTTTGCCAATATCGATCCGGCAGTGGAGGAGCATGTCTGCAAGCAGCTGGGGCTGGCGCCTGAGCCCATCAGCACACAAGTGATTCCGCGCGATCGCCACGCCGCATTTTTCGCCGCACTGGGTGTCGTCGGAAGCAGCATCGAGAATATCGCCACCGAAATCCGCCACATGCAGCGCACCGAAGTGCTGGAGGCGGAGGAGTTTTTCAGCGCCGGGCAAAAGGGTAGTTCGGCCATGCCGCACAAGCGCAACCCTGTTCTGTCGGAAAACCTGACGGGTCTTGCCCGCCTCGTCCGCATGGCCGTGGTTCCCGCAATGGAGAATGTAGCCCTGTGGCACGAGCGCGACATCTCGCACTCCTCGGTCGAGCGCAACATCGGACCAGACACAACCATCACGCTGGATTTCGCGCTGGCGCGCCTGACGGGTCTGGTCGACAAGCTGGTAATCTACCCGGACAACATGCTGGCCAACATGCATAAGTTCCGCGGTTTAGTCATGAGCCAACGCGTCCTTCTGGCGCTGACACAGGTCGGCGTCAGCCGCGAGGATTCCTATAAATTGGTCCAGCGCAACGCCATGAAGGTTTGGGAGGAAGGCAAGGATTTCAAGACCGAGCTTCTGGCCGACGAGGACGTCCTGAAGGTGCTGACGCCCGCGCAGATCGAAGACAAATTCGACCTTGGCTATCATACCAAGCATGTCGACACGATCTTTGCTCGCGTCTTTGGCAGCTAAGCCGGGAAAATGTGATTTGGTGGGTGAGGGCAAACGCACTAGCGCTACGTAACCCAACAATAGGAGGCCTGCAGATGAAGACCCTGATAATCGCACTCGCCCTCACATTGGCACCAACATTATCGGTGGCAATGGGCTGCAACCACAGCAAGACCGCTCAGATAATGTCCTGTGGCGACGGCACCACTTACGACGCAGACGCCAAGACATGCATGCCCGTCAGCAGTTGATCCGGTCGAAGCAGATCTGCCCACAGCCTGACTTTACTTAGAAATTACGGCTCGCCGCGCAGGCGGGCCGTATTATTTTTCTGGGTTGACCCGATGAAAAATACGCTGTTCGAGCCCAAACACCGGGTCGCACTCTTGCCGCCCAGCTTGCCCTTCGTCGCCAGCGGCGGTGACACCTCCCCGCTCAAACCAACCGAGATAACGCAAACCTGCGAAACCGTTCAGGTCTGGGATGAAGCCGCACAGAAGCGGAAGCCCCCCGAACAGAGCCGCGGCTTTCATCTGACGTTCAGTTCGGTGCCGCGAGCGAATTAGGGACGTACCGCCCGCTAAATGCGGTCGGTACGTCCCTAATTTAGATATTTATTCATTCTTGTCGGCCTACCCTTGCAGATAACGGCCCCCAAACCGGGGCAGTCACGAGGATCGACATGAGCCAACCGACACCGCTTGCGCGTATCGCCTGCCCCACGCCGCCACCTCAGGCGTCCACCGCCGCCCGGCTGACACGTCGGCAAAAGGCGGCAATCATCGTTCGTTTTTTACTCAATGAGGGGGCAGATGTACCGCTCTCTGACCTGCCCGACGCATTGCAGGGAACGTTGACGACGCAAATGGGCTCCATGCGTTATGTCGACCGGACGACGTTACTGTCTGTCGTCACCGAATTTGCGGCCGAGCTGGAGGCGATGGGCCTGACCTTTCCACATGGCATGGCCGGCGCGCTGACCGCCTTGGACGGGCGCATCAGCCCACAAACTGCCGCGCGCCTGCGCAAAGAAGCCGGCGTGCGGCAGTTCGGCGACCCGTGGGATCAGGTGCGCGCCGCCGATCTTGACGACTTGCTCCCTATCATTCAGGCTGAAAGCACCGAAGTGGCGGCCGTCATGCTGTCAAAGCTGGACGTGACGCGCGCCGCAGCCCTGCTCAGCCGCCTGCCCGGCGATACCGCGCGGCGGGTCACCTTTGCCGTGTCGCATACCGGCAGCGTTACCCCCGGCGCCGTCGACCGGATCGGTCTGGCGCTCGCCTCGCAGCTGAACGACATGCCGCTGGTCGCCTTCGACGATGGCCCAGCAAGCCGGATCGGCGCGATCCTCAACTCCACCTCATCGGCGCTGCGCGACGATGTGCTGACCGGCCTGGAGGCCGAGAATCAGGCCTTCGCGCAGCAGGTGCGCCGCGCAATTTTCACCTTCGCGAATATCACCGAACGGGTCAGTGCGATTGACGTGCCCAAGGTCGCTCGCGAAGTCGATCAGGCCGTCCTAGTCACAGCCCTAGCCGCCGCGTCAGCGGGCGATTTGCGGCCAGTGGCGGAATTCATCCTAGACAACATGTCGCGGCGCCTCGCCGACGCTTTGCGTGAAGAGATGGGGGAGCAGGGCCGCATCAAGCAGAAGGATGGCGAAGAGGCGATGACACAGGTCGTCAACGCCATCCGCCGCCTGCAGGTCGCGGGAGACATTACGCTGATCGATTCCGCCGAAGGCGAGGATGGCGACTAGATGCACGTGACTGCGCGTTTACTACGCGGCGGGATGCGCCTGCGGGCATCTTGTGATCAGGGCAGAGCCGCTTTATGTCTGCGCTACCCGATCATTGCGGCGAGGCGATCCATGAGCGACGAAGGCGATACCCGGCTGCAACGTATCAGCGAATTCCTCGTCGATCTCGCGCTGCGCGCTCTGATCGCGCTGGCCGCGCTCATGCCATACCGGCTGCGGATACCCGCGCTTGGCTGGTTGACCGCGCGGATCGTCGCCCCGGTTGCCGGGTATTCGGCGCGCGTGCGCGAGAACCTTTCGTTGGCGATGCCAGACTTGCCCGAAGCCGAGGTGCGACGCCTTATGCGCGCAGTGCCCGACAATGCAGGCCGTAACGTGATGGAAATGTACGCGGCTGAGGAGTTTTCAGCCCGCGCGCGCCATTCGCCAGTATCCGGGCCCGGCCTGCCAGATATCGAGCGGGCCCGCGCCAAGGGTCGTCCGGTGATTTTTGTTACAGGTCATCTGGGCAGCTTCAACGCCGCGCGCGTAGCTATGGTGCAGCAAGGGTTCGAGATGGGCGTATTCTATCGCCCGATGAAGAACCGCTATTTCAACGTGCATTATACCGAGGCAATGGGATCGCTCAGCCAACCAATGTTCGAGCAGGGTCGTCGGGGCATGGTTCAGATGGCCAAGCATCTGCGTGGCGGCGGCGTTTTGGCCATTCTCAACGACCTGAACGCGCATGGCGGCGTACCGCTTGATTTCTTTGGCGCGCCAGCCCTGACCTCACTTGTCACCGCCGAGCTGGCACTGAAATTCGATGCACCGCTGGTGCCGGTCTGGGGCATCCGCCGCGCAAACGGTCTGGATTTCGACATCCATGTCGAGGCACCCATCGCCCCCGGCGATCCAGTAGACATGACACGCGAATTTAACCTCCGACTGGAGGCACAGGTACGCGCACATATGGATCAATGGTTCTGGATTCACCGGCGCTGGAAGGATGGTACCGGCGAGATGGCCGATCGCGGCGCGGCGCGGTTGGCAGAAGCCAAAGTGGCGCAGAGCGATCTACCAAAGTAGCGCCGCCGCCTCGACCGCGCCATAGCTGTGCCGCTGCAGGATAATGACAACGGGTGCATCGTCCTTGGCGCGGACCTTCATCGAGAGTGGCTTTGCTGGATCCCATTGGCCTAGCTCGACCATATCGGTCACGATGTTGATGTAGGAATAAGTATGACCGGCGTTCTCGCCATGATCGATCGAGACGCTCTGCTGCGGGATAAACCGCGCGATTTGCACGACAAGCGGCGTATCGAAACCGGCGCTTGCAGTTGCAACGATGCTCAGCTCGCCACCTTTCCGTGACACAGTCAGCGCGACGGAACGCGGCGCTGCCAGATGGCGGGCGATCACGGTGTTCACGTCCTTTGGCCGGTTGCCAACAACATGCTCTTGGCCGTCGATTATCATCTGAGGAGTGTAGACCATATCGCGCCCACCCGCCGCAGCATAGCCGTATTGCCGCTTCGTATGGGCCTCTTTGCCAAATACATCGTCAAAAATATAGTCCCAGTAGTCTACATGCAGCGCCAGCGCGATCACATCCTCCCGCGCCGCCAGCTCATGCAAAAATGCATCTGCAGGCGGGCAGGACGAGCAACCCTGCGAGGTGTAAAGCTCGACCAGAACAGGCGCGCGCTTCTCGGCCACGGCAACGCCGGCCATGGCCAACATGGCGACTGCCATCAAAAAAGTCGTGACGATGTGCATCCATAGCCCCCGAAAAGTAAGTACTCCGATGCCTTCAACGCTATTAGCAGACCACATGAAACACCAATCAAGGTTTCGTCAGTGTCCAGCGAAGACACGCAAGGTTACAGTTTCAGTGTGCAATCGTATACAGAATGAGGTATGACCACTTGATCGCGCATTTCAAATGCGCCAAAACCTGTGCATGAATGATGCGCCGTGCGACGAGCATCCCGCGCCAATGACGGCCCGCGTGCAACGAAACACCTTGCCGCGGCGTTTTGCGTTAGCAGGCCGGAAACATTACCGCGAGCACGCGACGCTCACCAGTCCACGCACGCCGCCCATATAGGGCCGTGCCCCAGAAATTTTATTGACCCGAAGAGGATAGCCCAATGCCAATCAATGTGGGACATGACGCGGCCAAGACGCGCAGGACACTGAAATCAGGGGGTAAAACCGTATCCTACTACTCGATCAAGGCCGCCGAAGAGGCCGGCCTCGGTGATTTCAGCCGCCTGCCCGCCGCGCTGAAAGTCGTGCTGGAAAATATGCTGCGCTTTGAGGACGGCAAAACCGTCACGCAGGATGACATCAAGGCATTTTCCGAATGGGCAACGAGGGGCGGCAAGAACCCACGCGAGATTGCGTATCGCCCCGCACGCGTGTTGATGCAGGACTTTACCGGCGTTCCGGCGGTCGTCGACCTCGCCGCGATGCGTGACGGGATCGTGGCACTGGGTGGCAAGGCCGAGCAGATCAATCCGTTGAACCCAGTCGATCTGGTCATCGACCACTCGGTGATGATCGACGAATTCGGCAATCCCCGCGCATTCCAGCTGAATGTCGACCGCGAATACGAGCGGAATATGGAACGCTATCAGTTTCTGAAATGGGGTCAGGGCGCATTCAACAATTTCCGCGTCGTGCCCCCCGGCACCGGTATCTGCCATCAAGTGAACCTTGAGTATCTGGCCCAAACAGTCTGGACCGACACCGACCAAAATGGCGAGGAAGTCGCGTATCCCGACACCCTCGTCGGCACGGACAGCCACACCACGATGGTCAATGGCATGGCAGTTCTTGGCTGGGGCGTCGGCGGGATCGAGGCAGAGGCGGCTATGCTGGGCCAGCCCATCTCGATGCTGATCCCCGAAGTCGTCGGCTTTGAGTTGACTGGCAAGATGATGGAGGGGACCACCGGCACCGATCTGGTACTGAAAGTGGTTGAGTTGCTCCGTAAAAAGGGCGTGGTCAGCAAATTTGTTGAATTTTACGGCAAGGGTCTAGATAACCTTCCGCTGGCGGACCGCGCAACGATCGCGAACATGGCGCCGGAATATGGCGCGACCTGCGGCTTTTTCCCAATTGACGACGAAACACTCCGCTATCTGACCAATACGGGCCGCGACGAAGACCGAATCGCACTGGTCGAGGCATATGCCAAGGCGAATGGCCTCTGGCGGGATGCAGATTATGCACCGGTCTATACCGACACCATGCATCTGGACATGAGCACTATAGTACCGGCCATTTCCGGCCCCAAGCGTCCGCAGGACTACATCGCACTCGACCAAGCGGCCACCGAATTTCATAAGTATATCAAAGGCCAACGCACTGCCAAGGATGGCGGCCACAGCGCCAAAGGCCGATGGGATGCCGAGGGCGGTCAACCCGAGCCAAGCAAGATTCCCGGCGACGACGGTAGTCACAAGCGTGGCTACGTTGAAACTGACGCGCCCTACCAGCTACATGACGGCTCGATTGTGATCGCCTCGATTACGTCCTGCACCAACACGTCGAACCCTTATGTAATGATCGGTGCGGGCCTCGTCGCGCGCAAGGCCGCCGCGAAGGGCCTGAACCGCAAGCCTTGGGTGAAGACGTCGCTCGCGCCCGGCTCTCAGGTCGTGTCGCACTACCTTGAGGCCGCCGGCCTGCAAGAAGATCTGGACAAAATCGGCTTCAACCTTGTCGGTTATGGCTGCACCACATGCATCGGAAATTCGGGACCACTGGCGCCCGAGATCAGCAAGTGCATCAGTGAGAGTGACCTGATCGGCGTGTCGGTTCTGTCAGGCAATCGTAATTTTGAGGGCCGGATTTCGCCTGATGTGCGCGCCAACTATCTCGCGTCGCCGCCGCTGGTCGTGGCATATGCGTTGGTTGGGGACATGAATGTCGACATCACCACAGCATCCTTGGGCAAGGGTCACGACGGCAACGACGTCTACCTCAAAGACATCTGGCCAACACAGGCCGAGATTGCCGAGCTGGTCGAGGCGACTGTAACACGCGAGGCGTTCCAATCGAAATATGCCGATGTGTTCAAGGGCGACGACAAGTGGCAATCAGTCGAGACCTCCGATGCGGAGACATATAATTGGCCACCGCAATCGACCTATGTCCAGAACCCGCCCTATTTCCAAGGTATGTCCAAGGATCCGGGCAGCATTGTGAATATCACAGATGCGAGTATTCTGGCCCTCTTGGGCGATATGGTCACGACCGATCACATCAGCCCGGCCGGTAGCTTCAAGGAATCGACACCAGCGGGCCAGTACCTGCGCGAGCATCAGGTGCCTGTGCGCGAGTTCAACTCCTACGGCTCGCGGCGCGGCAATCACGAGGTGATGATGCGCGGCACCTTCGCCAACATCCGCATCCGCAACGAGATGCTGGACGATGTCGAGGGCGGCTACACAATAGGTCCAGACGGCAAGGAGATGTCGATCTTTGACGCCGCAATGGCCTATAAGGAGAAGGGCACGCCGCTGGTCATCTTCGGCGGCGAGCAATATGGCGCAGGCTCATCCCGCGACTGGGCGGCGAAGGGCACTGCGCTGCTTGGCGTCAAGGCCGTGATCGCTGAGAATTTTGAGCGGATCCACCGCTCGAACCTTGTCGGCATGGGTGTCATTCCATTTGAGTTCACGAATGGCGATACGCGCAAAACGTTGGGCCTGACCGGCAAGGAAAGCGTTTCGATCAAGGGGCTGGACACCATCAAGCCGCTGGCCGAGGTGCCTTGCACGATCACGATGGAAGACGGCAGCGTGAAAGAGATCACACTGAAGTGCCGGATCGATACAGCCATCGAAATCGAGTATGTCGAAAATGGCGGCGTGCTGAACTACGTGCTGCGCAACCTGGCTAAATCCGCCTGATAGGCGCAGATTGCTAAAACTGAAAACGCCCGCAGCGATCATGCTGCGGGCGTTTTTGCATCTACAGAGGTGCCCGGCTCAGCACAAATTTGACCCCAACCTACCGGCCTAATGCCTCTTCCAGCGCCGGCCGGAATCGCTGCTCGTAGTCGCTTCCGATAAGTGGCCCTGCGTAGCGGAACAGAACCGTCCCATCACCGGCGACGATAAACGTCTCGGGGGGGGCGGTAACGCCCCAGTCGATGGCAGTCGCCCCTTTGGGATCGAAACCGATAGCAAAGAACGGATCGCCGTCATCGGTCAGATAGCTTTGGGCTTGGCCCGCCGCATCCTTGAAATTGATGCCTGCAACGCGCAACCCTTCTGCGTTCAAGTCCTTCAACGTGGGGTGTTCAGCGCGGCAGGGGGGGCACCAGCTGGCCCAGAAGTTGACGATCGTAACCTCGCCACTGCGCAGGTCAGCATCCGTCAATATTGCGCGACCTTCCAGCCCTTTTTCAGGGACCGGCGGCGCAGGTTGGCCAATGAATACGGACGGCAGCGCGTCAGGATCACCTCGCTGCATACCAATGAAAAACAGCCCCACAAGACAGGCGAAAAGGACCGGCGGTGCGATCATAAGGGGAGAAAGCTTAACCATTGCCACGTATCCTTTGCTCAAGCGCTGCCAGTTGCCGACGCACCCGTCCCGCACGCACTACGCTCAACGCGCCAAGCCCGCCCAGCAGCGCCAGTGACACGCCGTAGGACGACAGGACTTCGACTGCGTATTTCCCCAGTTCGGGCATCATCCCATCCTCTCACGGGCCAGCAGCGCCCGCATCCGGCGCGCGCGAATTTCTGTTTGGGTGCGCAAAAGCACCAGCGCGACGAACAGTAGGACGAAACCCGCGATGCAAACCAAAAGCGGCAGGTAAAAGACGTCTGCCACGTTTTCCTCTTTGTCGAGGCTCAGCGACGCCCCCTGATGCAGGCCTTGATTCCAGAACAGCACCGCGTATCGGCTGAGCAGCGCGAAAACTGATCCGACGAGGCACAGCACCGATGTCAGATCAGCGGCTGTATCGCCATCCTCGACGGCCGACCAGAGGGCCATATAGCCCAGATAGAACAGGAACAAGATCAGGAACGACGTCAATCGCGGGTCCCACACCCACCACGTGCCCCATATCGGCTGCCCCCAAAGCGCGCCAGTCACCAGCGCGATTACCGTCATCACTGCGCCCACCGGGGCAGCGGCGCGGGCGGCCAGCGCGCTGACGTGGTGGCGCCGTACGAGCCAGATCAACGAACCAACCAGCATCATCAACCATGCGTTGATCGCCATCAGGGCGGCGGGCACGTGCAGATAGATGATCTTGACGCTCGCGCCCTGGCGGTAATCTTCGGGCGTGAAAAAGAACCCCCAGACGAGACCGATCGATAGCGATGTCAGCGCCAGCGCACCCACCCAAGGTAGGACGCGATTCGACGTGGTGATGAACTTGCGCGGGTTCGCGTATTCCCAAAGCGAGGCCATTCATGCATCCTTGTTCAGCGACTAGCGCAGATTGACCCTTACTACCGCAGCCGAGGCGAAGGGCAAGAGGGCGATAACGGCGAAGGTGATCCCGGCCAGCATCATGAGAGGCGTGGCATAGGGAAGGCCCTCGGCGCCGCGCCGCGCCGCCTCGGCCCCAAAGATCAATGTAGGCACGTAAAGCGGCAGAACCAAGAGTGACATCAGCAATCCGCCCCGCCGCACGCCCACGGTGAGCGCTGCGCCAAACGTACCGATCACGCTGAGAGCAGGCGTGCCCAGCACCAGCGACGCGAACAGCGGCACATATCCCTGCGCAGGCAGGTTCATCAGGATCGCTAAAACTGAGGCGGCCAACACCAGAGGTAGGCCAGTCGTCAGCCAATGGGCCAAGGCTTTGATCGCCGTCAGCGCCTCAAGCGGCAGGGGCGCGGTGGCCAGCAGGTCGAGTGAGCCATCCTCATGATCCAGCGCAAAGATCCGGTCAAGCGACAGAAGACACGCCAGCAGCGCACCCAGCCACAAAACGCCTGGCGCAATTACGCGGTGCAGATCGGCCCGCGGCCCGACGGCGAAGGGGACCAGCACAACGACGATCAGAAAAAACGCAAGGCCTAGCCCGAGGCCGCCCCCCGCGCGGACAGCCAGCCGCAGGTCGCGGATCAGCAGCGCGATCACAGGAACGCCTCGTCGAAATCGTCAAACGCGGCGGCGCGGGCCTTGTAGGGGCCGACATCTAGCGTGCCCGCTTCATTCAGCCCCAGTTCGATATGGGTGGCGATGATTGCGCCGCCACCGCCCGCCAGATGTGCGCGAAGGGCCGCGACGAACATCGCGGTCGCGGCGGTGTCCAGTGATACTGTCGGCTCGTCCAGCAGCCAGACGGCGCGGCGCGCAACGATCAGCCGAGCGAGACCAAGGCGGCGTTTCTGCCCCGCCGACAGCGCAGCCGCCGGGCGATCCGCAAGCGGGGCGAGCGAATAGGCCGCCAGCGCCGCATCCACATCACCGCCACCAAAAATCGAGGCCCAAAAGCCAAGGTTCTCATGCACGCTTAACGCACCCTTGATGCCGTCGGCATGACCCGCATAGACCAGCGCGGCCTCATCGGCTTCCACTGTCCCTTTGAGCGGCGGTTGCAGCCCAGCCAGCGTGCGCAGGAGCGTCGTCTTACCCGCACCATTGGGACCGCGCAGAACAACGGCCTGTCCGGTGGCCAGCGCCAGCGTGACGCCCTCAAGCACGGCGATGCCGCCACGCGCGACACTGATATTTTGGGCAGTCAGTAACATATTTCTACGACTAGCGTAAAGCGCACGAAGGGGGAAGCTAGACCGGCAGAACCGCAGCGGCGACACGCCGCCCTTCGGACAAAAGCACGTTATAGGTACGGCAGGCGGCAGGTGAACTCATCGTCTCGACACCCATTCCCGCGCTCTCCAGCGTTGTGCGAAGGTCCTCGGGGATATGCGCGATTTCAGGCCCTGTGCCGATGAAAATGACATCGACCACCCCAACCAGATCCAGCAGCGGCTGCGTATCCTCCAGACCGCCCCAGCCACGCGCGCCCGTCTCGGTGACCAGCGCGCCACCCCTGACGATGCTACCGCCCACCCGGAAAAAGCCAGGGCCGTAGCCATCTATCGGCGTCGCCTCTGAAAACGTGACTTCGTTCAACTGCATGTCATGGCTCCCTATTCCCAGATCGGCAGACCCGTGAGGGCCGATAGCGCGATAACCGCCAGCGCCGCGTGGCGATACAGCCGCTCTCGCGAGGGGCAAAACAGCGTCTGGCCAATGATCGTGGTAACAAAGTAGGGCACGGCCAGCAATGCGGCCAGCCATACGACGTTAATTGTCGTGATCCCACCGATCATCAGGTTGGCCACGATCACCACATCTAGCGCCGCCAGAAACAGGATTGTGTTGGCGCGGACCGATTGTGCGACGCCCTGCCCGGTAAGGTAGAACAGGATGACGACCGGCCCCGTCAGGCCCGTCATCCCGCCAATCAGCCCCGCCGCCGCCCCAATTGCTAGCAGCACGGGCCGTGACACGGCGCCCAAATAACGCCAGCCCGACATCAGCGCGCCTAACGTGATCGTGCCAATGCCCGCGACGATCCACCGCACGGTCTGTCCGTCCAGATACTCCATCGCTGCCACGCCCAAGGGGACGGTCGGCAATGCGGCCAATACCAGAAGGCCCACCTCGCGTCGGTCGCCTTGGTGCCATGCGCGCGGCAGCAGCAGCGCCGCCGTGCTAGCTAAGCCCAGCATCGTGACAGTCGCCACAATCTGAGCAGCAGGCAGGAAAAACCCCGCGATGGGGACAAAAATAAGCGCCGTACCAAAGCCGGTAAAGCCGCGCACGATACCGGCCACCGCGATGGTCGCCGCCAGCCACCAAAAGCCGGGAAGCGCCAACGCGGCAAGGGCTGCGTCAGGCATTTACATTAGCGAATTGGTTGCCCGAGTTTGCATCAGGCTTGGTCCAGTCCCGCTTGACCCCCAGCCACAGCAGGATGACCGCCGCAACAAAGATCGAGCTGTAGGTCCCCACCACAATTCCCCACATCATGGCAAAGACGAAGCCACGGATAACGTCACCGCCAAGGAAGTAGAGCGCGAGCAGCGCAAGCATCGTGGTAAACGAGGTCACGATTGTCCGGCTGAGCGTTTCGTTGATACTGAGGTTCAGCACCTCGATCAGCGGCTTGGTCTTGTATTTGCGCAGGTTCTCTCGGACGCGGTCGAACACAATCACCGTATCGTTCAGCGAATATCCGACGATCGTCAGCAGTGCCGCGATGGTCGCCAAATCGAATTGCAGCTGAAGCTCGGAAAAGACGCCGATGGTCAGAATGACATCATGCACCAGCGCGGCTACCGCGCCGACGGCAAACTGCCATTCAAAGCGAAGCCAGATGTAGACCAACACCGCCGCGATGGCGAGAATAACGGCAATCGACGCCGTCATTATCAACTCGCCCGACACCTTCGGCCCCACGCTTTCGACGGAGGAAAAGGTAATATCCGGCACGGCGACCTGCAGCGCAGCCTCGACAGCGGCTATGGTTTCTGGCGTCACCGCCTCCACGTCATCCTGTGCTTGAATGCGCACCATCGCCACGTTTTGATCCGCGCCAAAGCTGGGATCGAATACCTCGGTGATACTGATATCGCCCAGTTCGAGGGTCTGCATTGCGCTCCTGTATTGCGCGATATCGACGCTCTGCTCGCTTTGGGTGCGGATCGTGGTGCCGCCGCGGAAGTCGATGCCAAAGTTAAGGCCCTGAAGCAGGAACGACGCCGATGCGACAACGATCAGAAGGGCTGACAGGCCAATAGACATCTTCCAGCGGCGGAAGAAATTGACGCTAGTTTGATCTTTGACCATGCGCAGGGAGCGGCCCTGAAGCACGGTTTTCGGGCGTTTACGCTCGAACCACATGATGGTGATGAGGCGCGTGACGAAAATGGCCGTAAAGACCGATGTGATGATCCCAAGGCCCAGCGTGATGGCAAACCCGCGCACCGGACCGCTGCCCATCGCAAAGAGGATCACAGCCGTGATGAGTGTGGTGATGTTGGCGTCGATGATGGCGCTGAGCGCCTTTTCATAACCCAGTTCGATGGCACGAGCAGCGCCCTTGGCTGATTTCATCTCCTCGCGTATACGCTCGAAAATCAGGACGTTTGCGTCCACGGCCATACCAATGGTCAAAACGATTCCGGCGATACCTGGCAAGGTCAACGTAGCGCCAATCATGCTGAGCAAGCCGAACATCAATCCGACGTTCACGATCAGCGCGATGTTCGCGAACAGACCAAAGAGGCCGTAGCTGGCAAACATGAAAATAAGCACCAGCGCAAAGGCGACCATACAAGCTATCTTGCCTGCCTCAATACTGTCGGCGCCCAGCTCGGGGCCAACGGTGCGTTCCTCAAGAAATTCCAAGCCCGCAGGCAATGCGCCCGCGCGCAGAAGGACCGCAAGATTCGTGGTCTCTTCGACGCTGAAATTACCGGTGATGATACCTGATCCACCGGGAATATGCCCTTGAATCACAGGGGCGCTGATAACCTCGTCATCCAGCACAATGGCGAAGGGGCTGCCGATATTGGCTGCCGTATAATCGCCAAAGCTGCGCGCGCCCGCTGGGTTGAATCGGAAGGAAACGGCGGCACGCCCATTTTGGTCAAAATCGGGCTGCGCATCGACCAGCTCGTCACCCGTGACGACCGGCGCACGCTCCAGAATGTAATAAACGCCGCTTTCGTTCAGCGACGGCAGCACTTCATTGCCGGCACCTGCACGCTCGGTGGCCGATGACGCACGGCCCACAACGGGCTGAAACGTCAGCTGTGCGGTGGTGCCGATAATTTCCTTGAGTTCGGTCGCGCTACCAATGCCGGGAACTTGAATTAGGATCCTGTCGCTGCCCTGACGCTGAATCGTCGGCTCACGCGTGCCGACTTCGTCGATGCGGCGGCGGATAATCTCAAGCGATTGCCTCACGGTGCGCTCGTCAGTGGCGCGCTGCTCCGCCTCGGACAGACGTACGACAATCGCACCCTCGCGCGTCGTGACGTCGATGTCGCTGGAGCCGGCAGCAGTCAAGCTGGCGACAGGCGACGCTAGGCTCCGCACCAATTCGGCGGCGGCTTGCAATTGGTCAGGGCGCTCGTTCAGGCGCACAACCAGTTCAGGACCTGCCGTAGGTTCCAGCCGGATGGTGCCAATCTGTTCGCGGTTCTCGCGCAGTAAATCGCGCACCGCGGGCCACATGCCCTCGATGCGCGACTGATAGACGTCCTCAACCTTCACTTCGGCCAGCAAATGCGCTCCACCGCGCAAGTCGAGGCCAAGGTTCACCAGACCGCTGGGCATCCATGACGGCCACGCATCCAGCGCATCCTGCACCTCGGCCGGATCACCGCCAACTGCGACGATCTTGGCCGCGTCGTTATGCGCCTCGACCCGGCCGTAAAAGCCGTTTGGCACCGCCAAAAGGATGCCGAGGGCGACGATTCCCCAGATGCAAATACGTTTCCATAGGTCAATCTGAAGCATGTCGGCGCCTTTTGTGCAGAGCTGGCGTTGTATCGGGCCTGTTATGAACGACTAGGGCCGATTCAGGCCTTGGGCGCGTCGTTTGCAGGTTCGGTCTTGGAGACGACCTGCGCGATGGTCGACTTGACCACCCGGACCTTGATGTTTGCGGCCAGCTCGACTTCAACCTCGTCGTCGTCCTTGACCTTAGATACTTTGCCGATCAGGCCGCCTTGGGTCACTACCTGATCGCCGCGGCGCAGGTTTTCCACCATCGCGCGATGGGTCTTTACCTTGCGCTGCTGCGGACGGATCAGCAGGAAATACATGATCGCAAAGATCAGGATCAGAGGGATGAACTGCGCGAATGCTCCGCCTTCCATGGGGGATACTCCTTAATGAAAGCGGGGGACTGCCCCGCAAATAAAAGCGGAGGCATGCCCCCGCAGATTTGCGCGGAACCTATGGCCGGGCGGCCCTATATGCAAGGCGCGAAAATGTGAGGTCCGCGTCAGCTGGCAAAGCGCAAACTAGCGCGCGGGGAAATCATCAGGCATGTCGGCGAAGACAGCGATCAAGCAGCCATCCCGCGTGGTCGAGTGATGCTCGGTCCCGTCTTTCAGCCAGACCAGATCGCCGGGGCCGTATTCGGTGCCGTCATGGTCGGCAAGGTCACCCTCGATGATCAGAAATTCCTCATCGCCCTTATGGCGATGGGCCACCGTTGTCGCGCCCGGCGCCATCCGATAGATATAAAATCCGGCACCAAGCGGGCGGGCGTCGTTAAGTTGCAGCACCTCGCCATCGGGCACACCATCTGTCTGGATCGGGGTAAATGCGGCGGTATGTATGTTGGCAACGCGGCGGTGGCGTGTGTCGATCGGATCCATGTCTAGCCTCATGTTAAGTGGTGGTTGGTAAAATACGAACGCGCCGTTTCAGCGCGCAAAGTCGATGCAGAGACGGCCCTTGACCTTGCCTGACTTAAGGCGGTCCAGCGCGGCGTTCACGTCGCTGAAGCAGACCGCTTCGACATCCACCTTAAGCGGATACCTAGCAGCAAATGCCAGAAAATCGCCCGTCTCGGCCCTGCTGCCGACCGACGAGCCAAAGATGCGATGCCCGCCCTCCATCAGCCACATCATCGACAGTGGCATCGGATCGTGGACCATCGCGACGGCGACGATATCGGCCATCGGGTTTACCGCCACTTCAATCGTTTCCCATATCGCCGAGCTGGGTGCGAAGTTGATCACCACATCGGCGCCGCCCGCCTGTTTGATCTGCTGGCCTGCATCCTCACCTGCCAGCACGGTCACGTCCGCGCCAAGCTTGGCCGCTATCTTCAGCTTGGCCTCGTCGCGGTCGACAACCATCACCCGCGCGCCGCGCGCCACGGCAATCAGGATCGCGTATTGCCCAAGGCCGCCCACCCCGAGGATCAGCACGTTCGTGCCCGCCTCCAGCCGCGTCTTGCGCAGCGCGGACCATGCCGTGAGGCCCACACAGAGCAGCGGCGCCCCCTTGAGAGGGTCGATCCCCTCAGGGATCTCGACGGCGAAATCGACCGGGCAAAGCGCATATTCAGCGAAGGCGCCGTGTTTTTGCACGCCGCGCGCAGTATTTTCGGCGCATAGCACCTCGTGCCCGGTCATACATGGTTTGCACGAAAGGCATGTGTCGTAGATCCACGGCAAGCCGATGCGCGTGCCGATGGCAGGGGCCTTTTGCGTGCCCGGCCCGATGGCAACGACCCGTCCGATTCCCTCGTGCCCAAGGATAAGAGGGTAATAGCTGGCTGGCAGATTCTCCTGCCCGTCGCGTAGATGCAGATCAGAATGGCAGACGCCGCACGTCTCCAGCTTAACCAGAACCTGGCCTGCGCCGGGGGTCGGCGTCGCGACCTCGCGCATCTCCAACGGTGCGCCGGGAGCAGGACAAACGGCGGCCTTCATCGTCAGAGGCAGGGTATCAGGCATAGCGGGTCTCCTGTTGCGAATCGGGGCAGGGAAGATGCTATGCCGCCCCGCGATGAAGGGAAAGAGCGAGGGTTGAAATCAGACAGAGGTGCCCAGATGGGGGCAAGCTGCTGGGCGAGCGCCTGCTCAGCCAACACCAAGGCAAGCGCTACAAACTCTCACAGACGATGTACTTCTCCCTCGAACGCTGCCCTACACTAATGCGCAACGCGCTAAACCGGCCAAAGAGGAATCACCCATGAGCGACACACCACAGTTCAACCAGCCACTGGGCGGCAACGACATGCCGCGTTTTGGCGGGCACACCACCATGATGCGCCTGCCAACGCAGGACACCGCTGAAGGGCTCGACGCTTGTTTTGTTGGCATCCCCATGGATATTGGCACATCCAACCGCGCCGGCACGCGCCACGGCCCCCGCGCCATCCGCGCCGAAAGCGGTATGATGCGCCCCTTCAACATGGCCACCAGCGCCGGACCGTTCGCCAAGATGCAGGTCGCCGATATCGGCGACGTTGCGATCAACACGTTCGATTTGAAAAAAACGGTCGATATTATCACCGCCGCCTATGACGAGATCCTGAAACACGATGTCGTCCCCCTGACGCTGGGCGGCGATCACACACTCACCTACCCGGTCCTGCGCGCGATTGCCAAAAAGCATGGCCCCGTCGCGCTGGTCCATGTCGATGCCCACGCCGATGTTAACGACACCATGTTTGGCGAGAAAATCGCCCACGGCACCCCCTTTCGCCGCGCGGTCGAGGATGGTTTGCTGCAAACCGACAAGGTATTTCAGATCGGCCTGCGCGGCACAGGCTATGAGCCGGATGATTTTGACTGGGGCCGCAGACAAGGCTTCACCGTGGTCGAGGCCGAAGAATGCTGGCATAAGTCGATGACGCCGCTGATGGAGAAAATTCGCGCGCAGATCGGCGATACGCCATGCTATCTGACCTACGATATCGACAGCCTTGACCCCTCAGTCGCGCCCGGCACCGGCACGATGGAGATCGGGGGGCTAACCACCATTCAGGCGCTGGAGATTGTGCGTGGCTGCAAGGGGCTGAACATCGTCGGCGGCGATCTGGTGGAGGTGTCGCCACAATATGACACCAGCGGCGCAACTGCGATGATCGGGGCCAATTTGCTGTACGAAATGCTGTGCGTGCTACCGAAGGTTTGGGCTTGACCGCTAAGGCATAGAAAAAGAGGCGCCAAAAATATGCGATCACGTTTCCCACTCTCGACATTTCGCTGACGCGAAACGCCTACCGCTTGAGGTGCGTGCGCGGTGAGAGCGTAGAGGTGAACCTCGCTTGGAAGTTCACCTCTACGCTGCCTCTGATAGGGATAAATCAAGCAGATCGTACGGGATTTATGTGGGGCTCGTGTTTGAAACAGACCGTTGCGAGGCAAATTTCGCATACTTTGCGCCACAACGGATCTTGTGCATCATCCGAGTGTATCAATTATAGCCACGAACCCACCAATCCACCTCACGGCTACCGCGTGCCGACCTGCGCAATCTGCCGGCGCCCGCCTTACGCGCTCGGTGTGACCCCTGTGGCATGTATCGCGGTAAGGGGTAGCAATTGGCCATGACGGCGGCAGCGGGCGGATGCATTACCCAGAACGCCTAATCTGGTCGAACTGGTGCAGGCTGTCAGCGCAAAGCCGGGATCACGGCCAAGATAACCTTGTGTGGCGGTGAATTGTTGCTCCGCGAACTCGGTGCCGTGCTCGGCCTTCATGATCAGGCGGGAGGGGCATCCATGCAACAGCAATGATGGCTTATCAAGCGCTCGGGGAGACATTGTAATCAACATAATAGAACCTCTCAGGAGTAGCCGCACCGCGCACATACAGCGATGCATGCGGTCCTTAGATTACGAAGATCACGTCATGGGCAGAATAATAAGGGCGGTGGGCGACCAGCGAGAGTGTCCGATCTTCTGTGTATGAGTAATTTGGCCCATGCTTCCAAACTGAAGGAGCATGATGACAATGACGATATCCAAGGAAGTATTAGACGAGCTGCTGAGCGGCGTTGAGAACGCGGA
>Ga0307933_1000728_pt1 | contig 29881 bp, 24 predicted proteins | sample OrgLakmetageno88_FD_201811 | JGI IMG/M metagenome (GOLD analysis project Ga0307933, IMG submission 201811) | Saline water microbial communities from Organic Lake, Antarctica - #88 | ecosystem: Environmental > Aquatic > Non-marine Saline and Alkaline > Saline | place: Antarctica: Organic Lake... | reverse complement strand
AACGCACTATGATAGGGAGGCGAATCGACTTGAGTGCCAGGCTCTACACCACGTATTTTAGCTATTTCAATCGTATTTTTACCTGCTGGCAATATGCCGCCGTGACCAGGTTTCGCCCCTTGAGAGATCTTGATTTCAATCATTTTTATTTGTGAGTCGACCGCCGCCTGTGCAAACAAATCCGCGTCAAATTTCCCTTCTTTGCTTCGACAGCCGAAGTAACCCGTACCAATTTGCCACACCAAATCTCCACCATGCTCCCGATGGTAGGGGCTTATTCCGCCCTCCCCCGTATTGTGATAGAAATCTCCCATGGCTGCACCTTTGTTGAGAGCCAATAAGGCTGTTTGACTGAGTGAGCCAAAACTCATAGCAGAAATATTTAAAATGCTGGCTTTATAGGGTTGAGTGCAGTGCCTTCCTCCCACCTCAATCCTTGGGCTGCAGTCAACATCATCAACGCTATGTGCAGAGATGGAGTGGCTAATCCATTCATAGCCCGTTTTGTAAGTATCGACTTGCGTACCAAATGGAATGGTATCGCGATTATCCTTTGCCCTTTGATACACAATACTTCGAAACATCCGACTAATGGGTGCTCCACTAGTTTCTGATTCAATCAAATATTGCTGAAAAAAGGGTCTGAGCTCTTCCATAAACCACCTTCCTCGGGCGAGTAAGGGAAAGTTTCGCCATAGCGCATGGCGCTTTTGAAAGCGGTCATACAGCGCCACAATTAATAGCGGAAACGTGACCAAAGCCCAGAAAATCGCTCCGTCAAACATGAAGCTGAGTCCAAATACGAGAAAATTGATAAATACTAGAAACGAAAGTATCAACGCGGCCATGAAAGCGTCCTTTGAGAATGAAGAGGTGAACTACCCATAGAGTGCTCTGCGAACTAAGTCTTAGGTAGAGAGTTTAGACTATCCGATATAGGTGCAAAAAAGTAAAGCCTAGCGCTAGCTTTACTGCATTACCAAGTGTAATACATACTTTATTTTTTAGGAAAGCTCATCAACACGATTACCCCAGTATGATCAGGTAAATTATCAATGCTCAGTTTGCCTTGATGAAATTGTACAATCATGTTGGCAATAAATAATCCCAAACCCAGGTGCGATGAGTCTGTATCAGTGGCTCCGCGAATAGACACCATAGACTCCAATAATTGACTTTGCATTCTTTGTGGCAGTAAACGACCACGATTGCTAATTGACAGCGCTAGCTTCTTATCTTTTTCAAACACTCTGACCAACACGGGGTGTTCTTGATCGGTAAACTCCGCGGCGTTAGTCAATACTTTATCAAGCATTTGGGCAAATAGCTCTGGCGACCCGTTTAGCTTTGCCTCTGGCATTTCATTTTCTAAAGCAAAATGATGCGCGGCGTGGGTCATGTTAAAACCATCTATACAGCCCTGTAATACATCGTTTAACAAGAATGACTCTTGCTCTGAACGCTTTATGGCTTCTTCTAGGCGCGTTGCCTCACTCATACTATTTAGGATCTTGCTGAGACGAGAAATACCTTGTTTTGCGCGTTCCACATATACATGTCGGTCATCGCCATCTGGGTCTATCAGCAAATTATCAAGTGATGAATTGACCACCGCAACCGGCGTACGTAATTCGTGAGAAAGACGCGATGCCATATTTTCTAAATAATGGTTATATTGCGAAAGTTTGCTCAGCACTTGATTAAAACTCCGAGATAAATCGCCTATTTCGTCGCTTGAGTGTGAGACTTCTATCGTCCCTATGATTTTACCATTAGCATCGATGGCGCTCTCTGTATTGTCACGCAGTCGGCGTATGCGTGTTGAAATACGAGAGGCAATCAAAAACAAAGATGCAATGCCAACCAGCATTACTGCCAAAATAAAATTAAACTGTTTTTCTAGGGCCTGATTACGCAAAGTTCGAATGCCATGAGTGGTTTGCTCTACCACAACAGCGCCCATTACATTACCGTCAATGAAAATAGGATGCGCGGCCGACAAAATCACCGCTTTGTTGTCAGGACTTAGGCGCCAAAGGGTATCCGGTTGGCCTGATAAGGCACTTGCTATATCGCGCCCCTGCAAAGCAAATACATCAGCTAAATCATCAATAAATTCGTTAGGGGGTTTAGTCAAAATTTTATAGTAAAGCGGTTTTAGTATAGATTTTTCAAAACGCTCAAATAAACTATTCGCTACAGCACTTTTGCCTTCCTCTCCGGCAACCCCAGATGACTGCTGAATATCTCCTGACTTGGCTAATACACGCATATGCTTGTCGACCACCCAGACTCGTGCGTTCGAGTATTTCAAACCTTTTACTATTCGCTCAATATTAGGCGAGGGAACTAATACCGTACCTAAATCATCTGACTTGGCAGGATTAGCGGTGCCCATAACATAGGCTGACTTGCGCGAGACAGTGTCGTCCACGTCATTTATGGCAAACGCGATATTGCTTGAAATCATTTCAAGAGGGAACCTGAGCTCTAGTACATAGCCCCGCTCACTTTCACGCCACTGCCCCTGAATGCGACGCTCCAAACCCAAGGGGCTAATCTCTTCAGCATTTTGGTCAAGACGAAAGGCGTTTACCCAGCCGGGCGAAAATGGTGCAATAACAAACCGATTAAATTCTCCTTGCGCGTTGACCAGTGCAATTTGCAAATAATCATTGCGGTCTATCCTAAGCGCGTTTTCAGAGCGATAGACTATATTGTCATCTAGCACATCGAACATGGCGTAAAGGTACTTATCATATTGACCAACCATATGCCTGAAATTTAAGCTTTCTGGACGATACACCTGCGACTGTTCAATTAAGTTTGGCGCGCCATAGTCTAAGGCAAGGTCTTGATACTCTTGCCAATCGGAAAGGCGTCCGTCGAGCTGAATGGGATAGGCAATACGATGTGCATATAAGTCTTTACCTGGACGCACGTTGGATAAAAAAGCAGACTGGTTATTAAATAATGCCGGGCGCTCATGCAAAGCTGTTGCTACCGCCCTCGCTGTGCCCACTAGAGTTTGCTCTTGACCGATGCGTAAATAGGTTTCTAACTCCCATACAAATTGATAACCAAGGTAGGGGATTACAAATAAAAACGACGAGAACAGCAAAAGCTTTGTGCGAATTCCCACTACCCATCTTCTCATTATTGCGACTTCCAACGATAGCCCATGCCGTACACGGTTTCAATGCGATCAAAATCTGAATCTATCTGAATAAACTTTTTGCGTACACGCTTGATATGTGAGGTGATGGTAGTGTCATCCACCACCATTTTAGATTCGTCCATCAACTGCTGACGGCTTTTTACATGTCCAGCATATTTGGCGATAGCAAACAGCATCCAAAACTCAGTCACGGTAAGTTCAACTCGGGTATCTCGCCAGCTTACGGTCATCCTATTGGCATCCATACTCAAATGGCCGTTTTGTATAATGTCTGATGCTTTTTGGGGTTGTAGTAATAAATCGTTGCGTCTAAAAAGCGCAGCAATACGAGCTAAGAGATGAGGCAGACTGATATCTTTTGTTAAATAGTCATCAGCCCCCATTCGTAAGCCACAAATTGTATCGTAATCGTTATCGCGCGCAGTAAAGAAAATAATCGGTAAGGTACTAGACAGCCCGCGCAATTGTTGACAAAGCGCAAAGCCACCGTCAATTTCATCGTGCAAACCAATATCAATAATCGCTAAATCTGGCAAGTGATTGGCAAAAGCAACTTCCGCTTGGGGCCGAGTTTCGTAGGCCTTCACTGCGTAACCCTGCTTAGTGAGAGCCGCAATGTAGTTTTCTCTTAGCGCGAGGTCATCTTCTACTAGGGCAATCTTCTTTTGCATTTAAGGACTTCTTATACGTTTGCTAACCGCTGGGGCTAGATGACAATAGGGACACTATATCGAATTTTCGCATAAGCGGAAGACCATAAGCCCAATTTCCATTTTTTCGCCACAATTGCTCGCCACATTGCCATATTTGCCCCCTTAATTTGCCGTTTTTGTGCTGTGTAATAAGCATCGTCAAAGCAAAACGAACTGACACAAACCTAAATTCAATCAAGTTAAAGGAAACATCATGAAAAAAATACTCATCGCAACTGCAGTCGCTGTCTCTTTAAGTCTTATCAGTATAGATTCGGTAGAAGCACAAACCCAAGTAACCCCAAAGAAACAAGACGCTGAAGCGACTAAAACAAGCCTTATCGGTTTTGGCACTGGGGCAACTGCCGGCATCCTGATTGGCGGCCCTCTCGGTGGCGTCATTGGCGGCGTATTTGGCATTTTTGTTGCCGACGATGTAATCAAAAATAAAACGCTTGAAAGTAATCAACAGGAATTAGCGGGTCTCAATAAAGACTTAGCTGAACAAAGTGACTCCTTTATGGACTTGCAGAAACAGTATGCAGCCTTAGAGCAGTCTCAAATGCTCCAGCTTGCTAGTTTTGACAACAAAGCTAGTGCGGAGTGGATGCACGATTTACCGGCCTTAGAATCTAACGTGCAATTTAGAACTGCGTCATTTTCAATTGAAGACACCTTCAAAGGGCAACTAAACAGTTTGGCTGGCTTACTTAATCAGTATCCACATCTTAAAGTACAGTTAAGTGGTTTTGCCGATATGCGAGGTGACTCTCAGTACAATCAAGCGCTATCGCAGCAGCGCGCCGATTCAGTCAAAGAATACTTACTCAAGCAAAATGTGAAGGCTTCGCAAGTATTAACTACGGCTCAAGGTGCACAGACACCGGCATCAGATACTTTAACGATAATAAATAAAAGTGAAGCCGGTCGCATCCCAAACGAAGCTTTGTTTTTTGATCGCCGCGTCACACTCCAAATCATTAAAGATAAAGCCTCACTTTCAGCAGCCAATTAATGGCTGCTGTTGTTCACCTTGTGCTGATATGTAATCACAATGAAAGGAATACCCATGACGCCCATACAAAAAAAAGGCCTATTGTTGACGCTTGTTGGCCTAATAGCGGTGCTGCAAATATTATCGCAAGCAAGCCGGTCATCGCAAAACACTCGTTCTATGGTGAACCAATCGACCACAGAAAATAGCAGTAATATTATATCACTTGTTAATACCGGCGAAGCCATTACGCACAAGACATTTGTGCAAAACATCTATCAACAAGCATCCGCTGGTTTTTATTTAGAACTTCCTACTGAGGAGGGTAAAAAGCCAAACTTTATTGATACTCCGATGGAATCAAGTGAGTTTGACATCACGATCAGCGGCAATATTGTTCGCACCAGAGTGACACAGACCTTTCGTAACACCAGTGATATTTGGCAGCACGGCGTGTATGTCTTTCCTCTTGCGCAAGATGCGGCTGTAGACGCTATGTTAATGGTCATTGGGGAGCGTAAAATAGAGGGTGTAATCAAACAAAAAGAGGTGGCAGAGAAGGATTTTGCAGAAGCAAAAAAAGCTGGCAGGAGTGCCAGTATAGTCAATCAGATACGTCCTAATATGTTTGTGAATAAGGTGGCAAATATCGCACCTGACTCAAGCATAGTTGTCACTATTGAATATCAACAAGTACTGGGCAAGCAAGATGAATATTATGAACTAAGAGTGCCAAGCGCAATTACGCCCAGATATATTCCTCAAAGTGCCTCGATACCGAATACAACTGCGCCAAATGTAAATGCGCAAGGTGCGCCGATAGAAAATTCAGATCAGAGAATTAGAACCTTACAAAATGCATTTACTGCTCCAGCTGACCTTGATATTCAAGTAAATATCAATATGGGTACAGCCTTGTCGAATATTCACAGTGAGCATCACCAAATTAGTCAATCCCATGACAGCGAGCACATTTATCAAGTCAAACTCGAGCGTGAACAGGCCTTGCCGGAAGAGTTTGTATTAAGATGGCAACTCGCACAAACAGATGCTCCGACAGCCCTACACTTAACTCAAAATATTAACGGTTATCAATATGGTCTCATTCAATTAACGCCACCGAAGCAAAATAAACAGGCACTGCCGCGAGAGCTTACCTTCATTTTAGATACCTCAGGCTCCATGGTAGGAGGCGCAATTGAACAAGCGAAGCAGGCATTAATTACGGGTGTTCAATCGCTTGATAGCAAAGACACTTTTAATATTATTGAATTTAATAGCCGTGCACAAAACCTATGGCAGTCTGCTCAAATTGCGGATGTTCAAAATAAGTCCGAGGCGCTTGCGTTTATTTCACAGCTTCAAGCTAGTGGTGGCACTGAGATTGCCGATGCGCTTAACTTGGCATTTTCGCTACGTCGAGCAAATGAGCAAGAGAGCAAAGTTAATCAACGACTGGAGCAAATACTATTTATCACTGACGGCAGTGTTAGCAACGAGGCACAGTTGTTACAAATAATTAGCCGCCATCTTGGCAGTACTCGATTATTTACGGTGGGTATTGGCAGTGCGCCAAATACATATTTTATGACTGAAGCGGCTATAGCGGGCAAAGGTAGTTTTACTTTCATTGGAGATATCACGCAAGTTGAAGCGAAGATGACGGCCTTGCTTACTAAAATTCAGCGCCCTGCTTTAACTAAGATCCAACTCACTCATCAAGGTAGAGACCTCACAAACAAATTTGAGGTATATCCAAGCGTCGTCCCTGACTTGTATGCAGGTGAGCCACTGACGTTGTTGTACCGGCGAGTTTTCGACGATACACAACTCCATGCTTTAAATATTGAAGCAACTTGGTATGAGAACAAGAAGCAAGCTCATACCAACCCTATGATGTGGAGAAGTCCGCTTCCCGAAAAGAAATTAAAAGCCAACGCTGGTATTGCTAAGCAATGGGCTTATACCAAAATACGTCAGCTTACTCGCTCATTTCATACCAGTTCGGCGCAAGGGGAAGAATATCTTGCCCTGCAACACTTTACCGAGGCGTCCATAAGCAAAACCGCCCTCGATCATCAGTTGGTCAGTCAATACACAAGTTTAATTGCAATCGATGAACAGCTCTCACGGCCAACGCAGGCCTTCTTAGCTAAATTAGCTGAACAATCACCGCAGCAAAACCTGCGAAATCAACAGTGGCTCGCGGCCTCCGCAAGTCTGCCACAAACAGGAACTGGCTCGTGGTTGCTTATCTTTTGTGGCTTAGGCTTGGTGACAGGCGCAGGAATCATACGACTTTTTATATTTTTAAAAGCAGTAGCTTAGCTAACAAACTGCATAAGAGAGCAAGCAATATGACTATCATCATGCATAAGCCTCTATATAAGATAATACTCGCTCTGTGCATTGCGGTCGGATTAATGGCGCTAGCCAAAGGGGGTTATATACAGCTTAAAGCTGAGCTTGCACAAATATTGATGCAACGCGCTTGGCAACAGGCTACATACACGCACCAATTACAGCGACCATGGTCTTGGGCGGATACTCATGTAACTGGGATTATTCGTTTTAACACTGAAGTGCATTATATTTTAGATACACAAAGCGCTCGGAATTTGGCGTTTGGACCAACCTTACTGGCAGCCGGAGATGCCTTAGGTGGCACTAGCAATATTATTATTGCTGCGCATAACGACACTCACTTTTCTGAGATTGGATCGCTAAAAATTGGGGATATCGTTGAAGTTGAGTCTCTAGAAGGTGTGGCGAAATATTTAGTCACTGAATACGCAATTGTAGATGAGGGACAAACTGGAATTTTAGCGCCAACTAACTTGCCAGCGCTAACTCTAATTACCTGTTACCCATTTTCTGCTAATACCTTTAACTCATCGCAAAGGTACGTAGTAAGAGCAATACGAATCTAATCTTAATCTAAAGATTGTAAAGCGAGTGCTAAATCTTTAGCTGGCTGATATCCAGGCACAACCGAACCATCTGGCAATACTATGTTAGGAGTACCATTGACGCCAATCTGTTTAGCAAAGTTATATTGCTCTGCTACTTGGTTTGCACAACTAGCAGCGGGCACTTGTAGACCCTCTTTTGCTTTGGTAATCGCATCTTGGGGGTCAGCTGAACACCATATAGAAACTGCATCTTTATATACTTGGCTATTTAGACCCGCTCTAGGGAATGAAAGATAACGAACCGTAATCCCAAGCGCATTCATTTGGTCCATCTCATTATGCAATTTACGACAAAATCCGCAAGTTGTGTCAGTAAATACATTTACAACATATTTTTCATTTTGCGCCTTGAATTCGATAGCAGAATCAGAAAACTGTTTTAGTCCGTCAAGTCGCATCTTTTTCAAGGAATTTTCAGTGACATCTACGATGCCATTTTCTACGTTATACACTCTTGCTTGCAAGAAATATTCGCCGTTTTGGCTGGCGTAAAACAAACCTTGGTCGGTGTAAAGCTCTAGCAAACCAGGTACTGCAGAATCTGCAATGGTGTTAATACGTAATTGCAACTTAGCGCCTAAAGTAGCGGCTAATTCATCTTTGTCTGATTGCGCAGACACAGACACTGTAAAGAGTGTGGCAATCAATAATGCAAACCCCGCCGTTAGGGTGCGTCGAAAAGAAAAAACTTGGGACATATTAAAACTTCCAAAATTAGCATATCAATTAGATATGACCTGAACTCAGTAGATTAAATTTCAAAAACGAATAACAATATATTTTCGTTCATTCGTGAAGTATACGACTAAGAACGTGTTTATGACGAAAAAGTTTAGTATTTTTATTCCATCAGGTATTCGTAAGTATACGCTAAGTTACAAAAACTTAGTATCAACCTCTGGGATGATGATTTTTTATTAGTGTTTGCAATCGCTGAGTCGCCACATGGGTATAAATTTGTGTCGTTGAGAGATCGCTATGACCAAGTAACATTTGTACGACCCTGAGGTCAGCGCCATGGTTCAATAAATGTGTGGCAAAGGCATGCCTTAAAGTATGCGGCGAGAGCTTTACTGTAATTCCCGCAACCTTTGCATAAAACTTAACGCGATGCCAAAAGGTTTGCCGGGTCATCGTTAAACCACGCTTACTCGGAAAAACGGTATTCGTCGGTTTATTCATCAACTCGGGCCGCGCATTTTTTAAATACGATTGTAAACATTCACTGGCTTGCTCGCCCATAGGTATTAAGCGTTCTTTACCACCCTTACCTGTAACACGGATAAGACCTTGAAGCATTCCTACCTCATGCATTTGTAAATTAACCAACTCACTAACGCGCATACCCGTCGCATATAATAATTCCAACATAGCTTTATCGCGCGCCTGCACTGGGTCATCACCACTTGGTGCATCTAGAAGCTGTTCGACTTGGTTTTCGGATAATGTGTCGGGCAAATAGCTAGGAAGCTTTGGATTACTAACATGATCTATAGGATTGCTTTGGCACAGATTCAGGGCAATTTGGTAGCGATAAAATGCGCGAGCAGAACTTAGAAAACGCGCTGTAGAACGCTGCGAAAAGCCCTGTTCTAGTCGCAGCCCCAAATAGCTTTGAACAAGATCCACATCGCAATCGATAATGCTGCTTAAGTCATTGGCTTCACAAAAAAGCATAAACTTAGTTAAATCGCTTTGGTAGGCACTAGCAGTGTTTTGGCTTAAGCCTTTTTCTAGCCAAAGCATATTAATGAATGCATCAAGCGCTGTCTGATTTAATAGGGAAAGCGTTTGCTTATTCGATTTAGCTATCAATCAAAGGACCTTAGAGGTGGATTACATGCCACGCTTTTCTTTTATCAGTTCGTAAGCAGACTGAATTTCTTGCGTCCGCTTATTCGCCATTTCGAGGGCTTGCTGCGGCAAACCTTTAGCCGCTAACTTGTCAGGATGATGTTGCGACATCAGCTTTTTGTATGCTCGTTTTACTGCAAGATCTTGCTCAGAGTCAGCAATCCCTAATATCTTATATGCATCAGCTAGGGCTTTTGATTGATTATAGGCTGCACTGTATTGCTGGCCTTTGCCAGCGCGTTGCTGATGAAAACCGCTTCCTTGACGAAAGCGTTGAGCTGCTTCAAAGCGTGTAATAATAAATTGTAAATCAGACTGACTAAAGCCTAAGCCACTTGCAACTTTTTGCAATACGCTTAGCTCAGCTTTGGTAACTTTGCCATCAGCAAAAGCTGCAGCTATCAAGATTTCTAAGAACACTTGTAAGATGTCACTTCGTCCGCGCGCATGCTGGCGAAAACTTGTTAGCATATCAGCTAGTGGAAAGTCTTTATCCTTACCTTCCCGAAAGGCTTGCTGGGCCTCAAGACGAACGTCACCAGCCAGACCCATATCGTCCATCAGCTTCGAAGCAATCTTTATTTCTTCAGAAGTGACCTGACCATCCGCTTTACAAATATGCCCTAGGGCGCAAAATAATGCATGAAAAAAAACAGCGTCTTGTTTGATGTGTTCTTTAGAAGAGAAAAAACGCGCAAATCCACCCTGACGTGAAAAGTCACGCGCATAATTTTTATCAAACAGATGACCGACAACTAAGCCTAAAATAGCACCTGGCAATTTAAATACTGCCATACCAATAAGTACACCAACGATTTTTCCCCAATAAGCCATAATAGATCTGTATTTTTATTTATATTTCGGTTAGCTAATACCGCCAGTTTAAAGGGTTTTATATAAAAAAATACCTTAATTGCGTCTTTTTAGTGCTTTTTATCAGTTTAACCTTGGGTTTTATCAGTATAAGCTTTAAAATCCGAGCTTATAGCATTGCAACATTAGATGATCATCTCGCAACCATGAAGTTTGAATGAAAATAGCAAAATCTGGCATACTCCTTAGCGCATTGGCATGCTCATCCGCAGTGCATGCGCAGCTAGCATGCGAAGTGCAAAGCTTCGACTTTACGCCGCCTAAAATTGCAGATGGCACCATTGAAGTGGTATCTGATGCCGCCCAAATTATTAAAGACGAACTCGCTGCTTTTCAAGGCAATGTAGTAATTTCAACATCTACCTCAATCATTCAGGCCAGCTCTGCCACCCTGCAAGAAAATGGACGTACCATTCAAGCGAGTGGAGATGTGGTCTATACCGACGAACTGCTGCAAGTAGACAGCTTGGGTATTGAAGCAAATGCCGAGCTCGAATTACTCCAGCTGCAGTCTACTGAATACATTATTCGTGGCATTAATGGCCGAGGCGGGGCCGATCTACTCTCTATTTCAAGTGAACAAGGTGTGGTGTTAGAAGATGTATCCTTTACGACCTGCCCAAAAGGTGGTGAAGATTGGCGCATTCAAGCTTCAGAAATTGCGATTCGCAAAGGAAAACCCTTTGGAGAAGCTAAACACACTCGTTTCTACATAGGCGATGTTCCTGTCTTTTATTTGCCCTATTTTGCCTTTCCAATTACAACGGGACGTCAAACAGGGCTGCTGTTTCCTGAGATAGGCAGCTCTAGTAGCACTGGAATAGAATATGAGCAGCCTTTTTATTGGAATATAGCACCCAACATTGATGCTACTTTCTCAACACGTCTAATGACAAATCGCGGTTTACAGTTGAAAAACGAGTGGCGCTACTTAACTGAGCAGCATAATGGTGAGTTACAGCTCGAGTATCTACCAAATGACATAGATAGTGATGCAAATGACCCACGTTATTTCTATCGGTTTAGCCATCAAGGCAAATTAAGTGAAAACTGGTCGGTTACCGCAGACATTAGCGATATTAGCGACAATAACTACATTGTTGATTTGAGCTCTGACTTTTACAATCAAGCCGACACCCACCTATATCGCCAAGCAGGTCTAAGCTATTTCAGTGAAGAACTCGACTTCTCTCTGTTTGTTCGAGATTTCACAACCATCGGTAATTTTGATGATAACTACCGAGCACTACCAGAGGCAAAGCTGGGGTACTCTACTGCTCTCAATAGCTGGTTAGATTTTGACATAAAATCAGAAATGGCTTATTTTGAAAATCGCCCCGACCAGCGACCCGATGCTTTAAGGCTGCATATTGAACCTTCTTTTAGCATCCCATATCAACGTGCATGGGGTGAGTTACTCGCGCAGGTCAGTGTCATGCACACCTATTACGAGCAAGACATAGACAATATTGAAAATATTGAGCTTGAAGAAAATGTAGATCGTACGCTTGGGCAAGCTAGATTATATGGCTCATTAATTTTTGAGCGCCCACAAAACGTCGCTGACAGTGCCTTTATGATTACCTTTGAGCCTAAAGCACAGTACCTATATACCAGCTATCAAGACCAGTCTAATATCGGTTTGTACGACACTACCGAATTACTCACAACATTCTCTAATCTGTTTAGAGGACAAGAGTTTACAGGCCTTGACCGTATTAATGATAATAATCAGTTTACACTTGGTGCTACCACCCGCATTATTGACAATAATAACCGTGAGCTCTTAGTTGCTAGCGTTGGTCAAATATTATACCTAGAAGATGCAAAACTTGAATCTAGCCAGCGCAATAATAATCGCTCAGCAATAGCCGCAGAAGTTGATTGGAGAGTGAACCAAAATTGGTTTTTACACTCTGATATTCAGCTCGGTAATCAGACTAACAAAGTAGAACGTAGCAGCTTCTCTACTGAGTATCGTTTAGGTGATGATAAGCTTATTCAGCTCAATCATCGCTATATACGAGAATTATCCGACGAAAAAATTGATCAGTTCGGCGTATCTGCTAGTTGGCCTATTAACGATAATTGGCATTGGGTCGGACGCTACTATCGAGATTTTGAACGCTCGCGCACTACTGAAAGCTTTGTAGGAATTGAATATGAAAGTTGCTGCTGGGCACTTCGTTTAACCGTGCAGCGTCATCTAGCAACCCGTTTTAATAACGACGGATTTCGAGATATTGATGAATTCGATTCTGGAATTGCGTTACAATTTGTATTTAAAGGGATTGGCAGCCAATCTGGTAAAGTAGACATGTTAAGCCAAGGCTTATTTGGTTACCGTCAGCCTTTCGTTTTAAATTAATTTTAAATAAACACCTTACTTCTTGAGAAATTATGAATAGAACATTAAAAAATTTAAGTCTTATAACGTTACTTTGGTGTGTTGCTTTTTCTGGGCAAGCTAAACAACTATTAGACCGTGTTGCGGTCATTGTTGACCAAGGTGTTGTTCTAGAAAGCGAGATTGTTGAGCTTGTAAGCTCGGTGAAAGCCGGTGCAGTGACCAGTGGGCAAACATTGCCTTCTGACCGAGCACTCCGAACTCAAGCTATTGAGCGTCTAATTTTAGAAAATTTACAATCGCAAATGGCTGACCGCATGGGAATTCAGGTGAGTGACCCTCAGCTCGACCAAACTATCTCCAACCTGGCGCAACAAGAAGGCGTTTCTCCCGCTCAGTTCCGAGACGCCGTTGCGTCTCAGGGCATCCCTTATGAAAGTTATCGCGAAACTATTCGTAAGGAATTGATTATGGGTGAAGTTCGCCGCGCCAACGTGAGACGTCGGATTTACATCACACCGCAAGAAATTGAAACGTTGAAAGATCTTATTAATCAACAAGGTGATGCTCAAGCTGAGTACCGCTTAGGTCATATTCTTATTGGTGTACCTGGCAGTGCTGATGAAGCAGAGATTAACGCCGCTAGAGATCGCGCAGACAAAGTGCTAGAACTTTTAGGTACTGGTTCAGAATTTCAACGTTTAGCGATTGCCTCGTCATCAGGTGCAGAAGCACTGGATGGCGGAGACATGGGCTGGATGAACATAAACTCAATGCCGACACTATTTGCTGAAGCGGTCTCTGGTAAGCCTGATGGCGAACTAATTGGTCCCATTCGCTCGGGTGCTGGTTTCCATATCCTTAAAATCCAAGAGACTCGCGGTGTAGAAATTGTCCAAGTTGAAGAGGTAAATGCTCGTCATATCCTGATACAGCCCTCTATTATCTTGAGTGACGCTAAAGCAGAGGAAATGCTTTTAGAGTTTAGAGCTCAATTAATTGAAGGCGAAGCAGACTTCGCTGAGCTTGCGAAAGATAATTCAGATGATCCAGGCTCTGCATTGCGCGGTGGTGAATTAGGATGGGCTGACCCAAGTGCTTATGTTCCTGCATTTAAAGAAGGTCTCGCCGCCCTTGAAAAAGATGAATACAGCATGCCGATTCGCTCTCAGCATGGTTGGCATCTAATACAACTTATTGACCGACGTATTGACGATGCAACCGACAAGCGTAAAGAAGATCGGGCATATCAATTAATCTTCAATCGTAAGTTTCAAGAAGAGACTGACGCATGGTTAAGAGAAATGCGCGACCAAGCTTATATTGAAGTAATTGAAAGCTAAGGACAAATACTAGATGTCTACACCTTTACGGATTGCCCTTACCCCAGGAGAACCTGCGGGTATCGGTCCTGACTTGATGCTGTGCTTGTCTCAGCAAGAATGGGAAGCTCAACTTGTTGTTTTTGCAGACAAGCCTATGTTGGTGGCACGAGCAAAACAACTTGGGCTCAATGTAGACTTTATTGATTTTGTGACAGGGTCGAGCTATGTACAAAAACCCGGGCAAATAATCGTTCATCATATCCCGGCTGACGCCCCAGTGGTTGCTGGACAGCTTGATAGTGCAAATGGTCACTATGTTGTCGAAACCCTTAAACAAGCCTGCGAAGCTAACATGCAAGGCAGTTTTGATGCGGTGGTTACCGGACCTGTTCATAAAGGAATTATTAATAAAGCAGGTATATCCTTCAGTGGCCATACTGAATACTTTGCACAACAATCGAATACCGCCGATGTAGTCATGATGCTCGCGACTGACGGACTAAGGGTCTGTTTGGCAACGACACATATACCACTAGCCTATGTTTCTAAAGCCATAACACCAGAGCGCATTGAAAAAGTTATCCGCATTATGAATACAGACTTAAAACTTAAGTTTGGAATTGCAGAACCTTCAATTTACGTTTGTGGCTTAAACCCACACGCTGGCGAAGACGGTCATTTAGGCAAAGAAGAAATTCAAGTGATTACGCCAACGTTAGACATACTGCGAGCGCAAGGCTTAAATATTATCGGGCCACTGCCTGCTGATACAATATTTCAACCAAAGTATTTAGATAAAGCTGATGCAGTGTTAGCCATGTATCACGACCAAGGTTTACCAGTACTTAAATTTAAAGGCTTTGGTAACTCTGTTAACGTTACTCTCGGCTTACCTTTTATCCGTACCTCTGTTGACCATGGAACGGCTGCTGACTTAGCCGGAACAGGCGAAGTCGATACCGGTAGTATGCAGCGCGCGATTAACAAAGCAATTAAACTGGCGAAGAAAAGACTTTGAGTAATAAACACTTAGGCCACACCGCGCGCAAACGCTTTGGCCAAAACTTTCTATTTGACGACTATGTAATTGATCAAATTGTTAGCGCGATAGCCCCAAAACAAGGTGAGAATCTGGTTGAAATTGGACCTGGTTTAGGCGCACTAACAGAGCCGGTTGCAAACCTTGTTGATCATCTTAACGTTATTGAACTAGACCGAGATTTAGCGAAACGTTTAACCGAGCATCCTTTCATTCGCAATAAGCTCACAGTAATAGAACAAGATGCTTTGAAATTTGATTTTTCGTCGCTAGCGGGTAGCAGCAAAATGCGTATTTTTGGTAACTTGCCCTACAACATTTCAACACCGCTCATGTTCCATTTATTTAGTTTCAGTGAACACATCCAAGATATGTATTTTATGCTGCAACTTGAAGTGGTGAAACGCTTGTGTGCTACACACAACGACTCGTTGTATGGCAAGCTGTCGGTCATGGCGCAGTACTACTGTAGCGCCACACCCGTGGTGATGGTGCCACCGAGTGCCTTTAAACCCGCTCCTAAAGTCGACTCCGCTGTTGTACAATTAATTCCTCATAAACAATCACCTGTGGATTTACATAGCATCGCATCACTTGAAACAGTCGTTGGTACCGCATTTAACCAACGTCGTAAAACAATCCGTAACAGCTTAAAAAACTTAATCAGTGAAGCAAAGCTCGCAAGCTTAGATATTGACGCTGAAAGGCGCGCACAAGCTCTATCTTTAGCTGAGTTTGCTATCATTGCTAATTACGTTTACGAGGACCAGCAGTGAGCGACTTGATTAATATTGAAGTGGATACCAAATTTATTGGTAAACAGCAAAAAGACAATCAAGTAGTATTTGTTTTCAGCTACACTGTTAATATTACCAACGTAAGTGACGCACCCATGACCCTACGCAGCAGATATTGGTTAATAACCAATGGCAACGCAGAGAAAACAGAAGTAAGCGGCGATGGCGTTATAGGCGAGCAACCCACTATAGAACCCAAACAAACCTATCAATATACCAGTGCATCTGTGTTAAAAACCGAAGTTGGTAGTATGCAAGGGCATTACAATTTTGAGCTTGAAGATAAAGGTGTATATCGTGCCCCTATCCCTATCTTCAGACTAGCCGTCCCCAACGCTTTACATTAAGCTAACGAAAAAATAAGTGATAAGCGACATGAAAAATTACGTGATTGGTGATATTCAAGGTTGCTACAAAGCCCTCAAACAAATCCTCAAAAAAGCGAATTTTGATCCTAAAGTCGATAAGCTTTGGGCGGTTGGAGATTTGGTTGCGAGAGGGCCGGATTCATTATCAACACTTTCTTTTTGTCAGGATCTGGGTCCGCATTTTGATACGGTGTTAGGTAACCATGACTTACATCTTATTGCTATAGCCCACGGCCTTCGTAAACCAAAATCACAAGACCGTTTACAGGGCTTAATCGATAGTAAGGGCTTTGAGCGTATTGTTGATTGGTTAATGACGAAGCCATTAGCGCTTAAACCCGCCAAAAAAACCTTGATAACGCATGCTGGTTTATATCCCAAATGGTCATTAAAACAAGCTTTACAACTATCTTCTGAAGTTCAGACCTTATTACAAAGTAATTGTGCCGCAGACTTTTTAAACGCTATGTATGGCAATCAACCAGAAAAATGGTCGGCCAAACTCACGGGTATGGATAGGCACCGATTTGTAGTCAATGCTTGCACACGTATGCGTTACCTTAAAAACAGTAATGCTTTAGAATTTGACACTAAGTGCCATCCCAGTAGCGCTCCAAGCGACCTTTCGCCTTGGTTTAACATCAACAACCCTAACCTCACACCGCAGCACAGTCTTTTCTTTGGGCACTGGGCATCCTTACTTGGCCAACTCCCTAAAAACAGCGGATGTACGGCTCAAATACATGCGCTAGATACTGGATATGTTTGGGGAAATAGCCTATCCATGCATTGCATAGAAACTGGCGAAACAATTCGATATCAGGCTTAAGTTCTCCCCTGAAGTTCCGATACTCTCCTTAAGTACTCATTAAATTTATCAATTTATTGCTTTAACAGGAGCCAATATGAAAATAACAGTAGCACTGCGAGTCATCAGCGGATTTGCAGTGATCAGTTTCTTACTGCTATTACTCGGATTTTCTTCCATGTACAGTCTAGACAAGGTGGGTGACGCTTCTAATGAAGTTAGCGAGCTTGCATTACCTACGGTTGCAGGAACATCAAATCTGAAAGTCGCATTTCTAAATATGGGTCGCCTCTCATTTGAGAGCTTTGTAAGCAATGATAAAGACCAAGTAATGGGCAAGCAAGCTGAGTTTGCTGCGAGTAAGGAGCGCTTTGATGAGACCTTAACCCGTCTAAATGATGTAGTTAAAAATGACAAGACACTTCGAGAATCAGTTGCTAAGCTCAATACTTTATACGAGTCCTACGTTAATACCTCTCAGAGTATGTTTACCGCGCATCTAAACGCCATTGAACTAAATACTTCAATTGAAGAGATGGTTTCTACCCTAGAAGAAAATGCAGATGATGCATCATCATACTTGCTTGATTTTACTGACCTTGAAGAAATTGATGATTCGGACGCACTGCAAGCAGCTGCTGAAATCGCAAATACAGTAGAATCTAACTTACTATCACTTCTCTCTGCCTCTTCAGACTACAGTAAGACTGAAACACTGCAGCGTGCAGAAATTCGAAGTAAAGAAGTCACCGTTGTTTTAGAGCAGACAAATTCACGATTTAATGAAATGGTTGTGGCTGCTGCGGGTCAAGACGACTCGGGGACGATAGATGAAGTTGCAAGCCTCATCGAACAAATAGCTGAAACGTTAAATTCAACAAACGGCTTATTGGTGTCGAAAATGAATGAGCTTCAGCAAATCGAAGTATCAGAACTCGCGTTAATTGCTTCTGACGACAAAATTAACGAAGCGATAGTAGAATTGGACGCACTAAATGCGGTTGCAGATACTAAAGCCGCACGAATTAAAGAGACTGTTGAAACGGAAGTTACTACTAGTACGATTGTTATCATTATTGCAATGATAGTGTCATTTGTGATTGCAGGTGCCGTTGGTTATTTCACCGTCAATGCGATTACTCGGCCATTAGACCGTGTAAATGAGTTACTTAAAATAGCTTCATCAGGTGACCTTACACATCGTCTAGACGATTCGGCAAGTGATGAGTTTGGTACTTTGGCTAAAAACTGTAACCAGCTGATTGATAACTTAAAGCAGTTGATTAATGCTATTAATCAACGGGCAGACCAACTTGCGGCGGCCTCAGGTGAGACCTCTACCATTACTTTGCAAACCACCGCATCTATTGAAGAACAGAAATCACAGATCTCACAGATCGCAGCTGCTACAACAGAGATGCATACTACTTCTGAATTGGTCTCAACTAGCGCTCACGATACGCTAGTAGAAATAAAACATGCCGATGCTGAAGCTGAGAAAGTGAAACAAATCTCTGCTGAGAACAAATATACCATTCAAGTATTGGCAAATGAAGTGCAAGAAGCGGCTGAAGTTATCAACAAATTACATCAAGACAGCGCTAGTATTGGCGGTATACTTGACGTTATCCGTGGCGTTGCAGATCAAACTAACTTGCTTGCGCTTAATGCCGCAATTGAGGCAGCGCGTGCTGGAGAATATGGTCGCGGCTTTGCTGTAGTTGCGGACGAAGTTCGAACACTGGCAAGCAGAACACAACAGTCTACCCAAGAGATCAATTCAATGATTGAGGTACTGCAAGCCGGCGCTGAAAAAGCCGTATCAGTAATGAATCAAGGGAAAGAGCAGACCAATGCTTGTGTTGAGCAAACTGAAAAAGCAGGCGCCGCACTGAATATGATTACAGATGCAGTGCATCGTGCATACGAAGTAAGTACTCGCATTGAAGAGGCAGCTCGTGAACAGCATACAGTCTCTTCTCAAATCAGTGAGCGCCTTGAAAATATTGTTGGTATTGCTGAACATACTACTATCGGCGCCAAGCAAACCTCGGTTTCAAGCGCTGAAGTGGCCAAGCTTGCGGAAGAATTACAGGCATCAATCAGCCAGTTTAGAGTTTAAGTTCGGACGTCCCGACGACGCTTAACCCAAATCTAATACTGCAATAAAAAAGGCGACCTAGGGTCGCCTTTTTTAAATCTACATCGTTTCGTTACTCTTCAAATAATGCTCGGTGCAATACTTTTACCACATCCTCACTATCACTGTTTTGTACAACAAAAGATAAATTATGAACATTGGCGCCGAAACAAATCATGCGTAAATTGAAATCAGCGATAGCGGCAAATATCTTCGATGATACACCCGCCGAACTATGCATATTATTACCAACTACCGTCACCGCATCAAAGTTAGTTTCAACTTTCACCTCACATATTGCACTAAGCGCTTGAAGGGTCTCTTTATTCATTCTCTCCGACACACTGTTTGGTGGATTATCAAGAGTAAATGATACTGCAATCTCCGAAGTCGTTATTAAATCAACACTTAAATCTTGTTGTGCAATAATCTCAAATACTTTGGCTAAGAAACCTTGTGCATGCATCATTTTCGGTGTTTTTACAGTAACAAGTACTTGATCCTTGCGCCGGGTGATGGCTCTAAAGGGCGGCTCATGCTCACAATTCTTAACAATCCATGTTCCGCCTTTTTCAGGCTCCTTACTTGAGCCGACAAACACTCGAATATTTTGTCTAAGCGCTGGCTCCATAGTGGCTGGGTGCAGTACTTTGGCACCAAAGGTAGCCATTTCAGCCGCCTCCTCAAAGCTTAACTCTGGCAGTGGGCGTGCTTTATCGGTAATACGTGGGTCGGTGGTATATACGCCTATGACGTCTGTCCAAATTTCGCAGGTAGAAGCATCTAAGGCTTCAGCCAATAATGCAGCAGTAAAATCAGAGCCACCTCGGCCTAAGGTCGTAGTTTTACCATTGACATCAGCACCGACAAAACCTTGTGTTACCACAATAGCATTATCTAACTCTGGCAATAATAACTGCTGAGATAACTGGCGAATGGCTTCAATATTCGGTGTAGCTTGGGTGTATCGGTCATCTGTACGTAAAACCTTTCTGACGTCAAAATTAATCGTTTCAAAATCGTATTCACGGATAATTGCAGCTACGAGCAACGAGGACATTCTTTCACCCATTGATAGCAATGAGTCTTTTAAATCATCACGAAAATTTATTTCCTCATGACGTGCATATTCTTCAAGCTCATCAAGCAGAGCAAATAGCTTATCCTCAACTTCACTTGGTTTCTTTAACTCATTTAATATCGCTAACTCAATTTTACGAATCTGCTCAATTACATCTGCTATCTGTGCTGAGGTCAGCGCAGTATTAGCTAATAACACTAAATGATTGGTCACACCGGCGGCCGCGCTTACCACCACCACTCTGGTATTCTCATTGAGAGTTATAATCTTTGCGCAGTTTCGAATAGCCTTGTAGTTCGCAACGCTAGTACCACCAAACTTTGCAATATTTAACGATGATTGCATTTCTGATCCTTTCAATTATCGAATATAGTTAGGAATTGTGACCTTATCACCTACCGATAAGCCATTTTTTTCAAACCAGCCTTGGTTCATCTCTAGCGCATAAAGCACAGGCACAGAGCTGGGCACGGATGTCAGATCGTGGGGTTTAAGCGCTTTGATATCGACGATTTTGCCAAAGGCGTTTATATAGGCTAGATCCAATGGAATATAGGTATTCTTCATCCAAATAGTGGCAATACGAACAGAGTCAAATTTGAATAACATACCGCAGTCTTCGCACATTTCTCTTCGATACATAAGGCCCAGCGCTCGGGTTTGAGGATCATTGGCAAATTCAACAGAAATTTTACGCTTATTTGAAAATACTAGCTCTATAGTGTCGTCTATGAGTGCTTGTTCGTCTTCAAACTCCGCCTTATCTTCACGCTCAGCGCTCTCTGAAATACTGCTATTGTGCTGCAATTGGTCTTGCGCATTGGCAACGCTAAAGGGCATGAAGTATGATGCTGTTATACAAAATAACAGAACATGTAGGACATATTTGATGGGCATAAACATAGTAGCACGACCTTGTAATAGTGAGCTTTAAAGAGTAATCCTCGCGCATCAAAAGCGCAAACAAAAAACCCGCCATTTAGCGGGTTTTCAATTATTTATCGGAATAAGACATGCATTTGACTGCTAGTCTTTATCTAATATTTAAGCAACATTTAACGTTGGAATGATGTTCGCTTTCGCTTCGTCTTCAGCTTGCTTGAAAGAGTTGATGCGATCAAAGTTTAAGTAACGGAACACTTCGCCACTCATTGACTCAATCTTACTGGCGTATTCCATATATTCATCAAAACTCGGAATTTTACCCACAATTGCACCAACGGCAGCTAATTCAGCTGAGCATAGATAGACATCAGCACCATCACCTAAACGGTTCGGGAAGTTACGAGTTGATGTCGAAAGCACAGTTGCCCCAGCATCGACACGGGCTTGGTTACCCATACATAACGAGCAACCTGGCATTTCTGTGCGCACACCAGCACGATTATAGATATCGTAATAACCCTCTTCCATCAGTACTGCTTTATCCATTTTTGTAGGAGGAGACATCCACAAGCGAGTAGGCAGTGTGCCGTCAAACTGCTCTAGCAATTTACCTGCAGCACGGAAGTGACCAATGTTAGTCATGCATGAGCCAATGAAAACTTCATCGATTTTATTGCCGGCAACGTCTGATAATGTTTTAGCATCATCAGGATCGTTCGGACAACAAAGAATAGGCTCTTTAATTTCGTCTAAATCTATCTCGATGGTTTCAACATATTCTGCATCAGCATCTGCAGCCATAAGGGTAGGATTAGCCAGCCACTCTTCCATCTTACGAGCACGACGCTCAATAGTACGTGGGTCGCCGTAGCCTTCATTAATCATCCAGCGCAACATAGTGACGTTAGATGTTAAGTACTCTGCAATAGAGGCTTCAGACAGCTTGATGGTGCAACCAGCGGCAGAACGCTCTGCAGATGCATCAGATAATTCAAATGCCTGCTCAATTGTTAAATCATCTAGGCCCTCAATCTCAAGTATACGACCAGAGAATGCATTTACTTTGCCTTTTTTCGCAACGGTTAATAAACCATTTTTAATGGCGTATAAAGGAATCGCATGCACCAAATCACGTAAAGTGATACCAGGTTGCATTTTACCTTTAAATTTAACCAGTACTGACTCTGGCATATCTAAAGGCATAACACCGGTAGCTGCCGCAAAGGCCACTAAACCAGAACCTGCAGGGAAAGAAATACCCATTGGGAAACGCGTATGCGAATCGCCACCCGTGCCGACCGTATCAGGCAGTAACATACGATTTAACCATGAGTGAATAATACCATCACCTGGACGCAACGATACACCACCGCGGTTCATTATAAAATCAGGCAAAGTATGCTGAGTGTCAATGTCCACTGGCTTAGGATAAGCGGCAGTATGACAGAACGATTGCATTGTTAAATCTGCAGTAAAACCTAAACACGCTAAGTCTTTTAATTCGTCGCGCGTCATTGGTCCGGTGGTGTCTTGTGAGCCGACGGTAGTCATTTTAGGCTCGCAATATGTGCCAGGTAATATCCCTTCTACACCACAGGCCTTGCCTACCATTTTCTGTGCAAGGGTAAAGCCTTTTGCTTTGGAGGTTGGTAGCTCTGGCGTGCGGAACAAATCAGCAGGTCCCAAGTTAAGTGATTCGCGTGCTTTATCTGTTAAACCACGACCGATAATTAAGTTGATTCGACCACCAGCGCGGACTTCATCTAATAACACTTTAGATTTGTAGCTATATTCAGCGATAACTTCGCCGCTCTTAGCGTTTTTGATGACACCTTCAAATGGATAAATGTCAATAACATCACCCATTGCCATTTTTTCAACATCAGCTTCAAATACTAATGCGCCGGCATCTTCCATGGTATTGAAGAAAATTGGAGCCACTTTAGAACCGATACAAATACCACCGCCGCGTTTATTTGGTACACCAGGAAGGTCTTCACCAAAGAACCACAACACTGAATTAGTAGCTGACTTTCTTGAGGAGCCAGTTCCTACTACATCACCAACAAACGCTACTTGATGTCCTTGTGCTTTAATCGCATCAATTTGGCTCATTGGGCCGACTTCACCTTGAGATTCAGGCGTTAAGCCATCTCGCGTCATTTTATACATTGCTTTTGCATGAAGAGGGATATCAGGACGAGACCAAGCATCTGGCGCAGGAGATAAATCGTCGGTATTAGTTTCACCGGTGACTTTAAATACGCTAGCAGTAATCTTTTCTGGCATATCAGCACGAGCGGTAAACCACTCACCATCAGCCCAAGATTCGATAACTTCGGTAGCGTACTTATTGCCCGCTTTGTGCTTTTCTTCGACATCATGGAATGAGTCAAACATTAATAAGGTGTGCTTTAATTCTTCAGCTGCGAGCTCAGCAAGTTGGCTATCATCGAGTAAGGCAACGAGTGTTTCAATGTTGTAACCACCGTGCATATTACCCAGTAATTGTACCGCAGCATCAGGAGAGATCAGAGAGCAAGTCTCTTCGCCTTTTGCTATCGCACTTAAAAATCCCGCTTTCACATACGCGGCTTCATCAACACCTGGAGGCACGCGTTCGGATAACAACTCGAGTAAGAAATCTTCATCGCCTGCTGGCGGATTCTTCAAAAGCTCAACTAATCCAGCTACCTGCTCTGGATTCAGTGGTTTAGGTGGAATACCCTGAGCTTCGCGTTCTGCGACATGTTTGCGATAATCTTCTAACACTATAACGTCCTCTAATAAATATTGCGCCTGAGATGGCTCGGCTTTAACAGTATGCGTGGATTATACCCACTTGCAGCGTAAAAATGAATGCTGATAAATGAAAAGACGAGTATAACCGATATTCATCAGCTTAATTGAAAACGAATTGTTAATGTATTTTATCAATACATCATGACGCTATTGCTCTTTTACCTTGAACAGCGAGCTATCTTCGCCGTCTCCAAGCACCCAAATATCACCATTAAGATCAACTACTATATCTCTCAGCCTAGCGCCACTTTTATCTAATAGGATTTTCTCAGCCCCCAATACACCATCGCTATAGGGTACTGCGTGGACCCGTTGATACTTAAGTGAAGTCACTAATAGATGTTGTTGTAAAGAAGGATGTTTTGTATCGGTATATAGCGTCATTCCAGAGGGCGCAATCGAAGGGGTCCAATCAAAATCAGGCTGTTGCATTCCCGGATATTCATTAAAGGGCGAAATAGTCGCGCCTATATAGTCTTTACCCTTTGTGATGACTGGCCAACCATAATTATTACCGGCTCTGATAAAATTAATTTCATCACCACCATCAGGACCATGTTCATGTGCGATAACACGCCCTTGCTTAGTTATTAATAGTCCTTGTGGGTTTCTGTGTCCAATTGAAAAAACATACGATGCCAGATCATTTTCATTGGTATAATAAGGGTTATTTGGGTGTGCTTGCCCGGTATCGGTCAATCGAATAATTTTACCTAGATGATTGTTTTTAACTTGCGCCATTTCTCGATAATCGAAACCATCACCGGTAGTAATTAATAGTGCATTGTCACTTGTAAAGGCCAAACGGCCACCGTAATGAACCGGAGTGTCTTTACTATTAGGCACCACATAAATCGTTTCAAGCTCTGATACAAGATTATCGCGCAATTTAAAGCGAACTACTTTTAATGCGTTTTCCCCCTCCGTTCCAGCAGAATATGAAAGGTATAACCATCCATTGTTCAAGTAATCGGGATGAAATATTAAGTCGAGCAAACCTCCCTGGCCAGAATACAATAGGTCTTCAGGCATTAATGCAATCTTATCTAGCTGTCCTTCGCTATTATTCATACGACTTATTCCGCCCGCTCGGTGCGTAATAAATAGCTCATTATTTGGTGATACAGCTAATGCCCATGAAGGCTCAAGACCCTCAACTGCAGTTTCAAGCATGAGTGATTGTTCATTTTGCGCGTAAGATTGAGGTACTAATGCCGTGGCGATTAGAACAAACAAACTCGCGATGAATAATAGATTCTTCATCAACTTTCTCTAGATTGTAATAAGGTAATAGCTTGACAATGTAAGGCGGTGTGGCCTAATTTGCAACTAGGATTCAAGACAACAAAGGAAAAGACATGAAGTGGCTACTGCGTATTGCCTATGTATTGATTGCATCTGTAATCGGGTTTTTATTTGCAAGCATGTTGCACACTCAAGCGGTGTTAGCAAAGCTATCTGATATTGGCATAATTATCACACTTGCTGAGCGCTTAAATACTACATGGCAAGATTTACTTGGGCTTGCACCGACTTATGGCATTATTATTCTCATTGGCCTTACGATTGCCTTTTCCGTCGCAGGTTTAATCAATAAAAAATTAAACACTAAAGTAATTTTTCTTTACCCACTGGCTGGTGGGATAGCCATGTTGGTGATGCTTTTAGCGATGCAACCGATACTAAACGTGACCTTAATTGCTGGAGCCAGAGGTACTGGAGGACTCTTAATGCAGGTCATTGCGGGGCTAATTGCGGGGGTGTGTTTTGCCAGCTTAATCAAGAGTAAAAAAGTATCTAAAACTGATCTTCTGATGTAAAGTTTGTGTTAAAAAGAACACACATATGCATTTGAGAGATAAATATGACACGCAGCGCACTCATCCCTAACGATATTAATAATTTAGCCGACTACATCGAAGTTACTTTTAAGAAGTACGCTGACCGCCCAGCCTATTCAGCTTTAGGTCAGCAAAAAACCTTTGCTGAAATGGAAGTGCTTTCGCGTCAATTCGCTGCGTGGTTGCAAAATCATACTGACCTTTCACCTGGTGACCGAATTGCCATTCAGCTACCAAACCTTATTCAACATCCGATTGCCGTCTACGGAGCTTTGCGCGCTGGCTTGGTGGTAGTAAATACAAATCCACTATATACGCCAAGTGAGATGAAACATCAGTTCAATGACTCTGGCGCTACTGCCTTAGTTATCTTGGCTGACTTTGTACCAAAGTATGAAAGTATAAAAGCGGACACCAATATTAAGCACGTTATTGTTACCGGCGCAGCGCAGTTACTGGATGGTAAAACAATTGAAGGCAGCCCCTACCCTTGTTTTGCACGCGTATTTGAACAAGCGCAAAACCTAAGTTTAAAACCTCGCCCAAGTATTTCTCTTGATGATGCCTGTATATTGCAATACACCGGTGGCACCACCGGTGTCTCTAAGGGAGCAGAGTTATCGCATCAGAACGTGCTGGCCAACAGTATTCAAACACTCGAACGCTTAGGCGACAAATTTGTAGAGGGTGGCGAAGTTATCGTTTGCCCATTACCTCTCTATCATATTTATGCATTTACCGTTTGTATGATGACCTTTTTTGCAAAAGGCGCTATGGCTATCTTAATACCTAACCCAAGAGATATGGATGCATTTGTTAATGCATTGAAAGGCCAAAGCTTTACTTCCTTTGCTGGTCTTAACACATTATTTATGGGCTTGTGTGCTCATCCAGAGTTTAAACATCTTGATTTCAGCAAGCTACATCTAACCATGTCTGGTGGCACTGCATTAACTCGCTCTGCTGCAGAACTTTGGCATAGCACAACCGGTTGCACGGTAACTGAGGGTTACGGTCTTTCAGAAACTGCACCAGTCGTTGCGTTTAATCAACCTCAACAAGAGCAGATAGGCACAGTAGGCTTCCCCTTAGTCGACACCGACATTCAAATGTTGGATGAGAACGACACGCCTGTTGCCGATGGTCAAGAAGGCCAAATTGCCGTTAAAGGCCCCCAAGTAATGAAAGGTTATTGGCAGCGACCAGATGAAACTGCAAAAGTCATGACAAACAATGGTTACTTTAAAACTGGTGATGTAGGAGTGCGTTTACCTGATGGCGCGATTAAAATTGTAGACCGTCTAAAAGATATGATTATTGTATCTGGATTTAACGTTTATCCTAACGAAGTAGAAGACGTACTCACTCAACACCCTGCTGTTTTAGAGGCTGCTGTAGTGGGTAAAGCAGATGAAAAAACCCAAGAGCGAGTCTGTGCGTTTATCACAGTCACACCTGGCTACAACGAAGCTAACGTGGTTGCGCATTGCAAAAAGGTACTAACTAACTACAAAATTCCAAAAGAGATTAACGTCATCGATGAGTTACCAAAATCGACGGTTGGTAAAGTTTTAAGAAGAGAGCTAAGAGCTTAATTATGTTTTCCATTCGAGTAGAACGGCATATCAATAAAACTCCAGAGGACATATTTGCAGTTTTAGAAGATCACGCTAATTATCAAAAATTTCGTGCTATAGATAAGTCGAATCTACTCGAAGCGGGAACAGATGAGCAAAACGGTTTAGGGGCCTTACGCGAAATCATTGCAGGAAAGTCAGTTTTACATGAGCGCATTGTTGAGTTTAAGCGTCCCTATTGCCTCGCATATATCATTGAATATTCGAAACCCTTGCCCTATGAACATGAACTTGGTTCTATAACTCTCAAAGAAACTGAAGATGGAACTTTAGTTGTTTGGGAGTCCAAGGGACACATCAATATCCCTCTGCTGGGGACTTGGTACTTTGACAAGCAAATAAAAAAAATGGGTAGTCGAGCATTTGGCAGTATTCTCAAAGCTATTGATATGCAATAATTTAGTTAGTCCAGTTATACTCATCAGGTAATCTCATCTCGCCCATCGAAGCTTTTATCAGCTTTTCTATGACCGTCATCGGCCCCGTTTTGCTGCTCATTATTGTGGGCTATGGTTTTTATCGGCAAGGCCTACTAGACGACTCATTTGTAGAAAAAGCATCACGCTTAATATTCAACTATGCGCTTCCAGCCTTGTTGTTTGTGAATATTAGTGCGAGTGACATTAGCGCCCTAACAGAAGTCAAAACCATTGCCATTGGATTGATTGGTACTCTATTAGTATTTTGTTTCTATCTATTTTGGGTCAGTTTTAGAGTACAAGATCGCCTAGACAAAGGCGTTATTGTACAAGCTTGTTATCGCTCAAATATGGGAATAATAGGCCTAGCATACTGCGCCAATGCTTATGGCCCTGAAGGACTTGCGTATGCCTCTATCTATCTAGGCGCACTCACTATTTTATATAATGTACTGTCTGTGGCTGTATTGAATATCTACGCAGGCTCTGCCGTGAATATTGCACGTATTGCTAAAGGTATTGCGACCAACCCTATTATTATCAGTATTGTTGCTGGTGTATGCGTAGCATATTTTTTATTACCAATACCGACCTTTGTTAACAATAGCTTAGGCTATTTTGCACAGCTCACTTTACCCTTAGCGTTATTATGTACGGGGGCCTCCCTGCGCTTTAGAAATCTAGGCAGTTATTGGCGATTAGTGCTACTCGCTACTGTCGGAAAATGCTTTGTCTATCCCGCTGTTTTAATTACCCTTGCTCTTGCAATGGGAATTTCTGATTTATCGCTCGGTGTTGTTTTCTTAATGGCAATGAGTCCTACTGCTGCAGCAAGTTATATCATGGTCAGAAAAATAGGTGGGAATCATCAATTAGCGGCACAAATTATAGCAATTTCAACATTAGTATCTGTGCCTGTAACCATTATCGCGTATTATTTCATGCTGAAGTTTACGGCTATTGCCTAAAGTGTGCCCAAACAGCACGCATAAAAAAGCGCATAGATAGACTATCAATTATTGGTAGTCGACTATGCGCTCAAAGATTCCGTCTTGCTGCACTTGAACATTTATAATGCAAGCATAGTAAGACCTCTTATTTGTTGTCTCTTACCACTTGATCCATAAATCGTACGCCCCATCCTTGACTACCTTTAGGCACGGTATCAGCGTCGGCAGAAAGCCAGTCAACACCAGCAATATCCAAGTGTATCCAAGGTAAGTCTTCATTAATAAAAGTCCCAATTACCGCAGCAGCGATACTTGCCCCTGGGTCCCCCGCACCGGAGTTTTTGATATCAGCAATATCTGACTCGATTTGGATAAAATGATTTGGGTGAAGCGGAAGCGGCCATACATGCTCGCCACTCTTTTTCCCTACTTCCATCATTTCTAATGATAAAGGCATATCTCGTGTGATTACTGCGCCATATTCGTCGCTCATTGCTCTAGCTGCAGAGCCCGTCAAGGTTGCTATGTTTAAAAGCATCTTGGGCATATATTTTTGCTGTGCGTAATACACGGCGTCTGCCAGAATCAAACGCCCCTCGGCATCAGTACTAATAATTTCGATACTCGTACCCTGCATGGTTTGAAGTACGTCACCAGGACGTATAGCGTCTTCTGCTGGCATATTTTCAGCCAAGGGCATAAGACCAATAAGATTGACCTTTTCGCCTCTTTGGGCAACCGCATGAAGGGTTCCAGCAACTGCTGCGGCTCCAGACAAATCAGACTTCATCATCCACATGTTGGTATTGCCTTTTAAACTAATACCACCTGTGTCAAAGGTAATGCCTTTGCCAGCTAAAGCAATAGGAGCATCGCCTT
>Ga0307933_1000722_pt1 | contig 30151 bp, 26 predicted proteins | sample OrgLakmetageno88_FD_201811 | JGI IMG/M metagenome (GOLD analysis project Ga0307933, IMG submission 201811) | Saline water microbial communities from Organic Lake, Antarctica - #88 | ecosystem: Environmental > Aquatic > Non-marine Saline and Alkaline > Saline | place: Antarctica: Organic Lake... | reverse complement strand
AAAGCGATGGCCTTGACAGTGTCTTTGAATATCAGCCGATGCCTGATTATGCTCAGCGCAGTAAAAGCGACATTACTCAAGCCATCTGCAGCGCGGGTATAAGCGGATTAGGCGGCGCTGGATTTCCTACTCATTTAAAGGCTAACAACGTTAAACCAATCGAGTTTTTAATCATTAATGGCATAGAGTGTGAGCCGTATATAAGCTCTGACGACCGTTTGATGCGCGAGCACGCGTGGCAGATTCGCCAAGGAATCGATATTTTGTGTCACCTGTTACATCCTAAACAGGTGCTCATCGCAGTTGAAAACAATAAGCCTGAAGCTTTTGAAACACTCTCTATTGCTTGCCAGCAAGAAGATAACTATCAGGTTGTGAGTGTGCCAACTAAATATCCTGCAGGCGGCGAAAAGCAACTCATTCAAGTCCTTACCTCACGTGAAGTTCCTGCAGATGGACTGCCTATAGACGTTGGTTGCTTAATGTTCAATGTGGGTACCTGCTTCTCTATTGCAGACGCTGTCATTGAGGGCAAACCTCTTATTGAGCGAGTTGTCACCATTACGGGTGAAGCGGTAGATAAACCACAAAATGTATGGGCGCGAATTGGCACACCTACCAAGCACCTGTTAGAACATGCGCATTACGACTCTGAGAAACAAAGTTACCCGCGTATTATTATGGGCGGGCCAATGATGGGCTTCACACTAAGCTCAGTTCAGGTACCTGTGGTGAAAATCACTAATTGTATTTTAGTTCCAGCGGCGAAAGAGTTACCGCTAATAGAAGATGAGCGCGCTTGTATCCGTTGCTCGGCCTGTGCCGATGCTTGCCCTGTGTCATTGTTGCCTCAACAAATGTTTTGGTATAGCAAATCGAAAGAATATGAAAAAGCGCAAGAATACAATCTGTTTGACTGCATAGAATGTGGCGCCTGTGCGTATGTATGTCCAAGTGAGATTCCTTTAGTTCATTACTATCGCAAAGCCAAGTCAGACATACGCCACCAACAAGTCGAAAAAGAAAAGTCTGAAAAGGCGCGCATACGCTTTGAAGCAAGAAACGAACGCCTGCAACGTGATAAAGAAGCGCGCGAAGAAAAACACCGCTTAGCCGCTCAGGCAAGGAAGCAGTCAATGAATAAAGATGGCGGTGCCGCTAAAGATAAAATAGCAGCAGCACTAGCCCGAGCCAAGGCAAAAAAAGCACAGCTAGCAAAGCAGTCTCAAAGTGAGAGTGTGCCTGCGCCAAGCGCAAGCGAGCCACCAATTAATCAGGCAACACCAGCACCCCCAGAAGATAAAAAAGCTAAAGTAGCAGCCGCTGTTGCGCGTGCAAAAGCTAAAAAAGCAAAGCAGCAAGCCAGCAAACAGGATACACCTAGCAGCGATGAGTAAACTGAGCGTAGCAAGTTCACCCCACCACCATAATAAGCGCGATACTGGTGCTGTCATGCGCTTAGTGATTTATGCCTGTATTCCAGGGATTTTGTTGCAAAGCTGGTTTTTTGGCGTAGGGGTATTAATTCAAATCGCGCTTTGCGTCATTACCGCGGTAGTTACTGAAGCCTTGATTGTAGAACTTAGAAAGAAGAATACTGAGCGTGTGGTAAAAGACTACAGCGCTTTTTTAGCTGGTCTTTTGTTAGGTATTAGCATTCCTCCTCTGGCACCATGGTGGGTTGCAGTCATTGGTAGCTTTTTCGCAATATCGATTGTTAAGCAAGCTTATGGTGGCTTGGGTTTTAATATGTTTAATCCGGCAATGGCAGCCTATGTCATGCTGCTCATTTCTTTTCCTGTGCAAATGACAGCATGGTTGCCTCCCGTCAGCCTAGCCGAGCAAAGCTTTGGCATTGTAGATGCACTCAATACAATATTCACTGGATTTACCCGTGACGGCTTTAATATCGAACAGCTGCGGGTGGGCTATGATGGTATTAGCATGGCAACCCCTCTTGACCATGTAAAAACAAGCTTAATTGAAGGGTATACCGTTGGCGAAGCCTTAACAAACCCGATTATGTCAGGCGATTGGGGCATTGGTTGGGCGCCAGTTTCTATTGCCTACTTAGTAGGTGGGCTGGCCTTACTTAAATTACGCGTCATAAATTGGCATATTCCCATGAGTATGATTGGCGCAGCCTTATTTACCGCCATGGTGCTTCACGTAACGGACAGCTCGGTGTTTGCGTCACCGCTGTTTCACTTGTTGAATGGCTCATTGATCATCGGTGCCTTTTTTATTGCCACCGATCCGGTTTCAGCCGCTACAACTAACCGTGGGCGTTTAATTTTTGGCGCGGCTATTGGCTTTTGGATTATTGTGATCAGAACGTGGGGGAGCTATCCTGATGCAGTTGCATTTGCGGTTGTCTTGTTGAATATGGCGGTGCCACTCATCGACTATTACACTCGCCCGAGAACATATGGACATAAAGCAAAAACATCCTCTATACAAAATAATGAGGAGCCCTAAAATGATGCAATATGCCGGTAAGAACGGTTTGATTTTAGGCGGGTTTGCCTTGGTAACCACCATCCTAATTGCCATCACTTTTTATGCCACCAAAGATAAAATTGATGCGGCCAAAGAAAAGCAATTGCTCTCGGTACTCAACGAGCTTGTGCCTGAAAATCAGCACGACAATGAACTACATACTGACTGCATTATTGTTGCAGCCGACCCATTGTTGGGGAATCGTCCTCAACGCCTATTTAGAGCTCGACTAAATGGTAATAACATTGCGGCTATTGTTGAAACCACAGCGCAAGACGGTTACAGCGGTGATATCGATTTAGTGGTCGCGGTAGACCGAGAGCAAAAGGTCATGGGAACGCGTGTTGTTTCACACAAAGAAACCCCTGGGCTTGGCGATAAAATTGATATCAGAGTCAGCGATTGGATCCTCGATTTTAGCGGCGTAAGCTATTCGGCAAGTACCGAGCAACGCTGGCAGGTCAAAAAAGACGGAGGCCAGTTTGATCAATTTACTGGCGCAACTATTACGCCGCGTGCGGTAGTGCAAGCGGTTAAAAACGCCGTTATTTATGTAGGCCAGCAAGAACAGAACATTTACACTGAGCCTAACAACTGCGCAGCGCCAAGCGACTTAGTAGAGGAAAGCAATGAGTCAGTATAAAGAGTTAACGCTGCAAGGTTTGTGGAAAAATAACCCGGCAATGGTGCAATTGCTTGGCTTATGCCCGTTATTAGCCGTTACCGGCACCGTAGTCAACGGATTAGGATTAGGCTTAGCTACCACATTAGTGCTCTTAGGCTCTAACATTACCGTGTCGCTTGTGCGTAACTTTGTGCCGAATGAAATTCGCATCCCTATTTTTGTGATGGTTATTGCCACCTTTGTGACGATGGTTGAACTGATTATGCATGCTTATACTTTCGAGCTTTATTTAGCCCTAGGTATTTTTATCCCACTAATAGTGACTAACTGCGCCATTATTGGCCGTGCAGAAGCATATGCTTCGAAAAATCCAGTGCATTTTGCCGCATACGATGGTTTAGCGATGGGCCTAGGCTTCACGTTAATTTTAGTGGTGCTGGGCGCCATGCGCGAAGTATTAGGCTTTGGTACTTTATTCGATGGTGCCGAGCTATTATTGGGCGAATGGGCAACGGTTTTACGCATTGAAGTATACAGTACCGACGCAAACTTTTTACTAGCCGTTTTACCGCCCGGGGCATTTTTGGGAATGGGTTTACTTATCGCAGCAAAAAATATCATCGATGATGTGATTAAAAAGCGACTACAGCAAAACGATAAAAAGGTTGTTCAGCGCGCACGCGTTACAGGAACGGATTTATGAACAAGCCAAAGCGCTATGAAATGCTCTCAAGACTGCGGGCAAACAATCCCCACCCCACTACAGAGCTAAATTATAGTGATGCATTTGAATTGCTCATTGCGGTCATTTTGTCCGCGCAAGCAACAGATGTCGGCGTTAACAAAGCCACCGATAAGCTTTACCCTATTGCTAATACTCCAGAAGCGATATACGCACTGGGGCTGGACGGCTTAAAAGAGTATATAAAAACCATCGGTTTATTTAATTCCAAAGCCAAAAATGTACTCGAAACCTGTCGTATTTTGATTGAGAAACACAACAGCGAAGTACCTGAAAATAGAGAAGCCCTGGAAGCCCTGCCCGGTGTGGGACGTAAAACCGCTAACGTGGTATTAAATACCGCATTTGGCTGGCCCACCATTGCAGTAGACACGCATATTTATCGTGTGAGTAATCGTACTAAGCTTGCCATGGGTAAAACGGTTGAAAAAGTCGAGGAAAAACTACTAAAAGTGGTGCCAAAAGAGTTTAAAGTGGACGTACATCACTGGTTGATTCTTCATGGCAGATACACCTGCATTGCGCGTAAGCCAAGATGTGGCTCTTGTATTATTGAGGACTTATGCGAGTTTAAAGATAAAACTGATTAGCTCAGTTCACGGTAGCGGACTTTTCCGGTACTAAGTCCGGATTCCACTTTCTAAAGGTGCGATCCAAAAAAGCATTGGCAAGTGGCTCAAATTCAGGGTGTTGGCTCATTCCGTAAAAGACTGGTGAAGTTAAAATAAACCTCTCAATTCCTATATAGTAAGTGTCCAGCATTGGTTGGCGCTTAAATATACTCTGGGTTTGTTGCTCAGAAATATCGCCGACTAAATACATAGTCCCTGTACAGCCCCAACTTACCTTATTTTGGGTTTGTTGGCATTGGGAAGAGGCAGAAGTTAGATAAGGCTGTAGTGCCAAAGCAAAACTATCGTCACCTTTGCGTTTTTTAATGGCTGCATAGGAAAAAGCCTCACTCCGAGTAAGATCTGCGCGTTGAAGAAACTCCTCTGCAGTAACACCGACTAACTGTTGTTGTTGTTCATATAACGTTTCGTCGCCCAATTCTAGTTGATAAAATGCCATTAAATCGCTTTGAGCAGACTCACTTATCGCTAACTTTTGATAGCGCAGGCGCTGTTGTTCGTCAAGTTTTCCGCGCGTATCTAAATCTAATAGTAATAAAAAAGAGCTAAAAAATTGTTCTGATTGTTCAGAGGACTGGCGTAATTCTTCAGTCATATAATCCAGAGCGACATCGATATTACCGGTCAGTATATTGACTGCAGACTTTGCCCTTCGGTAGTCCATATTAGGCTCGCCACGGTAGTCGTTAATAAGCGCTAAGGTCGCTTCAATATCTTGTTGGTAAGCGTAATTAAAAAAGAGCTTAGTTGCGAAGTTCAGCGAATTATCGGGAAATTGCCTCACCATTTTAGATAGCAATTCTTCAGCTTTCTCTGGCTGCTCGCTGCTTAAATACAAAAACACTAGGTTAGACATATTGATCTGACTTTGTGGGTTGGTTTTAAGTATTTGTTGGCGGCGCTGGATCCCATCTTGAACATTATCCAGCTTCAAAGTACTTATGTTTTGAATTAATGGGTCACTCGGGGCTTGTTCAAAAGCTTGTTGATAAAGCAGGCTACTTATTGCGGTTTTACTGTTCTTCTCGGATTGTGTTGCCATCACTAACGTTTTTAGCGGAAAGTCAGGTGCAGTCATTAACTCCCAAAACAAGCGTTCAGTTTCTGCCTGACGTAATTCCTCGCTAAAACCGCCATAATATACAGCAAACTCATACGCCATATACAACTGCGCCTTCGCCAGATAAAACTGCGGATCTAGCTCAATTGCTTGTTGCAATAACTGCGCAGCTTGTGACAAAGATTCCGATGTGCGTTGATAGGCCAGTTCCCGTCCCTCAATAAACATTTCATAAGCCTCTGGCTTAGATGTCATGCCCGCTTCGTGGCCTACTTGCTCAGGCAAAAGATTGAGTTTTAATGCTTGGGTTATGGCAAAGGTTAGTTCATCCTGCAGCGCGAAAATGCTATCAAGGGTACGGTCATAGGTTTGTGACCAAATATGCGCCCCAGTACTGACTTCAATTAACTGCGCAGTAATACGCACCTTATCTTTATCTTTGCGCACACTACCCTCAAGCACATAGTTCACATTGAGTTTTTGACCTATTTCACGAATATCGGTATTGCTACCTTTAAAATTAAACGACGAGGTACGAGCAATTACCACCAACTCGTTTAGGCGAGCCAATGAATTAAGAATTTCCTCGGCAATGCCATCGCCAAAATAGCCTTGCGACTTATCTGGGCTCATATCTTCAAAGGGCAATACTGCAATAGAGCGTTCTAAACTCTCGTCGGCACTTGAGGTAAATAGTTTTTCATATGCGATAAAGGCCAATGCCAATAACAAAGCTGTGACTAAGTAATAATTGATTTTACTGCTTGTTTGGTCACTTATAGACTCGTTAATACCCACTTCATGGGTACGTTTAAGACCATCAGGGGTGAGTTCAAACGCCCAAGCAAATATACAGACAAAAGGAAAGGCAATCGCCAGAATGACAGTGGTAATGGTGCTGAATATAACAGGCAGATGTAAGGCGGGCGCAATTACTGAGACAACTTGTAAGATAATCCAGCATGTTACTAGATAGACACTTGCGACCTTAAATACATTACGGCGTTTCAACTCAGTAAAAAATGTCATGCTTCCTGCTCAGTGTTTTTTAATTAACCATAATCGATTAACCGTCACAGTTCAAATTTTACACAGAAGCTTAAGAAGGCTGTCAATGTATTCCAACGTTTTATTTGTGCTTTAAGGATTTGTGCGAGTTTAAAAGCAAAAGTTTTTAGCATTTTTCATATTACTGTAAACTACTGCTGATAAGCTTCAGACATTATCTAAAAACGAGTCAGTTCGTACTCTTACCGGACAGCGCATGTATAAACATTTTATAATACTTGGGTTTATTTCAGTTATAAGTGCTTGTTATTCCTCAACGAATAGCCCTAAAAATGCTCTACATACAACAGATAAGTTAATTATCATAGCCCACCGTGGAGCCTCTGGATTTTTGCCAGAACACACTAAAGAAGCCGCTGTATTAAGTTTTATGCAAGGCGCAGACTATATTGAACAAGACATCGTCGTGAGCAAAGATAAACAACTTATAGTGCTCCATGATATTCACCTTGAAACAGTAACAAATGTTGAAAATCTATTTAGTGAGAGAAAGCGCGCAGATGGACACTTTTATGTTATCGATTTTACGCTTAAGGAGCTTCGTGCTTTAAGCGTGCATGAGCGTGAAACGAACAATAATCACGCGGTGTTTCCCTCTCGATACCAAGGAAATGCACACTTCACTATTGCAACGTTTGCAGAGCATGTTGAATTAATTAATAATTTAAATCGCACGTTTAATAAAAATATTGGCCTGTTTACAGAGATCAAATCAGCTGCTTGGCATGAAAGCCAAGGTGTCGATATTACTGAACTGTTCGTTGCCGAGTTTAATCGACTTAAACTTAATGAAAAAGGTGCAAATGTTTATCTGCAAAGCTTTGATCCAAGGGTGTTGAAAAGACTTCGTTATCAATTTGATATTCATGCCAAACTTTTACAATTAATCGCGCCAAGCGATTGGAGTAATGCTATAACGGCACAGGACATAATAGGAAACAAAACTGGATTGCAACAAATCGCTGAATACGCCCATGCGATTGGACCATACTTACCCCAAGTAATTGATTTAAAAACGCATCGAAGAAGCGAGTTAGCGGCAAATGCTAAATCTCTTAATTTGTCGGTTTTTGCTTATACTTTCAGAAGTGATGTCCTTGATTCTGCTATAGAGCCAGAAGAAGCATTTAAACTCCTAAGACAAAGCGGTATTGATGGACTATTTACCGACCAAGTAATGCCGTATATGTTCGCCAACTAAGAATTTACTAGGTGAGATTAACTTCCCTTGAATAATTTTAGTTTTACACCCAACCTTTTTCTCTAAAGGCCAATAATGTATCTGTAAATATTTTCATTTCATCTGGTGTACCCAAAGAGATGCGGTTCCAGCGGTCATCATTCGTCATCTTTCTGCCCACAAGAATGTTATTTCGACGCATATTAGTTTGATAGTCGGATAGGGGTTGACCAATTCTGTGTAACACAAAATTTGTGTCGCTTGGAATATAAGCCAACTCCAATTTGTCTAAGGTTTCGATAAGTAGCGTTTTTGATAGCTGGTTGCTGTTAATGCTCTTTTGATAAAACTCTTTATCGTCAAGCGCAGCAGTGGCCGCAGCTAAACCCGCCGCATTTAAGTTAAAACCAGAAGCAAAAGGCTGTATTTTACTGGCTGTTTTTAGAGTAGCAATACCATAACCGATGCGCATTCCTGCCATACCATGCACTTTAGAAAACGTTCTGCTGATCACCACATTGTCACGGCCTTGCTTAATCAGGTCTATACCACTTTTATAGCGCGGGTTGGTTTGCGCATAATCAAAATAGGCTTCATCGAGCAAAAACAAATGGGTATCAGGCGCGTTGTTAATCCATTCAAATAAGGCAGTGAAATCGACAATATTACCAGTAGGGTTATTAGGGTTGCAGATGTTGACCAAGACAGCACCAGTTTGCGCCATTGCCTGTTTTTTCATTGCGGCAATATTCATTTCAAAGTCTTGCCCCACAGGCACCTGTATTATATTTAAGTTTTCAGCTCTGCAATATCTATTCAGTGCGCCAAAAGTAGGTATAGGCTCAATCATGCTGGCGTTTTGTCGCGCGGCATAGGTAGCGATAGCTTGCAAAACTTCGGTAGAGCCATTGCCAAAAATTAACTGCTGTGGCTCGACATTGTGATGCGCGGCTAAATTAAGTTTAAATTCATCGAATAATGGATCGGCATAACGGTTGCCATATAAATCTATAGCGCGCTTAGCGGCTAATAGAGCCTTAGGAGACATACCAAGTGAATTTTCATTAAAATGAAGCATAAGCGTAGCGGCGTTTTGGCGAAAATCTAATACGGAGTGACTTTCGGCAAAGGCGAACGGAGTCTTGGCAGCTAAACTTACACACGCTGCTCCTAGACTCAATTGTTGAATGAATTTTCGTCTCGAAATTCCAACACCTAGCTCGTTCATAATTTGCTCCTTTTTTAATTACATTACTCCTTGTGCACTACTAGAGCAAATTTTAAGCAACTTATTGAGTCTTGTCGCAAGTTTGACGAGCTCTGTGCATTTCTTCATGCAGTAAAATTTGGAAGAACAAGAGATTTACATTTACTACCCATCTGGATAAATAGCATCCGAGGCGAGCAATTAATAGTCTTTCAAGAGGCTTGCGCCAAGTTTGGAAATAGATAGCACTACAAAGCGTCATTCAAAGATAAACAAACTTAACCCCCTATTTATAGCCCCTAAATATATGAATTTTGGTTTAATTGTTCAGCTCAATCTTAATTATATTACTTTGCGCCAATAGTGATTCAACAACGGCTAACTTCTCCTGATTCGCCGAAATATCAAAGTTGGCTTTAAACCGATTTTTAGCAAGTTCAAATTTTGTAACTATAGCCGAGTCGAGTGACACTCTATACAGAATATTTACGTTTTCTTCGCGACCAGTAAAATAAAGATGCTTGCCTACTACCTTTAATCGATTAGGTTGACTTGAAGGTAATTGTCCCAAGTCTATTAATTCATTATTTAGTTGTCGCCATAGGCGATAGTCTTTGTCAATTAACAGTCGGTCATTTTCTGCAAGCTCAAGCAATGCAACATACCCGGTCATCAAAAAAGTAGAGGTATTATCAAGTAAGGAATACCGGTATAGCATAGCTTCGTTTTTTTCTAATCTTGCATAAACAAAAGTATTTTCATCGAGCCAGTGCGGCGGGTAAATAATGTCTGTTTGTTTACTCAGATTAGTAAATAAGCCTTGGTTAATGTTGTAAGTAAATAAGCTCGAGTCAACAAGGCCAACAAAGAAGGTATCGTTCGCATTAATTGCTAAGCTTTGTATTTCAGCAATCATATCGAATTCGAATATCGTTTTCGGCACCCCACTACTATCAATATACTCAATAGTACTTGTTTGACTATATTGACTGAAAAAGTAAAGCTTGTCGGACGTATTTGCATATAGCGGGAAGTCGTTAGCGCCATTTAATTCATAATATCCAAACGAGCCCGTATTTTTTTCCATGTACGGATTAGGTTGCTCTGCAATATCCAAATAATTACCATTGTGTTGGCGCATGTAATAGCAGCTTTCACCACATTGATAAAATAAATTATTGACGAAATCAGCTGCGGGCGTAAGGTCTTCAATTTCACGTGTTAGCAAATTGGTCCGAAATAACAAACCTTCAAAACTACCTAAGGTAATAACGCTGTTGTCTCCACTCCACACTAAGCGATGCATTTTTTTAGGTAATTGATTTGAGTATATGATTTCTCCTGTTTCAAGATGCAATACTAATAACTCATGCTTATTGAGTGATAAGCTCCGTAATATAGCAAGTTGAGAACCATCAAAAGACTCCTTAACGAAGTAATCCCCTTGCCCAGGAACACTCGGTGAGGTTATTTGCTCTAAGTTGTTATTCTCTATATCGTAAAGCCAAATACCCTGTGGTCGTGAAAGACTAGTCTTATCTGTTAGGTATATTGCGTTTTTACCGCTAGACCAAGCAAGTAAATAGTGAGTTGATAAAATATCATTGTTTAACTTTCGGCTATTGATCATGCCTTTATTTGTATCAAACTCGCTCACAAAATGATGCATGCCTGTTTTTGTGCTTCTTATGTAAGCAAATCTATCGCCTTTCGGTGACCACATTGGGTTGCCATAGTTTGCGTCGTCCCATGTTAAGCGAGTGACTTTGCCTGAGTTCATTTCTTTTACGTACAACTGTAAAAAATCTTCTTTGTTCGCTCTATGTGAAAAGATAAGGCGATTGTTCGTAGAGTCGAAATTTGGCATAAGTTCTGAGCCAGCTATTTCAGTTAGCTGGGTAATAGTTGGCTTTGATTTTTCATAGTTAATGCTAAAGGGAATTCGTGAACTCGCGACATTGCCAATAATATTAGTTGTCCAAATGCCTACGATAACTATAAAAAATAGTGCAAAAGTTCCTAATAACACTTTCCTTTTAAAGGAACGTCGAAAAATTGCTTTAGTAGGTGCGACTGATTCCACTTCAGCAATAAATTCATAGCCTTTCATGGGAAGTGTTTTTATGAATTGAGGCGCCTTTGCATCATCGTTTAATATTTCGCGTAGTTTTTTGATACTCGAACGAAGCGCATCGTCGCTTACTACTCTTTTGGGCCATAAAAAATCCGAAAGCACATCACGCGATAAAATTTGTCCATTATTGTTGAGAAAATACCCGAGTAATTGTGCAACCTGAGGTTCAAGTTTAACAGGTAAATGCTTGTAAAAAAGTTGAAGTGTATTTGCATTAAACTGGAATTCGCCAAATTGGAAGAATGTTTTTTTATTATCGTTCAAAATTTACCATATAAAATTCAATAAGTTACAACTTGTGACCAACAAAGTATCGTCATTCACCACAAAGGGTCACAAAGAATCATTTGCACGAGTTAGTCATCACCATACACATTGCAGAATACACAAAACGGAAATCGAAAAGCATGGTTAACACTGCAAACGTTACAAATGCGTAAGACAGCGGAAGTAGTTGTAACATAACTGAAAATTAAGGTTAAGGAAATTATAATGAGATTATCTTGGGTAATGTTGATTTATTTGATCAGTATTTGTTTTTCAATAGGGGTAAGCGCACAAGCTTCAACAGCCCCTATCAATATTAATAATTTAACAGAACTCAGTGAAGCAATAGACAAAATACGTGTTCGTACGAACACGCCAGGTATTGCCGTTGGTTTGGTGCAAAAAGGCCAGCCGAATTGGCAGCATTATTCGGGTTTAGCTGATCTAGATAACCACACAACCATGAATGAAAACAGCCAATTTCGATTTGGGTCTATTTCAAAAATGTTTGTTGGTTTGTCGATACTTAAATTAGCCGAAGAGGGTGAATTAAATCTAAATAGCAAGCTCACTGAGCTTGCACCTGAAATTGAATTTTCAAACTCATGGGAAGCAACCCATCCTATACGTATTGTCCATTTACTTAACCATTCTGCGGGTTGGGATAATCCTCATTTTATTGAGGGCAAACCAATATCGTCTACCCCAGTTAGCACAATTGATGCCTTAAACATTCATCCTCATTCTCGAGTATCAAGATGGCAACCGGGGAGCCGCGTTGCTTATAATAACACGAGCTTTTTAGCGGCGGCATTCATAGTCGAAAAAATAACTGGTATGTCGTACGAAAGCTATATAAAAAAGACGTTTTTTTTGCCACTCAACATGAACAGTTCAGGGTATTATTTTTCAGATACTTATCGTGAATCTGCGGTAAGTTTATATACGAATAATCAAAAGCGCGAATACTACCATTTAAATAATAGGCCTTCTGGCGGGCTCAATAGCTCAATAAGAGATATGCTGGCATTTATTACTATGCTCTCGCAAGATGGCTCACCTGACATTGCTGGCAATGAATTATTAAAAACATTTCGGACCCCCCAAGGCACGAAAGCTAGCGATGAAGGTTTAAGCTTTGGCTGGGGATTAGGAAATCAGTTGTTTCATTCAAATGGCGTCACGCTATACGGTCACAGTGGAAGCTTACGTGGCACAAATTCCATGCTGATTTATAATCCAGAGCATGCGTTTGGTTATATAATAGTAGCAAATAACAATAGTCCAGCGGTTAATGAAATTCATAAACTTATGTCAGGCTATCTCACTCAAAATATTGAAGCTCCTTCAGTGGCACCAGAACGAGCAATCAACGATAAAGATAAACAACTCTCAGGCTGGTACAAGGACGTAGCGCCAATTTCAAAGCCTTTCTCTATTATATCAACTATTGTGCCGTGGCAGTTAAAGGTTAGTGATAAACAGGTCAGTATAAAACCACTTTTAGGTGCGCCAGCGAGACTACTTATTCCGGATGCAACCGATTCATTTAAGCAAAACACAACAGGCTTGACGGTGCTAATGCCAAGCGTCGATGTAGCCCTTGGTGACGTAATTTATTATGGCCCTAAAACTTATATGAAAACGAATGTAGTGAGTGCTTTAGCACCCTTATTAGTGATTGTGCTTTGGGTACTAGTGGCTATTTCGGGGGTTGTTTTTATGATAATTTGGATCCCTCGATATTTATTTAAAAAATCCATACCTACAGAGTCGATAAAGTTTAGATTGTGGCCAATAATTAGCTTAACGTTTGCAATATTTACACTCGCTTGCGTGCGCATAGTCACTAATGCACCTAATATGTATGAGTTAGCAGGCACAATGTCAGCACATTCGATATTTATTTTTGCAGGTACAATTGCTTTCTTTATATCTGCGCTTTGGTCTATTTGGGAATGGGTGAAAAATAGAAAACTAAACATTAATGGATTCACTAAATGGCACACAGGGCTGTTTATCTTTTCTCATTTTCTGTTAGCGGTTTTATTAATAAATTATGGCTTTATAGGCTTGAGGCTTTGGGTGTGAGTAGTTTATTTATAGAGCCTTAAAGTTGATTTAATACAAAAACATAAATCCGGTACAAAACCCGACTTAAGCAAGACGGGTTTTCTTCAATTTTAATGTACAAGGGGTAAAGTTAATTAGTTAGAAGCGCAATACTGAATAAAGCGTTCGCTTAGGAGACCATAGCTAACAACAGTATTTTGAAATATTACACTTTCTCTAAACGCACCACTACGCGACGGTTTTTTGCTCTGTCTAAACGTGTGTCATTTGGTGAAGAATGGCGTTTTTCACCGTGGCCAGTGACTTCAATGCGAGTGCTATCGAGTCCTAAGGCAGTAAAAAAATCTCTAACTTCGTTGGCGCGCTTAATCGACAGCTGTTCATTGAGATATGAACCGCCAAAGCTATCTGTATAACCATCTAGTAGCACTAAGTCTAACTCTAAGTCTTCTTTTAGATACTCACCAATCATTTCAAGGCGACTTTTTGCGTAGTTAGTAAGCTCAGCAGTATTTTTCTTATAGGCTAATACCGTATATGCAATATCTTCAAAGCTGTAAGGTAATAAATTAGAAATACAACGGCTGAATGCATAGTACTCGTCTTGGAATGCACTGGCATTAAGAGCAACGGCAACGCCGTCGTTACTATTATTCCAGTCTTGATAGTAAATGGTTGGCCAAAAGCCCTTCTCGAGCTCAGTGAGCATTTGCCAAGCAGAATCTGAAGGTAAGTCACCATCGTATTGCTTACGCAAGTTCATGCGCGCAATCTCTCGCTTAGAGACGTGTGGCATCCATCTGGGGGGTACAGAGTAGACTGTTGCCGTATCATATCGATTTGGTAAGCGCATCATCTCTAAGTTAAATTCCATATTTAACTGCTTGGAGGCTTCGGTAGTAAATGACGCGGTGCCGTAGCCGGGGATACCATGGCTTAGTTCACATTGTAATCTGGTTTGTTTGGTTAATGTCCATTCAGACGATTCCACATCTACCTGATAATGGCGCATATTGGCTAAGCTGCTGTGTGCGATGAAAAGTAAGCTTATTATTGTGATGAGTTTAAACATGAAAATCCCCATTTAGATTCTATTGTTTTATCGACTTTTTCTGCAAAAGGTTTAGCGCTCAATGTTGTTCTTGGGCATACTACAACCATCATCCATTTACCAAGGTCATTATGAGCGACGCAGTTCAGAATTTAGCCGAACGCTTTCGCGGCTACTTCCCCGTTATTATTGATGTAGAAACTGGCGGCTTTAACGCTCAAACCGATGCCATTTTAGAGATTGCGGCAGTAACCCTGCGCATGAATGCACAAGGTGAAGTAGAGCCTGAAACTATCTTTCACGAACATGTTGCACCATTTGAAGGCGCCAATATTGAAAAGGCCGCTATCGAATTCAATGGGATAGACCCCTTTTGTGCCCTTCGCGGCGCGATAGACGAAGAAACTGTGTTTAAAGAATTATGCAAACATGTGCGCAAAGCGCAAAAAGAGGCAGATTGTCAGCGTAGTGTTATTGTGGCGCACAATGCGACGTTTGATCAAAGCTTTGTCAATGCGGCCTTGGCGCGTCATGGCATTAAACGCACTCCATTTCACCCCTTTGTATCTTTTGACACTACTACCCTTGCAGCTTTATGCCTTGGGCAAACGGTTTTAGTTAAGGCTTGTGAAGCAGCCGAGATTGAATTTAGCCAATCTGAAGCGCATAGCGCACTATACGACACAAAGAAAACTGCAGAGCTTTTTTGTTGGATGGTTAATCGATATCAAGCACTTGGCGGATGGCCCCTAATAAAAAAAGAAGATGTTGAACAAAAATAACGCAATTTATTCTTGCCTTTAATCTAAATAACAATTATTATCATTTGCAATGAGATTAGATGAGGTGCTTTATGTTTGTTTGTTTATGCTATGGTATCACCGATAAGCAGATTCAAAATGCAGTGTCAGAACACGGTGTTGGCAATATGCGTGAGCTTAAACGACGCTTAGGTGTTGGCTCACAGTGTGGCAGCTGTATTGATATGGCGACATCTATAATCGACCAAACCATTGTTGATGAGTCTTTGTTTAAAGACGTTGGTTGACCTTAAAGTATAAAAAAGGCGGTATCTTTTAAAGATACCGCCTTTTTTTATACATGATTGCTTAGGCTTGCTTATTGCTACCCACAGCTTCTTTAATCGCTGTTTGCAACTCGCCTTGCTGGAACATTTCCATAATAATATCGCAACCACCAAGTAACTCACCGTTCACCCACAACTGTGGAAACGTTGGCCAATCTGCGTATTTTGGTAATTCAGCTCTTATATCTGGGTTTTGTAGAATATCTACATACGCAAATTGCTCACCGCAGGCCATTAATGCTTGGCTTGCTTGAGAAGAGAATCCGCAGCTTGGCAGCTTAGGTGACCCTTTCATATACAACAGAATTGGATTTTCGCTAATTTGTTCTTTAATTTTGTTTATTGTTTCCATGCTTCAAACACCTCTTATTTCAATTCGTATAGGGTATGGGTGACAGCGCGCAATATCAAGACATATAGCCGCTATTTGTTCATCCTTTTAAATAAACTGTGATCTTGATTGCAATAAAATACGAATTAATAAGACCAGTTGATCAAGAATTTTTCGAAATGGGGTTTAAATGCCGTATTTCGCCCTTACCTTACTTACTCTACACCCTCAAAGAACAATGGAGATGACACATGGCTTTTGAATTACCAGCATTACCTTATGAAAAAAACGCGCTTGAACCGCATATTTCTGCTGAAACCTTAGAGTTTCATTACGGCAAACATCACGCGACTTACGTGACAAAGCTAAACGGACTGATTGAAGGTACTGATTTAGCGGGAAAATCTCTTGAAGAGATAGTTAAAAATAGCGACGGCGGTGTATTTAATAATGCCGCTCAAGTTTGGAATCATTCATTTTACTGGCACAGCTTAAGCCCAAATGGCGGCGGTGAAGCAAGCGGTGCATTAGCCGATGCTATCAACGCAAAATGGGGCTCATTTGCTGACTTTAAATCTGCGTTTAACGACAAAGCAGTAAACAACTTCGGTTCTAGCTGGACGTGGTTAGTGAAAAAAGCTGACGGTTCTCTGGATATTGTTAACACGAGCAACGCTGGCACACCGATTACCGATGAAGGTTTAACACCTTTACTAACGGTTGACCTTTGGGAGCACGCCTACTACATCGATTACCGCAACGTGCGTCCTAACTACCTAGAAGGTTTTTGGGCACTTGCTAACTGGGAATTTGCTAGCAGCAACTTTGCTGCATAAGTAATTTTCCTTAGACAATGAAAGCCTGGCAAACGCCGGGCTTTTTTGTGGCAGTTATAAATCAGAGCCGCTGTCAGGCCTGAGCGCCTATTCCCATATTTGGCGATACATTTCGACCATATCATCTATGCTTGGCACAATAGGATTGTTACTAGGAGAGCCAGATGCAAGCGCTTGCTCTGCCATAGTGCGAGCAACTGCAAAATACTTATCACGATCAATGCCAAATTCTTTTGGACTTGGCACTTGTAAGGTCACGTTTAGCTTACGTAAAAAGACTAATAAATTATGATTAGCTTGTGCATCACTGTCATCATCACCCGCTATTAGCATTGCCCGCGCGCACTGCGCATATCGCTGTGGTGCACTATCAATAGAAAATTCAGTTACTGTTGGTAAAAGCATAGCGTTAGACAGTCCATGCGGAACATGAAAGAACGCGCCGATTGGACGACTCATACCATGCACCAGAGCCACAGAAGCATTAGAAAAGGCGCAACCAGCTAAGCTTGAGCCAAGCATCATGGCCTCACGAGCACTCTCGTCAGAGCCATTTTTGAAAACCTTTACTAAGTTAGGCGCTATGAGGCGTAATGCTGATAATGCTTGGGTATCACTATATGGGTTGGCTTTTCGGCTCACATAAGCCTCAATAGCATGCGTCATTGCATCTATGCCGGTATCGGCAGTGGTTCGTGGCGGTAAGGATAATGTCAGTTTATAATCGACTAGTGCTGCCACGGGCATAAAACCATTACCAACGCACAGCATCTTTTCGTCTGTTTGCTCGTTAGTAATAATTGTAAACTTAGTCATTTCAGAGCCAGTGCCGGCAGTGGTTGGTATCGCAATTAACGGTATGCCAGCTTCATGCACGAGTCGAGGAAAGCGATAATCTTGCATCTCGCCACCATATTTGGCCAATATACTAATGGCTTTTGCACTGTCTATTGGGCTGCCGCCACCAATTGCGATAATACTGTCTACATTTTCATATTTAGCTTGTTCAACCCCCGCCAGTATTGACGCAATAGTAGGCTCGGGTACGGTATCAGCGTATACGCAACATACAATGTTTGCGCTTAATAAATCATTTATGACATTTTCGACATAACCCAGCTTAACCATCATTTCGTCGCTTACAATTAATGGCCGTTTGAGTCCCATACTCAAAACAACCGATGCAATCTCTCGACTCGCATCAGCCCCAATTTCAAGCATTTTTGGTAACAAAACCTGTGTAGACATGTATGTCTCCTGACTAAATTGAAGAAATAAACTAATCAAAGAATAAACAAAAGACTGTTACACAATGCTAAGCAGCCTTTATTTGTTATTACATTGGTTTAGAGCGCTTTAAGCTCATTAGCCAAATAACGGGCTAATTCAAGCATCGCAAACTGACCGACCTGCGCTTCCGCATCACTGTTGTAATTAGTATTGGTATTCACATCATAGGCATAGCTATTACCGTGAGCATCTTGAATCGCTTCAATGCCAGCCACTTGAATGTTGTTTTGCGTTAAAAACTCTTCGTAGGCTTGTATAAATGCTGGGCGATAGTTTGCTAAAATCTCGAACTTCGCCTTTTCTTGAGGCTTGCTCGAGTTGTCGGTAGCGGCGCCTGCATCGGTAGGACAAAACATATCTTCGATAGAGCATGCATCTGCTGGGCATAGCTCGAAGCCTTCGGAGGTATCTACTTTGACCCCATATAAAAATTTCCCACCAATAAATTCATGGCGAATAATATAAGGCTCATTAGCAAGAATGTATTGTTGCACTAAAGTGATACCGTCTACTGGCTCATCAAAATTTGGTCCATCAAGATAGGCTTTAAGTTCATCCACTGATTGGAACAAGTACACCCCTTGCCCTTTACCTGAGCGATTATGCTTAGTAATAAACGGCAGCATATCTAATCGTTTTGCGGCTTCGATAATCTGTGCTTTACCTACGGCGGCAATCGTCTTAGGTGTCGCTATACCGGCCTGATTTAAGGCCATATATTGATTGGCTTTACTGACCTCTAAACGCAATGCTCGGGTACCGTTTACCACTTTGCGTTGGTGACGCTCTAACCACGCAAGCACAGCCTCCGTTAACTCAGGAGCGTAGCGGTGTCCTCTTGTATGAGATGAGGCGCTTATACGACTATAGAATACACCCTGGGGAGGCTCGCTCGATAGGTCGACTAAGCCTTCATCTAGATGCCACATTTCATAGGGGAGATTGAGTTCATCTAAGCGTTTTTGCAGATGAACTGTCCACTCGTTATTTTCATGTAACACGTAAATTTTAGTCATAAAGCTCGGCTCTTATAGTTGTTTTGGTGATGATATTGGCTTGTTCTTGTTAGGCTTTGTTTTACTTGGCAATGCTAATAAACAAATTCCAGCTACTAATGCGACTGCGGCAGAAAACATAAAGCTAATATAGGCGCCTTCGCCTTGTTGCCAAAGCTGACCGGCAATATAACTACCACCTGCGCCGCCGGCACCAAATGCAATGCTAACATATAGGGCTTGTGCGCGACTTTGAAAGGCTTTTGGAAAGGCCGTCTGTAAATAATATACCGACGCAGCATGGCTCAGGCCAAAACTTAAGGCGTGGATTAACTGGGTAAAAACAATGACCGCTGTAATATGCGGAAATAAGGCAAGCAAGGCCCAGCGTATCGCGGTGGCAAAGACACTAATAATAAGTAATGCCTTCACGCCAAATTGTTTTATCAAGCGACTCGCGTAAATAAAGACAATTACCTCAGCGGCAACGCCAAGACCAATAAAGACACCCGTTTGAATACCGCTATACTCCAAGGCGCGCATATATAGAGCAAAGAAGTTATAAAAACTACCGAAGCTGACCTGTAATAAGGTATTCCCGATAAGGAATACAACAAAACCCAGCTTCCAAATTTTGAATACAGGGCTAGAAGGAATAGCCTGCGCTACGCTTTGCTTTGAACTACCGCTAGTGATAAATAAAGTGCTGATAAATAAGCTCGCTAAGGTCAATATAGCGGCGTAAATAATTACCTCAGCTGCAAAGAAGTCTAATAACCATCCCACCGACATGGTACAAATAATAAAGCCGATACTGCCCCAGAGCCGAACAGCGCCGTAACCGCCTTTACTATCTTGTGTTGCGGCATTGGTTATAACCTCTAATTGCGGCAACACCGCAGTCCAGAACATCATCATACAGGCGAATGCAATGGTCATTCCCCAAAAGCTATCCACATATAAAATGCTAATAAAAGTGACCAATGCAAATAGACAGCCGAGACGCAATATCTCCCCAGCTTGACCGCTGCGGTCAGCGTAATTTGCCCACAGGTTTGGGCCAATGATGCGCGCGAGGGCCACGACCGCTAATAGCGTACCTATTTGTGCCGAACTAAGTCCTCGATCATCTAGGAATATACCCACATAAGGAAGAAATACACCCAACTGGCCAAAGTAGAAAAGATAGGTCAGTGAGAGTAAAAAACGATTGCGCGGGGCGGCGACCTGCGATGAATTGCGATCAGCAAACCAACTGAGCCTCATGTCGCCTATCGCTGAGCAGGAATAATAGGCGTGGGCGAATGGATATTAGCGTTTTGAGCGCGATGTCTAAGCAAGTGATCCATCAATACTAAAGCCAGCATAGCCTCAGCAATGGGCACGGCACGAATGCCAACACATGGGTCGTGCCGACCTTTCGTAATGATCTCTGCTGCGTTACCGTCTACATCGATGGTTTCGCCCGAAATGGAAATACTGGAGGTAGGTTTGAGTGCCATATGTACTAAAATTTCTTGCCCTGTTGATATACCGCCAAGCACTCCGCCGCTGTGGTTAGTATGAAAACCTTCAGGCGACATCTGGTCGCGATGGTCAGTGCCCTTTTGCGTTACTACATCAAATCCATCGCCAAGTTCTACGCCTTTTACCGCATTAATGCCCATCATCGCATGCGCGATTTCAGCATCTAAACGGTCAAATACCGGTTCACCTAAGCCTACAGGTACATTGCTAGCAGACACGCTCACTCGCGCACCAATTGAATTACCTTCTTTTTTCAAATCTCGCATATATGAGTCAAGTGCTTCAAGCTTTGACGCGTCTGGACAAAAGAAGGGATTAGTATTGGTAATGCTATGATCAACAGTATCAATTGCAATAGGGCCAAGTTGTGACAAGTATCCTCTTACTTCAACACCGAACATTTGCTTCAAGTATTTTTTAGCAATACCACCGGCTGCAACACGCACTGCGGTTTCTCTTGCAGAAGAGCGCCCGCCGCCACGGTAGTCTCGATCACCAAACTTTTGTTGATATGTGTAATCAGCATGACCCGGACGAAAGGTATCTTTTATTTTCGAGTAATCTTGACTGCGTTGGTCGGTGTTGTTGATTAATAAGCCAATGCTGGTTCCGGTGGTTTTACCTTCAAATACGCCTGATAAAATTTTAACTAAATCTTCTTCACGTCTGGCGGTGGTATAACGAGAAGTCCCTGGCTTGCGCCGGTCAAGGTCGCCCTGCATGTCTTCTTCACAAAGCTCTAGCCCAGGAGGGCAACCGTCAACTACTCCGCCAATGGCAGGGCCGTGGCTTTCACCAAAAGTCGTTACCGTAAACAATTTTCCAAAGGTATTTCCCGACATTCTAATACTTACTCCAAATCGTCCAATATATCTTGTTGTGCAATTAACTGTGCTTTACTAATTGCAAAAATTCCGCTGCCGCCTTGCTTGAGTTCACACCAACTTACCTCAAGTTGATTGAATCGCTCGGCAAAATTCACTTCACTATTACCTACTTCCACAAACAACCAGCCGTCGTCACATAAGTGTTCTATAGCTTGTGTGACAATTTGCATAGTGAGATCTAAACCGTCAAAACCGGAAGCGAGAGCATGCTCGGGCTCATGGTGATACTCTTGTGGCAAATCGGCCATGTCTTGAGCATCCACATAAGGCGGATTAGCAATAATTAAATCGTACTTTTGCCCTGCTAGGCTAGCAAACACATCTGACTGAATCGGATACACTCGCTCATCTAGTTCATAGTCAGATATATTCATGGCGGCAACTTCTAAGGCCTCCATATCAATATCTACTGCGTCCACCATGGCGCTTTCAAAGTGCCTTGCCAGTGCAATAGCAATACAAGCGCTACCTGTGCACATGTCGAGCACATGCTTAGGGGAGAATGACGCACTTAAGTATGGGCTAAAACCAGTTTCAATGAGCTCGGCAAAAGGCGAGCGTGGAATTAGCACGCGTTCATCTACAAAAAAGGGCATTTTTGCAAACCAAGCTAAATTACTAATATACGGTAATGGTTTACCTTCCTGAGTTCTAAGCTTTACCCATTGTGCTAGCTTACTACGCTCATTGCTCAGCGTTTTACTGCTATATATCACTGTTTTTTGTTCTGCCGGCATCAATAAGGGTAAATCTAATGCCTGAAATACCAGTTGCTCACATTCATCCCAAATATTGTCGGTGCCGTGACCTAAATATATATCATAACGATGACATTCGCTTATCGCGAAACGGATCCAATCAGCAATAGTAGTGAGTTCGTCTATGTCTTGAAATTCAATTTCTGTTTGCATGGGCTCTAACGGCATCGGCTATTCTTACACTGTTTGCAGTTGCTCAGCCTCGAACAAATAGATGAGGCGCCAAACAAGTTCAACAGGTCTATGATTTCGCAGTGTATTTATGGCAGTATAATACGCATAAATGAATCGAATTTCGCTGGTAAATTGACAAGATGGTTAAAAAAACAGACGAGAGCGACGAGATAGCTTCTTTTTCAGCTCTTTTTAGTGATGCTAAACCGGTTGAACATAGTCAATATATTCAAGATCCGAGAGAGAAGCGGGCAATGAAGCGCAAGCCTGTCGCGATTGCATTGAAAGAACAAAAGCAGCGCACAGCATCTTTTGAGTTTTCTGATGGTTTCGAAGCACATTTTGACGCTAACAAAGCATTAAAATATGTTCGAGAAAATACCGAGCACGCGGCACAGGGTGTGAAACGATTGCGCCGAGGTGAAATTGTACCTGAGCTCATACTGGACTTACATGGACTCAACAGCGCACAAAGCAAGCTCGAACTCTCTGCTGCAATAGATGAAGCTATGCGCAAGCACTACGAATGCATTAACATCATTCACGGTGTTAGCGGCGGCGTGCTAAAACAGAAAGTGCCCAATTATTTAGTACAGCATCCAAGCGTACTTGGCTTTCATCAAGCGCCGCTAGAGTGGGGAGGCAACGGCGCACTGTTAGTGCTAATTGATATTCCGCGTGATGGCAAGTTTTAACTTATTTATACGATTCACTTAGATATATTTGGCATTTTCAACGATGTAGAGCATCCCATACAAGATTGCAGAGCAATGCCTATGTGATTAAACGCATAAACCAGCCTTTATTGAGATCATCTTCACAGCTTCTCAACTGGGTGGAATAGCGCTTGGACCGGTCGTCAACTTTTGCAGCAACGCCCACCAGCCATTGTTTCTTGCGGTAAGTTTTACGCTTGTATCCACCCCAACCCTCGTGATAATTCAGATATTGTGCTTTTGCGTCCCATTTTGAGATTCGATTAATTGTGTAAGTTTTACTGATAAACCAACCCATAAAATCAATAGCATCTTCAAAATCATCGCGGTCAGCAAAACGATTACCGGTTTCTCGTTTATAATCATCCCAGGTCATCGTTTTCGCTTGCGCATAGCCATAAGCACTGCTAACTCTACCCCAAGGCACTAGGCCAAACAGGATGTAGTCACGTGGAGGTAAAGCATCGTGTCTAAAAGAACTTTCTTGGTACATCATTGCCATAGGCACATGAATAGGAACACCCCATTTCTTTTGCATATCGCTGGCAGAGTCATACCAATCACGCTTTTCTTCAAAAATATGGCAAATATTCTCACGACTGCTTGGCTGTGTACTGGTGCAGGCACTTAACAATACAATCGATGAAACGGTAAAAGTAAACATTGCTAAATTTTTGATGGTTTTTTTGAACTTCTTCATTTAATCGGGCTCTTAACCGTAGAATGTGTTTTCCCAAATGTGTTTTTGCCCAAGACAATGTCTTGGGCTTTTTTTTGCCAACAACAAAGTCGGCGCTGTAATTAAGATGGTTGTTTATTAAAGTAGTTCTCAATAAAATCTTTAAACACTAAGGTATCTTCACTTTCAATTTTTGCTTGAGCAACAAGAGATGCCTTAGATTGAGCCTGAAACTCTTCCTTTTGCACTTTACGATAGTCCATCTCTTCAATAAGCTTTTTATATTCCTTCGCAAGCTCCATGCCTAAAATACTGTTATCAACTTGATTGTCTAATAAGGTATTCAACCACTTAGCAGAAAACGTCTCTTCGGGGTTTTTAACCTTCATAAATTCTCGGGCAACGGCCTCTGAATAACGTTCAGTGGTGTTGGCACTGTCGAGAGTTTTAGCTATCAAAGCGAGTTCATCAAATAATTGAACAGACCAATCAAAGAGACTAACACGCTCATTACCTTGATTGAGCATTAAGCCAGGCTCACGTCCTTTTAGCACCGTATCAACAAAGTTTTGATGGCCTTGCTGTAATCCTTGTTCAGAATATTCTTCGCAAGGGGTGACTAAGCAATAAAGCAAAAATACATCCAAGAAATCCATTTGTTCAGCTTCAATGCCCACCGGCGAGAAGGGATTTACGTCAAGAGAACGAATCTCTAAATAACTGACGCCTCTGTCGGCGAGCGCATCCGTTGGTTTCTCCATCGACCTTGCAACTTGCTTGGGTCGTATTGGCGAATAAAGCTCGTTTTCAATTTGTAATACGTTCTTATTTAGTTGATCCCATTGACCATTTTCACCCGCGGCAATATCTTTATATTGCGCGGCAGGAAGGTTAATCGCATTGCGCAAAGTGCTAACGTAAGTTGATAGATCTTCATAACAAATTCTTAAATCGGCTTGAGCAGAGCTGGTGTATCCTAAATCACTCATACGCAATGAGGTCGCATGAGGCATATACAGCGTTCCTCGGCCCACTTTCTCAAAAGGATGAGCAACTTTACGGTGACTTATAAACGAGCTACACAGGGCCGGCGATGCCCCAAACAAATAAGGAATCACCCACGCTAAACGTTTAAAATTGCGGACTAGTGCGAAGTATTGCGTAGAAATAGACGTCTTATTTGCCTCTTCACCGGTCTCCGCTAACCAAAGTTGCCAGAAGCTGTCAGGTAATGAAAAGTTGAAGTGTACGCCACTGATCACCTGCATCATGCTGCCGTAACGATTATGCAAACCACTACGGTAAACTTCTTTCATTTTTGCAACGTTTGAGCTGCCGTAGCGGGCAATCGGAATATTGGTGTCTTTATCAATAAAACAAGGCATGCTCATTGGCCATAAATACTCGTCACCTAAACTGTCATAAGTAAATTTATGAATATCAATCAGCTGTTCGATAGTCGTCGCTGATTTAAGCTCAGGTGGTGTAATAAACTCAAGCAACGACTCAGAAAAATCAGTCGTGATCCAATCGTGTGTCAGAGCAGACCCAAGTGCTTTAGGATGTGTTTTCATCGCTAAGCTACCATCACCATTCACCCGCAAAGTTTCACGTTCGACACCGCGTCTAATGCCCGTCAATGCCTGCTTTATTGGAGCTTTTTCTAAGCGCTGAAGGCGCTGTTCAAATTGTGCGTTTAATTTACTCAAAAACTATATCCAATCGCTGCTCACCTTATACCTTAAAGGTATTCGGCTAATTGTATTTGCGAGGAACATCATTTGTTCAAGAAAGTGAATATCACCCTTGATCATACAATGGCTCTGCTAGAGTGTGGCTGTATGATGGAAGATAACACCCAATTTGTAAAAGACTAAATTTTTCTTTGTTGTAAGCAAACATTTATATTAAGCTCTATTGTATCTTAAAACCAATAGAGTGTGCTCTTTGCAAACATCGAAACCATTGATAGATATCGCATTTGGACTCAGTCAACTGAGCGGTAATGCTCAACTGCTAAACAAAATGTTACAACGTTTTGCAGCCGAATATGAACATTCTTCAACATCAGTGGGCGCGTTATTAGCGCAAGAAAATTATGCAGAAGCCAAAATTCAAATACATACAGCAAAAGGCATTACCGGTAATTTGGGTCTTGTTGCTTTATTTGAACATTGCAAAATTCTCGAAGTTCAAATTAAAGAAGAAAAGGTAGATGCAGAAGTTTTGCAAGAATACGCCACATTAGTACACGATACTTGTGCTCAAATTCATAAGCTTGAACATAGCAATACTCAGTCAGTTAACAGCACAAGCGCTACAGGCAATAAAAACGAAGCCAGCGCTCGCCTTGTGGAAATTTTAAATAAACAAGAATTTATTGACGATACCTTATTACGAGAGTTAGTTGACGAGCTCGCTTTGAGCAACAATGACAAACAAACTTTCATTGCCTTGGTGGAAGCTCTTAATTACGAGCAAGCATTGGCGATGCTGCCTTCTTAATGCTAGTTAAACTGAAGTATTCTTTACAAATACAATGAACAACTTACCTGCCAGTACCCCCATCCCAATTGTCTATGAACATGCTGATTTTGTTGTGATTGATAAACCCGCAGGTATTGTCATGCACGACGCGAAGTGCGGTATCATTTCACTTTTCTCTTCTCAGCATCCAGATATTAAATGGCATTTAGTGCATCGACTAGATACTGAAACAAGTGGCTGCTTGTTGCTAGCAAAGTCTTCTAGAGCAGCTGCAGCAATATCAACGTTATTTGCCGAAAGAGCCATCAATAAATATTATTTAGCTATTTCGGATAAGCTGCCAAAGAAAAAACAGGGCTTGGTAAAAGGCGATATGAAAAAAGCCCGTGATGGCAAGCTTATGTTGACCAACTTTAATGAAAACCCAGCCATCACGCAGTTTTTTAGCACTTCCTTAAAAGCTGGCGCACGCGCATTTATATGTAAACCTCACACAGGTAAAACTCATCAAATTAGAGTAGCCTTGAAATCATTAGGCTCGCCTATATTAGGCGACTCACGTTATGGTAAAAGTGCGGCAGATAGAATGTACTTGCATAGTTTTGCGTTGTGCTTTTCTTATCAAGGTGAAAATATTGAGGTGTATTGCCCTCCTGTAAAAGGCACACTCTTCACAGACCTAACATGGCCTGAATCTTGGAGCTCACCACAAACATTACCTTGGCCCACAGTTAAAGCATTCAGAATCAATGAGCAAGCGTAATCGCCCAATCCATATTGGTATTGTAGGACAAGGCGCAATTGGTGTTGGTTTGGCGAATCTTATACAAAGCTATAATGCTGCACACCCTGCCCTTGCGATAGATTGCAGCCTATTTGTACGCAAGACCAGCAAACAGGCGCTCAGTATTAAGTTATCGCAAACACCTTTACAGACCTCAAGAGAACATGTGTTTTCTCAACGGATACTCACTGATGCACAAGGCTTGCAAGAGCTTGACCTGCTCATTTTACCGATTAAGTTTTATCAATTGGAAAGTTTAGTCAGGCAATTAGAAGGTGTGTTGCCAAAGCATGTAGCATTACTTTTATTACAAAATGGTATAGGGGGGCATGAACAATTGGCAAGAGCCTTTCCTAATAACCCCATATATTTAGGCACAACGACTGATGCTGTCCAGCGCGTTACTCCTGACCAATATAAGGTGCACGCACGAGGTGAGTTGCTTGTTGGCAGTGAAACATTATTGCAGCCCTGCCCCGCAATTAGTCGACTCATCAGCTTACACCCCAAGGGTAGCTGGGTGACCAATATCATGGACTACTTATATAAAAAATTGGCGGTAAATGCGGTAATTAATCCACTCACTGCAATTCATGCCTGCTCAAATGGCGAGATTAAAGCTTATCCAGATGATATCGCGGCACTTAAAAAAGAAATCCACACACTCTATGCAGCACTTGATCTAGGACTTGAGCTAGATAAGCTAGACTCATACATTGATAGCGTCATTGAACTGACCCACAGTAATTATTCTTCTATGTATCAAGATGTCAGGAATCAAAAACCTACAGAGATAGAGGGGATATTAGGCGCGCTACAAAAAAAAGCGGCACAGCTAGAAATAGCGGTGCCGACAATCAATCATTTATATCAAAAAGTTAGAGCCTTAGAGCAGACTTATTCCTGATTTTGCGGACGCATATGCGGAAACAAAATCACATCTTTGATGGTCGGACTATCAGTAAACAACATTACTAAGCGGTCAATACCAATACCTTCGCCGGCTGTTGGCGGTAAGCCGTACTCTAGCGCCGTTATATAATCTTCATCAAAATGCATGGCTTCATCATCACCCGCTTCTTTTTCTTCCACCTGCTTTTTAAAGCGTGATGCTTGGTCTTCAGAATCATTTAGCTCTGAGAAGCCGTTAGCAAGCTCGCGCCCACCCACAAAAAACTCAAAACGATCGGTGACAAACGCATCCTTATCATTGCGACGCGCAAGCGGCGAGACTTCCCATGGATATGCGGTAATAAAGGTGGGCTGGTCAAGCTTCTCTTCAGCCGTAGCTTCAAAAATTTCGCATAAATACTTGCCTGCACCCCAAATGCCATCAACCTCTGGCTCTTTAATGTGTAGGGTTTTTGCCATTGCTTTTAATTCGTCAAGGTGATTGACGGGATCATTTATAGCGGCTGCATTTGCCTGCGGCCAATACTTTAAAATGGCCTCACCCATAGTTAAACGGGCAAATGGCTGGGCAAAGTCGTAAATCGTTTCAGCGATTACTTCGCCGTCTGCATCTTTTTGCGTGTTTTTAACATCGGTTGTACCTAAGACCTTGATAGCAAGCTCACGCAACATATCTTCGGTCAGATTCATTAGATCATTAAAATCAGCATAAGACTGATAAAACTCAAGCATGGTAAATTCAGGGTTATGGCGTGTTGATAAGCCTTCATTTCTAAAGTTACGGTTAATTTCGAACACTCTTTCTAAGCCACCTACTACCAAACGCTTCAGGTAAAGCTCAGGTGCAATACGCAAGTACATGTCAATATCTAAAGCATTATGATGCGTTACAAAAGGCTTTGCCGTAGCGCCGCCGGGGATGACCTGCAACATTGGCGTTTCTACTTCAATAAAGCGACGTTCCGTTAAATATTGGCGAATACCGTTTACAATCTGGCTTCGAATTTGAAATGTTTTTCGTGTGTCAGGATTAGTCATTAAATCTACATAGCGCTGGCGATATTTCAGTTCTTGATCTGCAAGGCCGTGAAATTTTTCAGGCAATGGGCGCAATGACTTAGTTAACAGCTGATACTGCTCCATGTTGACATATAAGTCACCTTTACCAGATTTATGTAGTTTACCGCTTACGCCAATAATATCGCCAATATCCAAACTACCGTAGTTTGCTTTTAAGTCTTTCTGCACCTCTTTGTCGGCATAAGCTTGGATACGACCGCTCATATCTTGCAATAGCAAAAACGGACCGCGTTTTGCCATAATGCGACCAGCAACACTGATTTGATTATCTTGCTCAGCGAGCGTTTCTTTGTCTCTGTCACCAAAGGCATCTTGTACGTCTTGCGCGTAGTGCTCGCGACGAAACTGGTTAGGAAAACCGTTAGAATCGCACTTTGTTCTGATCTCGTCTAATTTAGCGCGACGCTCTGCGATTAATTTGTTTTCGTCTTGCACTTGTTCTGTCATGAATATTCCTAAGGTTCGTTTGAACGGATAATATATTAGGTTTTAGAGGCCGGATTTTAAACTAGCCACAATAAACTTATTCAAATCGCCGTCTAACACGGCTTGGGTGTTGTGGGTTTCTACCCCAGTACGCAAATCTTTAATACGCGAATCATCGAGCACATATGAGCGAATCTGACTGCCCCAACCAATGTCTGATTTAGTATCTTCCATCGCCTGCTTCTCCGCATTTTGCTTTTGCACTTCCAGCTCATATAGCTTTGCTTTGAGCTGTTTCATAGCTTGGTCTTTATTCTTATGCTGTGACCTATCGTTTTGACACTGTACTACTGTGTTTGTGGGTAAATGCGTAATCCGTATAGCAGAATCGGTTCGGTTAACATGTTGACCACCGGCGCCTGATGCGCGATAGGTATCAATGCGCAAGTCGGCGGGGTTTATATCAATTTCAATATCATCATTTACTTCAGGGTAAGCAAATGCTGAAGCAAAAGAAGTATGACGACGACTCCCTGAATCAAAGGGAGATTTACGCACTAAACGATGTACTCCGGTTTCGGTGCGCAACCAGCCAAAGGCATACTCGCCGCTAAACTTTATCGTCGCACTTTTTATGCCAGCCA
>Ga0307933_1000717_pt1 | contig 30210 bp, 27 predicted proteins | sample OrgLakmetageno88_FD_201811 | JGI IMG/M metagenome (GOLD analysis project Ga0307933, IMG submission 201811) | Saline water microbial communities from Organic Lake, Antarctica - #88 | ecosystem: Environmental > Aquatic > Non-marine Saline and Alkaline > Saline | place: Antarctica: Organic Lake... | reverse complement strand
TTCTATGAACCTAATCCGATACAAAGACCAGGAAATCAACTGTGTCTTTGCTAAAGATTGGAGGCTAAAAAAAGCACGTGATGAACGCCTGCGGCTTTCGCAGTTTACATTGGACGAGGCCGTAGACATGATCTTCTGGGTCGATGATAAAGGCACTATTCAATTTGTTAATCAACCTGCTTATGAAAACTTGGGCTACGAATCTTTTACATACTGGGATGATGTATTTCCGGAAGAAGCAGAATTGACGTTCACAGACCTCTGGGAAGCTTCGGGAGCTGAAGAAACCATTTACAGAGAAACGGAAGTCCTGAAGTCCGATGGAGGTCTTTTACCCGTAGAAGTGCACATTAATTTCATCAGCTTTGAGGGTAAAGAGTATGCTTGTGCCTTCTTACGTGATATTACTGTCCGCAAAGCCAAAAGCGAAGAATTGTCAACTGCCCTGGACAAAGTACAGGAGCTCTCCGATCGTTTGAAAACCGAAAACTCCTTACTCCGGGAAGAAATCAAGGTCAATTACAACTTTGAGAATATTATCAGCGAAAGCAAAGCGTATAAAACCGTATTGCATCAGGTGGAACAGGTAGCTGGTACGGGAGCCACAGTGTTGATCATCGGAGAGACCGGTACTGGTAAGGAGCTGCTGGCCCGATCTATTCATGCTTTGAGCAAACGTGTAGATGAGCCCATGATAAAGGTCAACTGTGCTGCACTACCTGCAAGCCTTATCGAGAGCGAGTTGTTCGGTCATGAAAAAGGGGCATTCACCAATGCTTATCAACGTAAAAAAGGGCGTTTTGAACTGGCGGATGGCGGAACTATTTTCCTCGACGAGGTGGGAGAGCTGCCATTAGAACTACAATCCAAATTCCTGGGGGTACTGCAGGAAGGGGAATTCGAGCGGGTAGGCGGAACGGAAACATTCAGAACGGACGTACGTGTGGTGGCCGCCACTAATCGCAATCTGGTAGACCTGGTTAATTCGGGCGAATTTAGAGAAGACCTCTACTACCGGCTCAACGTTTTTCCAATCCGTAATTTGCCATTGCGGGAAAGGCGGGAAGATATCCCACTGCTGGTCCGCCACTTTGTTCAAAAATATGCAGCCAAGCAGGGCAAAGAGATCGACCACATCAGTCAGCCCGACCTGGAAGAGCTAATGCGGTACGAGTTTCCGGGCAATATCCGGGAGCTTGAAAACATGATGGAGCGTGCTGTGATAATATCAGAAGGCAAATCGTTGTCTTTATCAGATGCCTACCAGAAGTCTTCGAACGGAGAAGCGGACAAAAATCCCGCTTCGACCTTTAAGCCGTTTGAAGAGATGCAGCGGGACTATATCATCGAAGCCTTGCGCCGATGCAACTGGCGCATCAGCGGTCCTAAAGGGGCTGCCAAACTGCTTCAGCTCAATTCCAGGACACTGGCCTCTAAAATGCGCCGCCTGGGCATCAACCGAAAAGATTTTATTGATTAGCAGCCGCACCTGTGAGGGTCCCACTGTAGAGTTATTCCGGATTAGTTTCGAACATGAGCGTACCACAGTCGTTTTATAGTCGAATTTAAAAGGAATTAACTTTATATGAATTATTTAGGATTAGATCACAAAGAAGTAGCTAAAACAGTAGATCAGCTAAATGACTTGCTGGCGAATTACCATATCTACTATCAGAACCTTCGCAACTTTCATTGGAACGTAGACGGAGAAAATTTCTTCGACTTACATAATAAGTTTGAAGATCTCTATAATGACGCTCAAACAAGAATTGATGAGATTGCCGAGCGTGTCTTAACACTGCGTCTCCGCCCGGTTAGTAAAATGTCAGCATACCTTGACCGCGCAGCGGTAAGGGAATCGGATATTCTGGAGGATGAATTTGAAATGGTGGAAACCATTTTAGTCAACCATCGCATTATTATTGATAATATGCGCAAGATCATCCGTAGCGCTGGTAAAATCGAAGACGAAGGCACCATCGATATGATTGGTGGATTCCTGGCAGATCTTGAAAAATCAAGTTGGATGCTGGATGCCTGGAAAGCCAAAAAGGAAGCAAGGGTAACCGCGTAAAACTGAATGAAACGATAGGATCAGAGAGGAATTTCTCTCTGCATCCTTATTTTTTTTAAGCAAACAGAAAATATTTGACTATCAGGAAGTATCCTTATTAAAGCGAAATAGAGCATTTTTTCAAATTTTCTTTTTTCCGCCTGATAAAATAGAAACGTTTATGTGATGAGATTAAATCAATATACTTCGGTAGCACATGCCACCCGTGCATTGAGAAAGCGGGGATTCAAGTATGATTTCAAACTTGAAGACAGGAAATGGATGCGAAACCTTGGCAACAAAAAAAAATATAAACCCAGTGATATGACAATCGTAGAATATCACCGGTTTGAAGGGATGAGCAACCCCAGCGATTTATCAATTGTATTTGCCGTAGAAACGCACAATGGAGATAAAGGGATCATTGTATCTTCCTATGGTGTATACGCTGATATGGACCTTGTTGAATTTATGGATAAGGTTAAAGTCAAAGAACGGGTAGCGGCATAGTCCTTTACTGAAATTTACAGTTTAGAAAGAGCTCTCAAGGATTTGCTATTGAATGCATCCTTGAGAGCTCTTTGCAATTCTGCTATAATCCAAATACCTTACTTTTGTATTTATCGATCACTCACTTATTTTAACCTAAACCTACATGCAAAACGATACTCTGAATCTGCACCGCCTGTCTTCTTTGCTGATTATCCTCTTTTTAGGAGTCTATATCACGATTATTGGTCAAAGTATTTTAGCGCCTATTGCTTTTGCCGCACTGTTTTCCTTCTTGTTATTACCTATTTCAAGGAGACTTGAGCGCATCATCCCATATATTCCTGCGGCTATCGTTTTGTCCATGCTGGTCGCGCTATTGCCACTTTTGGGGGTTTTAGTCCTGGTTTCGGTACAGTTTGCCACCGTGATAGATGATATTCCTGCTATTGGCAGAAAATTACGTAGTGGGCTGGAGGAAGTCATTACTTTTCTGGAGCAATACATCAATTTGGACACCTTTAGCCTGGAAGATTCCCTGACCTCTAACTTTAGCCAGCTTGTTGAGGCTCCAATCCAGCTTGTCGGCCAGAGCTTAAGTTCCGGATCTAATATTCTTATTAGCATATTGCTAACGGTACTCTTCACTTTTTTTATCATGCTGTACCGGACTTCCTTCAAAAACTTCTTTCTGATGCAGTTCAGCCGCTCCAAGCGGGATGAGGCATTAACCATTATGGAACAGGTAGAGCGGGTGCTTAAAGAATATCTCTTCGGGCTAATAGCGGTGATCCTTATTCTCGGTGTATTGAATAGCCTGGGGCTTTGGTTGATAGGAATCAAGTATGCTGCATTTTGGGGATTCCTTGCTGCCTGCCTGGCAATCATTCCTTATATTGGTACGACTCTTGGCGGCACTTTCCCATTCGTATATGCACTTGCAACTACGGGCACACTGTGGCAGCCCGCTGCTGTTGTATTGTTATACATGAGCATTCAGACACTGGAAGGCAACTTTATTACGCCTAAAGTAGTAGGAAGCAGTATCAGTATTAATCCTTTTGCCGCTATTATCTTCTTGTTTACAGGGGGGATGATCTGGGGTATTTCCGGCCTTATTCTGGCACTTCCCTTTGTTGCTGTCCTGAAAGTCGTAATGGAGCATATCGCCCCCTTGCAGCCCGTCAGTGAGTTATTAAGTAGCGATGTGTACAGCGATGCAGGAAAATTCCTCAATGAATATGACCACGCCCGCTACCGGATTTCCAATTACTTCAACCGTAAATACAAGCCATAAAAAAACGCCTCCCAAATCTTTTCGGGAGGCGTTTTTTGCCTCATGTCAGTTATTAGCTAATGCCCCTACAATTTAACTGGCAGAATTAACTGGGTTTTTACAGCCGAGCCGTTGAATTGACCGGCGGTCCAATTCGGTAAGTTGGTCAGATAGTTTTGGGCTTTGGCTTCGCAGGAATAAGGTATCGAAAAACGTACCGGTCCGGAGAAAAATCAAATACAGCTTCGCCAGGGTAATAAGCGGCAAAAGTGTTATCGTCTTGAATGACCGCGGAAGGAACCGGCATGAGGTCTTCGTAATCGGTTGACATTTGTACAGTAGGGTAACCTTTTACGTTAATAAACTCTAATAGTTGATTCGAACCTTCGCATAGTTTGAATTTGGTAAAAAAAATGGGCACTGCGATGCAATGCCCATTTGTCATTATTATAGTCTTTAAAAGGGTCGGTGGGATGTTTTACTTGGTTTTTATCGTTAACGGGCAGTGTGTGTCGACTAGGCGCCGTGGTCTGGGCGGACACCATAACGATTATTAATCATACCCTTGAGTTTTTTGCGGGCCAGGAAGATTCGGCTCTTCACTGTACCGATCGGAATATCTAAGTGACCGGCGATTTCTTTATATTCATAACCCTTATAAAACATCAGGAATGGAACACTGTAGATGTCGCCAATTTCACCGAAAATAGTTTTATACTCCTTCATGCGGATATTCATCTCTCCGCGGTTAGGGATTACGTTCTTGTTTTCAACGGCAAAAAGAAAGCTTTCAATAGGCTCATTTACGTTACGGCGCAGCTTTTTCTTACGGTACTGATTGATGAAGGTATTGCGCATTATGGTAGAGCACCAGCTCTTAAAATTCGTACCCATGGTGAATTTTTCCCGGTGGCGGTAAGCACGCATCGCAGTTTCCTGCATCAAATCTTTTGCGTCTTCCCGGTTGCGGGTCAATTTCATAGCGAAAGAGAATAAGATACTCTCTAATCTGTCAAATAAATTACTGAATTCTAAGGTAGACATATATATAGTTTGGTTAACGATCAATTGTTGATTAAATACACATTTTATAGTGCAAAAGTCGTGCCAAACGCTACAGTAGGGTGTTTACGGGGTATTTAGTTGAAATAAAGCACTTTTAGTGATTAAATAAGATAACAATGATTTTATTTAATCATTTATTGTGAAAAAAAATACTATTCCTCTGCGTCGTTTTGTCTAAGTAGGTCAATAAGGGATTCGTTGAGATCGATCATATGGCCGATTAGGTCGAGGAAGTTGTCAATATCAACCACACTACCTGAATTGTTGGCCTTGTTGGCCTTGTTGGCCTCTTTTTTGTACGCGTAAAAAATCTTGAACCCTTCGAGCATCTTGCGAACACTTAGTGATTGCTCCACGAAACCATCGAGTGCTTCGGCAGATATCTGCCCGCTAAGAGCAGCGGAAAATAAAGGGGGCGTATTGTCAGGCTCGGGCTGTTGAAATGCCTGCCGGATCCCTCCGTTCTGGGCGATGTCTGTATGTATAAGCTCCGCCATGTTAACGTCGAAGAGCTTGGCCATCCTTAATATAAGGCTTAGGCGGGGCTCTACATTCTTGCTTTCGTACGCGGCAATATTGCTGCGTTTTATTTGCAATTGATTTGCGAGTTCTTCTTGACTCCACTGCCGTGACTTGCGAAGAAACCGAACGTTTTTGGATAAGTGATTTTCTGTTTCCATTGGCCAAAAATCTTTTTATGAGTACGAATAAAGTGAAAATAGAAAATATAAACAGCAAAGTGTGTTTTTTTTTCTCATAAAGTTGGTGAATAGTGAACGTACGGCGGTTTTTTGTTGTTCTAAAAGGAGAGAGATTAGTAATCTTATTACAAACCAAAAATTAATTTAAATGGAAAGGTCAACTAAAGAAAAAATCGCATTAGGATTAGGAATAATTGCAGGTGGTACAATCGGGTACTGGCTGAACAGCGATAAAGGACGTGAAGTACGCTCAGACGCAGCAGACAAGGCTGTTGACTACAGTCAAAAAGCAAAAGAACAGGCAGAGCAAATATCTGACAACCTGAACCGTCAGGCAAGTGACCTGTCAAATAAGCTGAACGACCAGACAAATCGCTTGTCTGCGAATTTAAACCAGGCTTATGAGAACAGCAGAGACTACGTGAACAGCGCAAGCGAAAGTCTGAAAAGCCAGTTCCAAAAAACAGCAACCACTGTAGAAGGTGCAAGTGAAGACTTTCAGGCAGGTATCAATTACGCTATAGACAACATTCAGCGTAAGGCTCGTGAACTGAGTAAGCAAAATGGTTCTAAGTAAGTTTTACAGACTAGGAAGCGACCTGTTTTTGAGGTCGTATTTTCCGGTCTTAAACGAAACCAGCAAACGAAATGGGTAAATGGATCACTCCACTTGCCCGTTTTTTGTAAATTGGATTTCATACTTAGGGTTCAGCGAAAAATAAGGTCTTCATTTCAGGCGAGCTATTTTTGCACCAGGCAAGTCGCGAAGAACGAGCATAGCCTAGCTACGTAAGTGACACTGCCCGCCGTACTTAGGTACTAAGGCAGGCGGTGTAAGCAACGAAGGCTGGGGTAAAAAGAGCCGTATCAAATGGGAAAGTTATTCTTCGCTGGACCCTTAGAGCATGTTTGGAGCGGGTTCATAAATCCTTGATTTGCAATAGAAGCGAGCTCCAAACATGCTCTTACTGGCTCTTCATCAGCAAAACTCAATATGAAACCAACAGATTCTATTTCCGAAGCAATAGGAGAAGTGTATGGCTACAGTAAGGCCTTTTTGCTACAGCAGCTCGAGTACTTCAAATTAGATATTGCTGAGCGCGTATCCCGCAGCTTGTCTTTAGCGATTACTGTTTTTGTTCTTGCTATGTTGTTCCTTATCATTCTACTATTTGCCTCTTTGGCGCTGGGTATCTATTTGGGGGAACAATTGGGATCTTATCCCAAAGCCTTCCTGATTATAAGCGGGGGATATGCAGTATTCACATTTGTCTTGCTCCTCTTCCGGAGGGCGCTCATCACAAATCCTATCCTAAGCCGTATTATAAAAGTCTTTTTCCAAAATCAGTAATTCTATGGAACAAGAAAGAAATGGACGAGAAATTCGCAGCCTATCCGACTTACGCCGGCGTAAGGAAATGCTCAGGCTTGAAATGAAAGTGACCCGGCAGGCTATAGGTTCGGGATTGAAGAATACAGAAGCAACCGTTAAGAGCAACATCATCCGGAAAATTCTGATTCCAATTGGCGCTGGCGGTTTAGCTTCGATGCTTTACAATGAAAGAAAAACTGACGCTGACCGACCTTCGTGGCTTCTATTCCTGCAGCAAATGCTGGATAAGATTAACGAACATTACGAAGCCCCCATCCAAGAAGAACCTCCTTTCGAAGACCAGCAACCGCCATCATCATGAACATTAGTGACCTGAAAAAACAAGGTCAGTTTTATTATCGAGTCCTTAAAGTATCTGTACAGCGATTTCTGGAACGGGAAGCGTTTACTTATGCCGCCGGGCTTTCTTACTACACTATTTTTTCGTTGCCACCAATGCTGATGGTGGTCATCTATTCCACTACTTTATTTTACGACCGGGACGCTATCCGCAAAACCATTTTTGGGGAAATCAGCGATATTGTTGGTCCTGACAGCGCTGCTCAGTTAGCTAATACCCTAGACCAAATTGGACTGTTTGAAGGTAGTTGGATCAATTCCGCAATCAGCATTGCTGCCCTGTTATTTACTTCCACAACGGTTTTTGCTACGATGCAAAGGGCGCTAAACCGTATGTACGGTGTGAAGCCCAAGCCGGATAAGTCTGGCTTGCTGAAGTTATTATTTGACCGCCTGACCTCATTTGCACTTTTACTAAGTATTGGCTTTATATTGCTGGTGTCACTTGTTATTGATGCTCTTCTTGATACTCTGGGTGGGTATCTTGGTCAGTTTATTCCGGAAGTTTCACTAGTGATCACCCGCCTGGCATCAATAGGGATGCCTATCTTAGTGGTCAGTGTGTTGTTTTCCCTGCTTTTCCGTTACCTGCCCGACGTTCGACTAAAGTGGCGGGATACCGTTGTCGGAGCACTACTGACCACCGTCCTGTTTGGTGTGGGGCGGTATGGTATCAGTTTTTATATTGAGCAATCCACAACTACTGACCTATACGACGCGGCCAGCTCAGTGATGGTCATCATGCTTTGGGTTTTCTACGCATCCTTAATCCTAATTTTCGGGGGGGTCTTTACAGCTGTCTATGTCGAAGAGAAAAGAGGCAGTATACCAACAACAGATTATTCTATTCGGGTACGATACGAAAAAGTAGAAGATGGAGATTAAAGTATATAAGCCCATTCTGGTAATCAGCGGGCTTAGGTAAATGAAATCCTCCTTCTAAAGTGGCTTGATCAAACCACTTCCGCAATTACAAAAATACTTCCACCTACGTATATCAAATCTTCTGGTTTGGCTTCAGATTGCGCGGCCTGTAATGCATCGGCTACACTAATAAATTTGGTTCCATTCAGCCCCGCTTTTTTCGCAGCCTGCTGTAAAGCTTCCGCTTCCAAACCCCGGGGAATATCTGGTTTTGCAAAGTAGTAGCGGGCAGAAGCAGGTAGAAGCTTCAGTATTTTGTCGGGGTCTTTATCATTGACCATGCCATATACGATGTGCATTTGCTGGTAGTCCAGCCGCTCCAATTCTTCCATGGCTAATTTGATCCCTGCTTCATTGTGGGCGCTGTCGCAAAGAGTTAACGGGTTGCGCCCCAGCACTTGCCAACGCCCCAGGAACCGGGTCCGCTTTCGGAGTTCCCGTAATCCGGTACGAAGCTGTTGTTCGCTAATCAACTGCTTAGATTGCAGCCATTCCGATGCCTGCAGTACTGCCTGTAAATTCTTACGCTGATAGTCCCCGTAGGCATTGAGTTCCAGCTGTTCAAAAACGCACTTGCCTTCCCGGTAAACATCGTAGGTAGTTAATTCCAGCCCGGTTTGTACCAACCGGGCTTCGTACTGCTGATCAGCAAAAATGATAGGCGCTTCAAGCTGATTGGCCTTATGCAGGAATACATCTTGGATCTCCTCTTGCGTCTCGCTAATAACCACTGGGACCTTCGGTTTGATAATGCCTGCTTTCTCCCCGGCAATTTCAGGCAGGGTTTCCCCCAAAAACTGCATGTGATCGTAGCTGATATTGGTGATGACACAAAGCTCGGGCATCAGGATGTTGGTGGAATCCAAGCGTCCGCCCATGCCTACTTCCACCACGGCCCAGTCGACCCGCTCGCGGGCAAAATAGTCAAACGCCATCGCTACCGTGATTTCAAAAAAAGAAGGTTTAATATCTGAAAACAGTGCTTCGTGTTCCTCTACAAAACCTACCACCGCTTCCTCAGACATCAGCGCTCCATTGATATTGATGCGCTCCCGGAAATCACGGTAGTGGGGCGAAGTGTATAAACCAACTTTCAGTCCGGCAGTCTGTAAAACCGAAGCCAGCATGTGAGCCGTGGAGCCCTTACCATTGGTGCCTGCAATATGAATAGTGCGCAACCGTTCCTGTGGCTGCCCCAGGGCTTCGCACAGCGCCCGGATATTGGTCAGGTCTTTTTTGAAAGCGGTAGGGCCCACTCTCTGGAACATGGGCAGTTGCTCAAAAAGAAATGATAAAGTCTCAGGATAAGATCGCTTTGCCATAAGAGTAATATTGAGGGGCAAAGCTACAAAGGAAAAGCAGGATTAGGTACGCTCTCCGGGGTGAGATTCGACCAAATGTTTCTGTGGTGGAGCCGGTGTATCGCTCTTCTGCTGAGCCGAAAGGATATACATGGGGAGTAAGGAAAGCAGCACTAAGAAAAGCTGCCCAACAATGCCCCGGATTTCACGATAGGTCATAAAAGGTGTGGTTTGATGATACCTTTTTATAACGCTGTTTCGGTAGGAAAGCTACGCTTTTGAAGAAGCATTGACAAATAATTAACGTAATCGCTATGCACGTCAATCAATGACAATTATTGAGCTTTTAAGGACGAATACGCGCTTCGCTTGGTTCCAGCCCATTAAATTGAACCTGGACAAGAAGCTTAGTGCACCTCTAAGCATGCACTTACTGCGCCCTGAAATTATAAGTAATCGTACCACACTGCTTATCCACCTGCCCGGGAGCAAATTTCCAGCGCTTAGCAGAGCTGATCGCGATATTTTTGAGCCTTGAGCTGGTGGCGGTAGAGCCTTTTTGGGTAAAGTCAGCAGAAGTCACGTTGCCTGACCGGTCTACGCAGACCTTGATGACTACCATGCCTTGCTCCTGAGAGTTATCCTTTGGTTTGTGGGTACGGGCAACGCCACGGCTGCCCAGTCCACCCCCAACGGTACCTGAGCCCGTGCTAATACCCGTAAGAATATCTGAATTCGGATCGCCATTCGGGTCTCCCTGATTACCGGCGGTGCCAGTATTGCCTTTGCCCTCGCCTTCGCCAAATAAGCCTCCAAGCGACTCTTTCAGGTCAGCCGCTTCGGCTTCTTTTTTCCGTTGTGCATCTTCGGCTTTGCGTTTCGCTTCGGCTTCGGCACGCTTACGAGCTTCTTCCTTTTCCTGCTCCCGGCGTTCTTCAGCCTTCTGTTCTTTGCGCTTGCGCTCTTTTTCTTTTTGGATAGCGACCTCACTGTCATCGGCAGTAATGACTTCCCGTTCGGGCTCAGGCTCAGGTTCGGACTCCGAGGGAGGAGGTGGGGCGGTTTCTTCTTCCGGTACTTCCTCGGGTTGGTCCTCGGTAACGGCTGTCGGGCCGGCATTCTCACTGCCCTCTCCAACATCCGGCAAGCCCAGATTAACCAAAATCCCCTCCTGGCCGGGAGGTGGGTCAGGGAATGTCAGTAATGGCAAAAGGGCAAGCATGAGCAGCCCAACGTGTACGGCTACACTTACGATCATGCCGCGCTTCTTATTCTGCTCGTCTTCCTGGGTTACTCGGGTATCTACAGCCATAATTATTGTCTTTAATGATGTCAGGCGTACATTAAACTAACGCCTTTTCCACGGAATTCCTTTCCAGATAGCGCTAATTCACAAATACTTAACGCTCGTTATCAGTCTTTTTCGGTCGCCAGCACCCCATTTACCCTGTAACGCATCGCCAGGTCCATAATAGCGACAACGTGCTCGGTAGGCGTTCCTTTTTCAGGTGAAATCGTAATACTGGGCTTGCTGCTTCTTGAAATACGCCCAATTTCCCGTTCCATATCTCCCAGGGAACGGCGCTTGTTGTCCAGGTAGTAATTGCCGGACCGGCTGATACGGACATCGGACACGCTGCTATTGGTGCTCGTACTGCTCCGGGAGCTGCTTGGCAGCTTTAAGTTGAGCGCATTTGGCGCCACAAGTGAGGAAGTGAGCATGAAAAAAATCAGCAGCAGAAAGATAATGTCTGTCAAAGAAGACATACTGAATTCCGCTGAGACTTTACTTCGTTTTTTAATTCCCATTCTTCAGTTTTTTAGGCTTATGACCGCGGCTCCGTGGCAATGATGGCATTCACTTTCAGCCGGTTGGCAATCTCCATCACTTCCACAACCCGGTCGAAAGGAGTGCCGATCTCTGCTACAATAGTAATCGCGGCATTATCCCGGTTGTCGGACGTGCGGACTTCCATACGCAGGGCGCGTTCCAGATTACGGGTAGCGGTCTCATTATTGTTGACCGTTGTCCGCCCGTTTTTTTCCAGCGTCACCACAATGGAAGTGGAGGCAACCGTCTTGGAGTCCGATTTAGGGAGCTCAAACGGTTGAATCCTCACCAAGGTGGAGGTGAGCATGAAAAAGATAAGGAGCAGGAAGATAATATCCGTCAGAGACGACATACTGAACTCCGCACTGACCTTGCTTCGTTTTTTTAATCCCATGGGTTGCTTGATTTAGGCAGACGGCTCCTGCAGCAGGTCCATAAACTCTACCGTAGTACGCTCCATTTTGAAAACGACTTTTTCAACATTGGCCACCAGCAGGTTGTACCCTACAAAAGCCAGAATGCCAATGAAGAGGCCAAAGGCGGTAGTGATAAGGGCCTGATAGATACCCCCCGCCAGTACGTCCGGTGTGACGTTCTGCTCCGTTGCCATCTTGTAAAAGGCCAGGATCATACCTGTCACTGTACCGAAGAAGCCGATCATAGGCGCTGCGCCGGCAATACTGGCTAGCGTAGATAGGTTCTTCTCCAGCTTGAAAATCTCAAGGTTACCTACATTCTCAATAGCGGCATCAATGTCCCGTAAAGGTTTACCGATACGCTGCAGCCCTTTTTCTACCATGCGGGCTACGGGAGAGTCCGTAGTCTGGCACAGAGCCTTTGCTCCGTTGATATTCCCGGATTGAACATTTGCCCGGATGTTATTCATGAAATTCTCGTCGATCTTTCCTGCTCTCTTGATCGTCAGGTAACGCTCCGCAAAGATGTAGATCGCCATGACAGAAAGCACAAAGAGTACAAGTACAATAATAATACCGAGGGGCCCCCCTTTGGTGATAATGTCAAAGAAACTTTGAGTACCAACCCCTTCCCGGTCGAGGCCTTCCGCCTCCTGAAACAACAATAGCGTGTGTTGCAGCATAATGTCTGGTATGGTTTTTAGTTTTGATGGGTGCAACTGCTCCCGGTAAATGGGTAACAGCAGACTTTTTTGTAATGAAAGCACAACGTTCTCTAAGTACGCCAAATTATCAAACAAATGGAAAATATTAGAATGTAGTGCCCTCGGATGTGATATTTTTGCCTTTCTAGCGAAAATTCGCTAATTTTGGAGCGCCAATTTATTTCCAGGTTGTTAAATTTACAACAATCTATTCCAAAATATCAAACCAAACCAACCTATAACTCAATGAGCAGAAGAATCACTAAAGTAGCCGTGCTGGGTTCTGGTGTCATGGGCTCTGGCATCGCTTGCCACTTTGCCAACATCGGACTGGAGGTAATCATGCTGGACATCGTGCCCCGCGATTTACCGGAGGGCCAACAGCAAGACCCGGCTGCCCGCAATAGCATCGTCAATGGTGCCCTGAAAAAAGCCATCAATAGCAAACCCGCAGCACTATACCACAAAGATTTCTCCAGCCGCATCATTACGGGTAACTTCGATGATGATTTCGCTAAAATCAAAGATTGCGACTGGGTTATTGAAGTAGTGGTGGAACGCCTGGATATCAAAAAGAAAGTTTTTGATCAGGTGGAGGAGCACCGTAAGCCAGGGTCTCTTATCACTTCCAATACCTCAGGTATTCCAATCCATATGATGCTGGAAGGCCGCAGTGACGATTTCAAAAAGCACTTTTGTGGTACGCACTTCTTTAATCCGCCCCGCTATATGCGCCTCTTAGAGGTGATCCCAACAACGGAGACGTCTCAGGAAGTAGTGGACTTTTTCATGCACTACGGCGATATTTACCTGGGTAAGCAGACCGTCCTCTGCAAAGATACCCCCGCTTTTATCGCCAACCGGGTGGGCGTGTATGCCATGGCAAAGATTTATCAGCTCACTACCGAACTGGGGCTGCGTATTGAGGAGGTCGACAAGCTCACCGGACCGACTATCGGCCGCCCCAAGACCGGGACCTTCCGTCTGGGCGACCTTGTTGGCCACGATACAGCCGCCAACGTCATCAATGGCCTGAAGCAAAACTGCCCGGATGATGAGCAGGCTTCAACATTCGAAATACCAAAGTACCTGAAGTTTCTGCTGGACAATAAATTCCTGGGCAATAAGACCGGCCAGGGTTTTTATAAAAGGACCAAAGAGAAAGACGAGAACGGGCGCCGGGTTATACTTGCGCTCAATCTGGAGACGCTTGAATACGAGCCGAGCCAAAAACCTGACCTGCCAAGTCTGAAAATGGCAAAACAGGTCGATGATCAGGACAAGCGCATTGAGGCAATGTTCGATGCCGAAGATAAAGGCGGCGAATTGGTGCGCAAATCACTCCTTGGACTTTTTGCGTACGTCTCTAACCGGATCCCGGGAATTTCCGACAATCTTTACAGTATTGATGATGCTATGAAAGCAGGCTACGCCTGGAATGTCGGGCCGTTTGAATACTGGGATATCATCGGTATCGGGAAAGGGATTGAACTGGCAGAAGAGCAGGGTGAAAAAATTGCACCCTGGGTAAAAGAAATGGCCGCCGCTGGCCATACCCAATTCTACAAGCGCGAAGGGGGGCTCAAAAAATACTACGACCTGGAGTCGAAAAGCTACAAAGTAGTGCCGGGCGCTGAGGAGTTTATTATCCTTGATAACTACCGGGATCAGGCACCAGTAATGAAAAACAATGAGGTGGTCCTCCACGACATCGGCGACGGTGTGCTTTGTTTGGAATTTGTCAGCCCGCACAACTCGATCGGAGAGGGTGTACTCCGCGGCATGAACGAGGCTATTCAAATTGCTGAAGAGGGCGACTGGAAAGGCCTGGTGATCGGTAATAATGCACAGCACTTCTCTGTAGGTGCTAACCTCATGATGATTGCCATGCTGGCGTATCAGCAGGAGTTTGACGAGCTGAATATGGCTATCAACCTGTTTCAGCAGACCACCATGCGCTGTCGCTATTCTTCCATTCCGGTAGTCGCTGCAACTCAGGGCTATGTCTTCGGCGGTGGTTGTGAAACCATCATGCACTGTGATGCCTCCCTGTCAGCTGCAGAGTCTTATATCGGGCTGGTGGAAGTGGGCGTCGGGCTTATTCCCGGCGGTGGCGGTACCAAAGAGTTTGCCCTGCGCGCTTCTGACCGTTTCTTTGAGGGCGATGTACAAATTCCGACCCTCATCGAGCAGTTTAAGACTATCGCCCTCGCTAATGTGGCCACTTCAGCGCACCAAGCCTATGATTATGGCTACTTGCTGCCGCAAAAAGACCAGATTGTGCTGAATACGGACCGCAATATTGCGCAGGCTAAAGCCAAAGTCCTGGAACTGGCAGAGGGCTACACCCAGCCGATTCAGCGTGAGGATATCACGGTACTGGGCCGCACCGGTCTTGCTGCCCTTTACGCGGCTGCCAACGAATTGCGTCTCGGCCGTTTCGCTTCTGACCACGACATCAAGATTGCCCACAAGGTAGCCTGGGTGCTCTGCGGCGGCGACCTCACCGGCGAACAGCAGGTATCTGAACAGTATCTCCTCGATGTCGAGCGGGAAGCCTTCCTGAGCCTCTGCGGAGAGCAGAAAACACTGGAACGCATTCAGCACATGTTGCAGACGAATAAGCCGTTGAGGAACTAGCCAAAAATCAAATTCTTGAATTCAAACTATCGCTGATTTTCAAAGCGGTAGTTCAAAATGAATAAAACATGGATGCATATATCGTAAAAGCATACCGCTCCGCTGTTGGCAAAGCCAAAAAAGGCGGCTTCAAAAACTACCGCTCAGATGACCTGGCGGTGGATATCATCTCCCACCTGTTGGAGCAAACCCCCGAACTCGACCCCAAACTGGTTGATGACGTAATCATCGGTTGCGCCAACCCGGAAGGAGAGCAGGGGCTGCAGATCGGCCGGCAAATTTCCATGCGTGCCCTGGGCAAAGAAGTGCCGGGCGTTACGGTCAACCGCTACTGCGCTTCCGGCCTGGAGACGATCTCTATCGCCGTGGCAAAAATCCGTGCGGGTATGGGCGAAATTTACATCGCTGGCGGTACGGAGAGCATGAGCTCCATCCCGATGACAGGCTACAAGCTGGCACCGAGCTACAAAGTGGCGTCTTCCACGCCTAATTACCTGGCAAGTATGGGACTGACTGCGGAGGCTGTAGCCAATAAGTACGGCATCAGCCGTGGACAGTCCGATGAGTTTGCCTATCAGTCGCACGTAAAAGCTGCAAACGCCATTGACAGCGGGAAGTTTAATGACGAGATTGTCCCTGTGAAAGTAGAAGATGTATACGTCAAAGACGGCAAGCGGGTCAGCAGTGAGCATACTGTGGGCATGGATGAAGGCGTTCGCCGCTCGACTACAGTAGAAGCCTTGGGTAAGTTGCGCCCGGTGTTCGCCAAAGATGGCGTAGTAACTGCCGGTAATGCTTCCCAAACTTCCGATGGAGCCGCCTTCACTCTGGTGATGAGCGAAGAAATGGTTAAAAAGCTCAATTTGCAACCGATTGCCCGCCTCGTGTCTTGCTCCGTAGCCGGGGTAGACCCGCTGTATATGGGCATTGGTCCTTGTGTAGCGATCCCAAAAGCGCTGAAATACGCTGGCATCAAGCTCGGAGACATCGATTTGATTGAGCTCAACGAGGCTTTTGCTGCCCAGGCACTGGCGGTCATTAATGAAGCCGGGCTCAACCCGGAAATTGTGAATGTAAACGGTGGAGCTATTGCCCTCGGGCACCCCCTGGGCTGTACCGGCGCCAAGCTGTCCACACAGCTCTTTAGTGAAATGCGCCGCCGCAGCAATAAGTATGGTATGGTGACCGCCTGTGTCGGTGGTGGTCAGGGCATTGCCGGAATTTATGAATTACTGAACTAAACCAATACGGTTTGGTGGAATAGCACAGCCCTCACTTTGCTTTTACAGCAGGGTGGGGGCTTCCTATACCCGCGAGGAGTCGCCCGCCTTTTTTCGCTCCAGCTTGATCTGCCCAAGCTTGCGCTCTACTGAAAAAGGTGTAGGTGTAACTTCTTGCCAGAAGCCGTTCAGGGAGGACTCCCAAATGCTTCGCTTGAACTCAAACTGATACTTACGCACATATTTGCCCTCTTCCAGCTTCTCAGGGCTGAGGTTGTCAATGCTGTATTCTTTATCTGTGACCTCCCGCATATAAATAGAGCGATCCGGGTACATCTTACCAATTAGCTCCTGCCGGATAATGCTATCCTCAGAGATATGAATGTAAGACATGCCTTTTATATAACCTTCTTCCAGCGTTATATAAAGCTCTACAGGCAGTTCCCTGCCAGTATTTTGCTCAGAAATAGAACCTGTCCAATGTCCTGCCAGACCGTTTTGAGCCGGGAGCGCGCCCGCCAGCAGGAGCAGGAGGGCCGTTGTTATTAGTTTCATAGCTTGGTTTTCTAACATCAATTGGGTGAATATCGATAGAAATGTGCAGGCTTGCAAATCTGGTTTATGAGGGAATATTTTTAAAAGACATCAAATAGTCTGAAAGTTAATGTCATCTATTTGACAAACGTATATTTTTTGATATATTTGATTTTCAGTATAAAGTATTTCAATACATCAACACGCTTTTTGTTCCTACCGTGCTTTCAGGGTTTTGACTAATGAGTCCATATTTTTGTCTTTTTTAAGGCAAGTACTAAGTCGTAGTATCCACAACACTAGAAAACAACACACGATTTAACCCAGTCCCGAAAGGATAGGGCTATGCACTATTTTATTTCCTATCGAAAATCTTGAATTAGTATGAAGAACTTATTGACACTACTATTGACTGTAAGCAGTTTGCTGCTTTTTGCACAATCACAGCAAAGACCTATTATTCCCTTAGATTTAATTGAATCTTATCAATCTGAAAAAGCAGCGTTCCGATCGTATACCCCATTTAGTGCGGCTCCGGCATCTAAAGTACGGGTTACAGAGCTTGATGCTTCTGTAACAGATTTTCAGGTATTAACCTTTAATAGCGATTTCCTTGAAGAAGTAGTAACGGACCAACCGGAAACCATGACACTTCAGGTGCCAGTTCCCGGACAGGCAGAGCCGATGCAACTGCTATTGGCACAAGCGCCTATTCTTACCGCTGACTTTAAGTTAACGCTGGGCTCCGGCCGGGAAGCATCTGAAGTATCCGTAGGTACCCACTACCGGGGGATCATCAAAGGTGACGCTGGTTCTGTAGTCGCGCTTTCGGTTGTCGAGGGCGAAGTCATGGGGCTCATTGCCTCTGACGCTGGTAATCTTGTACTGGGCAAGCTGCAAAGCCCTGAATGGACCGCGGGCGAGCACATTATTTACAATGATATCAACGTGCTGCACGATATGCCTTTTGAGTGCGGTACCCCTGATGATGGCATTGGCTACAAGCGCAAAGATCTGGAGATCTCCGGTGATACCCGCGCTGTGGGCGATTGCATCCGGCTCTATATTGAGGTGGATCATGACATCCATAACGATAAAGGAGGCGTGACCGGTGCTACCAACTGGACAACAGGCTTGCTTAACGAGGTAATCACCCTTTACGCAAATGAAAGTATTTCGGCCGTGGTATCCCAAATCGTTGTTTGGGACGTGCCCAGCCCTTACTCCAGCACTTCCAGTAGCGGGATGCTTAGCGACTTTCAGGCCAACTTGGGCACGTTCAACGGAGACCTGGCACAGCTGATTTCCTATCAGGCGAGTGGGGGCATTGCCGCCGGTTTTTCCGGCATCTGTAACCCGAACCCGGACGCCAGTATGAGCTTTAGTAATGTGCGTTCCACTTACGCACAAGTACCAACCTACTCCTGGTCGGTAATGGTCGTTACGCACGAGTTTGGTCACCTCTGGGGCTCCCGCCACACCCACGCTTGTGTTTGGAATGGCAACAATACGGCGATTGATGGCTGCTCAGGTAGTACAGAAGGTACATGCGCACTACCGGGCTATCCTTCCGGAGGTGGTACTATTATGTCCTACTGTCACCTGCAAAGTGTTGGTATTAACTTCAATAATGGCTTTGGTACACAACCCGGGAATGTGATTCGGAATACCGTTGCCAATTCCACCTGTACCGCCGCCTGCGGTCCGCCAACCTGCGATGATGGCATTCAGAACGGCGATGAGACCGGCGTAGACTGCGGTGGTCCGGAATGCCCGGCTTGCCCAACCTGCAACGATGGTATTCAGAATGGTGATGAACTCGGTGTGGACTGTGGTGGCGCAGACTGTGCGCCCTGCCCCTGCGATGGCCAGGACGTCACGCTAACTATCAATTTAGATAACTACCCGGCTGAAACCACCTGGACCATTACCTCTGGAGGTTTGACTTACGCCTCGGGTGGCCCATATAGCGGCGCTGGTTCGACCGTAGTAGAAGTTAATTGTCTCAATGATGGCTGTTACGAGTTCAATGTTTTTGATTCCTATGGTGATGGTATCTGCTGCGCTTTCGGCAGCGGCTCCTATGTGTTGGAAGATGCTTCCGGTACTATTTTAGCATCAGGCGGCGACTTCCAGTCCTCTGAATCCACACCATTCTGCCTCAGCTCTACACCATCTCTTAATGCTAGTATCTCCGGCACAACGGATGTATCCTGCGCCGGTGGCAGCGATGGTAGTGCCACAGCGACGGCAACAGATGGCGTTTCCCCATATTCCTATCAGTGGAGCAATGGAGCGACAGGAGCAACCGCCTCCGGCTTGTCTGCAGGCAGCTATACGGTAACAGTTACCGATAGCGATAACAGCACAAGTACTGCTACGGCTACGATCGCCGAACCTGCGGTACTGACCGTATCCGCGAGTGTTACGGATGCCAGCTGCGTTGACGCAACCGATGGTACTGCTTCTGCTTCAGCCTCCGGTGGCACAGGCGCTGCGTCCTACAGCTGGTCTGGCCCCAACGGATTTACCGCTACAGGAGCTTCCATCTCCGGACTTGAGGCAGGAACTTACAGTGTTACGGCGACCGATGCCAATGGTTGTACCACTACAGATGCTGCAACAATTAATGCACCGGGTACCGGAGATGCCTGCAATGATGGCAATGCCTGAACCATTAACGATGTCCTGGACGCAAACTGCAACTGTGTGGGTACGTTCCAGGATTCAGATGACGATGGCGTTTGTGATGCCGATGACGCCTGCCCAGGCTTCGACGACAGTGTGGATACGGATGGAGATGGCATTCCTGATGGCTGCGACAGCAATAACTGTGTGACGGTATCGAACAGCTTCCCAACCAATCCACTAACGCATAGCGGAACGGGTTCCGGCTCTACGACTTTGTCTTATGCTAGTGTGAATGAGGACATCAGTTTCACCATTTCCAATATCAATGACAAACCGAACGGTAACCCAAACACCCGTTACACCGAAGTGGTTACGGTCACTTATGTGGATGGCCTTGGGAATAGCCAGACTTACGGTACTTTCAGTGGTGTTAATGTTAGCAGTGTAAATGTTAATATCGCCTCTGCCTTATCTGTAACGGTTTCCCTGTCAGACGGCTACGATGGCAACGCCTCTAATACCATGAGTGTAGATCTTAGCACCGTTACTTCCTGCGGAGCAGGAGGACCATGCCCGGATGCTGACGGAGATGGTGTTTGCGACGCTTCAGATATCTGCCCGGGCTTCGATGATAACGTAGATACAGATGGTGATGGCATTCCTGATGGTTGCGATACCGGTGGTGATTGCACAACAGCAACGGATAACTTCCCTACGAACCCGCTTACTCATAGCGGTCCTGGCAGTGCTTCCACTTCCGTAAGTTTTGGTAGTGCACATTTTGATGTCAGCTTTACAGTATCTAATATCAATGATAAGCCAAATGGTAACCCAAACACCCGGTATACTGAAATCGTGACCGTAACTTATGTGGATGGCAACGGCACGACACAAACGTACGGCACCTTCAGTGGTGCAAGCGTGAGTACAGTGGATGTTTCTGTCCCGGGAGATGTACTGTCTGTGACGGTCGCTCTGGAGGACGGTTATGATGGCAATGCTTCCAATACGATGAGCGTGGATCTGAGCCAGGTGACTTCCTGTGTTGGTACTGCACTTGCACCACCTTCCGGCGCACTGCCAATAGGAGATAAGCAGGTGAAAGGCGAGCTTGTATTGTTCCCGAATCCGGCTCAGGACCAGCTGCAGTATACCTTCGAGTTGCCAACAGCTACGCGTGTTGAGACGGTAGTACTCGACCTGAACGGCAAAGTGGTCATGCGGAAGAACCAGCAGATGGACCGTGGCCAGCAGCAAGCCCAACTTGATCTTGTCCAATTACCCGCCGGCGTTTATACTTTCCACTTGGTGTGGGAAGGCCAGCGCCTGAGCAAGAAGTTTGTGATTATGAGGTAATTTAGAATCAGGTCTTTGACCTTAGTTTAATAGGGCGTTCTGGTGGAAACCAGGGCGCCCTATTGTATTTCCGGGCGGATATCCGCAGCATTCCGGGCTATAAGGTATTGCCCCAACAGGTAGGTCACCATGATGAGTACCCGGGCGTAGGGCACCGGCTCCCCAAATTTATTGATGGCAATCAGGCTGTCGGAAAGGACAAACAGGATTACCCCCGACATCAATCCCAGGAAAACCTCCGGGCGGTGCAGCCCCCGAAGATTGAATGCGCCCGCTGCCATGCTGACAATAGCCGCAGCGTAGATGACGACCGGTACTTTCATACCACCTGGAATGCCGCTCCAAAGCATACCTACGATACCTGTGAGGTAAAGCAGGAAGGGCAGGGCACGCAGTGGCTTCTGACGCACGTCTCCATCCTCAGCGCCCGGATAGGTCCAAAAGGCGATGGCGTAGCATGTCTGAGCAATCAGAAAACTACCCAGGCCTAAGAGGAAAAACGACGGCGCTTTCGGCCCGTACTCCACAAACATGAGCAGGGTGTCTCCTCCAATTGAAAAAATGAGCCCAGCGAGTATCAACTTACTGAAACGGCTTTGCAGTGGTCGGCTGTTCAGGTAAAACCACAGGGATAAAACGGTGAGCAGCAGTGGCTTGGTGCCGAGGATTAATGGTTCCGTGACAGTGTACTCTCCGTACACTTCTGCAAGGGCGAGGAGAAAATACAAGGGGATCAGATAGCGGGACATAAGGGCTGTAGGTTAAATATTGGCTACAATAAATGGAAATTTCGGATTTTACGGACAATTTTGCAACCGCAATCTCAAGACAACCGTCTTTATGCTGTCGTTGGTTAAGACATAATCACCAAAAACTGAATGATGAATACGAAGCGCTACTTTACACTCTTTTCTTTCTGTGCCTTGGCTTGGTCCGTCAATGCACAAATCACCCTCACTTCTGATGACGTTCCGGCTTTCGGGGAAGTGTACGCTAACGCAATCGATACCCTTTTGACGGATATTGATGTAGGTCCGGCAAGTGCCGAGGCGCAAGCCTGGTCTTTTCTGGAATTCAACGCTGATGAAACTTTCACGAATACGGTGGTGATGCCCTCAGAAACGCCCGCTGCCGACCTTTTCCCCAATGCGACATTTGCCTTTGAAGGCAGCAACGGGCTGTACAGCTATGCAGAAGTGACTGCGGATGCGCTACTTGCCGCCGGTGGCTCCGCTCCCGGGCCTAATGGGGATATTTTTACGGTCGCTTTCGATCCGGGGCAGCAGCTCTTGTCCCTGCCTTCCACCTACGGAACGACCTATGATAGGGAGTTTGGCTTTACGTTGGAGATCGATGGTTCTGCATTCGGAGCCGACTCCGTTCGGATCATTGAGTATGGTACCGTATCGGCTGAAGTGGATGCCTTTGGTGAAATCACGATTCCGGCCGGAACGTTTGAGGTGCTGCGGCAGCGCAGCGTCATTTCTACTGCGGATTCTATTTATGCGAAGATTTTTGGGACCTTTATACTGGTCGATGTTATCGAAAATACCACGATTACCTACGAATGGTGGGGACAGGATGGCGTTGGCACGGTCTGCAGTATCGATTTTGATACAGAAGGCAACCCTGTTTCCACGACTTATTTACAAGCCATCAATCCAAGCGATGAACTACCAATGGCTGACTTTAGCTCAGTGCTGCTGAGCGATGGGCAGGTACAGTTTACCGATGCGTCCACGAATATGCCCATCAGTTGGACCTGGGACCTGGGCGATGGGAATACCAGTACAGACCAAAATCCGCTCCATACCTACACCTCAGCTGGGACCTACACGGTATGTCTTGCCGTTTCGAATACCGCCGGCAGCAATACCACTTGCCAGGAAGTAACGGTGGTGTTGCCGCCCGCCGCCAGCTTTACCTTCGATGATCAGGGGGAAGGGGCGATTGCATTTACTGATGCCTCTGCCAATACTCCCACGGAGTGGGCCTGGGATTTTGGCGATGGCAATAACAACACTACTCAGAATCCAACACACACCTATACCAATAATGGCACCTACACGGTCTGCCTGACCGCCACCAACAGCGCAGGCAGCGACGTAAGCTGTCAGGAAATCGCTGTAGTGGTTGTCAGCACTGGCGAGATTGCAACGGTCGCTTACGCCAATGCTTTCCCTTCACCTGCGGAAGACTGGCTCCGCATCAACTTCAACGAGTGGCAGGGGCAGCCCGTCACGCTGACCGCTTTCGGCATCAATGGGCAGCAGCTCTTCAGCCGCAACTTGAAAAAGGCACCGGCTTCGTTTGAGGTGAACGTCAACGAATGGGCATCAGGCACTTACTTTCTGCGCCTGCAGGGCAGCAGCCAATCGCAGACGTTGTCTATCACGGTGCATTAAACCGTAGATGGGATCGAGTCAAAAAAAGAATAGTTAATAAGCTGCTCCGACTGATCAAAATAATACTAGTCTGCCAAGCCAGAACTCACAAATTCTGGGTTGGCAGACTATAGTACTTTAGCAAAGCCTATTCTGGTGTCTATTTAGCCGTTGCACTGACTTGCTCAAGTTGGAGATCTTTATCCCGCTTCAGCTCATACCTTAAATACCCGTACGTCACCGCCACCGCCAGCACATCCGATATCGGAAAGGCGTACCATACGCCGTCCAGCCCGAAATACAAGGGCAGCACCAGCACAAAAGGAATCAGAAAGAAGCCCTGCTTGGTCAACGTCAGTATCAAGGCTGGCCAGGCTTTGCCGATCGCCTGAAAGTAGGCGGAGCTCACGAGTTGAGCTGTGATCAGGGGAACAGCCAGAAAGCTGAGCACCAACGCCCTGGGCGTCTGGCTGATCAGCTCAGGGTCATTGGTAAATATGGATACGATAGGGTCAGCAAAGAAAAGAATAGCCGCAAACAAACCAATGGAGATCAATGTGCCGCTCCGAATGGAGTAATTGATAATACGGCGCACTCGCTCCTTTTTGCCTGCCCCAAAATTATACCCTACGATCGGCATAAAGCCTTGCGTTATCCCAAGCACCGGGAAATTGGCAAACATCATCACGCGGTTGATAATACCGTACGTGGCGACCGCCACCTCAGTGCCATACTGGAAAAGCGTACGATTGAGCACAATAGTTAGTAAGCTGATCGTGCCCTGCCGCGCCAGGGTGACAATTCCTATACTGAAAATCTCCCGCACCAGTTTGCGATCGAGCGCCATGCTGCTGCGGTACAGGGTTAGCTCCGATCGCCCTGAAAGGAAGAACCAAAGCGTAAACCCGCCACTCGCATAGTAGGCGAGAGTTGTGGCCCAGGCTGCTCCTTCTATACCCCAGCCCAACCAAACAATAAAGAGAGGGTCCAGAATCAGGTTGGCGACCGCCGGTACCATCATGGTGAACATCGCCATATTGGGCTCGCCTTCCGCCCGCATGACACTATTGCCCATCATCGCGAACGCCAGTCCCGGTACGCTGAGCAGTACAATCGTGAAGTACGATTGCGCCGGTGCCAGAATATCACCCTGCGCACCAAAGAGTTGCAGTACCGGTATTAGAAAAAACGAAAGCCCGATGCCTAAAACAACGACCAACAATAAGGTCAGCGTTGCCATATTGCCAAATACCTTACAGGCTTTATCGTGGTGGTCGGCTCCGAGCGCTCTCGAAATGATAGAACTACCGCCAACCCCAATGGCCATCCCCATACTGGAAATCAGAAACATGATGGGCATTACCACCGTAATCGCCGCAATGCCCAGGGTGCCTACCCAAAGCCCGACAAAAATGGTGTCGACGATCGAATAAATAGACATCACCAGCATACCGGCTGATGCAGGGATTGCCATTTTGCGCAATAGCAAGCCAATAGGCTTTTCGCCCAATTCTTTAGACTGGCTCATAGGGTGCAACCATTTTTGTTGTCGCAATGTACCTATATTTGCACCACAATCATAAAACCCTATGCCCATAGCTCCTAAGCCTTCCGACCTGCTGCAACAATTGCAGGCTTTTGACACTTTTTCCGATATCGACCCCAATGCGCTGCAGTGGATGATCGACGTATCGGATTATAAGCTCTACAAACAAGGCGAGCCTGTCTTTAGCACTGGCGATGCGGTAGGTCATATGCAGATTATTGTCAAAGGGCAGTTTATTGTCCGCGTTCATCGCAATGGACAGTCTCAGGAGTTAGGGGTTTTTGAAACCGGCTATATTACCGGGGTTCTTCCCTTTTCAAGAATGGCAGAAGCCCGGGCGGATGGGATTGCCCTTGAGCCTACCTACGTGCTGGAGTTCCACCGCAAGCACTTCACTGAAATGGTCAACCGTAGCTATGCCCTTACCCAATCTCTGGTGGCCCGCATGAGCGACCGGGTCCGGGATTTCGCTTCTTTGCGCTTTCAAAATGAAAAGCTGATGGCGCTGGGGAAACTCTCCGCCGGGCTCGCCCACGAGCTCAATAACCCGGCTTCCGCTATGGTGCGCAACGCCCAGGAACTCTACCAAAAAGTGCATGCTACTCCGGAAAAGTTCAAAGCGATCATGACCATGGGGATTACACCCGAACAGACGGACCGGGTCAATGCTATCCTATTCTCAAAAATAAAACAGGCACCAAACCTTTCACTCAGCTTAATGGCGCGGGAAGAACGTAGTGATGACATGCTGGACTGGCTGGAAGACAAGGGTGTCGACCATGCTGAGGACATTGCTGAAACCTTCGTTGATTTTGATATGACGGTGGAGGAGCTGAACCAAATAGAAGAAATCGTTGGAGAGAAGCCCCTGCCTTCCATTATGTGGTGGTTGGAAAGCACGCTAAGCCTGGAACGCCTGGTGGGAGAGATTAATGAGGCTTCCAGCCGTATTTCCAGCCTGGTCAGCTCCATTAAAGACTACTCCCACATGGACCGGGGGGTGGCTCTCGAAGCAGTAGATGTGCATCAAGGCCTGAAGAGCACCTTAACTATGCTCAAACATCAGCTCAAAGACAAACAGATTGAGCTGGTGAAGACCTTTTGTGAAGACTCTCCGGCGGTGCAGGGCTTTGCTGGCGAACTCAATCAGATTTGGACCAACCTCATCGTCAATGCAATTGATGCTATGCCGCCTGGCGGGCGCCTGACGGTCCGCACCTACCCTGACCGCCAATACGTCTGTGTGGACATAGAAGACAACGGCACCGGTATTCCCGAAGAGGAGCAAACTCAAATATTTGAGCCCTTCTTTACCACCAAGCCCATGGGAGAAGGGACGGGCATGGGACTGGATATCGTCCGGAAAATTGTAGAACGACACAAAGGTAAAATCACCTTGGATTCAAAGCCGGGGCGCACCGTATTTACCCTCTGTTTCCTCTCTGCCTGATTCGTCGAGGTTATTGATCCTCTGCCCGGTAGTGAAAAGGTGTCCCGGTAAAACCGGACCAAACATTAATAAAGTCCCAACATCCGTTTAATCAAATACATATGGCCAACAAGACGAAACCTATTATCTTTTCTGTTGACGATGATCCGCAGGTATTGCGCTCCCTGAAACGCGATTTGCGTAATGCCTATAAGGAAGATTACCGCATCATCAGCACAGAGAGTGCCAATGAGGGGTTAGGAGCTCTGGAAGAACTGAAGAAAAAAGGAGAGGAAGTGGCCTTGTTCATTTCTGACCAACGCATGCCTGAAATGCTGGGTGTGGAATTCCTGGAGCGTGCCCGCCCCTTCTTCCCTAACGCCAAGCAGGTTTTATTGACAGCCTATTCTGACACGGATGCTGCGATCAAAGCGATAAATGAGGTACAGCTCGATTATTATTTCCTTAAGCCCTGGGACCCGCCGGAGGAGCGTCTTTATCCAGTCCTCAATGACCTGCTCGATGAATGGCAGGTGGATTTTAAGCCAAAGTTCCGGGGCATCCGCGTTGTGGGCTACAACTACTCTCCCAAGTCTCATAAGGTGAAGGACTTTCTGGCGGGCAACCTCCTGCCGTATCAATGGCTTGATATAGAAACAAGCGGGGAAGCCCGGGAACTGCTTGACCTGCACGACATTCCAGCTAAAACCCTGCCCGCGGTCTTTTTTGAAGATGGGAGTGCAATTGCTGATCCTACGGTACAAGCCATTGCCGCCAAGGTCGGCCTTCATCCCAATGCCAAGTCTGACCTTTACGATGTAGTCATCGTTGGAGCCGGCCCATCCGGTCTTGCTGCGGCCGTATACGGGGGTTCAGAGGGGCTCAAGACTTTGCTCATCGAACGGCGGGCACCGGGCGGGCAAGCTGGGACAAGTTCGCGGATTGAGAACTACCTGGGGTTCCCCAAAGGACTTAGTGGTTCTGAACTGGCACGCCGGGCCATCACTCAGGCGACACGGTTTGGCGTTGAGTTTTTATCTCCCCAGGCAGTAAGCGATATCTCTACCGATGGCCAGTACAAAACCATTCATCTTGCTGATGGCTCTAAAGTCAATACCCGGGCTGTGGTGATTACCACCGGGGTAGATTACCGGAAACTCCCCGCTGAAGGTGCTGCCGACCTTACCGGCGCTGGTATATATTATGGTGCTGCAATGACCGAGGCAAACGCCTGCCGTGATAAGGAGGTGTTCATCGTTGGGGGAGGGAACTCCGCCGGACAGGGGGCGGTTTACTTAGCACAGTTTGCCAAAACAGTCCGTATCCTCATCCGCCGGCCGGATCTGAGTACCAGTATGTCGTCTTATCTCATTGACCAGATCGATGCCATTCCAAATATTGAAGTGCAGGGTCGCCGGCAGGTCAGTGCGGCTAAAGGTGATGGGCACCTGGAGCAACTTCTGATAGAAAACCTGGATGATCAGTCCACCAACGAAGTCCCTGCCGATGCATTATTTATTTTCATTGGGGCTCGCCCCTATACCGAATGGCTGGGCAACAAGGTCATCCGCAATGAAAAGGGCTACCTTAAAACCGGCAATGACCTCCTCAGAGACCCTGCCTTCGCCAAAGTCTGGAAGCGTGACCGGGAGCCATTCTTACTGGAAACCTGCGTGCCTGGTATTTTCGCTGCCGGCGATGTACGGGCAGGTGCTATGAACCGGGTCGCCTCCGCAGTAGGAGAGGGGGCGATGGCAATCAAATTTGTGCACGAGTATATGGCGGAAGTGTAACATGATTACCAGCCTGCCTCAACAGCTTGATAAAGACTGTCGAGTTGCTTTACTTTTTCCGGAAACTGTGCAGACCGGTCGTTGAGCTCAGAAGGGTCTTCCTGCATATCGTACAAAGCCCAGTCTCCACCGTTCATCCGGACAATTTTGTGCCGGTCCTGCCGAAACATCCGGAACTTTTCGAGGCCGGAAATAAAGTACTCGGGCATATCCCGCTCTTTGCCTTCGAATATAGGGCGTAATGATTTACCAGCCAGTGGTAGCGTTGGAAACCCCTGAATCGTATCCGGGTATTCCATCTGCAAGATGTCCAGAAAGGTTGGTGCTATATCCACTACGTGCCCTGGCTGATGGGTAATTTGACCGGGCGCGATCCTGTCCGGCCAGAATGCGATGAATGGCGTATGACTACCCCCTTCGTGACCGCACTGTTTGTATTGTCGAAATGGAGTGTTGGCCAGGTTAGCCCAAACCGAGCGCATGCTCCAGTAAGAATGAGCCGGCCCAGGAGGCACATCCGGTATTTTGTTGGCATAAAACGGGCAGGCGCCATTATCTGCCAAAAAGAAAATGAGCGTATTGTCCAGTTGGCCCTTTTCCCTTAGCCAATCCAGCACCCGACCAATATTCTGGTCCATACGGTCGATCATAGCTGCATATACTGCCATCTCCAGGTCCAGACTGTCCTGTTGTGCTGCACTAAGGCTGTCCCACGGGTAATAATCCGTATAAGCAGGCAGGAGCGGCCCCCGGAATTGATTGAAATTGCCTTCGGGGGGCGAGAGTTTAGTGTTGGGAGGCAGTATACCTTCTGACTGCGCACGTGCGAACCGCTTCTCACGCAGCCGGTCCCATCCTTCTTTATACTTGCCCCGGTACCTGGCGATATCCTCCGGGCGGGCCTGCAAAGGATAGTGCGCAGCGTGGTAAGGCAGGTACAGGAAAAAGGGCTTATCGTCATTACTGTAATCCTCCAACCAATCTATTGCATAATCCGTAATAAAGTCCGTTTTATACATTGGCTGCTGCTCGTGTTTGATCTCGGAAGCCTCCAATTCCCTTCCATTCAAATAAAAGGGGCGTTTAAAACTGCCATCTGGAGGCAGAAAGTACTCTGTCGTAGCCCAAAAGGTAAAAGACTGATCAAAGACATTTTCTGCCCGGCAGTACTCCGGCACCCAGTCGTCAAAGTGCTCTTTGCCACTCATTATAGTATTGTACCCGCTTTCCCTGGTCAGATGAGCGATGTGCACAGCACCCTGGCCACCTTTGTATAGCCCAGTCAGCATAGAGGAGCGGGTAGGATTACATTTAGCCATATTATAAAAGGTGGAGAACCGCATACCATTTCGCCCCAGGTAGTCCAGATTAGGCGTTGAGGCCTCTCCTCCGTAACAACCCAGGTCAGAAAACCCAATATCATCTGCTAGGATCAGTATGATATTAGGTGTTGGTCCTTGTGGTGCTGTACAGCCGGATATCCAAACGATTACAATAAGGCTTATCCAATATTTCATACTATTCATATTAATCGACGCTAAGTAAAGAGCCCTGCACTCTTCTGAAGTCGGCTGGTCAACCTGCCATAATATCAGGGGTAAATAAAGTGATGAAAAAATTAACCCCGCTCTTGTTCCTGTTAAGCCAAATGCTATCGTGTAACCTCTCAGGTAGGCTTTCTTTTTATTGGATTGGATATGGCGCTGCCAAACAAAATCTACAGCCTAACTTTCCCTGCTTCAGAAAAAGTGGATAAGGCCTTGCACGGGAGAAAAAAGGGTTATACATTTGCACTCGCTTCGCAAGAGAGGCGGTGCTTGAAAGAGCGGATTAAAAAAGGCGCAAAATAAATTTGGTAGTTTCAAAGCTACGTTTTATCTTTGCACTCGCTTTGAAAGCAGAGCGGCGGATTTTTGGAAAGCGAGTTGTTTGGAACAAGGTGCACACGCACGAAACTTCAAATAAAAAGCCTTCAAAAATTTGCGGTTAAAGAAAAGCGGCGTATCTTTGCAGTCCTCCTTTAAGAAGGCGGGGCAGCGCGGATGAGCGCTTGCTGACAGATTAAGATTTTAGAGCGGCTAGAGAGCTGCTTATAAGATAAGCCCTTCGGGGCAGAAAGTTCATTGACACTGTTTTGTTAGAAGGTAAGCACATGAGTGCGGAACTTCGAAAAAGACGAATGCGA